>Ga0209057_1002984_pt1 | contig 12713 bp, 11 predicted proteins | sample GraSoiAngelo_146_FD_185903 | JGI IMG/M metagenome (GOLD analysis project Ga0209057, IMG submission 185903) | Grasslands soil microbial communities from the Angelo Coastal Reserve, California, USA - 14_1009_05_30cm (SPAdes) (version 2) | ecosystem: Environmental > Terrestrial > Soil > Grasslands ... | reverse complement strand
CGCCTCCCTCCGCGACCGGGACGGGTACCTGCGGCGCACCCTTCGTTGGGGCTCACGGAATGGAATGGCATTCCTTGCGGTCCTCGGAGTCGTCGCCCTCTTCGCAGCGGTCGCCAACACGAGACCGGAGCAGGTTGGGCCAGGCATTCTCTTCCCGGCGCTCTTCATCGCTCCGATCGCGCTGGTCGTTTCGGCCGCCGTCGGCGGAGCGGTGGGCTTGATCTTCGGGTTCATCGACCTCGCGCTCTTCGCTATCGCGGGTCTCACCGGAATGGACGCCGAGGCGACAATCTAGCTCGACAGGTCGTAGTCGTCGGGGACGATGTGTATCCAGGTCAGCCCCTGCTTCAGCGGGATGACCTCGCCGGCCGAATCCGTGAACCGGTACATATCGGACGTTCCGCCGCGAGTCCACGTGCCGTCGAAACGCTTGCCTTCGCGAAGGATCACGACCGGTCCCGTCCCTGTCGAGCGGAAGTCGACCGAGGGGGCACCGGTCACATCGGCAGTGCCGGGGATCTCCTTCACCTCGGTCTTGATGACGACCACGTTGTCGGGCATGACTTCCTTCTTCGCGTCGGCATCCATCGTGGCCTGGCCGCCCTGAGTGCGGCGGTACGCACCCGCCGCCGCGTCAAAGGTGTACGTGACCTTTCCGGCGCCCGTGTACGGAATGGCGAGCGACGTCGCTTCTTTACCGACGGCCTTGCCGACCAGGGCGTCGAACTGCAGCGCGGGCACATCGACGCGAGCGCGTCCGGCATCGCCCGCCGCGTCGCGGATCTTGCTGCCCGATGTGTACGCGTTGTACGGCGCGACCTTGCCCGCGACGCGCTCGAACGCGTCGGCGTGCTGGAACTCGTCGATATCGACGAACGATCCGGTCTTCGCCGCGTCGCGGACCATCTGCGTGACCGATTCCGACGCACCGACGTGGGCGAGGATCGCGTGCAGGGCCGGAAGGTAGTTCAGATCCGACTGCCGCGCGCTGCGCACCGGCCCGACCTTCGACGGATCCAGCGACTGGAACACGAGCGCGTAGCGCGTGATGCCACCCTCGACGGGGATCTCGAGGATGAGGTCGGCTTGCGACATGCCCGACTGCGGTCGCGCCGCCGGATCGTTCGCGACCTTGATCACCAGAGGACGTCTATGGATGGCATCCCCATCCGGTGCCGAGGTGCCGCGGAGGGGCCACCAGTTGGCGACCTTGGCCGCCGACGCAGCGACTTCGCCAGCACCACCAGGCGTGCCGCCCCCGCACGCGGCCAACAGCAGGGTGAACGCAATAACGATTGCCCGGATGGTCGACAGGGTGCAACCGCTGTGCCGCGAGGAGAGTGCTAGGGTGCGACGGGCTCCGGCTTGCGCTCTTCGGCCTGTGTCTTCTCGATGACGAGCTTGCCTTCGACCGGGTTGATCGTGACCGTGTCGCCCGCGTGGAACTTGCCCTGGAGCAGCATCTCCGCCAGCGGGTCCGCGATCTCGTTCTGGATCGACCGCGCCAGCGGCCGCGCCCCGAAGTTGGAGTCGTAGCCGACGGTGGCGATGTGGTCCTTCGTGGCGTCGGTGACGACGAGGGTGATTTCCTGTGAGGCGAGCTGCTTGCGCACCCCGACCAGCTCGAGCTCGACGATCTTGCGGATCTCTTCCTTGTTGAGCGGTTGGAAGACGACGGTCGCATCGATCCGGTTCAGGAACTCCGGCCGGAAGAAACGCTTCATCTCCTCCATGACCCGTTCCTTCATGCGCTCGTACGCCGCGGTGATGTTCGGGTCGTCGCCGCCTTCGACCTTCGCGCGGAAGCCGAGCGCGGATTCGCTCTTGAGCAGCTTTTGCGCGAGGTTGCTCGTCATGATCACGATCGTGTTGCGGAAGTCGACGCTGCGGCCCTTCGCATCCGCGAGCCGGCCTTCGTCGAAGACCTGCAGCAGCATGTTGAAGACCTCAGGGTGCGCCTTCTCGATCTCGTCGAGCAGGATCACGCAGTACGACTTGCGGCGGACCGTCTCCGTGAGCTGGCCGCCCTCTTCGTAGCCGACATAACCGGGCGGAGACCCGACGAGGCGCGACACGTTGTGCCGCTCCATGTAGTCGGACATATCGATCTTCACCATGTTCTCTTCGCTGCCGAACATGAACTCCGCGAGGACGCGGGCGAGGTGGGTCTTACCGGTACCGGTCGGTCCTACGAAGAAGAAGACACCGATCGGCCGGCGCGGATCCTTGAGGCCGGCGCGAGCGCGACGGACCGCCCGGGCGATCGTCGTGACCGCGATGTCCTGTCCGATGACGCGACCGTGGAGAGCCTCCTCCATCTTCAGGAGCTTCTGGGTCTCCTCTTCGGCGAGCTTCCTCACCGGAATGCCCGTCCACATGGAGACGACCTCGGCGATGTCCTCGTCGGTGACCTCGGGACGCTTCTGGGACTGCGCGAGCAGCCAGTCGGCCTTCGCCTGCTGCAGCTTGTCCTGCTGCGCCCGCTCCTGCTGCCGAAGCGTCGAGGCGAGCTCGTACTGCTGCGCCTCCATGGCCTGTTCCTTCTCGGTCACGACGCGGTCAAGCTCGCGCTGCGCGTCCTTTACATCGGTCGGAACAGTCGAATAGCGAAGGCGCACGCGGCTCGCGGCCTCGTCCATGAGGTCGATCGCCTTGTCCGGCAAGAACCGGTCGGTGATGTAGCGGGATGAGAGCTCGGCCGACGCCTTCACGGCGTCGTCGGTGATCGAGACCTTGTGGTGATCCTCGTACCGCGAGCGGATGCCCATGAGGATCGCCTGCGTCTCCTCGATCGACGGCTCCTCGACCATGACCGGCTGGAACCGGCGCTCAAGGGCGGCGTCCCGCTCGATGTACTTGCGAAACTCGTCGAGGGTCGTCGCGCCGATGCACTGCAGCTCCCCGCGCGCGAGCGACGGTTTCAGGATGTTCGCCGCGTCGACGGCGCCCTCGGCGGCCCCGGCCCCGACGAGCGTGTGCAGCTCGTCGATGAAGAGGATGACGTCGTGAGCGTGACGAAGCTCCTCGATGATCTTCTTGAGGCGCTCCTCGAACTCGCCGCGGTACTTCGTGCCCGCAACGAGCGACCCGATGTCCAGGGTGAGGACGCGCTTGCCCTGGAGCGTTTCGGGCACGTCGCCCTTCACGATCCGGTGCGCGAGGCCCTCGGCGATCGCGGTCTTCCCAACACCGGGCTCACCGATGAGGGCGGGATTGTTCTTCGTGCGACGCGACAGGATTTGAATGACACGCTCGATCTCTTTCTCGCGGCCGATGACCGGGTCGAGCTGGCCTGCCTTCGCCATCGCCGTGAGGTTCACGCCGAGCTGGTCGAGTGTCGGTGTCTTCGAGCTTGCTGACTTGCCGCCTGCCGCCGCGGTCTCAGCAGCCTGCGGGTGCTGCTGTCCCAGGGTCGCAATGACTTGGTGCCGGACCTTCTCGAGAGAAACCCCGAGCGACTCGAGCACACCGGACGCGATCCCCTCGCCTTCACGGACGAGCCCTAGAAGCAGATGCTCGGTGCCGACGTGGCTGTGACCGAGCTTTCGCGCCTCGTCGATCGCGAGCTCGATGACCTTCTTCGTTCGCGGCGAGAGCGTGATCTCGCTCGGAGAGGTCGTGGAGTCGCCGCGCCCGATGATGAACTCGACAGCCGTGCGCACCTTCGAGAGCTCGACGCCAAGAGAGTCGAGAACACGCGCCGCGACACCCTCGCCTTCGCGCACCAGCCCGAGAAGAAGGTGTTCCGTTCCTATGTAGTTGTGGTTGAAACGGATGGCCTCGTCCTGGGCAAGCGCGAGGACTCGCTTGGCGCGGTCGTTAAAGCGGTCGAACGGTCCCATTTGCTGCGTCTTCTAAAGGTATATCGCTGCTTCTAGCATCTCGTTCCGATTATACGTTCGCATCTTGGTCTGTCCGAGTTGCGTACACGACATTTCCTGCCCCTTGACGCATGGAAAGTGACAGACGGCGTCTATCGGGGTCGATCGCAACCACTCGGACACGCACGACATCACCCGGACGAACTAGCTCGGTCGGGGTCGCGATCCGGCGTGACGCGATCTCGCTCACATGAATGAGACCTTCGATCCCTATCGGCACGCGCGCAAAGGCCCCGTAGGGCATCACGCGCGTCACCGTGGCCTCGACTTCGGTCCCGAGCGCAAGCTCGCTGACGGCCCGCGCCCACGGGTCCTCCTCCAGCCGCTTGATAGATAGGGAGATGCGACCCCGCTCCCGGTCCACACCCGTGACGAGCACACGCAGGGTGTCGCCCGTGTGGCAGAGCGTTGTCGGCTCGATACCCTTGTCCCACGTGATCTCGGAGCGATGGACCAGTCCATCGGCCGCCCCGACGTCGACGAAGACCCCGAACGTCGTGACGCTCACGACCGTGCCCTGGAGCACCTGACCTTCCATGAGCTCGGATGAAGCCTCCTCCTTGCGACGACGCCTGAGCTGTTGCGCCGCCGCCTTCTCCGACAGGATGAGGCGGTCACGACGAGGATCCGCCTCGATGATCTTGAGCGGAAGCCGCTTGCCAACATACGCTCGAAGCGCCTCGGGGACCGAGCCTCGTTCGGTCGCGGTGATGCTGCCGACCGAGGCGAGTTGGGAGAGCGGCACGAACCCGCGCAGACCCACATCCACGACGAGGCCTCCGCGATTGGCTTCCACCACCTCGGCCTCGACGACCTCGCCGGTCTTGTGAAGCTCGATCATCCGGCTCCACTGACGCCGGCTTCGCGCGCGGCGGGTGGAGAGGACGACGCGGCCGTCGGGACCTTCGGCTTGAACGACCGCCGCGACGACCGTGTCGCCGACTGCGACATCGGTTCCTTCTGCGCTCGCTTCACGAAGGGAAAGAACGCCAGCCGAGCGGCCGCCGAGATCAACGAGGGCCTCGTCGCCGCTTACAGAGGCGACGACACCCTCTACGACCTCGCCGGGGCGAAGCGGACGGAGCGTGTGCTCGTCCTCCTGGATGCCGGCGAGGAGCTCTTCCATCGTCTCCGCCTCGGTCGCTTCGCGCTCCGCTACGCGTCCCGGGGCCCCTGCCCCCTGGGCCCCTACCCCTGCAGCCCCGACGTCCGGATCGACGGCCACGACTGGAGGGGGGCAAACGACGTGCCACGCCTATGATTCGCCAAACGGGGGAGCGTGGGAGGTTACCGTCAACCCGACGGCGCGGTGGCCAGAGCGTCTCGCTCATATCGCCGCCCTTTTGCGCGCTGAGGGAGCGGCTGTTGTTGCGACCTCCGGCGACGATCTCCGAACCGTGTTCACGCATGACATCTCGCCACAGACCAACTGGCGCGCGATCTTCGACGCCGATGCGGTCGTCCGCGCGCTGAATGGGGCGACGGTCGGCTCGGCCGTTGCGGCGGGTCGCTGGGATGAGCAAGCGGCGTTCGCGCTCCTCACACGAATAGATCTGCCGGACGGCGAGGCGCTCCTCTGCGCACTGCGGCACGGGGTGCCGTTCGACGCGGTAGAGCTTTCCACCGCGAGCTCCGCAGCCGAGCTGCTCGCCATGAGTGTCGGCGATGGTCGCGCCATGGCGGACGCCAAGCACGAGAGCGCGCAGAACACCGACCGGGTCGCGCTTCTTGAGCACCTCCTCACCGGGCTCGAGGAGACGCGAGACGCCTCCGCACTTCTGGCACGCGCCGCCGAGGACATCGCCTCGCGGATCGGTGCAGGGGGCACCTCGATCATGCTCGTCGAGGGGAACCGCCTTCGGGTGCGTGCCTCGGTCGGCATCGGCGTGCCACTCGGGCACGAGCAACGCCTGGACCAGGGGATCGCCGGGTGGGTGGCGAGCCGCGGCGAACGTGTCGTGTTGCACGGTCCGGTCGACGACGACCGGTTCCGCGGAAGTGACCCGCAGGCGGGTGAGTCCGTGATCATGCCGCTCCGAGCCGGCGACGAGATCATCGGCGTCCTCAACGTGAAGCGTCCGACCGGCGAGGGCTTCGGTGAAAAGCTCGAGGTCCTCGACGCGATCGCGGGCGACGTCGGCCGCGCGCTGATGGCGATCAATCGGATCTCCGACCTCGAACGCGAATGGCGGTCTGAAGTTGCGCTCGAGGACGTCATGCGTCACGCCGCCGCGAACGACGCCGACGCGGCGGCACGGACGGCGGCGACCGCTTTTGGCCATCACGCGGTCGTCGTGCGTGCGGACGACGGCACCCTCCTCGCGCTCCACGCCGAGGACAAGGAGTGCCGCGAGGCCGCCCTCGAGGCGAGCGCGAAAGTCGAAGCCCCGCCCGGATCGGGAGTCCGAGTGGGGGTGGCCCGGCACGACCGCCCGTACGAGCCGAGTGAGGAGCAGCTGGCCGGCCGCGCGGCGGACGCGCTCGGGCTGCTCGCCCATGCCGGGGTCGAGTCGACGTCGACGCGCCACACCGGCGTACGCGTCCTGGCGGTCGAGGATCACCCGGTCATGCGGCTTGGGGTCCGGGCGCTCCTCGAACGCGAGGGCCTCGTCGTCGCAGGGATCACGTCCACGTGCGCCGAGGCTGTCGACCTCATCGCAGAGAATGAGCCCGACGTCGTCCTGCTCGATCTCGGGCTCCCCGACGCGACAGGACCGGAGTCGGTCACCCGGATCCGCGAGGTCTCGAGCTCTCTTCCGATCATCGCCTTCAGCGTCGAGCGCACGCCCGAGGTGATCCGGGCCGTCCTGCGCGCGGGCGCGAACGGTTTCGTCTCCAAGGACGCGCCGTCCAGCCAGGTGATCGCCGCGCTCGAAGCTGCGGTCCAAGGGCTTACCGCGTTGGGACCGGCGGAGTCTCGCGCGCTCAGCCGGATAGCCGAGGCCACCGTCGCCGAGGCGACCGACGAGCCGACCGACGTCGAGGTCGACGACTCCGAACCGGGCGTGGCAGCGCCGGTACACGAACCGCTGACACCGCGAGAGCTCGAGCTGCTTCGCTACCTGGCCGAGGGGTACACCAATAAGGAGATCGCGCGCGCGATGGTCCTCGCCGAGGACACCGTGAAGAAGGGCGTCCAGACCCTGATCGCGAAGCTCGGGGCCACCGATCGGACCCACGCGGTGGTCCTCGCGTTACGGCGCCACCTCATCGAATAGGGCCAACCCTCTAGTACCCGGTTCGATGGGTTCGGCTGGGCCGAAAATCGCGTTTTTCATGTAGGTCTCTCGCTCGTGGGCCCCGCGACCGCGGCCCTTATCCGTTCGGGTACCGGCCTTCTGGCGGCTCGCCTGCATGCTCGCCGAGGGACGGAATGGCTGGGCGCCGAGTGGGTATCGCAAAAAGACCCGAACGGGGATTAACCAGCAGGTGCCGCACGCGCACAGTTCGCGCGCCGTCGCACGGAGAGGGGCGAGATCCGGACCGGGTCTTTGGTGGGCGTGCGTCGGGGCGGAGGGGGACCTTGGCGGACTCGGCCCTGCTGTGGGCACAGTGTCGCGGAGGCGACGCAGCGGCGCGATGCGCGCTCATCGAGCGCTTCGCGCAGCTTGCGACCCGGATCGCCCGCGGGATGAACGTCCCGGTCGGCGCGGTTGCCGGCCCGGATGACCTCGAGTCTGCCGCCTTGATCGGGCTGATCGACGCCGTCGACCGGTTCGAGCCTGAGCGTGGCGTTCCCTTCGAGGGCTATGCGAGCTTGCGGATCCGCGGGGCGGTCCTGGACGAGGTTCGCCGCGTGGACGAGCTTGGACGGGCGGACCGTCGGCGCCAGCGCGAGGCCGCGGCGCAGGGGGAGGCGGGCTCCTACCACGGGACCGTGTCGCTCGACGAGCTGATCGAGCGCGGGTACCACGGGGGAGCGGAGCAGGATGAACTCGCGGAGCGCTACGAGGCGGAAGATCTCCGAATGCGTGTGCGCTCCGCGATGACCTGCCTGCCACCGCGCCAGCGCGAGGTCCTCGAGCGCTACTACGGCCAGTCGCTGACGTTGCGCGAAGCCGGACTGCGGATGGGCATCAGTGAAGCTCGCGCGTGCCAGCTGCACGGCCGGGCGATCCAGAACCTGCGGCGGCAGCTCTCCGTTGCCTTCCCGTCCCACCCCGCGCAGACGCACGTTCCCGTCGCGGCGTAGGTCTTAGCTCGCGAGGGCGAGCTCCCGTTGCGCCGGCGAGAAAGCGTTCGCGTCGAGCTCGAGGCGCCCGACGTCGCAGAGCCACACCGCGAGTCCCAGGGGACGTAACAGCCGCTCGATCGCGTCATGCCTCGAGAAGCGGTTCGCGAAGACGCGCGCCAGGTCGTCGAAGATCGGGTGGCTTGCCGTCTCGAATCCGACGAGGCCCCCCGCACGCGGCGCCGGAGCGGCTGCCGCGAACGGTCCCAGGCGGTCGTACTTCCACATGACATAGCCATGGCGCTCGACCCGATGAGCGATGCGCAGCCGGCGCTGGCGAGGGAGACCGACGAGCTGCCCGTTACCCAGCAGAGAGCCGAGCATCACCTGGAACTGCACCGGGTCAGGGGGGATCCGACAGATCGCGATCTCGGGGTGTTCGACCACGCCGATGAGTTCGACCGGCGCTTGCGCGCGTCGCGGGCAAGGTCGCGCTCGATTCCGGGCGGGGGCGCGCGTTGTGGAGGCGCATCCCCGAGAACTCGAGCGTCGAAGCCACGACCTCGTCCCAGAGCTGCCACAGGCTCGGCGCCGTACGCAGCGTGATCTGCGCCGCGACGTGCCGGCCGACCAGGTCATCGATCACGAGCCGCTCGAGTGGATCGACGACGGCGCGGCTCACCCAATACCCCGCGGTCTCCGGATCCTCGGTGAACGAGTCAGGCGGAAGGCGATACAGATAGAGCCGCGCCTTCTTCACCCGGTCGAGCCAGCCTTCCTCGATCACGTGAATGCGCGCTTGACGCCGACCGTCAAGGAACCGCGTGACATCTTCCCCAGTCGTCCGCGGCCCAGCCCAAAACGTGCACCGCGGGCAGTCACGCGGGAACCAGTAGAGGGGCAGATGCCGCGTATCGATCGCCCACACGAGACGCTCGTCGGTGGCCGCGGTCTTTGCCCGATGCGGCGCGAACCGCGTGATGGTCGGGTCTTCGCTCACGTGCCAGAGCGCGTCAGGACCCTCGCCGGGATACGGTGGCGCCGGAGCCCGCATCAGAGAAACTCCCAAAAACAAAAGACCTCGGCGCTTTCGCGTCGGGGTCTTTAGATCCCGGCCCTGACCTATTTTCCCGGGGACCGACGTCCCGAGTATCTTCGGCGCTGGTGGGCTTGACTACTGTGTTCGGGATGGGAACAGGTATGACCCCACCGCTCCAAGGACCGAGGCGTCAATTTTACCGCGCTGGCGCGTGGCGTCAACGCGATCGCGCGGCTGCGGCCTCTTTCTCCACATAGGGCGTCCGCCAGGCGGGCGCCTCGAACGGAGCGGCGAAGTAATCGGTGATCCTGTTGATCTTTCCATCACGCAGTTCGACCAAGGAGACGAGCTGCCACGTCTCGCCGTTCGGATATGTGATCTGACCGACGACGGTGAACTGATCTCCTGCGCCCGTGATGGCCGGCGCCTTTGCGGCGGGACCGGTCGAGCTTGTCTCTTTCGGTGTTCCGCCCGGATAGTTCTCGATGATCGCGCGCCGGTTGTCCTTGCCGCGGATGCGCTCGCCGGACTGCGGGTACTCCTCGACAAAGTCATCGGCGAGCAACCGGTCCTGCGCTTCGACGTCGTTGGTCATCATCGCCTGTATGAACTGCTCGACGGTCGCGCGATTGTCTCTTGCCATCGCTCTTTCCTCCCCCGGGCGCCGCCACGCCGGCGCGCGCTGCTGCGCCGAGCGTACGCCTGCCGTAAAGCGCGTAGAACCCTACGGGCGAACGTTCTGGTTCATTCGGAAGGCGTTGTCGGGATCGTGAGTGCACTTGAGAGTGCGCAGGCGCTCGTACTTCTTGTCGCCGTATATCGCGCGCACGACGTCGTCACCTTGCTCGACCACGTCGTTCACGTAATTTCCAGCCCTCGTGAACGGCTTCAAAGCGGCCATCGTCGCGCGGCCCCAGGCGATGTACTCGCCGTCTCGCTCCCTGTCCGTCCAGAAGGCCTCGGCGCCGAGCCAGTACGCCGCGGCGCGGCCGGTGAACGCTGTGGCGTGCTCCGCGACCTGCCACGTAGCGCCCCCCTGGGCCCAGAGGCTGATCGAGCACCCATCCGGCGCGATCGAGCCCTGCTCCGCCGCGCGGTCGACCGCAGCGTCCGTGAGCTCGTCGAGGAACGCGCCCTTCATGTAGAAGCGCTTGCCCCACGCCATCTCTTCGTCGCTTATCTTCTGTAGGGCCAGACACGTCGTCGGCGTAAGCGTTTCAAGAGCGGGGTCGACATGACCTCGGAGCGGACGGAGGTCGCGCTCGGCGTCTTGTTGATCACCCACGTGCGTGGAGCCGACCGCAACGGTCCCGGCTGCGCGTTGCCCCGGCGTCGTCGACCGGCCACCTGCCGCGGGTCCGAAGCTCAAGCCGAGATGCATGTGGTCCGGCGCCGAACGGAAGAGCTCCCGATAAAGCGCGGCTGCTTCGCGAGCGCGCTCGCTCGGGAACACGACGGTGGCGGTCGTCACGTTCGGTCCGATCGGGTGCAGCCGGAGATCGAATGTCGTCGCGATCCCGAAGTTCGCACCGGCGCCACGAAGACCCCAGAACAGGTCAGGGTCTTCTTCATTGCTGACGTGGCGCACCGTGCCGTCCGCGGTCACGAGTTCTACCGAGAGCAGGTTGTCGATCGTGAAGCCGTGCTTTGGCTGGAGGCGGCCCATGCCGCCTCCGAGCGTGAGCCCCGCGACCCCGGTGTGACCGACGACGCCGACCGGACACGCGAGTCCGTACTCGTGCGCAGCGCGGTCGAGCTGCTCGAGCAGCGCGCCTCCCTGCACTCGCGCGATCCGCTTAGCTGGATCGATCTCGACGGCCCGCATGCCCGAGAGATCGATGACAACGCCGCCGTCGCACGTCCAGAAGCCGGCGACGCTGTGGCCCCCGCCGCGAACCGCAATGACGAGATCGTGCTCGCGGGCGAAGCGGACCGCCGTGACGACGTCCACGACACGAGTGCACCGCGCGATGAGCGTGGGATGGCGGTCGGCCATCGCGTTCCAGACGACGCGGCTGGAGTCGTACTCGCGATCGCCGGGCTGGATCAACTCGCCGCGAAAGCCATTCCGGAGCTTTTCAAACGAGGCCGCATCGAGACTCTCGGTAACGGTTCATCTTCTCCCTCTTAGCCCCTCGCGTGGAAGCTGTACCGCGAGGATCGACGAAAGCGGACCGGCGACGATCTGTCCACCAGGCTCGCGGAACATGAAACCGACTGTTGTGATGAGCTGGCCGTCCCCGCGCGCGACCGCCTGAGCACCCTCCATGAACTCATAAGCATCGAGCGCGAACGACTCCGGCTCGACCTCGTGCCAGCGGTCCGCGAGCAGGACGTGCTTGATCTCGTTGAGCTGAATGCCGAGAGTCATCTCGCGCCTCCCTGGTGTCCGACCTTGTGCGCCCGCGCGCAGGGTAGCGCGGTATGACCGGAGCAGCGATGCTCACGGTGTCCGTTCAGGAGTACGACATCACCGACGTGCGGGCCGTGTTCGGGGAGGGTGCGGAATAATCGGCCGGACGGACTCCGCTGCGACGGATGAGATCGGCGCCGCGGTCCGGTGGAATCCGATGACAAACTCAGCGAGAAAGGAGCTGCGACCATGAAACTGACGACCCTCACGATGGTCACCGTCGACGGAGTGATGCAGGGACTCGGCGGGCCGGACGAGGACCGCAGGGGCGGATTCGAGCGCGGCGGATGGATTGCGTCGGTATTCGACGACGAGGCCGATGCGTTTCTCAACCAGGTCTACCAGCGCGCCGACGCGTTCCTGTTCGGCCGGCGGACCTACGAGATCTTCGCCCGCTCCTGGGGAACGTGGCCAGATCCGGGTGACCACCCGATCTGGAAGGCGTTGAACACGCGGCCCAAGTACGTGGCATCGACCACGCTCACCGAACCTCGGTGGGCGAACACGACCGTGCTCTCCGGTGACGTCGCGGCGGCCGTCGGCGAGTTGAAAGCCAAGCCGGGAGGCGAGCTGCAGGTGCACGGCAGCGGCGTCCTGATCCGGTGGCTGCTCGACAACCAGCTTGTTGACGAGATCATCCTCATCACCGTCCCGTTGGTCGTCGGCCAGGGCACGCGGCTATTCCCCGCCACCGGCCCGGACATGGCGCTTGACGTGGCCGACTCGCGAGTCACCCCGAAGGGGGTAACGATCCAGGTCTACCGGCCCACCGGGCGGCCGCAGTATGCAACCGCCACCCCCTGAAGCACGTGACATAGGTGCGGCAGTCGGTGAGAGTCGATCAGGCTGCAAAGAAAAGAGGCCTCCACAAAAAGCGGAGGCCTCTTCGAGCTTCACGGTGATCGTGACGAGGAAGACGAACGAATTGTTCGTACCGCGCCGGACCGTCGTTGGCCCGGCTGGGTGCTGAAATTAGGTCAAGCCCTCGACCGTTAGTACGACTCAGCTCCAGATCTTGCGATCCTTCCACCTGTCGCCTATCAAACACGTAATCTACGTGCGGTCTTACCTGGTTACCCAGAGGGTGAGCTCATCTCGAGGTCGGCTTCCCACTTAGATGCTTTCAGCGGTTATCCGGAACGGACATAGCTACCGAGCGGTGCCCTTGGCAGGACAACTCGTACACCATCGGTCCGCTCACCCCGGTCC
>Ga0209057_1002978_pt1 | contig 12726 bp, 14 predicted proteins | sample GraSoiAngelo_146_FD_185903 | JGI IMG/M metagenome (GOLD analysis project Ga0209057, IMG submission 185903) | Grasslands soil microbial communities from the Angelo Coastal Reserve, California, USA - 14_1009_05_30cm (SPAdes) (version 2) | ecosystem: Environmental > Terrestrial > Soil > Grasslands ... | reverse complement strand
TAGTTTTCACGCCGCCGTGAAAGCTGTGAAGGCTGAATTCCATGCTGAACTTGATTTCCTCCGCGCGGATGAGAATGGTAATTAGGAACGGCTGAAGGTAACCAGGCCGCAACCGGTTGCCCACGGAGCTACCGGCTCGTAGGCGAGCAGCGTGGCTTTCCAGTTGGGCAACGCGCCGGCAAGCGTGATCCATGTCCTGATTTCATGCCCGCCTGAGCCGGCTTCGACGTTTATTTCTTCATGGGTATATCCGGCTAGTTGGCTACGATCGCCAGTCGTTAGAATGTCCAAGAATCGTTTGTCGAAGGGGATGTTGATCTTTCCATGCTTGGCTTCTCCTGGCCAATGGGACAGGCCGCCAGTGGCGACGATAGCAATTCGTTTAGAATGTTTCTCAAGCGTCTCTCCGAGCACACGACCCAATGCGTAGCAGCGCTTCGGTGATGGCATGGGTGGGGTGAGAGTATTGAGGATGAGCGGAACGACCGGAATATCCATTCTCGGCGTCAGGAAGTGAATCGGCAGCATGGTAGCATGATCGAAGAGCAGCTCATCGGAGAACGACAGATCGAATCCAGCCTCGAGACAGCCATCCAGCAGTTCTGCGGATAATTGACTGTCTCCGGGAATGCGGCTCTTCGAGATGCGCAGCCATTCTTCGACCGGTCCGTCGTAGTGATCCGCTCGTCCGATGCAGAAAGTCGGCATCTGGTTGAGAAAGAAATTCGCCCAGTGCTCCACACTGATGGCGAGCAGGGCATCCGGCTTCGTCGCGTCGAGCATCGCCTGAAGCTTGTGGTAACTGCCGATGATTTTGTCGGCTTGTTCTTTTGGTGCGGCTTCGGTCCAAGCCGTGATTCCCGGCGCGTGACTCGCGGCACAGGCAAAAACGATAGACATACTCACTCCAATCCTGCCAAGGCCTTGGCGTAATCCTCGTTTGAAACTTTATGGAGCAGCGTGAACGGCCGCAGCAGCAGGGAATGAACGCCAAGCGTGTAAAGCGTTCGCACATCCACGTTCAATGCCGCGGCGGCTTCCTGCTCGGTGAGGTCATAGCCTTTGATGAATTCCGCGGGATTTTGGCGATAGCGCTCGCGCTGGGCCTCATCGCGGTTTACGTGGTAAATCAATTTTTGCAGTTGATAGAGACTCATCTTTAGGTCTCCAGCCGTTTGTGTAGCCACGGGATAACAGTTTCAAACACGAACGGAATGTTTCCCATGTGGCCGCCGGGAAAGAGGCGGATCGTCTTGGGATTGCCGTGTTCCAGCAGGAGGTAGAAATCTTCTGGCGGCACCTGCTTGTCTTCTTTGCCGTTGACAAGCAGCATCGGCGCGCAAGGCTTGTCGAGCCAGCCTTGATCCAATAACGAAAGCGCCGGCATGGCCTGACATAATTCCTCGAAGGTCTTTTTTCCGAAGAGATGGGCGCGGGCTTCGATGAGATCGAACAGGTAGGAATCGGCGTTGCGCGATTTCTCTTGCCACTCGGGCTGAAAAAATTTGTGGATACCGCCGCCCCAGTTCACGACTGCCCGCAATCGCTCGGGCTCTACGTGAGCCAACTTGGTTGCCCAGTAACCGCCGAAACTGGCGCCGACCACGGCAAGCCGATTGGCATTGACTTCGGGCCGGTTGGTCAAATAATTCAGCGCCGCGACATAGACTTGATGAGCCTCGGGGGACGCCAGCATCGGGCATTCGCCTGTGCCGGGGCTGTCCAGCACAAAACAGCCCCATCCTTCCTTCACGAACCGCTCCGCGAAGATGTAGCGTTCTTCTTTCCAATTATCGATGCCGCCCCAGTGCATGATCAGTGGCGCCGGAGTTTTCTTGGGTAGCCTCAAGTGGCCGACGATCTCCTTGCCTTGAAAAGGGATCGCGATCCGCTCCAACGGTATCTCAAAATAGCGCGATGCCGCGAGATGCATCTCACGCGCTTTTTGGTAAGCATATTGTTTCCCATGCGTGCTCGGAAAGGGATGGCGACCGATGCCGTAGTAACCAAACGCCTTGAGGTAGGCTTCTTTCGCTTCCGCGCGGTTGCCGGCGGCCTCTGCTTTGCAAGCTTTTTCCTCGTAGCGCGCGCCGAGCTCGTTCCACGCCCTCGCCCAAGTCTCGCCATCTACGCTGGTCAGCTGCGCCAACGCTTCCTCGGCTTCCTGCTTATCAGCGTGATTGAACGGTGACCGATGGCCCACTCGGCTACGGATATCATTTTTGATTTCGTCCAGCGTGCGTGGCTTGTCCATGGCGCTCCTGTGCCCCGTTATCAAACTGTCATTTTCCTATCAAAACCCATTGTCGAAAGATAGATTGGTCACAGTCATCGCTCGGTGGCCGCAGAAATCCCCATAAAGTGACCCTCAATTGACATTTTGTTTACACCGCTTCACGGGCTTGGGTCGGCTCACCGCATGGCGCCTGCTTAATCGGTGAAAAGGGGTTGACCTTTGTCTGGCTCCATGTCATGCAAATAGAGGCATCACTTCTTTACAAACTTTTCTTTTTCGGTATAGGTTTTCAATCTTGATACGGAGTGAATATGGCATTCATCATAGACGGTAAAGCCGTAGCCAAAGAAGTGCAAAAACAAATCAAAGAAGAGGTCGAGGGATTGGAACGACGTTGGGGAATGGTGCCGGGGTTGGGAGTCGTATTGGTGGGAGATGACCCAGGTTCTCACCTCTATGTGAAGAACAAAGAGAAGGCGTGTAAAGAGGTAGGCATCAAATCTTACGAGCATCTGCTTCCCGCGACGATATCCGAAAGAGAGTTGTTATCGCTGGTTCACAATCTGAACAAAGACAAGAATGTTCACGGAATTTTAGTTCAGCTGCCTTTGCCCGCCCATATCCGATCGGAGAAAATTCTGGAATCCGTCTCTTCGCACAAGGACGTGGATGGTTTCCATCCCGTGAGCCAGGGAATGCTTCTCCTCGGCGCCGATGGTTTCAAACCGTGCACCCCAATGGGGATTATCAAGCTTTTGGAATCAGTACATTGCGATCCGAAAGGGAAGAGCGCGGTGGTGGTCGGCCGGAGCAATATCGTCGGCAAGCCGGTCGCGTTAATGCTCCTCGAGCGGCACGCGACGGTAACGATCTGTCACTCCCGAACCGCAAGTTTACGCGATGAGGTGTCTCGCGCCGATATTCTTGTCGTCGCCATCGGCAAGGCGGGCTTGGTTCGGGGCGAGTGGATAAAGCCGGGCGCCGTCGTTATCGACGTCGGGGTGAATCGGTTGCCGAGTGGAAAGCTGGCCGGTGACGTCGAGTTTGAAACCGCAAAAGAACGCGCGTCGGCGATCACGCCGGTCCCCGGCGGGGTCGGCCCTATGACGATCTGCATGCTTCTGTACAATACGTTAAAAGCGGCCAAAGATTCTCTGCAGCGCGAACGTTAGACGAGCCGCAGCTAGAATTGAGAAATCTGTGGCGCCAGCAATAAAGAGAACCCCGCTTTATGCCGCGCATCGGCGCGCGGGGGCTAAGATGGTCGAGTTTGCCGGCTGGGAGATGCCGGTTCAATACAGCGGTGTCATGGGCGAGCATGTGGCGGTTCGTACTCACGCAGGACTCTTCGACGTAAGCCATATGGGAGAAATCGAGATTCGTGGTCCCGGCGCGCTGGCGCTCTGTCAAAAAATAACCGCCAACGACGTCTCGCGGATGAAATTGCAACAGGCCCAGTACAATCTTCTCATGAACGAAAACGGCGGCATCGTCGATGACGTCATTTTCTACCGGATCGAGCCCAGCTATTTTTTAATCTGCGTCAATGCGTCCAACAGCGATAAAGATTTCGCCTGGATCCAGAAACACGCGGACGGCGAGGTCGAGGTAGCAAACGCCAGTTCTCGCTATGCTCAGTTGGCCCTTCAGGGTCCGTTGGCAGCCAAGATCTTGCAGGCTTTGACGTCACTCCAACTCGGCGAGATAAAGCCATTCTTTTTCGCATCGGGCGACGTGTCGTCGATCCGTTGTTTGGTGGCGCGCACGGGCTACACGGGCGAAGATGGTTTCGAGGTTTATTGCGATTCGGCTGACGCCGAGAAGTTGTGGAATGCGTTGCTTGAAAGCGGGAGACCGATGGGGCTTGAACCCGCCGGTCTCGGCGCCCGTGACACGCTCCGACTCGAAAAGGCCTATCCTTTGTACGGTCACGAGTTGGATGATACGACCACCCCACTGGAAGCGGGTTTGGAGTGGGTGATCAAGTTAGCCAAAGGGCCATTCGTTGGGCGCGAAGTCTTGCTAAAACAGAAAGAGGAAGGCGTCAAGCGTAAGCTCGTCGGGTTGGAACTCTTGGAACCGGGAATTGCGCGCAGCGAGTATCCCCTGTTCAAGGACGGAAAATCGATCGGTCGCGTGACCAGCGGGACGAAGTCTCCCTCGCTCGGGAAGTCGATCGCCCTCGCATACGTGACTATTGAGGAAGCGGAACTTGACAATACCGTCGATGCGGAGATTCGCGGTCGAAAAATTCGCGCGAGGATAGTTTCTTTACCGTTTTACCGGCGGTAACGGGATCGTTAAGAAGCACAAGGAGGTCAGATATGGAGTTTCCCGAAGGCCTAAGATATTCCAAAGAACATGAGTGGGTCCAGGTGGAAGGCAATACCGCCACGATCGGAATTACAGAGTTCGCCCAAGAAGAACTGGGCGACATCGTTTACGTGGAATTGCCGGAGATCGGGGAAAAGGTCGTGAAAGATGATCCGTTCGGTGCCGTCGAGTCGGTCAAGGCCGTTTCCGACGTTTACGCTCCCGTCAGCGGCACCGTTCTGGAAGTGAATGACGTGCTTCCGGATAATCCCGAAACGATCAACGACGATCCTTACGGCGACGGCTGGATGGTTCGGGTTGAAATGACGGACGAGGACGATCTCAAGGATCTTATGACTGCGGAAGAATACGCAGAATATGTGCAGCAGCAGAAGGAAGAAGAGGATGAGGAAGAAGAGGACGAAGCTGAAGACGAGGAAGAGGAATAAAATCGAGGAATGCGCTACACGCCCCATACCCCTTCCGATAAGGAGCAGATGCTCCGCGTCATTGGAATCGATTCTGTCGAGGAGCTGTATCGTCACGTCCCGGAAACGCTGCGTAACCGCGCGAAGATCGATCTTCCCGAGGGTTTGACCGAGCTGGCGGTTCGCAAACGGCTGGCAGCCCTAGCTTCAAGGAATGCGGCCGCTTCGGACTGGAGCTTCTTTCTGGGCGGCGGAATCTACCACCATTTTATACCCAGCGCGGTGGACGCCGTTATTTCGCGCTCGGAGTTTTCTACCTCATACACGCCTTACCAGCCGGAAGTCAGCCAGGGAACTCTGCAAGCGCTGTTCGAATATCAGACGTTGATCTGTCAGCTCACCGGGATGGAAATATCAAATGCCGGAGTTTACGACGGGGCGTCGGCGGCGGCCGAAGCCGTCCTCATGTCGCGTCGCATCCAATCCCCGAGTCGACGGCGCGTGTTGATATCGAGAGCCCTGCATCCGCATTATCGCGCGGTCATCGCGACCTATTTGAGGAATCTCGATGATATGCAGCTGGAGGAAGTCCCGTTCGACGCTGCCGGGGCAACGGATGTGGAAGCGCTCGCGCGGAAGCTTAATGACCAATCGATGTGCGTCGTCGTGGGTTATCCCAATTTCTTCGGCGTTGTCGAAGATCTCATGCCGATACGATCCGCCTGTGCAAATTCCGGCGCGCAGCTGGTGAGCGTTACCACCGAACCGTTGGCCCTGGGTCTATTGAAGCCGCCCGGCGCTTTCGGTGTCCACATGGCGGTCGGCGAAGGGCAGAGTCTGGGTGTGCCGATGTCGCTCGGCGGACCGGCTTTCGGATTTTTCGCAACGCGCAAATCGTTCATTCGTAACCTTCCGGGGAGACTGGTGGGCGAGACCGTCGACGTCGATGGCCAGCGCGGTTTTGTGTTAACCCTGGCGACGCGCGAGCAACATATCCGCCGTGAGAAGGCGACCTCCAATATTTGCACCAGTCAAACGTTATGCACCTTGGCATCAACCGTGTTTATGTCCCTGTTGGGAAAGAGCGGTATTCGGCGGCTTGCCGAGGTGAACGTCTCGCGCGCCCATGAGGCCCGCGATCGGCTCGTCAGCCGGGCGAAGCTCGAAGCATGTTTCTCCGGTCCATTTTTTAACGAGTTCGTTCTCCGCGCAGGGAACTTGGAAGAGATTTTGAAACGCTGCGCTACGGCGCACATCGTGCCCGGAGTTCCATTAGGTCAGTGGTATTCCGAGCTCAGCGACTGCCTGCTGATTTGCGTCACGGAAATGAATGACAGAGAGGAGATCGACCGACTTGTCGGAGCCATCTGCAGTTAATCACCCGTCGCGGGTCGCTCCGCCCCGGCTTCTCTTTGAGAGCGGGTCACCCGGGAGGAGCGGCTTTTATTGGCCAGCGGAGAATGGAAAAGTCCAGGCGGCGATTCCGCCTGGAATGCGGCGCGATGATATCCCTGGATTTCCCGAATTGGGCGAACTGGAAGTGTTGCGCCATTTTACCCGCCTGTCGCAGCGAAATTTCGGTATCGAAAGCCAATTCTATCCTTTAGGGTCTTGTACGATGAAGTACAATCCAAAGGTCAACGAAGTCGTGGCGCGTTTCCCGGGATTTGCGCTCATCCACCCGTTGGCTCCGATTGAGCTGCTGCAGGGAGCCATCGAGCTGCTTTACGAGCTTGAGCACATCCTGAGCGAAATAAGCGGAATGGAACATGTGAGCTTGCAGCCTTCGGCCGGCGCTCAGGGCGAGCTCACGGGATTGATGTTGATTCGCGCTCATCTGGCGGAACAGGGAAATCCCCGAAAAAAAATCATTGTGCCGGACACCGCCCATGGAACCAATCCAGCGAGCTCAACGCTCTGCGGCTACGACGTGGTCCAAATTTCGTCCAGTGCCGGGGGAATCATCGACGCGGCGACCGTTGAAAAAATGATGGACGAGGATGTGGCCGCTCTCATGATCACTAACCCGAACACCCTGGGACTCTTCGAGAAGAACATCGAGGCCGTAGCCGCGGTGGTTCACGCGAAGGGAGGCTTGGTTTATCTCGACGGCGCAAATCTCAACGCGCTGGTAGGTGTCGCCAAGCCCGGTCACATGGGCGTCGACGTACTGCATATGAATTTGCACAAGACGTTCTCCACACCTCACGGCGGGGGAGGGCCTGGGGCAGGCCCCGTCGCGGTCAAGGAACGTTTGCGCGCTTATCTTCCGGTTCCGCGGATCGTGAAAACGGCTGGCGTCTTCGCATTGCGAGACGATTGTCCCAAGTCCATCGGACGCGTGCGGTCGTTTTTCGGTAATTTCGGCGTATTGGTCCGCGCCTATAGCTATATCATCTCATTGGGGGCTGACGGGCTCGAGGAAGCAAGCCGCATGGCCCTGCTCAACGCCAACTATATTCGCAAGAAGTTAGAAAAGAGCTACCAGATTGCTTACGACGAACCTTGTATGCACGAGTGTATTTTTACCGACCGAATCCAACATAAGTCCGGTGTCAGTACGCTCGATATCGCCAAGCGGCTCTTGGATTACGGCTTCCACCCGCCGACCATTTACTTTCCGTTGGTGGTCGCCGGGGCGCTCATGATCGAACCCACCGAGACCGAAACCCCCGAGACCTTGGACAGCTTCGTGGAAGCAATGCTCTCCATCGCCCAGGAGGCCAAAGAAAACCCCGAGCTCGTCAAGAGCGCTCCCCACTCGACGCCGGTGAGACGTCTCGATGAAGCAAGAGCTGCCCGCAAACCGGTGGTGCGCTGGGAGCGACAAAGGGCCGACGGCGATGAGCGGCAAGGGTGATTTAGACGGACTGCGTAGGGCACGGAGCTTCGGTTCTTCAACGGCCGAGCCAGGCTTTAAAGCGACCGTCGCGGTATTCCATCGTGGCCGAAATCCACAAACGCTTCGGCTCTATCCAGCTCGGCAATCGTCGAAAAGGAGAGGATGCTTGGATGGCGCGGAGTACTTCTTCGTCGAGCAGCCGCGAACCCGACGACCGCACTAATCTGAGGTCTTCGACGCGGCCATTTTCCAGAATCATGAACTCGATGACAACTGTCCCTTGTAGTCCATACTGAATAGCTAATTCGGGATACTGCCAGTTTGCGTCAATTATTCTCTCAACATCTACCAGGTAGGTCCGATACTGCGGGTCACTGGTATTCAGCGGAATCGGTCTCTCGCTGGCTTTGCCGCTCCGCTCGCCTGACGGTCCGCCCAGCCTTGGCAGCAAGTCTTTAACCGTGGGCAGAGAGCGTTCCGCGACTACTGGATTTTCCTCGAATTCCTTCTGCGCAGCAGCCGGTTCCTGCCGGTTCGCTTCCTTTGGTGCGAGCTTTTCCTGGGGCGCTATCGGCTTGTCTTGGAGGATCGGGGAATTTTTCTTGGCAATAATGGCGGGCGCCTGGGAAATGCGAGTGGGAGCTTCTTTAGGCATGCCTCTGGGAATTTTTTTCGCTGCCGGCGGTCGAGGAGTCACTGCCGGTTTATCGGGCAGTTTCTCAGGAGCAGGGAGCAACGCAACCGGTATCGGTATGCTAGCCGGTCTGTTGATTGAAGACTTGGGCCAGAGTAATAACAAGACGAGATGAATGGCCAAGGACACCGCGAAAAAACGCAAAAAAGAACTGTCGAGATGAGCCACCATCTTATGGTACCGACTAGGCGCCGGAGGAGCAAACGGTCAGTTGCAAAGATTTCCTCCGGAGGCGTAATATGCGCTCAGAGGAGAATCAATGTTCGGTCTCGGCCTCGGTGAATTGCTGATCGTCCTGCTGATTGTCGTGCTTCTCTTCAATCGGCGCTTGCCCGATCTGGGCGAGAGTCTGGGCATGACTGTAAGAAAGTTTCGCAAAGCTATGCGTGAGTCTGACGAGATCGATGTCACACCGAAAGACGAGAGCGACAAAAAATAATTGTCTTCACCAATAACTCAGCCGGCTAAGCAACTTCACCTTCCGCCGCGATCACCGCGCAGCGAAAATCTTTGATCCCCCTGGCGGATTTGAGAAAAACGATGGTGAAAGGCACCGAGTCGCCGGGTGGGATGTCGAAGGTTTTCAGAGGCGGAAGCCGCTGAAGATCAGAAATGTCCTGGGCCGTCATGCCACGGACGATTTTCGCCGAGATGGCGTTGCCGATCCAGACGGTCTGCTGCTCGACCTCTTTGCCTTCCTGGTTGTAAATCTGTCCTGCAAGTCTGACTTCACGGATCTTAACCGGATTCTGGTTCAACGCGACCCCGGTGATTACGAACACCTCTCGATTCCCCTGGATGCTGTGATAATCCGCGCGAATGGATTGAAGAAGAACTCCGTTTTTCAAATGATTGTTTTTGAGCACCGAGGATCCGACTAGCGGAATTTTTCGTACGACACTTTCGGTCGCCGTCGGATGGGCGTAGTTGAAGACTGCCACAAACGAGTAAAATAGGACCAGCAGTCCGAAGAGAGTCAAGTAGGGCATGATGGAAGCTTGCTGATCTCTGTACGGGTCAAGAGACAAAATATTGTCACCGGTCTCATGTTGGCTCGAAATTGACCGGAATTGGGGTGCTTGTGGTCGCGTGTTCTCAGGCGCGCCGATGATCTTCTCGGTGTTTTCGGAAGCGTGTACATCTGAGAACGTAAAGCGTTGTTCTTTCTTTGATTCGCTATCGCTCATCGACCACTGATCCAAATGCTCTTTGCCTTCGGCTGAACGGGTCTCGCCTTGTGCGGCGGTGTCCGTGAATGACTCCGCATCCTCTTTCGCTTTGTGCGCAAACGGAAAGCTCAGCTCCCGATCTTCTGCCGGCCCAGGGGCGGCATGTCCCGGCGACGACGCTTCTTCGGTGGGCTCCTCTGCCAGCTCCTGCGCTTCAAGGTCAAACGTGTGCTTGCAGCGGGAGCAGCGAAACGCCGGAGCGACACCCTTGAGAGCTTCGTCTGATACTTTATAGGTGGTCTTGCATTGAGGGCATTTGACCAGCATTAGAGTAGGCCTCTGGTATTTTTAGGATGAAATTCGTGAAAGTGTAAGAAAATCATAATAATTCTATGACAATTCGCGAAAAATTCAAGGTTTTGGTATGAACTTTGTTGCTTGTCTGAATAAACCTTGCTGTGGAACGTCTAAAAAACAGGATCCTTGTGGAGTTAAGCGACTGGGAGCTGGTCCAGAAGTGTCAATCGGGAGAGATGAGCGCATTTGAGGACCTCGTCTCACGATACTATCAGAAAGTCTACATGGTGATACTCGGGTTGTTGCGTAACCGTGACGACGCCATGGAAGTTGCGCAGGAAACATTCTTTCGTGCCTACAGGAAGATCAAGAGTTTCCAGGGAGGTTCGTCGTTCTACACTTGGCTTTATCGCATTGCCGTCAACATCGCGATTGATACGCAACGACGTCAAAAGAGAAATCCGTTAGACTTTCGCGAAACGATGGACGAGGTCTTAGAGGAGCAAAACGAGGTGGCGAAGGATCCGTTTTCAGACGTTCATGACAAAGAATTGCGAGACCGGCTGGTTGAAGCCATCAATGATTTGACGCCTGAGCACAAAGCGGTCATCGTGTTAAGGACCCTTGAAGGCCTTTCCTACAAGGATATCGGAGAAATCCTCGGCTGCTCCGAGGGCACCGTCATGAGTCGGCTTCACTATGCGCGAAAGAAATTACAAAGTAAGTTGGGCGGGTTTTTATGAAGAACTGCGATAGCACAAGAGAGTCCCTCGGGGCTTGGTTAGATGGCGAGTTGGACCGGGCCGAATCGGAAGCGGTTCGCGCACATCTCGAGGGATGCGTGGCCTGCAAAGAAGAGCAGCGGCAGTTAGAGAAATTACAGGTTGCTCTGAAGAGTGTTTTGGATTCGGAAGCGTCGCGCATCGCGTTTCCTCCTTTTTGGAGCAGTGTGCAACAACGGATAACAGAGAAAAGCGCGTGGCGTGAAGATCTCGTGGATTGGCTCCGTTCGGTTTTTAGCGGACCCAGAATCGCGTGGGCTATTCCCGCGGTGATCCTGCTGTTGCTTGGCGTGTTATCCGGGGATTCGTTGGTTTCCGGTTTCCGCAACTTCGGGCAACGCAACAATTTCGCGTCCGTCGAGTCGATCGATGCCTATGGACGGAACGTCGCCCTGCTGCGTGAAGACGAAACAAAAACGACGGTCATTTGGTTATATCAGAATCAAGAAGGTGAAGATGAGTCAACGACTGAAACAAGGCCTTCTTTTTAGCAGCTTGACGTTCTTCGTCGCGGCTTATTTGCGCGCGGCGGAGAATAGCCCACAAACAGTCTTAGTTAAAATCGAAACCATCCTGGCGAGTAACCAGTCCGGTGAGTTCGATTCGAGACTAAAGGCATTAGAGAAACAACTGAGGGTGCTGAAGTATCGGTCGTATCGATTGCTGAAAGAGGAAAGCCAGAACGTCCCTTCCCAGGGAAGTGCAAGTTTTGAAATTCCCGGCGGCCGCTCACTGATAGTTTGGCCCCAGGATTTTCGTAATCAGCAGGTGGCTCTCAAGGTTCGGTTGCAGGGAGGACAGAAGCCGTTGTTGGACACGACTATTCGGCTGCCGAACAAGGGCAACTTTATTTTGGGTGGTCCGCCGCACGATGGCGGGGTGCTGGTTCTTTCGATTTCAGCGAACGCGCAGTAAGAAGCGCCTACTCGATAACATTTTTCTCAATCGGCTCGACAATCACGCCTTTTTCTTTGAGCCAACCGATAGCTTTTTCGACTTCGGCTGACTTCCCGTCGATTTCCAACGCGACCAAACCCATTTCCGCCGTGACGGTGGAGCCGCGGATAAAACGACGTCGAATTGTTTTGCCAGCAGGCTGAGGATCGGTTCCTTGATCAGGTCTTTGGGAAAAGTCAAATAAACCCGCTCGCGGACGCGCTCTTTCTTTGCTTTCATCGCCATCCGAGTCTAGATGGAAAATTTGAGATTTCCAACCGCCATCCGGTCACGCCAGCCGACCCACAAGTTTGTCGTGAGATATTTATCACCGAAGTCGGGAAATAGGGTAACGATGGTCCCTGAGCGTAATTTGCGCGCAATTTTCAAGGCGGCAAACAGGGCCGCACCAGACGACTGGCCGACGAGAATGCCTTCTTCCTGACTGAGACGATAAACCATCGCGTAGGCGTCATCCGTTGCTACGGAAATCTTCTCGTCCAACTCCTCTTCATGGTAGATGCCCGGAACAATGGAGCTGGCCATGTGTTTAAGTCCCTCAAGTCCGTGAAGCGCGTCGTCGGGTTCTACGGCAATCACCTGAATCGCCGGATTCATTTCCTTGAGATAACGGCCGGTGCCCATGACCGTGCCGCCGGTACCGATTCCCGCAATAAAATGAGTGATGGTCTGATTCGTCTGCCGATAAATCTCAGGCCCGGTGGTATCATAGTGGGCCTGCGGATTCATTGGATTAAAATACTGGTCGGGTTTGAAATACTTACCGGGGTTTTCGTCGAGAATCTGGCGGCAAAGACGAATCGCGCCGTCGGATCCTTCCAACGGATCGCTATAGGTCACCTTTGCACCGTAGGCATAAATGATTTTTTTGCGCTCGACACTAACGTTGGCCGGAACGATCAGTTCGACCGGGTAGCCCAGAATTCTTCCAATCAGGGCGAGAGCAATACCCGTATTGCCCGAAGTCGAATCTAGAATTGTTTTGCCGGGACGTAACTTTCCTGTCCG
>Ga0209057_1002976_pt1 | contig 12729 bp, 10 predicted proteins | sample GraSoiAngelo_146_FD_185903 | JGI IMG/M metagenome (GOLD analysis project Ga0209057, IMG submission 185903) | Grasslands soil microbial communities from the Angelo Coastal Reserve, California, USA - 14_1009_05_30cm (SPAdes) (version 2) | ecosystem: Environmental > Terrestrial > Soil > Grasslands ... | reverse complement strand
TGGCGCCTGATGGATGTGCGCGGCGAGCGGGGGACCGGTCAGGTTCATCACGGTGACGGTGTACGCGATGCTCTTGTCCGTCTCGTCGTACTCGAAGGTCGCGGCCCCGCCCGCGCCGGGCAACGTCCCGGTGGGCGACGGCACCTCGTCCGCCGCATCGAGCGTCGCTTCCAGCGTCACCTTCGGCTCTTCCTGGGCCGCATGCCCCGCGGACACGAACGACAACGAGAACGCCAGCACGATCGGCGCAGCCAGATGTCGCTCACGGCACCTCCCGTCGGTCTCAGGTTCGCTGCCACCGACCGAGCCATCTCGCGCCGGCGATCCCCGAGAGCGCCGCGCCCATGGCGATCGGCAGCGTGTGCCAGGTGAGCAAGTGGAGCCCCTCGTCGATGGGGCACGCGATCCGCACCGCCGCCGCGGCGAAGAGGAAGGCCGCGGCGCCCGCATAGGCCCCCGCGAGCGGCGCGTCGAGTGGGGCGCCGCGGCGCAGGGCCAGGAAGAGGGCAATCCACGGGAGCGCCGAGAAGGCCAGGATGCAGGCGAGACACTGAGCGCCGCTCGCCACGAAGCCCCGGACGGAACGTATGGCCGTCGCCGGCTCGAGCGACACGAGCGCCACCGCTGCTGCCACGAGCAGCACCGAGAGCGTCACTGCCCATCGGCCGCCGGTCCCGGGAACCGCGGCGCGCAGCGCCACCGCCGCCGCCGTCGCCCCGGCAGCGATCAACGCTCCCACCTCGAGCAGGAAGAGCGGCTGACGAAGGTGAGCGCCGAGGTCCTGACGCAGACCGAACTCGACGGCGAAGCCGAGCGTCAGGGCCTGCAGGACGAGCCACACGGCCAGTCGCGTGTGGGGTGACCACAGAGGACGGACCGGTCGTGCGTCGGCGAGGAGCTGGGCGACCAGGCGCTCGTGGCTCGGAGGCGTCGGCACGCTTCAGCTCCCCAGGAGCTGCCGGAGCGCCCGGTACGCCCGATGGGCGCGCACGCGGAATGCACCCGGCGTCGTCCCCGCGCGCGCGGCCGCGGCCTCGGTCGACAGGCCCTCGAGCTTCACGAGCTCGATGGCCTCGCGGTGCGTCGGGGGCAGATGATCGAGCGCCTGTGCCAACGTGAGTCTCCCAGGCCCACTGTCCTCCATCCCCTGTTCCGGGAGCAAGTCCACCGGAATCTCCCTGCCCATCCGGGTCCGGTGCCGGCGCATGTGCCGCGCCACGACGTGACCCGCGATCGCAAAGAGCCACGGTTCGACGGGCCGCGAGGGTTTGTAGGTACGGCGGGCGCGGTGAAGCGCGAGGAAGGTCTCCTGGTAGAGGTCCGCCACGTCCTGGGGGTTCGGGACCCGGGCGCGGAGGAAGCTCGCGATCTCCGGGCCGATGTCGTCGAGCAGGGCTCGATACGCCTCGGCATTCCCCCGCTGAGCCTCTGTCATCCATTGCGCCCGGCATCGGCCGCGGATCTCACGCGGCCCTCTCTGCCTAGTGGGCTCTGAAGTCGCCAATTGTTACGCCCCGAGGTGAAACCCCGTAACGCCTCTCGGGTCCTCTGACGGACTGGGGGTGACAATCGCCCCCGAGCTGAGAGCAGAGTCAAGCTCACCGGCCTTCCCCGGGCAATCGCGTCCTTGCCCGTCCCATGACGGGGCCACGGTAACAACAGCCCTCCTCCGCGACCACTACCCCACGAGGATACGAGTTCCGTCAGACGCTGGACTGCGGCCCCTCGCTTCGCTCCTGGGAGCAGACCTGCGGCAAGCGAGGGTCCTCGCCTGTAGGTTGCGCGAATCGATCTCTCTGCCTGCCAGTCGAACCGAACTGTCGGAGGAGGACAAATGAAGAACGCAATTGGCGCTGGAATGTTGCCGCTCACCATGCTCGCCCTGGTCACCCTGGCCCGGGCACAACAGCCGCCGGCGCCCTGCCACCCGAATCGCACCGCCGACATGGACATGGCCACCGTTCGCGACCGGGGCGACGTTCGCCATCTGCCAGGGCCGCTCCGGGATCGGCTCGTTCAGCTGGCGGGGCGCCCTCACAGCCAGCTCCCGACGCAGGCCTACGCCGAAGCGCATTTCGACAAGCCACCCTTCAAGCCCAAGCCGAGCCAGCTCTTTCAGTATTACCTGCTGGATACGACCGGCTTCGAGCCGAACCCGTTCACGAGCCTGATACCCGGCGTCAACGACACGGCGATGCTCACTGCGACCGGACCCGACTGCGGCCTGCCCACCATTGGCTCGGTGCGCGTGGTCCTGGAGCCCAAGCCGGGCCTGCCGACCGATCCCAACGACGTGCGCGCGTTCATCGACATATTCACGGACGTCGCGGGGCTGTTCGTGATCAACAACGAGAGCGGGTGGTACGAGGGATGGATGATCCACGACCTGACGGTCGCCCCCGTCAATGATACTCCACGCCCCGACGGCCACGCACAGTTCGGCACGCTTCTGCAGACCGATGCCGACGCGCTGACGGCCATGGGCACCGGCAACAACATGGCTGGCAACATCTTCACCACGGATGGCAAGGCCGTGCACTTCCCTCGCCCTGGCGATCACTTCCCGGACACCCAGACCAACGTCGTCCCCATTCAGCTGAGCATGGGGGCCTGGAACACGCTGCAGCAGAGCGACGGCCACGCCTACTGGGAGTTCAACTACACCACCAACTGGATCCACCCCCTGTACGAGCTGCCCTTCACGGGCGGTATTCCAGGCACCTTCGAGGCAGGTCAGGTGGGTGCGCTCCAGTCCATCGTCCCCGGCTCGGGGCCCAACGGCATCAAGAACGACCCGGTGCTGTACGGCGACAACCCGAACAACAAGGGCGTGGTGCAGGCCTCCGGTCCTCGCGATCCCGACAAGTTCGACGCGGACGATGACTCGCAGCGGGAATTCCGCCAGCGGTTCATCCCGAGCGGTCTGGCCAACGAGATCTTCCTGGACGTCTACGAGCGCCTGGCGTCGTTCGAGCCGGGCGTCGGCGATTTCAATCGACGGCTGTTCGACGCCTACGCCGCGGAGGTTGCGCGCGTCGATACGAACAACGACGGCGTCATCTCGGCCGCCGAAGGTGACGTGGATACCGCCTCGGACGGCTTTGCCGACAACTCACGGTTGTTCATCCCGGCGACGCAGTTCAAACGCTTCGCGGTGACGCGGGAGATCAACGACGGACTGCTGGCGCCACGGTTCGCTCCCAGCCAGAAGGCGTGGGTATTGTCGGGAACGCTGGTATCCGTGAGCCCGTCGGTGCCTGCGTCGCAAGGGGAGGACAGCGACGACCGGTGAAGACAGCCGGCGGTCATCGCGTCTTTCCGCGCCCGCCGCTCCCGACACGTCGGCCCGCTCGCTCCTGACCAATCATGGGAAGTCTCCGCGAACGGCGGGATCGACTGTCGGGAGACCAACGTGCCAACCTGCGAAACGACCATGTGTACCCGTGCGATTGCTATGGTTGCGACCTGCCTGCTGGTGACCCCGGCCACTGCTCGCGTCCGGCTGGTCTGCAACGGCAGCTCGTACCGGTGCCCGCAGGGCGCCGCCTACAAGACCATCTCGAGTGCGATCCTGAGCGCCCGTCCGGGAGACTGGGTGCTCGTCTGGCCCGGCGTCTACCACGAGAAGGGCAGCGATGAGGCGGGCGTCCTCATCACCACGGCGAACGTTCACCTGCGCGGCATGGACCGCAACCTCGTGCTCGTGGACGGCAGCAACGGGACCGCCGCCGCGCCGTGCCCCGCCGATCCCGCGCTGCAGGATCTCACGCCCCGCAACGGCATCGAGGTCTTCAAGGCGAGCGGCACGTCGATCGAGAACCTCGCGGTCTGCAACTATCTCTCCAGCACGTCGGGCGAGGCCGGCAACGAGATCTGGTGGAACGGCGGTGACGGGAGCGGCACGATCGGCATGGGCAGCTACTCGGGCAGCTACCTGACCGCCACCTCGACGTTCTACGCGAGCCCGAGCGCACCGATGGCGCAGTACGGAATCTTCGCGAGCAACGCCGGCGGCCCCGGGAGCATCACGAACTCCTACGCCAGCAACATGGGCGACTCCGCCTACTACGTGGGCGCGTGCCCCGACTGCAACGCGGTGCTGAGCCACGCGCACGCGCAGAACAGCGCGCTCGGCTACTCGGGGACCAACAGCGGGGGCAACCTGCGTATCGAGGACTCCGAGTGGGACCTCAACAAGACCGGGATCGTGCCGAACTCCCTCAACAACGACGACGCGCCGCCGCCGCAGAGCGGCCTCTGCCCGAGCGGGACCGGTTCCTGCACCTTCATTCAGCGCAACTATGTCCACGACAACAACAACCCCAACGTCCCGGCCTTCGGCATCGCGGGCGAGGCCCCGGTGGGCGCGGGGATCGAGATCTCGGGCGGGATGTTCGACACGGTGGTGAACAACCGGGTCGAGAACCAGGGTGCGTGGGGTATCGTGGTGCACGACTTCCCCGACACCGAGACGCCGCCCCCGATCTCCCACTGTGAGGGCGGGATCCAGCAGGGGCCGGTCTGCCTGTTCAATGCGAAGGGCAACCTGGTGCTGCAGAACCAGCTCGCCAACAACGGCTTCTTCGGCAACCCGACGAACGGCGACCTCGCCAACGAGTCCACCTCGAACCCGAAGAACTGCTTCGACGGCAACACCGATCCCGCCGGCCTGACCAGCGACCCGCCGGACATCCAGAGCCCGAGCGTCGACGGGCCTCCGTGTGACGCGCCGGGACCGGGCGATTCGGGGGCGCTCGCCGCCGAGCTCGCGTGCGCGGCCGGGTTGGTCCCCTGTCCGCCGGGATCGAGCTACCCGCAGCCGACGGAGGTGAAGATGCTGCCACTCAACCGCCAGCCACCGATGCCCGATCCGTGCCAGGGCGTGCCGCGTAACCCCTGGTGCCCCTACAGCGGGCCGCGCTCATGAAGCCGCGCGCGTCCCTGGCGTCGGTGTTGCTGGCGGCGGGTCTCCTCGCGCCGGCCCACCGCAGCGCGCTCGCGGGCTGCCTCGTCGAGGCACCGCCGGTTGGCGCGCCGTTCGTGGACTGCAGTGGCGGCCAGGTCTTCAACATCGTGCCGCCCGGTGAGAACGGGACCTACAACATGGCCGACTTCCTGAGGGCGCAGGCCGGCCAGGGCTTTCCCCCTCACACGCGCGACCAGGAGCCGCTGTACGCCGGTCTGCTCGACGTCGCCCCCAACCTGAAGGATGCCGACATCGGCGCCTTCTACAAGGATGCGAGCTTCCTCGTCGACCTGAGCCAGGCGGAGCGCGTGGAGACGTTCCCGCTCCATCCCGGCACGATCATCGTCCGCGACGAGCAGTTCGGCGTCCCGCACATCTACGGCGTCACGCGAGCCGACACCGAGTTCGGCGCGGGCTTCGCCTCGGCCGAGGACCGCCTCTTCGTGATGGACACGCTCCGCCACGTGGGGCGGGCGCAGCTGACCTCCTTCGTCGGGCCGTCGCCCGGGAACATCGCCATGGACTGCAGCGTCGCCGCGTCCGCCGGCTACAGCGAGAGCGAGCTGCAGCAGCAGGTCGACGACTTCGCGGCCCAGCATTCCGACCCGATCGTCGTCGAGGGGGTGCAGACGACCGTAGGGCAGCAGATCGTCGCCGACGCCCAGGCCTGGGTCGACGGCGTCAACGAGTACATCAACGAGGCGCTGGCGGATCCCACCAAGATGCCCGCCGAGTACCCGCTGCTGCAGATCCCGCTGCTGCCCTGGAAGGCGACCGACATCGTCGCCACCGCGACGCTGGTCCAGGCCATCTTCGCCACCGGCGGCGGCAACGAGACGGCGAGCGCACTCCTCTATCAGTCGCTCGTCACCCGCTACGGCCAGACGAAGGGCGCCGCGATCTGGAGCGACTTCCGCTCGCAGAACGACCCCGAGGCGCAGGTCAGCATCGGCACGACCTTCAACTACGAGCAGGTCCCGCCCGCCACCACCCTCGACCCGAAGTCGCTGGCCCTCCCGCTCGCGGCCCCGACCAACAATCACTGCAACCCCCCTCCGAGCGGGGTGCCGGGGCAGTTCAGCGCGGCCGGCGTGACCGTGGACCTGACGCCGCTGCTCGCCGCCCTGGGCCAGGGGCTGCCACACGGCAGCAACGAGCTCATCGTCGACGCCGCCCACACCGCGAGCGGCCACCCGATCGCCGTCTTCGGGCCGCAGACCGGCTACTTCGTCCCCCAGCTCCTGCACGAGATCGACCTGCACGGTCCGGGCCTGCACGCGCGGGGCGTCTCGTTCCCGGGCACCGAGATCTTCGTCGAGCTGGGGCGCGGCGTCGACTACGCCTGGAGCGCCACGTCGGCCGGCGCCGACATCATCGATCAGTGGGTCGAGAAGCTCTGCAACCTCGACGGCTCGCCCCCGACGATGAACAGCACGGCCTACGTGTTCAACGGCGTCTGCACGCCCATGTACGAGCGCACGGACGTCCAGTTCGGCAAGCCGTCGGCCGGGGCGCCCGAGCCTCCAGTGCTGCTCACCATCCAGATCGAGCGAACCGTGCACGGTCCGGTGATCGGCCGGACCACCGCCATCGATCCCGCAACCGGCCAGCCGGTTCCCGTGGCGGTCTCGTCGCAGCGCTCGACGTTCGGTGACGAGCTGGGGGCTGCGCCCGCCTTCCTCCTGTGGAACGACCCCGACGTCATCCACGGCGCCACCGACTTCCAGCGTGCCGCCGGCAAGGAGACGGGCACCTTCAACTGGACCTACGTCGACTCGCGGGACGTCGCCTACTGCATGTCGGGCAAGCTCCCCATCCGAAATCCTCACGTCAACCCGAACTTCCCCGCCTGGGGCACCGGCCAGTGGGAGTGGCAGGGCTTCGTCCCCATCGATCTGTCCGCGGCCGACGTCCACCCGCGAGCGAGCACGATCCCCGCGAGCGGCGGGATCGTCAACGGCACCCTCATTGGCGGCTTCTTCACCAACTGGAACAACAAGCCGGCGCCGGGATTCTCGGCGGCGGACAGCAACTTCGCGTACGGCCCCGTCTATCGCGTGCAGTCGCTCAGCGACCGCGTGCGGGCCGTCCTCGGCGCGCGGCTCGCCACCCCTGCCGACATCGTGAACGCGATGGAAGACGGGGGCTCGGTCGATCTGGACGGCTCGCAGCTGGTGCCGCAGATCGCCGCGGTGCTCGGCGGAACGAAGCTGACGTCGGCGCAGCAGCAGGTGTTGAGCATCCTGCTGCGCTGGGCCGCCGACCCGTTCTGGGGCGCCGCGGTGACCGGGGCGCACCGCCGGGACCGCAGCGGGACCGGCAGCTACGAGCAGGGCAACGCCGTCGCGATCATGGACAAGCTCTACCCGCGCGTCGTGCACGCGGTCTTCGACCCGTGGCTCGCGCCGCGCCCGAACAGCAATGACGGCGACAGCTTCGGCCTGCTCGCCGGTCTCAATCCGCTGAACGACCCGCCCCGGGCGCAGGGATCGGCCTACGACGGCGGTTGGGAAGGCTACGTGCAGCGTGCGCTGCGACAGGCGCTGAACCCGCGCATCCGCAACGGCTACTCCCAGGTCTACTGCGGCGGCGACGGCAACGGCGGGAAGGGGAGCCTCGCTTCGTGCCGAACGGCCCTCAAGACCGCGCTCCAGTCCACCATCGACCAGCTCGCCAGGCTCTACGGGAGCAGCGATCCCACCACCTGGACCTGCTCGCGCACCAACGACACGGGCGGCGCCGACCCGGGCTCCGGGCAGAGCGACAGCGCGAGGTGCAACCCCGAGCTCGACGACATCCAGTTCAGCGCCATAGGTGTGGGCACCGTGCCCTCCATGCCCTGGGTCAACCGGCCCACCTTCCAGCAGGTCGTCCAGTACCCGGCGCAGAGAACGCCTTGAAGTAACAGCAGATCCGCGCTCGTTCTCGCGTTTCGACGGCCGGACGTTGCGACGACGCGGTGCGTGACGGCGGTGTCCGAAGCGAACGCCATCGCGCTCGCGCGTGGACCGCCATCTTACCGCCGCCCGCTGCACGGAGTCGTGCGAACCGGGACGGTTCGTCGTGCGGCGGCTACGCGCCGCCGGGGCGGCACCTCCCTTGCAGCTCACACGGAAGCGTGAGGCTGCACATCCGGGAAGCCAAGGAGGAAGCCATGGAACAAAACGTGCCGCAGACGCAAACTGCCGCGTGGCTCTTGTGCACGGTGTTGGCAACGGCCGGCGCCCTGGGAACTCACCGGTGCTACTCGGCCACGCACCTCGGCGCGCTCGACGGAACGATCAGCGAGGCGCGCGCCAACCTGATGAGCTCACCGACCATCGACACCAACCGCGTGGCCCGCGTCGTTCCGCGCACCGGGCTCGCTCCGGCGGCCTCCGGGCGGCGTTCCGAGCGAGGTCATGAAGCGCACGTTCGCGAGGACGCCCTGATCCTCCTGGCAGCGCTACTGCAGGGTGCCCGACCGACCCTGTCTCGCTAGAGAACGGACCCCGACGGCGGCGGCACTGGACTGGACCATGTGGGGGAACAAGGCTCGAAAGATGCGGGAGCGTCTCGGCGGCTTCCTGGACGAGGGCTCGGAGATCGAGGGCAAGTACACGTGCGCCGGCATGGTGATGCTCGACGCGAAGTTCTCGGGTGAGATCACGTCCAAGGACACTCTCGTCATCGGGGAGCGGAGCGCCGTCCGCGCGACCGTGCGGACGGCGGTCCTGGTGGTGCACGGCGAAGTGGTGGGCAACGTGACGGCGAGCGAACGGGTCGAGCTCAAGTCCAGCGCGCGGGTCACCGGCGACGTCGAGGCCCCGGTCATCGTCATGGAGAAGGGCGCGGTGCTCGACGGCCACTGCCGGATGACGAAGGCCAAGCCGGCCGAAGCCCCACACGGCGTGGTCGTCCCGATCAAGGGATGAAGCCCCCGTTCAGCCTCCTCGTCGTCCACGGGGATGGCTCGCGCGTACTGCGCGTCTCCCTTCCGCGCTGGATCGTCTACGGGACCCTCGGATCGGTGGCTGCGGTGGCGGCTGTCGGCCTCTCGGCCGAGTACGTGTTCCGCCAGCGAGACGGGAACGAGGTGGCAGAGCTGCGCCGGCGCGTGGACGATCAGCGTGCGGTCATCGATTCGTTTCAGACGCGAGTCGCGGCGGTGCGCGGCGAGATCACTACCTGGAGGGCGCTGCACGCCGAGATGTGGGAGGCGTTCGGTCCGGAGGCGGGCGCGGATCAGGGGGGAGCCGGGGTCGGTGGTGCCGCTCCCGATGCCCTCGCCGTCAGCCTCGAAGCCCCGCGCGGGGAGGAGCTGGATCTGCTCGCGACCAGCGTCGCCGAGGAGGAGCCGCGGCTGCGCGAGCTGGCACGCGTGATCGGCCGCGCGGGCACGATCGTTCACGCGCTCCCGCTGCGTTGGCCGGTCCACGGGCCGGTCAAGTCGGGGTACGGGCTGCGCCGGTCCCCGTGGAGCGGGGCGCCAGAGCATCACGAAGGGATCGACATCGGCAGCCCGCCGGGGACGCCGGTCGAGGCTCCCGCGGCGGGGAGCGTCGTCGAGGCGAGCTCCCAGGGGGACTTCGGCAAGCACGTCATGCTCGATCACGGCAACGGCGTGCGGTCGCTCTATGGCCACCTGAAGAGGGTCGACGTGAAGGTCGGCCAGCGGGTGGCGAAGGGGCAGGTCATCGGGCTCGTCGGGAGCACCGGCCGGAGCACGGGGCCCCACCTCCACTACGAGGTCCTCATGGCGGGCAAGCCGGTCGACCCGAGCCGGTTCCTCTGGGAGCGCTAGAGTTTGTGAATGAATCCCCGGACCGGCTCGGACGCATCACGCACGTCCTCCTCGACGGGACGGTCCTCGAGCGCCGCGCGCGCGGCTGAGTCCGTTAGGTACGGTGCGCGGCGGGTGTGTGCCCCGCGTCGCCCGGCGCTCTGCGGGCACGGCCTGGGCCCTGCCTGCGAGCGTTCCCTTGACGGCGCCGTTGTCCGCGCCGTATGCGGGCCACCACGACCGATGCTCGTCGCGTCGTGAGCATCGCCGCGGTCCAACCGCGAGCGGCGGAGACGGGAGCAACCGTGGCCAGGATCGAACTACGCAAACGCGGGCCGATCGGCGAGATCCGGCTCAACCGGCCCGAGGTGCTGAACGCGATGGGCCGCGAGTGGCCCGACGACATGCTCGGTGCCGCCCGCGAGATGCAGGACGACGCCGCCATCCGCGTCGTCCTGGTGACCGGGGAGGGCAGGGCCTTCTGCGCGGGGCTGGACCTCACCCACCTCGCCGCGGGCGAGATCCCGAACCCGTGGTTTCACCGGGCCGAGCTCGCCTATCGCGCGCTCGAGACCCTGGACAAGCCGGTCATCGCCGGCGTCCAGGGACACTGCATCGGCGGAGGGCTCCAGATCATCATCACCTGCGACGTCCGCATTGCCGCCGCCGACGCCATCCTCGGGCTCCCGGCGACCAAGGAAGCCTTCCTCCCCGGCATGGGCACCTACCGGCTGCCGCGGCTGATCGGCACGGGCTGGGCGCGCCACCTGATCCTGAGCGGCGAGACCATCGGGGCCGAGGAGGCGCACCGCATCGGGCTCGTGAACCGGGTCGTGCCGCGCGCCGACCTCGAGCGCGAGCTCGCAGCCTGGGCGGCGCGCTACCTCGAGGTGCCGCGACCGAGCCTCACCTGGGCGAAGCGGCTCACCAACCAGGCGTTCGATCTCTCCTTCGAGGAATTTCTCGCCGAGATCGACCGGGCCATGGACGTGGTGCTCGGCTCCGAGGAGCATCTGGCGGCCCGCAGGGCGTGGAGGGTGCGCAAGGGTGGCGGCTGATCGCTTCTGGGATCGTGCGGCGGAGACCATGCCGCGGGACGCGCTCGAGCGGCTGCAGGTGACTCGGGTGCGAGCCTGTCTCGCGCGGCTCCAGGCGTCGGGAGCCGAATTCTACCGGCGGCGGCTCGCCGGCGTTTCGCCGGATGACGTCGGAGCGATCGAGGATCTGGCACGCCTGCCGTTCACGACCAAGAACGACCTGCGGGAGCAGTATCCGTTCGGCCTGCTCGCGGCGCCGTCGTGTGAGATCGTGCGCATCCACGCCTCGAGCGGCTCGACGGGCAAGCCCACGGTGGTCGCCTACACGCGGGCCGACCTCGCGCTGTGGGCGAACGTGCTGGCGCGCGGGCTGGTCGCCGGCGGGCTCACGAGCGCGGACGTCTTCCAGAACGCCTATGGCTACGGTCTCTTCACGGGCGGTCTCGGCTTTCACGATGCGGCCAGCCTGGTGGGCGCGGCGGTGGTGCCGACCTCGTCGGGCAACACGCCGCGCCAGGTGATGCTGATGCGCGACTTCGGCGTCACGGCGTTCGCCGCCACGCCGTCCTACGCGATCAACGTGGCCGAGGTCGCGTCGGCCGAAGGCATCGACCTCGCGTCCCTCCCGCTCCGGGCGGCCTTCGTCGGCGCCGAGCCGATGTCGCCGGGGATGCAGCGGGAGATCGAGGAGCGGATGGGCGTCCGGGTCTACGAGCAGTTCGGCCTCTCGGAGATCATCGGGCCGGGCGTCGCCTCCGCCTGCGCGCAGCAGCGGGGGCTGCACGTGTGGGAGGACCACTTCATCCCCGAGATCATCGATCCCGAGAGCGGATCGCACCTGCCCGACGGCGAGGTCGGCGAGCTGGTGCTCACCGCGGCCACCAAGGAGGCGTTTCCCGTCCTGCGCTATCGGACGCGCGACCGCGCGCGCCTCACGCGCGAGCGCTGCGCCTGCGGCCGCACGATGGCGCGCATCCTCGAGATCCTGGGGCGCACGGACGACATGCTGATCGTGCGCGGCGTGAACGTGTTCCCTTCGCAGATCGAGCATGCGCTGCTCGGCGTCGACGGGCTGACGCCGCACTATCAGATCGTGCTGACGACGCGTGCCGACCGGCAGGACGAGCTGCGCGTCAGGATCGAGGCGGCCGGAGGCTCGGGCGCCGAACCCGCCGATCGAGCCGCGCTCGAGGCGCGTGCCCGCGAGGTGCTGCGCAGCGCGCTCGGCCTCGCGGTGGTGACCGAGATCGTCGCCGCGCGGACGCTCCAGCGCAGCGAAGGCAAGGCGACCCGGGTCCTGGACGAGCGGAGGAAATGAAGCCCCGAGAAGCTCAATGCCACCGACGACGACTCGGTCGGCGACCTCGACCGCGCCGCGACCCGCGCGGCGCGCGACCGGAAGGCGCGCGCCGTCATCGTGCGCGGCCTCGGCCGGGCCTTCTGCACGGGCATCGACCTCTCGGCCCTCGCCGGCGATCGGCTGGGAGCCGACTGGTTTCGGCGCTGGGACGTCGCCCTCGCGAAGATCGAAGCGATCCCGGTCGCGACCGTCGCCGCGATCCACGGCCCCTGCCTCGGCGGCGGCCTGCAGATCATCCTCTGCTGCGACCTCCGCGTCGCGAGCGAGGACGCGACCTTCGGCCTCTCCGCCGTCCGCCACGGCATCATCCCCGGCCTCGCGACCTACCGCCTGCCGCACCTGATCGGCATGGGCGCCGCGCGCGAGATGATGCTCCTCGGTGAGACCTGGGACGCCGCGCGCGCGCACCGGCAGGGCCTCGTCGGCCGGGTCGTGCCCCTGGAGCGGCTGGAAGCGACGGCGCTCGACCTCGCGACGAAGCTCGCCGCCAACGTGCGTGCCGCGAGCGTGGCGACCAAGCGCCTCATCCTCCGCTCCCACGATCTCTCCCTCGGCCGCTTTCTCGGAGAATACGTCCGAAGCCAGCGCGGCTGCTGGAACGACC
>Ga0209057_1002975_pt1 | contig 12732 bp, 15 predicted proteins | sample GraSoiAngelo_146_FD_185903 | JGI IMG/M metagenome (GOLD analysis project Ga0209057, IMG submission 185903) | Grasslands soil microbial communities from the Angelo Coastal Reserve, California, USA - 14_1009_05_30cm (SPAdes) (version 2) | ecosystem: Environmental > Terrestrial > Soil > Grasslands ... | reverse complement strand
CCAGCGTAGCAGATTATGGAGAGGTTCTCTGGACGCACGGCATGTTCGTCCCGAAAGAGGATGGCATCAAACTCCTCGCATCATCTCTTGGATGCGATGAGAGCAAGATCAAAGTCGCAAGGGCATCAGATGTCCAAACGTTGATCTCGACCGAAAAGATACCCGACAATATCACGAATGTTCTGCCCAAGGACAATCGAAAGGTCCTCTTGGTGTGTATGGCTGGGGCCACCTCTTTGCGGGTTGCGCAGATCCTTGCCGCAAAAGGAATACAGGGTCAAAGTCTCACCGGAGGAATAATGAGCCTCTCCGAGAACAGCAAGAAGCAGCCATCCGATCTAGTGCAGATGGCCCGAGAGTAAACTTCCGCACGGGCCGACGCCAGCTTCAGCTTTGGGTTCACGCGAGTTCTTGCCAGAAAGAACCCTCAAGCAGGACCGTGGAACTTGCTAGACCAAGTTCCAACGAAAGACTAATGCTCCTTGCGGATGCTAAGAGAAGAAGAGTCGTGTCTCGCCCATTGTTCTGACATCGAGCTGCTCTACGTCGACCATCAGAGGCAGGTCCTTGACGACATTGCCCAGCAGTAAGCATCGTCTTGTGGGGATTCCTCTGACAAGGTAGCGTATCGTATCGCTATCCGCCTTCGCCACCTTACCAATAGCTTCGATGTCGTGTTCGTTTGTGAAGTTGAAGATGAACACATTGTCAGCCTGCCTGTAGATCGCTTCCTGAACAGTGTCCGGCTGGTTCGTGATAAAGGTAGTAAACAATCCAATATGTCTCATCCTTGTAACAATATCGTCCCAGTAGGTATCCCGCAAATACAGGTGCGCCTCCTCCGCGAAGAGAAACGCGGCTTTGAGCCAGTTGGAGGAGAGAATCTTGGTCAGTTCCCCGAGAAAGATCTCGACAAGTATACGTCGGACGATCTGGCTCTGATTCTTCAGGTTAACCACTAGGACCCCGCCTCCCTCTATAGTGTGGAGAATCCGCTCTTCGGTCAACGGGTTCGCTTCGTCAAACAATCCAGATTCCATCAAAACCTGCAGCCTTGAGGTCAGGGCTTCTCGGACACTATCGTGGCAGCTCCACGACTGTACCGCTTGGATCACAGTCGGCAGAGTTAGGTCTCCCCTGGCTTCGAGATCTTTCCAGATAGTGGTGAAGACTTTGGAGGAGGTCGCTGGCAGATCGAGGGCATGACTCAAGACCCCTGCTACGGTTCTCAGTCCGAGTTTGGACATAGAGAAGTTTAGGCCGCTTCTCGGCGCCAGAACTGTCAGTCGCGCAGATGATTGTCGTCCTTCCTTCGATTTGTGCAAGTTGATGTATTCCCCGTTGACATCGAGTACAATGCAAGGCGCACCCCATCCTGCCATGGACAGCAGGAGTAGTTTCGCCAGGTGGGACTTGCCTGAGCCTTTTCTTCCGGTGATTATGTTTAGGCCGCCATCGAGTCCGCTGGCGTCTACGCTTATCGGCTCGCCATCGTTGTGTCCGAGCTTGACTGGCATCTTTCCACCGTTCATTATCAGCCGGTTGACCGCGTAGGGGCGGATCTTTGATGCTGTCCGTGAGGGTAGCCAGGATGTGCTAGGCGATAGGCTTCCGTCTTGGGCGATTGTTCCGCGGATCTTGCAGACCGCCAGTCTCGTATCTTTCAATGCATCCACCTGGCTCGAAATGTTCAATGGGTCTACATCTTCTCCTGAAAGCTCGCCATCGGTCATTACGTCTCTGAGAATGTCCTCTAGGACCCCTGGAACGTTGGCGTACTGCAAGTCTATGGCTTGGACGAGAAGCCCTCTCGATTGGGCCGGGTCCTCGATGACGAAATAGTCTCCTTTCTGAACATGTTCGTCAGGGAAGGCGATAAGCTGGACCTCATCAGCTTCCTTCCGGTAGATTCGCACTTAGGCCACGTACCTGCTTGTTCCGAAAGGCCCGAACAAAGACCGTCGCAAGTTTGGCCGAGCCTGAAGACTAACGTGATGGTTGCTGGCAACGAATCGCTGAACGGCGAGGATCTCATTGGCGGTGAACGTGCTGAAGATGTGGGCGATCCTCAGTGTCTCAGGGTAGCCGTGGAAGATAGCATCGGTCCCAGCAATTCTGCCGAGTGCTACCAAGGATTGCTCTTCATCAGCATCCCGGTCAATATCAGTGCGAAACAGGAACCCGTCCGGTGACAGTTTCGACACGCACACTCGCCCGAGGAATCTGATCGGATAGGCAGGATACTCGTTCTCGACAACCGATGTGATGTCGATGATGTGGGGGATTTTTTCGGCGTCGAAGAAGCCGAGGATGTTCTTCCCGCCAACTGTAAGCTGCGTTGATTTCGAGAGAGCGATGACGATACTGTTGTTGTTGCGGGCTGTGGAGAGGATTCGTTGGACTCTGCTGGAAGGATTGTCAGGCGTCCCAGCAGTCAATGAACCGTCGAACAGGACAACACCTTCTTTGACTGAGAGGGCTAGCTCTTCTTGGACCCAGCGTTCCACATGATTCCTCAGCTTAGTCAGAAGCCGAAGGGTCTTGACCGATAGCCCGCCGAAGGCCAGTGACTCGTCATCTCGGTACTTTTCTTGTTGGCCATCGGAGTTGGGAATGTGGAACAGCAATGGCCCCCAGCGTGTGAAAGCGATCCTGTCAGGTTGTCTCCAGACGGCGACGGCTCGAATTGCGAATATCATTCCAGTTTCGGTTTCGCCTATCTTGACGCTGGACGCGTCGCATGCGGCGATAGGGACTGTCTCTCTTAGCGGATTGATTGGGCTGCGTTTCAACCCCATTGCTATTGACGATGCGCCGATTTCGAGCTGCTCGTCGGAGTCTCCATCGTCCAATCCCATATCCACGAGGGACACGGTTCTAGGGTTGAGTGTGGACCCCCGAAGTGATTGCATCGATTTTGTCGAGAGCTGGAGAAGTGCTTCGGGTATCGGGTGTTGAAGTTCTTCCGGTATGCTTTTTAATTGTGTGAGAGGTTCAGTTAGTTCCTGGGTGCGGTGGAGCAAGGTTAGATTCCCCCAGTATTGGGCGGGAGATCCCCCTCTCCCGCCTGTCCCCGCACCCTCTCTAGTATCATCCTGGCGCGGTCACCTTTGGTTCATGCTGGGACACGGCGGCGCGAGCTGTTACGCCTCTCGCGATCTCGTGCGACTTGCGGATTCCCTGGATTGATAGCCGATAATTTCCCTCGTTGGTCCGATCGACGACCCCAGTCTTTCCCATCATAGCGAGGGTGTTGCGGACCGTCTTGACAGATTTCCCGATAGCCTTGCTGATATTCTCAGGGCTCATATCGACACTAGGTCGAGTGCCAACTGCATGCGCAACACGTGTAGCGAGCAGCACGAGTGCGATCGATTGTTCTGCAGACATCTCAGGCTTCAGAAAGACAGCCTCACCCTCAGGCGTCAACTTAACCGTCTCCGAGAGATCGTCCACCATCGAAGAATAGTCCGGAGAGAAGGTCAGTTTCGAAGCAAGTGAATAGTTCGGCAGTACCTGTGCAGCGAACCGCATAACCTCCTGCACTACAGTCTCCAGGTCTCCTTCAACAGTGTGTTTGATGTCGCCCCATTCGATCTGAACCTTGATCTTCGGACGCTCTGCCATCGTTCTCTACCTCTCCGGTAACTGCATCGCTTTCGGCATCAGTGTTTGAATAACCACTCGCTGTCCCATTGTGGTTAGCCTGTAGGAGCCTTTTCCGACTCTCTCGATGAGTTGTTCTCTGACTAGCTCGCTGAGCCTGCCTGCTATAGTCCCGGTAACCCGGCCGGTAATCCTTGCCAGTTCGTCCAATAAGATAGAATCGTTCTCTTTCTTTCCCATCAAGCAGAACATGCGTGCTCCGGCGACGTAAAGCATCATAAGCTCCCTATCCTTCAGCGTAGTCGTATCTTTCAAAATCACAAGACCCTCGGGAGAATATGCGAGGACGCCTGCACAGCTTTGCAGGAACTCTGCGCTATCGACGGAGAGTACGAGCTTCGATGCTAGTTCGAGGGAAGGGTAGGCTTTCGAGAAGAAGATGACGAGTTCGCGAACCACATTCTCTGGGCTCCCAATGACCTTGGTCTCGGCCCCGTTGTGTCTAACAGTCACTTCTATCGTTCCGCCAGGCTGGCTATGCTGAACTGAACTCTGAACTCCTTCCAGGTCGGACAATAATGCTCAGCCCGAGCCTTCTCCGTTGTAGATATATAACAATTTTCGGTCCCGAACCTGATTCCACAAGGTGTTACTCTGGGAATCGGGAGTGAAAGTGAAAGTGTTTCGCCGAAATAACACACTCGGGAAACCATACAAGGTGTTACTCCCAGCCCTCTCAACAACATGCTAAGAGTATTCCTACAATCGCATCTCCCACAACATCTTTATGTTGTTGACCATGTCCACCCTCTCGCAAGAATGAACTACAACGAGCTCAAGATCCGCATACTCGGCCTCTTCGAACCAACACAGGAGCTCAACAGTCTCAAAATTCGCGAGCTCTTGGCAGCAGATACGACGCTCAAATTGACGGACAAAGCGGTCGAGATGGCCCTCCTGCGCTATTGGAGACAAGGACTCTTGAATCGGACCCGCCGAGCCGGCAGGTTCCAATACGCTCTAACCGAACGCGGTCTTGCTCGAAAAGAGTGGTTGCTGAAGAATGGATGAGCTTCCTTTGGACTCGTGGTCAGAGTCTCTCTAGTCCAGTTTCAGAGTCATGAAGATCTCGTCTACATATCCCTCTTGCAACCAACCCGGCAATCTGCCGGATTCCTCAAACCCGGCTTTCCGATACAGCGCTTGCGCCGGACTGTTTCCCTCGAAAACGCTCAACCAGAGCCTGCCCAGGTGCAACCTCATGGCAAGAATCTTCGAAGCTTCCATCAACATTGTCCCAACGCCAAGCCCTTGGTAGTCAGCCCTAACATAGATTCCCGTACCCATCGAATGTTGCATGACTTGTGCGGAAGATCCGAAGACGTCGACAACCCCCACAGGTTCCCTAATGAGCTCGTCCTCACAGACGATCGGAAAAATCTGCTTTGCTTCAACCCTCCGTTGATAATCGCCCGGTGGCCACGGGTATAGGCCCTCAAAGACCCCAGAGCCGATTCCGCGAATCACATTCTGGTGGGTTACGAACTTGTCAAGGATCGGCCGATCATCAGATCTGTATCCTCTGACCTTCAGTTTTGGCGTCTTTGCCTTTTCAACGTCTACTGCCTTGTACATGCCGGGCTTGGCGTAACTTCTTCGGACGCCAGACTTGTACCTCGAACTTAGATCCTTGTAGAGAAGGTGATAGTCAAATCTCCTCCCATCAAGTGAGACGACTCCCGGTAGAGAAGCGCCAACGGTGTAGCCTAACGCTTTCAATGCCTGGAGCCGCTTCTTGTCATATCCGAAAACATTAGTTCGAAGAACCATTTTCTCACCCGCAACAGCTGTTTCCTCAACAAGCCTAGTCGCCTCCCTTAGCCCCACAACAGAATCTGTTACAACACGGAATCTCGCCGTGGGTACCTGCCTATCTCTCCCTGCATTGCAGGAGAATAGCGCGTCGACGGCCCTTCCCTTCAGCAGAACGAAACTACTGCCGGTTGCAAAATATTCTCCAAGTAGACTTTCACCGACAGGGAGAATACGGCCGATCTGCAAACTCTTGTCGTTAAGGTAGTCACGGGCTCGAGCAGGCTCGTTTTCAATTGGGATGACTTTCAAAACATTGAAGCAGGCATTGTCAGATTCTTAAGACTAGTTGAGACTTGTCCCGAATTTGACGTTTTGCTAGGTCGTCATTTGGCGCATCGGCATTTGTTGAGTATTCTCTGCCAATCGTAAGGCAGAAAAGACATCGACTTTGACGCATGGTCAGCGGCCGTAGTCTAGCCTGGTCTAGGACATAGCTCCTAGAGCGTCCAATGGGCTTCCAACCCAACGACCCGGGAAGTCGTCTAAACAACGGCTCGGGACTTCAAATCCCGGCGGCCGCACCATGATCCAAGTTCGCGTCGTTTTACGAAGTCTTCAGGTTGACCCAGCTGTTTTTACAGGTCTTAGAGCGACAATTAGCCACCATACAATGGCCTGCCCAGCGATGGTTACGGCGGTGAGGTCTAATCCGCTCATCGCAAATAACGGAACGAAATATGTCAAGATAGACGCGGAGGGAATACTCGCCGTCTTTCTCGGAACCTGAGAATTCTTGTTCAAAACCGTAGGGATACTAAAGATCGCGAGCCCCGCACTTCCTATCGAAATTAGAATATCCACCAAGCTCAATCTCCTCTCCTCCAGGCCTCACGATATTCTTGCGCGTTGGACGCGGACCATTCCAAGAGAAGTCAAATCCGAAGTCGTCGCTGAACTTCGGTTAGTCGACCCTACTGACCTTATGTTACCATCGCGGAGATGGTCCGGGTAAAGTGATCGATCTTCGATCCGAGGTTGAACACTATTGATCGCTGAACCAGCCCGCAGTCAATGGGACACGACAGTTACTTCTTTTTCAGAGTGAACCGGAGGCCAGACCAAGTCTTGTCAATCGAGCAGATTTTGAAATCAACCATCCCAGCGGCTATCCCTGCCTCCCTGACCACCGGCTGCCCCAAGTCGGTTTGAAGTTGGGAGGTCTGCTTCGGCCAGATGATCCATAGTCCAGCATTCTTCGAAAACACCTTCATTCGTTGCAGTCTCTCCTCTAACTCTGTTCTGGACCTTGCGAACCACAAGGTAAGGTTGGATTGGCCTCTTACGCCATATCGCACGACCACATTCTCGGGTAATTCGCCCAAGGTCTCTCGGAACCCCGGAGGTGCCCCAACCAGGGAAACGGAATATCCTGATTTGATTCCGAGCTTCTGGTAGAGAGGCACTCCTGCGTATCCTTCTAGACGTGACCTAGCTTGTGGGAGTTCTCCAAGTGGAGGCATGACGATGTCTTCCAGTCTTTCGACGATCTGATCCTAGCTTATGTAGAGTGCGTCGGGAATTCGAGCCTTCACTCTTTCTAATTTCCCAGGATCCCCATCGATAAAGACCAAGGGTATCGTTCGGGTTGATTTGTAGGACCTTAACGCCATAGCCACGTCTCGTCCCGAGAAGGCAATCGGGACAGGTCAATGATGATGATTGGAGGATTCTCACTTTCGCGGAGCAGATTTGGGTTGAACTCTCTATAGTCCACGACATACCCAGATATCCGAAGACGTCGAGCCCTCTCTTTGGCCTCAACTGCATTCCAGTGGATAAGCCGGGACCGGTGCATGAGAGGATGCTTTAACCAATGGGTTTCCAGTCATGGTTAAATCATCGATTATCTAGGCTGCGAGGCACTGCTATGGAGGAGGCAGTCCCCATGAAACATGGAACAATCTTTCGAAGTCTCGTGATATCGGTTCTCGCATTCGGTCTAGTCACGGTCTCAATACCTTCTCTGGCCCAAGGACTGGCTCTCGTCTCTCCTTCTGTTGCCAATCAAAAATTCGGTATAACGATCACGCCTAGTCCTCTGGGAATCCAGAGTGGGGCAAGCGCGAACGCCGCTATTGTCGTCAAAAGTGTCAGTTTCACGGGAACTGTAAATCTGACAGCTTCCATCTCACCTTCAGGGCCCGTGGTGACGATAGACCCTCCGGTAGTACTAGTCACGCCGCTAATTCCGGGTACATTAACGTTGCATGTAGCCACAGGCTCGGCGGCGGCTGGAACGTATACGGCGAAAGTGGCTGGCACAAGCCCTCTGGCTCGCTCTAGCTCGACTAGTTTAGTCGTGAATATAGTAACACTCACATCGACCACCTTGTCGTGCAGTTCACCCGTCGCGGTTGGCCAAACCAGCTTGTGTGGAGTCGTGGTTGCTGACACTTCGCCAGGAGCAACTATAGCTCCATCCGGCACTGTTAATGTCGCAAGTAACGGGGCTGGTTCTTTTACGGCTACATCCTGTAATCTCATCGGATCGACCATCTCGGCCACTTGCTCTGTCAACTTCAACCCTTCTGCAGTCGAGGCTCTCACCATCAACGGCGAATATCTGGGCGATGCTACCCACTCAGCGAGCTCTGGCTCAACCTCAATCGAAGCTATTCCCCGGACCACCTCCACCAGCATGACATGTTCGCCTTCTACCGTTGTCATCGGACAGCAGAGTTCGTGCATCACCACTGTGACCGACACGTCCGCCGGCCAGGCAATTCCACCATCAGGGTCCGTAGGTTTCTTGAGTGCTAGACCTGGACTCCTATCTCCGACTAGTTGTGCTCTTGCTAGTGGTTATAGCAACGCTGCGAGCTGCTCAGTCACCTTCACATTTTCCGAACCTGGACAAGCGTCGATCAACAGCACTTACAATGGAGATGTTACACACTCGGGAAGCTTTGACACCACCTCAATAATCGGCACGCTCAAGATACCAACTACCACAACCATAACGTGCTCGAGTCCAGTGGTAATTGGCCAGCCAAGCGACTGTATTGCCACTGTCAACGATAACTCGGGGGCAACAGCAACTGCCCCAACGGGTACGGTCGCCTTCACGACCAACATTTCCTTCCCTCAGCTAAGCTGCGCGCTTGCCGCAGGAGCGGGGGCAACTTCGAATTGCTCCGTGCAATTTACTCCTTCGGCTAAGGGCATAGTTACGGTCTCAGGAAATTATGGAGGCGACCTGATTCATACGGGAAGCTCCGGGTCTGGAAATTTTGCCAGTACGGTGCGCGTGACTACCACAGAAATAACTTGTTCAAGCCCTGTTATTGTAGGCCCGACAAGCTCATGCACGATAAGGGTATCAGATAAGTCACCGAGCGCAGCCACGGTGCCGACTGGAAATGTTACTTTCACAGGCAGCGGGGTCATCGGATCTTTTTCCTCTGACGTCTGTATGCTAGTTGGGGACACTGACGCAGCCTCGAGCTGTTCTGTAAGTTTTGCTTCAACTGCCAAGGGAATTGCTACAATTACGGGCAACTATGCTGGCGATGCGGCTCACGCCTCAAGCTCCGGAAGCGGGAGCATCACTGTGAATATTCCAGCCACTCCTCCATCATCGACCTCGCCTCAGCCTACTAGTCCGACATCATGGGAACAAAGTCTTCCGTATTTGCTGAGTGCGCTTGGGGGCCTGGTTGGGGGGAATATGTTCGCAGCAGGGATAACTATTGTGGCGGTTGTTTCACTTTACCTCGGCAGGAAGAAATTGTCCTCCGAAACGGCTGAGAAGAACCAATAGTAAGAGCAGTGCTGGGTAGCACGGACTAGAAGATTACCCGGCTCACTATGGGCGTCTTATATTGGTTACACGTAACTTGAACTGTAGTGTCTTGCCTGCCATGGGATGATTCCCCGTTTTCCCGTAAGCCTTCTCTGGCGGAATTACGACTTCTTTCTCCTCATTGACCTTCATCCCGATCAGGGCTTCGTCGAATCCTTGAATCACTTTTCCGGCTCCGAGAATTACCTGCAACGGCTTGTAGTCTCGGGCAGGACTGTAGAGTCCGGCGGATTTCGCCTCTTTCTCCATTGAGGTATCAAAGACCTTCCCGCCGGGGTATCGTCCCAGATAATGTACCGACACGGTGTCTCCCTTCTGGGCCTTCAGTTCTAGGGCGCTCAATGTCGATTGCTTTCTCGCTACGGGCTCTGTAAATAGCTAACGGTCGTTTCGCTACTCGATGTTCCAGCCGCGGCTCTTATCGATTCGAATTCCTGTTTGAGCAGGCCAAGTACAACCAAGTCATGGTACCTGTTGTCGAAGAAGACCGCATCCCGTAGACGAGCTTCTTCTTTGAAGCCCAGTTTCTTGGCAAGCTGGACGCTGACATCGTTCTCAGCGTAAGTCCACCATTCGGCTCGGTGCAGGTTCAATTGTCTAAACACCTCATCCAAGAGTAGTCTAGCGGTCTCTGTCCCATAGCCCTTGTTCCAAGCGGTCCTCTCCCCCAGTGCCAAACCGATATCAGCAGCCGTCATCCGACGTTGAAACTGGTGAATCCGAATCGTCGCCCAACCGACTGGCTTGCGGCTGGATTTCTCTTCGATAATGTAGGCTCTCCTTCCCGTGTCTTCTCCCTTCAGCTCTCTCGCGAATTCAGCCTCCAGGGCTTCCTTTGAGATCACATGGTCTGGGAAAGAGCGTGCCAAACGCATGATCTCTTCGTCGTTCTGCCACTTGTGCAGAACTGTTAGATCTTCACGTTCCAGCGCTCGGAGAGCGACTAGCGTTCCAGAGAGCAATGCCGTCACCGAACACTCGAATTCAGTCAAATAATAAGTTGCATCTTTCGATCAAGCCTATCGAAGTCAAGAAAAGCGTATCTTAATACGCGATGAACGCGCTATAGCGGCCCCATGATGGCTGAGAGGCAGAAGTACAAAGCAAGGTTCACAAGCAAACTTCCCAACGGAGACTTTCTCGGACTAACCGTTTGGCCCGGAAAGAGTGACCCTAGCGCGGAGGTGTTGACCATCCAGATTCGACATCAGGGAAGTGCTGGCTGGGAAACTGTTCATCGGGTAGCCATCTATCGGACTTCCGATGGTAGATACTCTCTCCTGCCAGAGCGAACTCCAGCATCGCAACCTGCGAAGACCGAGCCGGTCGGCAACGACGAACCGAGCGAATCGTTCGAGTAAAGGCTCGCCACAGAAGCCCTTAGGGTTATAACGCAGGGTCAGACAACCCTCGGCATGCCGGGAAGCGTATTGGCTACTAGTGAGGTTATTCTAGAAGAAACGCCTTACCTCAACCTGACTACCAAGGGTCGACGGACCAGCTTGTCTCGCACTGTCGAACTCTGGTTCGCTTTCGAAGATGGAAAACTGTTCTTCCTAGCTCATGAAGATTCTGATTGGTGGAAAAACGTGAAGAAGACTCGTAGGGTGGAGGTTGAAGTTGGGGAGATACTTTTCGAAGGAAGCGGAAGTCTTGCTCAGGAGAAGCTGGATCATGTTTTCGGCCTCTTCCGACAGAAATATGGTGACGTTCAAGTGAACAGGTGGTATGGCGGTCAGCGCTCCAACCGAAGAGTTGTAGCGGTGGAGCTTGGAAGAGTCTTGGGCAAAAGGCCATCTGAGAGGATGCGGCCTATTGAACTGGCAGCGTAAAAACCTAGATAACAGATCCTCAACCGTTTACCCGATAGTCATATAGCAGGTTCGCTCATTCTAGAGATCTGTTGGACATACGATGGCTTACGGTTTAGCCGAAGGCTTCAGAAAGACCGCAATAAGGCTTGGTGGTAAGAAGAAGAATCGCGCCGTTATTATCGCAACTTTTGGAAACCATTTCACACTGAACGATGCCCTAGAAAAGTTTCGCAAAGAAGGTTTGCGCTTCGAGACCGAAAAGGGCCATATTGTCAAGATTTTCTTAGATAAGAACACAGAAGAGAGGGCTGAGAAGGTGCGCAAGATCATTCGTGAAGGCTTCGGCTACGTAGAGCCCCTCTAGACCTTTCGTATGGTTTAGAAACTCGCCCAATATCAGCCCTGATTCAATGTCTGAACAGGCATGTCTAGAACAAGGGATAATCCACGCTGTAAACGCGGATAATTCCCGACCGACCTAAGCCTAGATTATGCTTTGATCAGCCTGTCTCGCCCATTATCCACGCCAGACGGGAAACGTTCTAGAAAAATAGGGGGTCTTAGCGACCGACCCTCGCGTCGTATGAGTGGTCCCTGCGGACCCATGTGAAAGTACCGGGCGCTAACGACGCCATGACTGGTTCATCCTGCTTGTCCAGGTTAGGGTTTTATCATAGCCCAGCCAGCACCCGATTCGCTCCCCGTCATGTCTCTTCCCAAGCCCGGCGACAACGTCAAGGTGACCTTGATGAGCGGCGAAACAATCGAGGGCGTTGTCGAATGGATCGATGGAGCGGGCGCCTGGGTCAAAGGGACCCAGAAGAACCGATGGGTGCCCTTGGAAGCATTCCAGCCCCAAGCGCAAGCGACCGATTCAAAAGACGACGAGTAACTCGTCTTGTCTATCTGTGTCGATGTTAGGACGAGGCTATTTTACGAAGACGAGTCCCTTGCTGGAGTCTATCTCGAAAGTCTCCGTGTCAAGCTTTGACGCGGACCCGTTCAGCTTCCGAACCTTCAACTCTCGCCCGTTCGGATCAGAATCGTCCTTGTCAAGATCGATAACACACGAAGCAGTATCCTCCAACCACTTCACCACATCCTTAGGCACCTTCGAGAGATCCACCGTCAAGACCAATGTCACGTTCGAGTCTCTCAGCTTGTCCAACGTCTCGCCTAACCGCTTTACAAGATCCTTGGACGCAACCTTCGCAACAACCGGATCGATCGAGTCAAACAGAATCTTCGTCTTCTCGCCAATAAACATGGAACTGTTCTTGACGAGCGCGTCCTGTATAGAATCGAAGTCAAACGCCTTCTCAACATAGTAGGGCTCAAAACTGAACGAGTCGGACTGGGACGAAAACCCGTCCACCAGCAAGAACCTGTATTGGGACTCGGCCTCCGAAGGATCCGCGCCCATCTTCTTCATCTGCTCCCTGAGCGCACCAGGCGCCTTATCGTAGGTTACGAACATACACGGATTTCCCTGCTTCAGAAAACTGCTCGCGAGCCCGGAGCACAGAGTCGTCTTCCCAGAACCCGGCCTGCCATTCACAACCACGAGACCGGGAGATTCGAGGTTTCCTTGCGTAAGCTCGAAGATATGCTCGAAACTCTGAGAGACCTTTGGAG
>Ga0209057_1002974_pt1 | contig 12734 bp, 12 predicted proteins | sample GraSoiAngelo_146_FD_185903 | JGI IMG/M metagenome (GOLD analysis project Ga0209057, IMG submission 185903) | Grasslands soil microbial communities from the Angelo Coastal Reserve, California, USA - 14_1009_05_30cm (SPAdes) (version 2) | ecosystem: Environmental > Terrestrial > Soil > Grasslands ... | reverse complement strand
CTTCGGGAGACGGCTCGTCTGGAAGGCTGCCACCGCGATCTCCTGAATGGTGACCGCTTTCGAGGGCGTTCCCTTGACGTAGGCTTTGCCGCCTTCGTAGACGACGTCGCCCTCGGCCGCCTCCAAAAGGTGGGCCGCGATCTTCTTGGCCTTCTCCTGGACCTTCATGGCGCTGATATGCACCGCATTTCCATCGAGCGCGGTGCTTCGGCTGCCATAGGTGTCCATCCCCATCGGTCCAATGGCGGTGTCGCCGTGCTGGACGTCGATGTCCTCGACTGGGATGCCGAGGACGTCCGCCGCGACCTGGGCATACGTCGTCTCATGACCCTGGCCGTGCGGCGAGCTGCCGATGATGACCGTGGCTTTGCCGGTGAAGTGGACATTGACGACCGACATTCCCCAGAGCGAGACCCCGACCGCGGCTTGGGTCGGCACCGCCGGCCCCAGGCCGCAGATCTCGATATAGGTGGACAGGCCAATGCCCAGATACTTGCCCTGCTTGCGCTTCTCCGCCTGCTCTCGCCGTAGTCCCTGGTAGTCGACCATCTGCAGAGCCCGATCGAGCGTGATGCGGTAGTCGCCCGAATCGTAAGTCAGACCGAGGAGGGTGGTGAACGGCTGGTCCTCGACGCGAACGAAATTCTTGCGGCGGACTTCGACCGGGTCGACCCCGGTCTCGCGGGCTACCAGGTCCATGACGCGCTCGATCAGGTAGGTCGCCTCCGGCCGCCCGGCGCCGCGATAGGCATCGGTCGGCGTCCGATTCGTAAAGACACCGACAGCCCGGCCGTCGAAGGCCTTCATCCGGTAGGCACCCTGCGCGACCAGCATGCCGAGCACCTGGAATGTGCCGAACTGGCTGCAGTAGGCCCCGAGGTCCAGCCACTGCGTGGGCCGGATGCCCAGCACGGTCCCATCACGCTTGGCCGCAATTTCCACGTCCCAGATTTGCGATCGTCCATGGTGGGTCGCTTTCGTATTCTCGCCCCGGTCCTCGATCCATTTGACCGGGCGGCCCAGCCGGCGCGACGCCAGCGCCGTCAGAATCTCCTCGGGATAGACCCGGATCTTGGATCCGAAGCCACCGCCCACCTCTGGGGCGACAACCCGGACATCACTCTCCGGGATGCCGAGAATGACCGCCGCCCACACCTTGACGAAGTGCGGGATCTGGGTCGACGACCAGATCGTCAGCTTCCTGGCCCATTGTTTGTAGTCGGCCACAACGCCGCGGGGCTCGACGGCAACCGGGATCAGCCGCTGCTGAATGAGGCGCTGCGTAATCTTGACCTCGGCTTCCCGGAACGCCGCCTCGATGTCGCCGGCGGCGAACTTGACGTCATAAGAAAGGTTGCTTCCCAGGTCGTCGTGGATGATGGGGGCACCCTTCTCCATCGCTTTCTCGATGTCGACAACGGGTGCGAGAGACTCGTAGCGAATTTCGACCCGCTCGGCCGCATCCTCGGCCGCCGATTGGCTCGATGCCAGCACGATCGCAACCGGCTCACCCACGTAACGCACCTTGTCGATGGCGACGGGATAGTGCTTGGGGTATTTCTTGGTCGGGACGAAACAATCGGTTACCGGCAGCGGGGCTCCAAATTCTGACAGCAGCTCCTTACCGGTGAAGACCGCGATCACACCGTCGGCTTCTTTCGCCCGGGTGGTATCGATGCCGGTGATGCGGGCATGGGGGTCGGTGGAGCGGACGACCACCATATGCACGATGGCGGTTTGCGGAAGGTCGTCGACGTAACTCCCGGTGCCGGTAACCAGCCGTGGGTCTTCGCGGCGTTTGATCGACGCGCCAACCATTTGGGAAATGGCCATATTGAACTCCCTCGCCTTACGAGACGGATGCGGGCGCTTTGGCTTCGGCGCCGGGCGCCATCACTTTGGCGGCCGCCTGGATCGCCTTGACGACGTTGTGGTAACCGGTGCAGCGGCAGAGGTTACCCTCCAACCCAAGTCGGATCTCCCGCTCGCTAGGGTTGGGATTGCGTTCCAGCAATTGCTTGGCCGCCATGATCATCCCAGGGGTACAGAAGCCGCACTGCAGACCATGCTCATCCCAGAAGGCCTGCTGCAGCGGATGCAGCGTCGAGCCCTTCGCCAGCCCTTCGATGGTCGTGATCTGCGCGCCATCGGCCTGGACCGCGAACATGGTGCACGACTTCACGGTGTGCCCGTCGAGCTCGACGGTACACGCACCGCAGTTGCTGGTATCGCACCCGATGTGGGTTCCAGTCAGCCCGGCCTGTTCCCGGATGTAATAGACCAGCAGCGTCCGAGGCTCGACCTCGTGTTCGTAGCTGGTGCCATTGATCGTGACCGCGACCCTGCGTCTCATACGCACCTCCTCTGAGCCCGCCTATCCGCCTGCCGCCAACAGGTATAGCACTCGAATTGACGAGTGTCTAGCATTCGGGCGTGGGCGGCCGGCTCACGGTTTGCGAGCGCCGGTCGGAGCCACCTGGGCCACTTTCACAGCACCCGGCGGTGGCGAAAGCAGCTTCCAGGCCGATCTCCACGTCCCGTTCTTGGTGACCTGCAGCATGATGTTGAGGAAGGCGAGGGACTCGAGTTCCTTCGCCCGGGCCAGCGGGCCGACGTCGACTGGCCGGAAGCCGATCTCGGCCATGAGCTTGAGCACCGTTTCCCGGGCCTGGTCGTCATCGGCCGCGACCAACCCGTCAACCGGCTCCCCTTCCACCACCGGCTCGGCTTGGTTTCCGGCGAACACCGTGTTGAACGCCTTGACCACGCTAGCCCCGGGCAGCCACTGCTGGATTCGCTGAGCGCCAGATGGTCCGCCCTCCGTCGCGACCCCGCTCATATCCGGTTTCAGCGGGTTGGTCGCGTCGATCACGATCTTCCCTTTCACCTGGCCGGCGATCGCCCTGCAGACTTGCTCGGCACTCGCCGCGAACGGAATCGCCAGTACGACGAGATCGGCTTGTGAGGCCGCCTGACCGAGATCTCCCGTGCCGGTTCCGCCAACCTGGGCAGCCAACTGCCCGGCCTCTTCGGGGTCTCGATCGGCAATCACCACCTTGTGGCCCGCCCTCGAAAAACTCTTCGCCAGCGCTCCGCCAACATTGCCCGCGCCGATGATCGCGATCTTCATAGGGACCTCCTCTCAATCGCTAAACCTGCCCTCGGTTTGCCAATGCGTCGCGAGACCTGCATCTTAGTCAAGCTTGAGCTTGCGAGCAGCTGATTTGCGTGGTTTGAGATAGCCAGAAGAGGGGTACACTTAGAAAGTTGGCCACAGAGTTCGCCTCGCCATTTCATCTCGGCGAACTGGTTGTACACGCGACCCACGGGATCAGCCGATACGCGGGCACCAAGCTGATGCAAGCGAGCGATGGGTCGACCGCAGAGTACTTCCAGCTCGATTACGCTGAGGGTCACCGGGTTTTCGTCCCAATCGAACACGTTAGTCGATTGAGCAAGCATCTCGGCGCAGAAGCGGCACTGGCGCGGCTCAACAGCGAAGTGCAGCGCCGCTCACCCTATAGCCGCCTGCCGAAACCCCAAGCCCAACCGCAGTAGGTCCCGACCGCCTCAAGGCGTAGGGAGGCTTCAGGCCTGGAAACGCCAGCGGGTCGCGCCGTATGGCTCTGCGCTAGCCACCCCGATGGCGGTGGATGGGGTCACTGCGTAAAGATCCCACGGCGGCGGTCCCGCGCTCGGCGCGCTGTACTCGGCGGTGAGGGCGCCGTCACTTACCCGCGCCGGCCATCCCTGTGTTGCGTAGAGCTCCGCAAGCCGCCGGAGCGTCGGCTCATCGGTGACCCTGACGACGGTCCCCTCGACAACGAGGTCGAGGTCGCGGAGCGATACCGAGATCACGCAGTTCGGGTTCTTCGCCAGGTTTCGGCTCTTGCGCGTTCCGGCACCGCTCGTGAAGTAGAACTTGCCATCGACCCATAGGGCACCCACGCCGGCGACGTGCGGTCGCCCGTCGGGACGAACCGTCGCAAGCCAAAACGTCTTGTGGGGATGCCCCTCGTCTTGGGTTTCACTGCCGGCCGCCTTGAGTTGCTCCATGGCTCGTTCCCAGGGGATCAGTGCGCTGCCGTAGATATCGAGGTTTTTCTCTTCCATTCCCTGTTCCTCCCGCGAGCCGCCCGCATGGACGGCGCCTGCCTTAAAGCAAGGGATGGCCGCGAGCGACCATCCCTGATCCTGGTTATGGCTCGGTCAGCGCTCCCCTGCCTGAAGTTCTCTCAAGAGCTCAGCCAGGCGGTCGATGGTTTCGGCCGCGCCCTCCTCCATTCCGGAGTTGAGCATCCCGTCGCGCTCCTCGCGGGTCTCGAACAGCATGTGATCGGTCATCTTCGTCTTACCGCCCTCGGCTTCTTCGAACGTCACCGTCTCCACGGCTTCGTGGCCCGGGGCGCCTTCGTAATTGAAGGTGTAGACCAGCCGCTTGGGTGGCGCGATCTCGCGGAACACGCCGTTGAAGGCATACACGCCGCCGTCGGGCGCCCGGTGGACGAATCGCCAGACACCCCCGGGTCGCACGTCCATCTTGTCAACGGTGGTGGTGTAGCGTCTTGGGCCCCACCAACGAGGGATGAGCTCGGGATCGGTGTAGGCCTTGAACACCAGCTCGGGAGGCGCGTCCATGATGCGGCTGCCGACGATCTCCCGGTCCGACGGCAAGCTGAGCTTCGAGGCGGTCTTAGTTTGTTCTGCCATTCTTCTTCTCCTTTTGCGCTTTCCGCAGATAGTCGTTCAGGCGATCGTGGCGGTCGTCCCAGAGGCGGCGGTAGGACTCGAGCCAGTCGTCGAGCTCGCGAAACGCTTGCGGCCGCAGGTTGTAGACACGTTGCTGGGCAATCGGACGGACCTGGACCACGCCGGCATCGCTGAGCACCCGAAGATGCTTGGAGACCTGCGGCTGGTTGAGGTGGAGCCGGTCGGCGATTTCTCCCACCGGTCGGGGCCCCTTGCGGAGGAGCTCGACGATGAGGAGGCGATTTGGTTCGGCGAGGGCAGCGAGCGCGTTCATCTGAACGCAATATACGTCATCAGGCATATGCCTGTCAAGGCATATAACGACCGCACCGGCTGTGTTCAGCTCACTTATCGCGGCCTGACGATCGAAGCGCGCGCCACCGGCGGCCGATCTCCGCGGGGAGACGCGCGAGGATCGCGCTGAAAGCGATCCCGATGCAAACCAGCAACAGCACCAGGACCGGGATCCCTGTGCTGACCAAGCTCCAGCCTCGAAGTTGAAGGATCCCCAGGGCCGCATAGCCGAGCGCGAACACGAGAGCGGCCACCAGGACCCGCCAAAGCTGCCAGCGGGCGCCGAGCCATTCGCGGTCGTAGTACAGCCGGGCGCCGGCCCGGAGTTGGGAGCGCCGCCTTGCGCTGGCGATAAATTGGACGGTCAGCCGGATCAGGATGATCGGGATGGTCCAGGGGATCGCCACCATCCGAACAACGTCCAGGACGAGCCCGAGGCCACTGACCGGCCGCACCAGTCGCACGATGTTCCCTTTGGCGATGGGATCATCGGGGTTCAGTTGCGCGGCCCGCTGATAGATCTCGAGGGCCTCTTTCGTGCGGCGCTGACCCTGCAGGGCGACCCCCAGGTTGTTGAGCGCGACTTGTTGGGTGGGTTCGATCTGCAGCGCTCGCCGGTTCGCGTCCTCAGCCTTCTTCCACTGCTTGCGTCGGATCGCTACCTGGCCGGTGAGGAGATGGGAGAACGCTAGGGCCGGCGCGATGCGCACCAGGTTATCGGCCGTCCGCCCGGCGGCATCGACTTGCTTGGCCCGCAGTTGCGCGGAGCCCAGCACGTAAAGCGCCTCCGGCAGGTCGGGCGCCAGTCGCACGGCGGTTTCCGCCGCGGCGACCGATTCTTTGTGCAGGCTGAGCTCATTGAGGATGATGCTGCGCAGCCGATGCGGACGCTCGTATTGCGGGTCGAGCGATGCCGCCACTCCCACTTCCTTGAGGGCATCGTTGGCGCGGCCCAGGTGGAGCAGGGCGAAGGCCAGCTCACAATGTGGCTCGGCCGCCTCGGGTCGTGCGGCGATCGCCTTGCTGAGCAACGGCACCGCCGCGTCGTAGCGTCCGATGGTGTTGAGCTGCGTCCCCTGAGAGAGCAGCATTGCCGCCGGGTCGTTCAAACCAGCTTGTGGGCCCGCATGTAGGCCAGGAGATCGTCGTAGAGGCCGGCCTCGTTCGCGAACATGACGAAATTACGAACCGTCTCGAACCACGCCGGCGTGCTGGGGCGGACCTGCTTTAGGGCCTGATCGAAATCTTTCGCATCGATCGGACGCACAGCACCAGCGTCCATGGAGGCCTCCATCGCCAACTCGGCGGCGGTTTCACACACATGGGCCAGATCAGCTCCCGAGAAGCCATCAGTCCGCCGTGCTACCGCCGCAAGATCGAGGCTTCCGACCGGGCGGTCGCGGAGGTGGTACTGAAGGATCACCTCGCGCGCCTTCTGGTCAGGCGGAGCGACGAGTGCCAGGCGGTCAAAACGGCCCGGGCGGAGCAGTGCCGAATCGACGTCCCAGGGATGATTCGTTGCTCCAAGCGTGAACACACCTTCGTTACGGGACCCGATGCCATCGAGCTCGGCGAGCAGCTGGTTGACGACGTTACGGCCGGCGCTATGGCTCAGCTGGCTACGTTTGAGGCCGATGGCGTCGAGTTCATCAAAGAAGAGGATGCACGGAGCGTTGCGCCGGGCCGTCTGGAACAGCTCGTGGAGGTGCCGCTCGCTCTGTCCCAGCCACATGCTCAGCACATCAGCCAGGCCGATCGGGATGAAGCGGGCCCCCATCTCCCCCGCGACCGCGCGGGCGAGAAACGTCTTGCCGCAACCGGGCGGCCCGTAAAGCAGCAGACCACCGCGCAGCGATTTTCCAAATGCCTGCCGCAGCTCGGGATTGCGCAGCGGACCGAGGAAGGCGACAGTGATGCGGCGTTTGACGTCATCCATGCCGCCGACATCGTTGAGCGTCACCTCCGGCGTCAGCACCTCCCACCACGCTGAGCCGGTCGCCGAGTCGGCCTCCACTGGTACGGCCTGCTGGCCCGCCGGCTGCGGTGCGCTGGAAGCATTCGCCTCAGCGCCGGGCCGGCTCGTCCCGCCGATCTCGTCCAGGCGTCTGCGGTAACCAGCGGCCCGCTGGCGGTCGCCGACCGCGTCGGCTGCCGCCGCCGCTCCACGGAGCGCCTCGAGGTTCGCCGGATCCCCTTCGATGATCGTCGAGAAGTGCTCGAGCGCTGAGCCCTCGGCACCAGAGGCGAGCAGCAGCTGGGCGAGGTGCAGCCGGATTGGAATGGACGCTGGATCGCGCTCGACCGCTGCCGCCAGCGCCGCGAGCAAGGCCGGGTCGGGATTGGAGGAAGTCAGCGGAATCGCTCCCAACGAAAAGAGTAGCCCAGCGAATGAGCTTCGGGCTGGGCGGCTGGCTTAGCCCAACCGCTCCTTCATCCAGTCCGCCATCAAGGGCCGATATTTGTACGCGATGTTGTTGCAGACGTGGTTGCCATCCGGATACATCACAAGGGTGGCGGCGGGTGCTTCGCGCGCAATCCTCTCGGCCTGCGCGGGCGGGAACAGCCGGTCACGCGCACCATGGATCACGAGCAAGGGCTGGGTGACCCGGCCCAGAACGCCTTCGAGGTTGAACGTGAAGGCCTTGCGCTTGGCTTCCCCCTCGTCCGCCGACTTCGTATAAAAGGTGTAGCCGCCCTTGGTCAGCGGATTCAACCCGTCCCAGCATTCACCGAGGTTGTAGGGACCGGCCAGTCCGACGACCGCCCGAAGGCGCTTTTCATGAGCCGCCGCGCGTGGGCCGTAGATCGCACCCATGCTGATCCCCATCAACCCGATGCGGCCGCGATCGACCCTCGGCTCAAGCTGCTCGAGGTGATCGAGTACCGGTGTGATCACGGTCTCCCAGTTCGGGCGGATGGCGAAGTGAACCGCGTTCTCGGACTGACCCGGACCGTCGATCGTGAGGGTCGCCATCCCTCGACCAAGGAAATCCTGTTCGATGGCATAGAGCTCTTCCTTGGATGAATCGAGCCCTGGGACCAGGAGTACCAGGGGCGGTTGGTCAAGGCCTGCCGGCCGCCTCAGAATGGCTGGGACGATCCGGCCTTCGAAGGGGATCTCGAGGCGCTCGGCTGGCGGGGCGAGGTGGAGGAGTGCCCTCCGATAGACGGAGACGGCCCGGTCACGAAGCTCAGCGTGGAGATGAAGGTCTTCGAACCAGAGGAACTTGCCCAGGTGATACGACCAGGCGGCGCGTTGATAGGCCTGCGTCGCGGAGAGGGTTCGCCCGTGTGCCTCCGCCTCGAGGCCCAGCGCCTCGTGCATCTCGCCGACCGCTTTCCAGTTCGGTCCCCAGTCCTTCCATTCCGTCGTCTTTAAGACCGTGTCATCGAAGTCATTGACATCGATCCCGTTGGCGACGAAACGCGGCCGCCAGTGGGAGGCGGCCACCTGCACCCGGTTCGTCGTTTCCAGCGCGCTCACGTCATTCCACCTTCTCCCATACAGAATCGAATGCCAGAGGAGCGGCCTGCAGTAAGGTCGCAACCGGACAATGGCGCTCGACCAGCTCCTTGAGCCGCTCGAGGCGCACGGCTGGCTCGGGGGTGCGCACGCGGGCCCGGACCTCGATCCCAAGGAAGTGCGCCGGCACCGGCGCCTCCGCGTTGCGGCCCCGCGCATCGATGACGCCGGAGGCGGCGATCTCGAAGCCGTCCACCCGCATTCGAAGCTTTTCGGCCAGGCGCCGCATGGTCACGGTCTCGCAAGCGCACAAGCCGGAGAGGACGAGCTGCAGCGGTGTCGGACCTCGGTCATCGCCGCCTCGGCTCGCGGGCTCGTCGGCGATGAAGCGGTGTCGACCGGCCCTAACCGCGCTCCCCATTCCGCTTTCCCACCGAGACTCCGCGTGGACCTCGATCAGCTGGGCATCGCCGGCATGGCCGGCGAGCACCTGTGCGGCGCTGAACTGTGGCTCGTTCACGGCTTCGCCGCCAGGCTTTTCGTCCCGATCACCTCGTTCAGGCTCGAACCGAGGTCCCCCAGTAAGACGCCGGCGCAATTGCGTCCGGGGAGGCCGGATATCGATCCGCCCGGGTGGGTACAGGCACCCGTCTGATAGAGCCCCTCGATAGGCGTCCGGTAAGACGACCAACCGGCCGCTGGACGGAAATACCCGGTCTGGTCGGGCGTCGCGGCGCCGCCGTGACAGGAACCGTGCCAGTTGGCCGGGTTCCTTCGCTCCATGTCGAGGGGACTCTCCACATGCTCGGCTAGCACGATCCGCCGTGAAAGGTTGGGCGACAGCCGGCACAGTTTCTCAAAGAGCGTGGCCGAGACCTCAGCTTTGAGGTCATCCCAGCGTTGCGCCCCACCCTGGAGGTCGTACGGGACGAACGTGACCACCTTGAACGTATGTTGGCCGGCCGGCGCCCGGCTGGCATCGACCAGGCTTGAGGTGATCACCAGCAGGACCGGCTCGTCGAGGTGGATTCGACCGGATCGCTCATCGGCCAGGAGCGCACAAAGCTCGTCGACAGACTCCAACGCGGCCACCGCAACGCTCTCGCGGCCGCCTCCCGCACCGAAGCGGGGCGCTTCGGACAGGGCGTAGTGGGTTGCGAACATGCCAATGCTCGGCTTCCAGCGATTGATGCTGTCGATGAAAGGGGCTGGCAGGTGCTGCTCCCCAACCATGTCGAGAAGGTGCTTGATATGGATGGTCGACACGACGGCCCTGCGGGCCTCGAAGCGAGAACCATCCGCGGTCTCCACGCCCACCGCCCGGCCGCCCTCGACGAGGATCCTCCGAACCGGCTTTGAGGTCATAACCCTCCCGCCGGCCTCCTCGATCACGGCCGCGAGGGCAAGCGGGAGCCGGATCGACCCGCCGCGTGGGGTCGTCCAGCCGGAGCGTTGACGTCCAGCTACCAGTGAGAAGGCGAGGAGCCCGCTGCCCGGCTGGTCGATGGCTTCCACGGTCATGAACGCCATCCAGGCAAAGAACGCGCGCACGTGGGGTTCCTCAAAACGTTCGTTGATCACGTCGAGGGCGCTGCATCGTCGGATCCGTTCCATCGCTGGACCCATCGGACTTGCTTCGGTGCGCGCGGCGACCTCGCTCGGCAACCGTGGCGGGTTGGCCCGCTCCTCTCCGACCACGGGCGCCATAAGCTCCCAATCGGCCAGCAGGCTCCGGTACGCGTTGGTGTCGTGAGCTGAGAAACGCGCCAGCTCTGCCGCCGTCCGTTCCAGGTCGAGCGACATGGTGAGCGTTTCGCCGTCGAGAAACGGCATGACGACGACCGGATCTGGCCGGATGTATTCGAGCCCATGTCGATCCAGCTGCAGTTCGTTGTTCCGCAGCATCGGATTGGTCTGGATCAAGTTGTGGGCGCTGGCGCAGGAATCGTGCAGGAATCCGGGAAGCGTCAGCGGTTCACTGGTGGCGTCTCCGCCGATTTGTTCGTTGGCCTCGAGTACGAGCACCCGAAACCCCGCCCTGGCAGCGTAGGCGGCCGTGATCAAGCTGTTGTGGCCTGCCCCGGCGACGACGACATCATAGGTTTCTGCCGTCATCGGATCAGAGGACCCTGCGAGCGTCTGGCTCACCGTCGGGGGCTGGCTGCTCCGGTTCCGCTGCTTGCCCCAGGTAAAGCCGCTTCACCTGCGGATCATTGAGGAGCTGATCGCCCATGCCTTGAAGCTTGATGGTGCCCAGCTCCATGATGCATCCCCATCGGGCCGCGGACAGCCCCATCCTGGCGTTCTGCTCCACCAGAAGGATGGTGGTGCCGAGCTCGTTGAGCACCCGCATCTTGTCGACCACGACCCGGGCCGCGCGCGGCTCGAGTCCCAGTGTCGGCTCGTCCAGTAGCAGCAGCGTCGGTTGGGTCACCATGGCCCGGGCAATTTCGACCTGCTTCTGTTCGCCGCCGCTCAGCAGGCCGGCTGCCTTGTGCCGTTGTTCGGTGACGATCGGAAAGAGCTTGGCGGCCTGGGCCAGCCCTTTGCGGAGCAGCTGCGGGTCGCGCAGGCTATAGCCGCCCATGGCCACGTTTTCCCAAACGCTCATTTGCGGGAAGGTACTGCGGCCCTGGGGCACGTGGGCGATGCCGGCCCGGAAGAGGAGATCCGGCCGCTGCCCGCCGATGTCCTGCCCCCGGAACAGGATGCGGCCAGCACGCGGCTTCAGCAACCCACAAAGGGTCCGCAGCAGGGTGGACTTCCCGGCGCCATTGGGACCGATCAGGCAGGTAAAAGCCCCTTGCTCGAGACTGAGGTCGACGCCCCGAAGGATGTCGCCACCTGAGCCGTATCCGGCGACAACGCTGTCGAGTTGGATGAGCATCGTCAGTCTCCGAGATAGGCGTCGAGAACGGCCGGGTTGGCGCGGACCGCGGCGGGCGTCCCCCGGGCGATCACCCGGCCCCGGTGTATCACGATCACCGGTTCGCACAGCTGCATCACGAAACCCATGTTGTGCTCGATGATCAAGAATGTCATGCCGTCGGCGTTGAGCTCGCGGATGTAGCCGGTCAGCCGGTCGATCATCACCGGATTGAGACCGCCCGCGGGTTCGTCGAGCATCAGCAGCGTCGGCTCAGCCATCAGCGCGGCGGCCAGCTCCAGGAGCTTCTGCTGTCCGAATGAGAGGCGCCCCGCCATCTCGTCACGCAGGAAGGCGATACCAAAGAACTCGAGAAGTGCCTCCGCTCGTTCCCGCTCGTGGCCCTTGATGCCGGCGGTGAAGAGGGTGCGCATGCCGAGCTGCCGGACGGGCACGATCATGTTCTCCAGCACCGTCATGTTCTTGAAGATGCGGGTGATCTGGAACGTCCGAGCGATGCCCAGGTGGACGATCTGGTTGGGGCGGAGCCCGGTCAGCACAGTTTCACCGAATCGCATCTCGCCCTGATCCGGCCGATAGAAGCCGGTCACGCAATTGAAGAGCGTCGTCTTGCCAGAGCCGTTGGGACCGATCAGCGCTGTGATACTCCCGGCTCTCACTTCCAGGCTGCATTCGGAGAGGGCCGTGACCCCGCCAAATGACTTTGCCACTGAATGAACTGCCAGGTCTTTCGTCATCTGGCAGTCTCCACGATCGCGGCGCGAGCTTCGAGGGGACGCCCATCTTTGGGGCGCTTCGTGCGCCACCCCTGGTAGCTCCTGATCAACCCGTCGGGTAAAAACATGACGACGAGAACGAGGACGATGCCGAGGACAGCCAGGTGGACCTGGCCCGCCACCCGCGAGGGAACCAGGAAGACCAGGTACGCGGACAGTGGGTAAATGATGAAGGCGCCGAGCACCGGGCCCCAGACGATGCCGCGGCTACCGAAGAGGCTCATGATGATCAGGTTGAGGGTGATGATGAGCTCGAAGGCCAGGTCCGGGTCCACGTAGTTGAGGTACTGCGCGTGCAGCGCGCCCGCCGTGCCCGCAAACCAGACACTGATCGCAAATGCCAGGATCTTGTACAGCGACGTATTGACGCCGGAGGCTTCGGCCTTCCCTTCGTCCTCCCGGATCGCGATCAGCCCCAGGCCGAACTTCGATCGCCGGATCGCGATCGAGACCAGGATGGCGATCACCAGCAGGGCCAGCATGCCGTAATAGAAGGGGACGATGACCAGGTTCGCCGGCAGATCGAGCAGCGGCAGAAACAGTCCCTGGCTTCCGCCCGTCACGC
>Ga0209057_1002972_pt1 | contig 12735 bp, 11 predicted proteins | sample GraSoiAngelo_146_FD_185903 | JGI IMG/M metagenome (GOLD analysis project Ga0209057, IMG submission 185903) | Grasslands soil microbial communities from the Angelo Coastal Reserve, California, USA - 14_1009_05_30cm (SPAdes) (version 2) | ecosystem: Environmental > Terrestrial > Soil > Grasslands ... | reverse complement strand
ACATCGGCTGCCTGCACTCGCTCGCCGTCGGGGATCGCCCGCGGTATGCGGCGGGTCTCGCACGGCTCGTGCGGCCGGGCGGCACCTACCTGCTGTACGCGTTCGCGCCGGGCGGGCCCGCGACGGGCCTCACGCGCGAGGACGTGGCCGCGACCTTTGCGACCGCGTTCCATGTGGTCGCGGTGGAGGAGGGCGCGGGCCGGCCGTCGGCGTGGTACACGCTGGAACGGCGCTAGCGCGCTCCATACTTTGAGAGGCGGGGCCCCGTAGCTCAGTGGATAGAGCAGCAGCCTTCGAAGCTGTTGGTCGGGAGTCCGAATCTCCCCGGGGTCGCTGCGCTCCTCGGCCCAGCGTGTCGGTCGGTACCCGGTACCAGAACGATGGTGCCATTCTCACGACGTTGAGCTGACGGCACGCTCGCAGTCATGCGAGCGTGCACGAGGTGCGGTGTGGTGAAGGCGGTTGATGCCTTTCCTCCGGTCCGGCGCGGCGAGCCGAAGCTCCAGACATGGTGCCGCGAGTGCTTCGCGGCCTACGGAAAGGTCTACTACCGCGCGAATCGCGAAGCGCAAAAGGCGCGTCTTCTCCGCAACGTCCAGGCGACGCGAGAGCAGAACCGCCTGCGGACCGTCGAGTATCTCCTGAGGCATCCATGCGTCGACTGCGGCAACGCGGACATCGTCGTCCTCCGGTTCGACCATATGCGTGACAAGACGGCTGACATCGCGAGGCTCGTCGCGAGCGGTCGGACGTGGGCAGCGATCGTGCGCGAGATCGAGAAATGCGAAGTCAGGTGTTCGAATTGTCACCGTCGAAAGACGGCCCAACGAAGAATCCCTCGGACGGCACCGGAGCTCGATCGCGTGAGGAGGCCGCCCATGGAGCAACTCCGGATCGAGGATGCTCTTTCGCGGCGCTGTCGTGTTTGCCGCGACCCCAAATCGCTCGCCTTGTTTCCCTACCGGTCACGAGTCAAGAGGACCCGACAGCACATCTGCCTGGCGTGCCAGCGCGAGGTCACGCGCGCCTGGTACGTACGCAATAAGTCCCCCCACGCGCGACGGGTACATGGCTATGCGGCGAAAATCCGAGCGATGCTGCAATCGCGCGTCGTCGAATATCTCGACGCGCATCCGTGTGTCGATTGCGGAACGACTGATCCTCTTGTCCTGGACTTCGACCACCGTGGCGGAAAGACCGCGGACGTCTCGACGCTCGTCCGCCAGGCACGAGCATGGTCGGACGTAGCCGCAGAGATCGAGAAATGCGAGGTCAGATGCGCCAACTGCCATGCCCGACGCACCGCGAACGAGATCCAGGCATACCGGGTGCGACTTGCCACGATCTGCGCTTAGTCCGTCGCGATAGACTAAGGACTCAGACCCCGTAGCTCAGCGGATAGAGCGCTTCCCTACGAAGGAAGAAGTCAGGCGTTCGAATCGCCTCGGGGTCGCAGTCATAGCGAGCCCTCCACAAGCTCTACCACTCGGCCGAGCCCTCGCACATCCCCATCCATCTCCGCCGGCAGGATGTACACGCGCAGCCCCGCCTTCGCCGCGCCGCCGTCCGCCTCCGGATGGTCCCCCACCATGAGCGTCTCCGCCGGCGCGACGCCGAGCGCGCGGCACGCGGCACGGAAGATCGCGGGGTCCGGCTTCTCGGCGCCGACCTCGAACGAATGTGTGAACGCGTCCACGAGATCGGCCATGCCATGAAGCGCGAACACCGGCCGCAGGTCCCGCGGCACGTTGCTCACGACGCCCATCTTCACGCCGCGCCGTCGTAGCGCCTCGAGCGTCGGCCGCGTATCCGCGAACGGGACCCACGACGCCGGGTCCATGACGCGCTCGTAGAGAGCATGCGAGACACCTGGCGCGACGCGATCCGCGCGGGCGAACAGGGCCGTCCATACGTCGCGGTGCGCCTGCGGCGAGAGATCCCGCCCCTTCGCGAGCTCCTCGGGCGTCTTTCCCGCGTCCCACAGCTCGTCCCACATCCGACGCGCGTCGTCGTCGCTCACCGTGACGCCACGCGCGCGGGCCGCCGCCACGATCACCGCGGGCGCGTGCGGCGCGTGGAAGAGCGTATCGCCCCAGTCGAACAGCACCGCGCGGATCGGACCGCCCCCGGAGAGGCGGATATCGCCGGCGCGATCCGGCCCGCGGGCGCCGCCCGCCCCGCGGATCCCGCTCAGCGCCTCAGCCAGTCGTGCGCGGGATCGAACGTGACCAGCCACTGCCGGCGCGGGCCCGCCATGACGTTGAGGTAATAGAGGTCGTAGCCCGGCGGCGCCGACACGGTGTGGTAGCCGCGCGGGACGAGCACGACGTCGCCGTCGCGCGCGGCGACCGTCTCGTCCAGCGTGCCGTCGCGTGTGTAGACGCGCTGCAGCGCGAAGCCCTCGCCCGAGCGGATGCGGTGGTAGTAGGTCTCCTCGAGCGCCGTCTCCCGCGGCGGATCGTCGGTGTCGTGCTTGTGCGGTGGATAGCTCGACCAGTGCCCCGCCGGCGTCAGCACCTCCGTCAGCAGCAGCGACTCGGCCGCCGCGTCCTCCATGAGGATGTGGTGGATCCGTCGCTCCATCGCGCCCGCGCCACGGACCTCGAGCCGCACCGCGTCGGGCGTGATGACCCTCGCCGCCACGCCCCGCGTCGCGGGCGCGGTCCCGATCGCGAGCTCGACCGCCGCGTCCCCCGCGGCGAAGCGGTACGCCGTGCGCGGCGGCAGGTAGACCGCGTGCGGCGGGCCATCGAACGGCGACGCTCGACCGCCGACGTCGCGCCACTCGCGGTCGCCGGCGACGACCTGGCAGCGGCCGCCGAGAAGGACCGCACACAGCTCGCGCTCGCCGGTGTGACCCTCGAGGGCCCCCCGCGCCGCGATACGGTGCGCGCTGAAGCCCACGTACCGCCAGCCCGCACGCTCCGGCGTGATGTCGACGAGCGTGGCGCCGCGCGCCACCCCGCGCACGAGCAGCGGGCTGGGCTGCGCCGCGGGCGCTTCGACCGCGCGACTCAACCGAGATACCGCCGCTGCTTGCGCTTCGCCTCCACGTAGCGCTCCCGCGACTCGCGCACACCGGCCACGTCGGAGCGCTCCGCGACCGCGACGTCCCACCAGCCCTCGTAGCTCGGCACGCTCGCGTAGCGGTCGGCTTCGACCACGATCACCGTACTGCGGTCGGCGTGCTTCGCGGCGGCGAGCGCTTCGCGCAGCTCGACGACCGTCTTCGCGCGGATCGCGTGCGCGCCCAGGCTCGCCGCGTTCGCGGCGAAGTCGATCGGCAGGACGGCCGGCGGATCCTTCTCCCCGTCGAGACCCAGGGTGCCGTCGCGGCGATAGCGATGCTGCGTCCCGAATCCCTCGAGCCCGAGCGAGCGCGAGAGCCCGCCGATCGAGCCGTACCCGTGGTTGTCCACGAGCACGACGGTGATGCGGATCGCCTCCTGCAGCGCGGTGACGAGCTCCGACGAGAGCATGAGGTAGCTGCCGTCCCCGACGAGCGAGTAGACCTCGCGGTCCGGCGCGGCCATCTTGACGCCGATCGCGCCCGCGATCTCGTACCCCATGCACGAGTAGCCGTACTCCACGTGGTAGCCCTTCGGGTCGCGCGTCCGCCAGAGCTTGTGCAGGTCGCCGGGCATCGACCCGGCCGCGCACACGACGACGTCGCGCGGACCGGTGACCGCGTTCACCGCACCGATGACCTCGCTCTGCGCGGGCAGCGGAGCGTGGCCGAGCGCGTACAGCCGGTCGACCTCGCGATCCCACTCGTCGTGCAGGCGTGTCGCCTCCGCCCGATACGCGTCGGCGACGCGCGTGCCCGCCGCCGCGAGCGCCTCGATCGCGAGCCGCGCATCCGCGACGATCGCGACGGCGGAGTGCTTCCCGGCGTCGGCCTCGGCGACGTTCACGTTGACGAAGCGCACCTCGGGCCGCGCGAACGCGGTCTTTGACGCGGTCGTGAAGTCGGTCCAGCGCGTCCCGATGCCGATGACGAGGTCGGCATCGCGCGCGATGCGGTTCGCCGCGAGCGTCCCGGTCGCGCCGATCGCGCCGAGAGAGAGCGGGTGGTCGTACGGCAGGGAGCCCTTTCCGGCCTGCGTTTCGGCGACCGGGATGCCCGACGCGTCGACGAACCGGAGCGGCCGCCGCGCGGCGCGCAGCAGCGCGACCGCGCGGGCGAGCGCCGCGGGCTCCGGCACGCGCCGTTCGACGCGCCAGACGCGCTTCTCCACGAACTCCGCGGGCACGTCGAACGCCTCGGTCTGCGCGTCCTGCGGGAGCGCGAGCGTGACCGCGCCGGTATCCGCGGGGCTGGTCAGCACGCGCATCGCGGCGAGGGCCGCGGGGACGATCTGCTCGGGCCGCTGCACGCGGTCGAAGTAGCGGGAGACCGCGCGGAACGCGTCGTTCACGGACACGTCGCCCTGGGACGGGATCTCGAGCTGCTGCAGCACCGGATCGGGGACGCGGGACGCGAACACGTCGCCGGGCAGCAGGAGCACCGGGAGGCGGTTCACCGTCGCGAGCGCCGCGCCCGTGAGCATGTTCGTCGCGCCCGGGCCGATCGAGCTCGTGCACGCGAACGTCGCGAGCCGGTCACGCATGCGCGCGTAGCCGCACGCGATGTGGACCATCCCCTGCTCGCTTCGCGCGGTGGTCAAGCGGAACGCGTCGCGCGCCGCGAAGAGCGCCTCGCCGAGTCCGGCGACGTTGCCGTGGCCGAAGATCCCAAGGCAGCCGGCGAAGAAACGCGACTCGGTCCCGTCGCGTTCGACGTACTGGTTCGCGAGGAACCGCACGAGGGCCTGCGCCATGGTGAGCCGGACGGTCTTCACGAGGACACACCCGCGCGCAGGAGCGACTCGACCTCGGCGACCGTGGGCATCGCGTCCGCGCACGCGAGCCGGGACGCGACGATCGCGCCCGCGGCGTTCGCGAAGCGGAGCGTGCGGTCGAGGTCCCAACCGCCGAGGAGCCCGTGGCAGACGGCCGCGCCGAACGCGTCGCCGGCGCCAAGCCCGCACAGCACCGTCGTCGCCACCGCGGGCACCTCGGCCTCGCGATCGGCCGTCCGCGCGTACGCACCCGCGCCGCCGCGCTTCACGATCGCGAGGCCCGGGCCGAGGGCGAGGAGCGCCTCCGCCGCGCGCCGCGGCTCGCGCTCGCCGGTCGCCATCTCGACCTCGTCCTCGTTGCCGACCACGACGGTCGCGTGGCGGAGCGCCCCGCGCGCCCACCGGCGAGCCTCATCGGTCGAGGTCCAGAACGTCGGCCGGTGATCGAGGTCGTGGACCGTGATCCCGTCACGGCGTACCGACAGCGCGGCGAGCGTCGTGGCCCGGCTCGGCTCGTCGGAGAGGCCCGTGCCGGTCGTCCAGAAGAGCGGAGCGCGCGCGACGAGGTCGAGGTCGAGGTCGGCCGGCGTCAGATTCATGTCCGGCGCCTTCGGCTGCCGGTAGAAGAGGAGCGGGAAACGGTCCGGCGGGTGGATCTCACAGAAGACGAGCGGCGTGCGCAGCTGCGGGTCGGTGCCCACCCAGCGATCGTCGACGCCGAAGCCGCGGAGCGCCTGGCGGACGTAAGCGCCGAAGCCGTCCGCCCCGACCTTCGTGACGACCGCCGCGGTCCGACCGAGACGCGCGGCCCCTACCGCGACGTTCGTCGGGCTTCCCCCGAGCGACTTCGCGAACGTCCGCACCTCCGCGAGCGAGACGCCGATCTGCTCCGGGTACAGGTCGACGGAGACGCGGCCCATCGTGAGGACCTCGAGGCTAGGCATCCGACGCCTTCACGAAGTCGAGGCTCGCGCGGATCCACGAAGGTGGTCCATGGGGTGGTCGCGTCAGCATGACGTCTTGCTCGAATACATACCAGCCTGCGTACTCCGCGCGCGTCAGCGCCTTGAGGACACCCGCGATGCGCGCGCTCCCTTCGCCGAGAGGCACGTACAGGCCACGGCGAACGCCCTCGCCGTACGGCACCGTTCCCGCGGCGACCGCCGCCGCAATGTCCGCGCGAACGTCTTTGAGATGCACGTGGCGGATCCGCGCGGGCACCTGCGCGACGAGCGACGCCGGGTCGCAGCCGCCAAGCGTGAGGTGTCCGGTGTCGAGGCAGAGGTCCACGTCGCTCGACGCGAGGAGCCGCTCGACCTCGGCCGCCCGCTCGATCACGGTGCCGAAGTGCGGGTGCAGCGCTACCGCGAGCCCCTGCCGCGTCGCGATCTCGCGAACGCGCGCGATGCCGTCGAGGAGCGCGGACCAGGCCGCGTCGTCGAGGCGATCGCGCGTGTCGTAGCCCTGGCCCTGGCTCGCGGCGGCAAGCACGAGGACGTCGGCGCCCGCCACGGCGAGCCAGCGCGCCTGCCGCGCGAGCTCCGCGAGGGCGGCGGCGCGGCGCACCGAGACATGCAGCACGCCGGTGACGAATCCGCCGACAAGGCGGATGCCGCGCGACGCGAGCAGCGCCTTCGCCGCGGCGGGGTCGCTCGGGAGGAACCCGGGCGGGCCGGCCTCCGTCGCCGTGAAGCCGAGGGCGCGCGCATCGTCCAGCACGCGGTCCGCCTCGAGCTGGAGTCCCCAGCCGGGGACCTCGCAGACCCCCCAGGAGATCGGGGCGGCGGCGAGCTTCAGGGTTCTCAGTCTAGAGTCGCGCGCACATGAGGATCGCTGTCCTGGGGCTCGGCAGGCTCGGCGCGTTCCACGCCAAGGTGCTGCGAGAGCTCCCGGGCCTCTCGGAGCTGCGCGTCTACGACGCGGACGAGGCCCGGGCGAGCACGATCTCCGCCGAGCTTGGACTCGCGCCCGCCGCCTCGATCGACGCGGCACTCGAGGGTGCCGACGCCGCGGTCATCGTCACGCCGACCGGCACGCACGCGCCGCTCATCCATCGCTGCCTCGACGCGCGCCTCGCGGTCTTCTGTGAGAAGCCGATCGCGCTCGACCTCGACACGACGAAGGCGGTCGTCGAGCACGTCGAGCGCGTGAACGGAAAGGTGCAGATCGGCTTCCAGCGGCGATTCGATGCCGGGTTTCGGGAAGCGCGGCGGCTCGTCCAGGGCGGCGCGCTCGGCACGGTGTACAGCTTCCAGATGACGAGCCGCGACGCGACGCCGCCGCCCGACGCGTACGTCGAGACCTCGGGCGGTCAGTTCGTCGACCAGCTCATCCACGACTTCGACGTGACGCGGTGGCTGTTCGCCGACGAGGTCGACGAGCTCTACGCGACCGGCTCCACGCTCGGCTTCCCGCAGTACGCGCAGTTCCACGACGTCGCGACGAGCGCGGCCGTCCTTCGGTTGCGCGGCGGCGCGGTCGGGCTTCTCGGCGCCGCGCGGCACAACGAGGCCGGCTACGACGTCCGCGTCGAGGTCTACGGCGCCAAGGACACGATCGCGATCGGCCTCGACCCCCGCGCGCCGCTCCGCTCCGTCGAGAAGGACGCGCCGAAGTTCAAGAGCCCCGCCTACCCGTCATTTTTCGTCCGCTTCGGCGAGGCGTACCGCGCCGAGCTCGCGCACTTCCTGCGCTTCGCGCGCGGCGAGGCCGAGAACGTCTGCACCGTCGTCGATGGCATGGAGGCGCTCCGCCTCGCGCTCGCCGCCCGCACGTCGCTCGAGGAGCATCGGCCGGTCGGCCTGTACGAGATCGCTTGAGCGCGGCGACGATCCGCTTCCTCGGTAGCGGGAACGCGTTCAGCGACGGTGGCCGCGCCAATGCCGCCATCCTCGTCTCCGCGCCAGGCGTCTCGCTGCTGCTCGACTGCGGCGGGTCCGCCCTCCCGGCGATCAAGAAGCACCTCGACCCCGCGGCGATCGACGCGATCGCGGTGACGCACCTCCACGGCGACCACTTCGGCGGTATCACGTACTTCGTCATCGCGCAGCACTTCGCCGGGCGAAAGCGGCCGCTCCACCTCGGGGGCCCGCCGTCGCTCTCGGCCCGACTGCGCGCTGCCGAGCAGGCGCTGTACCCGGATTTCTTCGGCAGGGTGCCGCTCGCGTTCTCGGTGAGCGAGGTCGTCCTCGGGGCGAGCGCGCTCGACCTCGGCGGCGCGAAGGTCGCCGCCCTGCCGGTCCGGCATGTGCGCCTGGCGGAACCGCACGGGCTGCGGGTCGAGGTCGCCGGCAAGCTCGTCGCCTACTCGGGCGACGCGCGCTGGAGCGAGGAGCTCGCCGCGGTCGCGCGCGGCGCGGACCTTTTCATCTGCGAAGCTTCGTTCTTCGACACCGAGGACCCCTCGCACATCAACTACCGGCAGCTCATGGCGCACCGTGACGAGCTCGGCGCGAAGCGGATCGTCCTCACGCACCTTGGGGCCGAGACGCTCGCGCGCGTGCGCGAGCTCGAGCTCGAATACGCGACCGACGGGAGCACGTTCGAGCTCTAGGCACACGCCGTGCATGGCGGGAGCCAATGGACGAAACCCGCGCCGTTCCGGAAGGTCGTCCCGGAGAGGCCGCTGCGACGGCAGCGCCCCCCGCCGCGCCGGCGAACGCGATCGTCTGAATCGCCGTGAGCTCGCCGCGCGGCAGGGCGTTCGGGACGGGCGCCCTCACGTACCGCGAGGCGAACACGCTGCTCGCGAGACCCGTACGCGCGTCCGCCGCCGCGACAGGCGCGACCGCGCTCGCGGGCCATCAGGCGCCGCCGGCGTGGATCGACGAGTTCGCTCGGGCGTTCTGCTCTGGCGACGCCGCGTTCGTCAGCTCGCACGTCTCGGGCGAGCTTGACATCGGCGAGGAACGCATCATCGACGCGTTCGCCCGCCGGACCTGGGACTGCGCCTCGAGCCGCTACCTCGGCTCGGCGACCAATACCGAGGGCCAGCACCACGTGTACGTGATGACCGGCACCGACAACGGCGAGCAATGGTTCGTGTTCACGGTGGTCAACGACAAGGTGGTCGGGATCGACTAGCACGCAGAGGGCTCGTGAGCCTGATGCGTGCGGCCGGATGGCAGCCGTCTTCGGGGTCATGACTCCGCGATGACGTGCACGCGCTCCGGCCGCAGCGAGAGCAGGACCGCGCCGTCGAGCGTCTCGGTCGCGCCGGGATCAGGCTGGTCGACGATCCACTCGCGATCGTCCACCTTCACCCAGTAGCGCATGGTGTCACCGAGGAACGCACGCCGCGCGATCGTGCCGGAGAGGGCGAGCCCGTTCGCACTCGCGCCGGCGGGCGCGATCGTGAAGCTCTCAGGACGCATGCACAGCCGCACCTCCTGACCGGTCGAGAGCGACACGTCCACGGGTCGGCGTACGGACGCGCGGTGCGGGCCGAACGACACGGTGACGCTGCCGTCGCCGACGGACTCCACGCGCGCCGGCACGAGGTTCACCGCGCCGACGAAGTCCGCGAGGAACGCGGTGCGCGGGTGGTAGTAGATCTCCCACGGCGTGCCGGCCTGCTCCACTTTGCCCGCGTTCATCACCGCGATCCAGTCCGAGAGCGAGAGCGCCTCGTCCTGGTCGTGCGTCACGTAGACGAACGTCATGCCGAGCCGGCGCTGCAGGATGCGCAGCTCCACGCGCAGCTGCTCGCGCAGCTTCGCGTCGAGGTTCGAGAGCGGCTCGTCCAGGAGCAGGACCTGGGGCTCGATGACGAGCGCCCGCGCCACCGCGACGCGCTGCTGCTGGCCGCCGGACAGCTGGTTCGGCCACCTGCCGCCCATGCCGCCGAGACCGACGAAAGTGAGGGTGTCGTTCACGCGCTTGTCGCGCTCGGGGCGAGGGCGACCGGCGACACGTAGCCCGTACGCGACGTTGTCGTACACCGTCATGTGCGGGAAGAGCGCGTAGTCCTGGAAGACCATCGCGGTGCCGCGGCGGTGCGCCGGCAGGTCGTTCACGCGGCGGCCGCCGATCTCGATGTCGCCCGCGTCCGGTTCGTAGAAGCCGGCGATCATGCGCAGGGTCGTCGTCTTGCCGCAGCCCGATGGGCCGAGGAGCGTCGCGAACGAGCCCTTGGGCACGTCGAACGAGACGTCGTCGACCGCGGCGGCGCTCCCGAACCGCTTGGTGATATGGGAAACCCGCAGGTGCACCGCCTCTCTCGCCGGCGAAGCCGGGCTAGCCACGCGCCATCCCCAGCGCGAGGCGCCCGCGCGCGAGCGCGGCGAAGATGACGAGGGCCGCGATCGCCATCGAGATGTCGGCGACGGTGAACGCGGTCGCGCCGCCCCAGTTGAGATCGTTCACGAGCTGGTAGATGCGTATCGTGGCGACGGTCGTCGCGGGAGTGAAGAGGAAGATGACGACCGAGAGCGTCGTGACCGCGCGTACGAACGTCGTCACGAAGCCGACGCGCAGCGAGCCACCGAGCAGGGGTCGCACGACGTCCCAGAAGCCACGGAGCCGCGACGCCCCCAGGCTCGTCGCCGCCTCGTCGATGGACCGATCGATCTGGCGGAGTCCGGCGACCGCGGCCTGGTAGCCGACCGGGATGTTCCAGAACACCATCGACAGGATGATGAGCGCGCCGCGGTCCACCCAGTCCAGCCAGGGCTGGTTGAACGCGGTGAGGTAGCCGATGCCGAAAAAGATGCCCGGGATCGCGGCCGGGAGGATGAGGAGGAAGTCGAGCACCCGGCGGCCGGGCCAGTCGCCACGCTGCACGAGCCAGCCCGCGAAGAGCGCGAAGATCGCCGAGACGAGCGCGGCGACGGAGCTGAAGACCAGCGTGTTGCGGAGCGCGTCGCCGTTGGATCCCGTCACGACGAAGGTGAAGTGCCGCGCGGTCGGGGCGAGGTTGATCGGGAAAAGCACCGTGAGGGCGGAGACGAGGAGCGTCCCGTAGACCATGAGGATCACGCCCGCGAGGACGAGGGAGCCTGAGAAGCAGGCCCAGCTGAGGACCGCCGGCACGGGTGGACGAGGCATCGAAGAGGCGCGCCCGGAGATGGTCACGAACGAACGACCGCCGTCGAGCCGGATCTTGGCCAGGTAGAGCGCGAGGGCGATGAGGAGCAGCAGCGTGCTCACCGCCGCGGCGCTCGTGAACTCGCCGAAGCCCGAGATGAGGTTGTACGCCTGCGTCGGCAGCACCGTGAACTGGCCCCCGATGAGCTGCGGGTTGCCGAAGTCTTCGACGATGTAGATCGCCGTCGTCAGGATCGCGGCGCCGAGGCCGGGCCGGGACAGCGGCAGCGTGACCGTTCGGAACACGCGCCAGGGGCCAGCGCCGAGGTTCCGCGCGGCCTGCTCCATCCGCGCGTCGCTCCGCGAAAGCGCGTCGGCGATGAGCTGATACGCGAAGGGGAAGAACGCGATCGTCTGCACGCCCCAGATGCCGAGCAGGCCGAAGATGATCGGCGTCTGCCCGAAGACGCCGTACGTAATGATCCCGCGCGGCCCGAACAGCAGGATGTACGACGCGGCGACGACGAACGGGGGCGAGAGCAACGGCAGGATGCCGATGAGGCGGAAGAATGGCTTCCACCGCATGTCCGAATAGACCATCGCGTACGCGTAGACGAAACCGAGGAGCACCGCGCTCGTGGTCGAGAGCGCCATGACCTCGAGCGAGTGCACGAACGGCGTGACCCAGGTGCCGCCTTCGAGGAAGCTCGCGTACCCGCCCGATCCGGGTGCGACGACCACCTGGACCTGCGGGTACACGATGAAGACGAGGACGAGCGCGACGACGGCCAGCAGCGCGAGCAGGAGTGCCGGCTCGCGCCGCAGGCTACGCATCTATGTCCGGGGGGCTTCGCCCCCCGAGGACCCCCGGCGCTTCGCTATTAGAGTCCGACCGTCTGCTGCCAGAGCTTCAGGATGCGGTCCTTGTTGTCGGTCGCCCACTGCCGGTCGTAGCTCACAAGGCTCACCTGCGTGAGCGTCGGCGCGCCCGGAGCGGGCGCGACGCCAGCGAGCGTGGAACCGCGGTTGCTGAGCTTCACGTTGAGCGCGCCCGCCTCCGGCGTGAGCACCCAATCCACGAACGCCTGGGCGGCCGGAAGGTTCTTCGCGCCCTTCACGATGCTCACCGCGCCGACCTCGAACCCGGTGTCCTTCGGGACCGTCAGGTCGACGGGGTTGCCCTTCCCCTTCTCGGTGAGGATGTCGTGGCTCCAGTTGGGGCAGCCGACGAACTGCCCCTGGTCGATGAGCGTGAGCGCGCCCGGCGACGTCGGGATGTACTGGGCGATGTTGGCGTGGAGCTTCTTCATGAAGTCCATGGCCTTGGCCTCGTCGCGGTTGAACCGGAAGATCTGCGTCGCCATGAAGATGTACCCGCCGCCCGTCTTGATCGGATCCGGCAGGATGAGCTTGCCTTTCCAAGCGGGATCGAGCAGGTCGTCCCACGTCGCCGGCTTCTTCCCGCCGAGCTCCTTCGCGAGACGGTCGTTGTTCGAGATGAAGCCGAAGATGCCCGTGTACCAGCCGGTCCAGAGCCCGTTCGCTTCCTTGAACTCAGCCTTGAGGTCCCTCGCGCCCGGCGACTTGTATGCCTCGAGGAGCCCCTGCTTCCCGAGGGGGTCGTGGAATTCGCTCGAGCCGCCGACGAAGATGTCGGCCTTCGGGCTGTTCTTCTCGGCCGTGATGCGGGTCTGGAGCTCGCCGGCTGCGGCAAGCGGCAGGACGTCGGTGCCGATCCCCGTCGCCTTCGTGAACGCGCCGAAGAGCTCGTCGTTGGTGGACTGATTCAGGGCCGAGTACACCGAGATGCGTCCGGTCGGCTTCGGTGTGGGAGCCACGGTGCCGCCGGCGGCCGGCGAGAACGACGGGC
>Ga0209057_1002971_pt1 | contig 12736 bp, 15 predicted proteins | sample GraSoiAngelo_146_FD_185903 | JGI IMG/M metagenome (GOLD analysis project Ga0209057, IMG submission 185903) | Grasslands soil microbial communities from the Angelo Coastal Reserve, California, USA - 14_1009_05_30cm (SPAdes) (version 2) | ecosystem: Environmental > Terrestrial > Soil > Grasslands ... | reverse complement strand
ACGGCTTTCCCGCGCGCGTCCTGATTCCCGGCCACTACGGGATGAAGGGGCCGAAGTGGCTCGAGTCGATCGACCTGGTCAACCAGGAGGCTCGCGGCTACTGGGAGCAGCAGGGCTGGGACCACAACGCAGTCGCGAAGACGACGGCGCGGTTCGACCTCCCGCGGGATGGTGAGATCCTCAAGCTCGGCCCGATGGAGATCGGAGGCGTGGCTTTCGCGGGCATACGCGGGGTCAGCAAGGTCGAGTACTCGACCAACGGCGGGACCACGTGGGACGTCGCGCCGTTCGACACGCCGCTGTCGCCGCTGACGTGGGTGCTGTGGCGAGCCACGTGGACCCCACCCAAGGAGGGCGCCTACCGCCTGATCGTCCGAGCGACGGACGCTGCCGGCGCGCTGCAGGACTCGCACGCTGCACCCAGCTATCCGAGCGGGTCGAGCGGCTATCACACGATCCAGGTGAACGTATCTAGGTAGAGCGGCTCAGCAGGTCCTGGACGATCTCCCGGTCGTGGGTCAGCGAAACAAAATGACCCTCGCCATGCCAGGTCCGAACGTCGACCTCACGCAATCCGGTCGCGGCGCGGCGCGCCGCCGACAACGGCACGTTCATGTCGTCGTCGCCGTGCCACCAAGTCACGCGCGTACGAACCTGCCCTGGGTCGAAGTCCCAGCCGCCGTGCAGCACCATCGACTCGTCGGTCCATCCTTCGGCGCCCTGCTTCAGGGACTCGGCGATGTTCTCACGAGAAATCCGCTGCCAGGCTGGGTCTTCCATGATGGCCCGGTCCTCGGGTGGTGCATCGCTCAGCACGCCCTGCATGCCCTCGTCACCAAGCAATCGAACACGCACCTCGGCCAGGAAGTCGTGGAGCTGCTGCCAGCCCTGCTCGGCCAGGCTGTAGCCCTTCGCGTTCACGCCCACGAGACGTGCCACCTCATCCGGCGCGAGGGGACTGGCGCCGACCACTACGGTGACCGCCGATACCTTTTCCGGGTGTCGCGCCGCGAGGGCGAGCACGTGCGGCCCGCCGCCGCTCGTGCCCATCGCTCCGATTCGATCGATGCCGTGATGATCCAGCAGCGCGGCGAGGTCGTCGGCCATGTCGGCGATGCCCCGGCCGGGCTTGCGAGTTGATCCGCCAAACCCAGCTCGGTCCGCCATCAGGTACCTGACGCCAAGCTCGCGCTGCACGCTCGGATCGTGGTTGCGCTGCAAGCGCGAAGAAGGCGTGCCCTGGATGCGAAGCAAAGGCGTGCCGCCCGGATCGCCCCACCACCGCCACGCGAGCTCGCGCCCGTCGGGAAGGGTGAGCACGCCGTCCTCGTAAGCCAACCCGTCTTCAGTCTGTTGAAGCGCCTTCACTTCATCGCCCACAGGGCTTTGAACGTGTCCCAGCCCATGCGGACCAGACCCTCTTTGCGAAGCATCTTCAGGATGTTCTTCTGCTTGTCCCACTTCGACGTCCCGTCGACGCGGAAGAACTCGTCCAGCGCGCGGTCCAGCACCTGCGGGTACTTGGTCAGCATCTGGGGGTTGTGCTCGAGCAGCGGCACGGCCTGGTCGTACTTCTTCATGTCGGCCATGATCCAGGAGTGGTCGAGCCTGCCCCTGTACTCGGCCAGTCGTCGCTCTGAGAAGTCGCCGAGCTCCTTGCAGTGGATCACGGTCTCACCCGCGAGCCGCCCCGACTCCATGGCCAGGTTCGAACCCTCGCGGTGCACCGGGTTCGAAAGCATCGCCGCATCGCCGCACACGAGGTAGCCCGGACCGTAGACCTTGGGGATGCCGCGATAGCCGCCCTCCGGAATGAGGTGCGCCAGGTACTCGACGGTCTCCGCGCCACGGAGCAGCGGCTTGACCGCGGGGTGCTGCTTGAAGTGCTCCATCAGGTCGTTGGGCGTACGAAGCGTCTGGTTGAACTCGCTCAGCAGCGCGCCGCCTCCGACGGACAGCGTGTCGCGGTTGGTGTAGATGAACATGAACCCGGACATCCCCATCGTCGAATCTCCGAAGCACTCCACGGTGCAGCCCTCGCCCGACTCGCAGTTGAACCGCTCCTCGATCAGGCCCGGGTCGAGCTGCATGATCTCCTTGACCGCCATCGCGACCTCGTTGGGGCGCAGCTTGCGGCGCAGCGGCGTGCCATTGATGACCGTGCTTTCGAGCAGGCCGGTGCCGAGCCCGATGCCCTCGCAAACGATCGTGACGTCCGCGTAGAGGTCGTCGCCGCGTCCGGTCGCCACACCGATGACGCGACCGTTCTTGACGATCAAGCGCTCGACGACCGTCTCTGGGACCACCATCGCCCCAGCCTTCTCGGCCTGCTCGGCGAACCAGGGGTCGAACCGGGCCCGAAGGACCGAGTAGGAGTGCGGATGTGTCCGGTTGCGGATGTTCTTGTAGTCGAAGCTGATCGCGGCGTCCGGCGTCATCATCCAGCGCCGCTCCTCGATGATCGGTCGCTCGAGCGGAGCCTGCTTCCATTCCTCGCCTACGATCTCTTCGAGGTAGTGGTTGTAGAGGATGCCGCCCATGACGTTCTTCGAACCGGGCTTGGCGCCGCGCTCCAGGAGGGCAACCTGTAGCCCGGCTTTGGCCATGGTGATCGCCGAGGCGGTGCCGGCCGGCCCCGCGCCGACGACGACCGCGTCGAATTTCTCCTCGTCAGCCACTTACGCCAATTGAAGCTCATTGGGCTGACGGGCGGCGCCGGGTCGGGGAAGTCGACCGTGGCGGGGATGTTGCGCGAGCTCGGCGCCACGGTGCTCGACGCCGACCAGGCCGCTCACACCGTCTACGAGCCGGGGAGCCTGGGCTTTGACTTGATCGAGCGGGAATTCGGCCCCGAGTACGTCCACGACGATCGGGTCGACCGCGCACGCTTGGGCGAGCTTGTGTTCAATGACGCAGATGCTCGGCAGCGATTGAACGCGATCGTGCATCCGCTGGTGCGCGAGTGGATGGCCGCGCGCACGGCGGACGCCTTGATCCATGGCGCCACGGTGGTCGTGCAGGATGTTCCACTGCTGTTCGAAAACGGGCTCGAGGGTATTTACTCCGCGGTCGTCCTCGTGTACGTGCCCGAGGCGGTCCAGCTGCAGCGATTGGTCGAAGGACGCGGGTTGAGCGAGGAACGCGCCAGGGCGATCATCGCCGCCCAGATGCCGATCGAGGAGAAGCGCGGGCGCGCGCAGCACGTGATCGACAACAGCGGCAGTCGCGAGGAGACTCGGGAGCAGGTCGGAAAGCTCTGGCCCCTTATCTCTTAGACAGCGCCCGCGGCCTTCAACTCTTCCAGCTTCGAGCCCTCGATCCCGAGCTCGGCCAGCACCTCGGCGGTGTGCTCGCCCAGGCGCGGCGCGTCGCGCCGGCGCCAGCCTTCGCTCAGGGGAATGGCGGGCCGCACCTCGACACCGGACTCGCGTGTTTCGATCAGCCGTCGCGCCGCGACCTGGGGATGCGAACGCACCTCGTCCAGGTCGAGGACCGGCTCGCAGCACGCGTCCAGGGCCGCCAGCTTCCGCTGCCACTCGATACGCGTGCGGGACGCGAAGATATCCTCGAGCGCGACGTGGACCGCGCCATCGTCCGAGAACTGCAGGTCGACAAGGTCTGTCCGCTCGAGCGCGGCACACAACGCGGACCAGAACTTCGGCTCGAGCGCGGCGACGCTGAAATAGCCCCCGTCCTTGCAGGCATACACCCGATAACAGGCAAAGCGTCCTGACAATCGCTGCTCGCCGCGGGCGACCTCTTCACCTCCGGCATGCGTCGCGAACGCCATCGCCAGCCAGCTCACCGCGCCGTCGGTCATCGATGCATCGATCCACCGAGCTTCTCCCCCACGCTGCACCCCGACGAGCGCACCCAGGATCGCGACCGCCGGCTGGAGTCCGCCGCCGCCGATGTCGGCGACCTGGACCGACAGCGGAACCGGCGGACCCTCACGCTCGCCGTTGAGTCCGAGCGCGCCGGCAGTCGCCATGTAGTTGAGGTCGTGGCCGGCCCGCGACGCAAACGGCCCGTCCTGCCCGTAACCGGTGATGGAGCACATGACGAGCCGCTCGTTTCGAGCGTGCAAGGTGTCCCAACCGAGACCAAGCCGGTCCATGACGCCGGGCCGGTTGCCCTCGACCAGCACGTCCGCTCCATCGACCAGGCGCAGCAGAAGGTCGCGGCCCGCGTCCGACTTGAGGTTCAGCGTCACGCTGCGCTTGTTGCGGTTGATGGCGTTGAACAGCGCGCTCTGGCCGCCCACCAGCGGCGGCGTCCAACGCATGTAATCGCCGGCGCCCGGCTCTTCGACCTTGATCACATCGGCGCCCATGTCAGCGAGCAGCAGGGTGCAGTAGGCCCCAGGCAGGAGCCGGGTCAGGTCCAGCACGCGGATCCCCGTCAGCGGCATGACGAACTCAATTGTGCTTCGCTCGTACGTTAGTAGGAGACTTTCCGCAGCCGGCCGTGCGTTAATACGGCATGGAAGAGTCCGGTCCCAGCATGCGTCCCACTCCACATCTTGGCGAGATGACGATCAAGGTCCCCGCGCCGTTTGCCGGGATCTCCGACCTCGGGTTCACCGCCCGGTACCGCGCCCAGCACTTCAACGAGCCGCAACGAGACGTGCCGCTGCTGTTCGAAGGCCCGGAGCCTCCGATGCGACGGCTGGCGGAGGTCTTGCGGCAATTGAGCGAGACCCACTCGACGACTTACGCCTGGACGAATCCGGTGATGCTGAGCGACGAGGTGGTGATCCTCGCTTTTCGCGACCGCAGTGTGGACGGTCAGACTCTGTCCGACGGTGCACGCATCGCCGACTACGTGCTGAACCTGGTGCGGCCGGTCGTTTTCACTTTCCTCCACGACTGCGCAGCGGTCGCACACCTGCGACTGTCCGAGAAGATCGAGATGCGAGTCAGCGCCGAACGCAGGTCGGTCGCGGAGTTCGCGCTTCCTCTGCAGGACATCGTCCGGCCCAACGGCGAGCGGCTGCTCTGGGGTGTCGCCTCTTAGCTAGTGGGTCGGTGACGCGCTCGGCGAAGCAGACGGCGAATGCGAAGGCGTCGGGCTTGTCACGCCGCTCGCTCGGGCGCTGCTCGTGGTGGTGAGGCTCGGCGTCGCCACCGGGCCGGGACCCTGGTTCGCGAAGTAGAGTGCCAGCGGAACCACGATCATCCCGGCGATGACGGTCAGCACGAAGGTCACCGCCCCCCACTCCCGACGCAGCACAGCCCAGTTCACGAGTCGTCGATTCTACTGAGAAGCAGGCGTGGCCATCAGGCCGGATTCACTCCGGCCGTCACCAGACATCCCATCTCCAATCGCCGCCATGCGCCGCGTGTGGAGGAGGGGGTTCCGCGGGGGAGCAATCAGTAAGGCCCATCCTTATCGCGCTCTGCGCGCGACATCCGTCCTCACCCGCGCCTTAGACCCAAGCGTCGCCATCAGGCCGGATTCACCCGCGCCTTAGTAATCGTCGTCGGAAGCGGCGCCTTCTTCTTCCTTCTTCTTGCGCTGGTTCAGGAGTCGGATGAAGTCTTGCGCCCGCGCGAGCGCTTTCCAACGCTCCGGAAAGAAGTCTTGGACCAGGATCTGGCGGTCCGGCTGCTGGTAGACGGTGACGCACCACTTGTTGAGGGTGCGCGAGACTTCGACCTCGAAGTCCTTCTCCGCGGTCTCATACCGAACAACTTTCTCGTCGTCGAATCTTCTTCGTCCTGAAACAGCCATAGGTAAATCACTCGGGCGGGGATTCGGCTCATTGAGCGTCTTCCGATTATAGGCCTCGGGGAGCGGAACCCTCGGCAGAGGCTTCCAGCAGCTCCTGAAGGAGCGGGACAAGCTCCTCGCGGAGGCCTTCCCGCTTCATCGCCAGGGTCAGGTTGGCCCTCAGGTAACCCGGAACGGTGCCGGTATCGTAGTAGTCGCCCTCGAACTCGATACCGACCACCGGCTGGCTGCCGATGGTGCGTTTGATGGCATCGACCAGCTGGATCTCCTTGCCCGCCCCGGGCTGCCCTTTTTCCAGCTCGTCAAAGACAGCAGGCAGGATCACGTAGCGGCCGAGCGCCGCCAGGTCCGACGGAGCGTCCTCGAGGGAGGGCTTCTCGACGACATCGGTCACCTCATAGATGCCGTTCTTGGCCCCGGCCGTGGCGATGATGCCGTATCGGCTGACCTCGTTCTTGGGCACGCGTCGAACGGCAAGCACTGTGGCACCCGTTTTCCGGTGGGCGTCGATCAACTGCTTCAAGCATGGCTCCCCGTCGTTGAGGATGACGTCGTCGGCGAGCAGGACGGCGCAGGCCTCTCCCTCCACAAGCAGCCGCGCCGTCCAGACCGCGTGTCCGAGCCCACGCGGCTCCTTCTGCTGGATGTATGTGATGACAAGCTCGTTGCTGAGCGCGTCGACCTCGGCGAGGATGTGCAGCAGGTCGCTCCTGCCTCGTTCCTCGAGGTAGTGCTCGAGCTCCAGCGAGCGGTCGAAATGGTCGACGATGGCGCGCTTGCCGCCGCCGGTCACCATGATCACCTGCTCGATCCCGCTCGCGATCGCCTCCTCGACGCCGTACTGGATGGTCGGCTTGTCGACCAGGGGCAGCATTTCCTTCGGCTGCGCCTTCGTCACCGGCAGGAAACGGGTGCCCAGACCGGCCGCCGGAAAAATCGCCTTGCGCACAGTTCGAGTCGTCACGAACGACAATCTATCTGGTGGACACGCTGGAAGGGATCCGACCTGGCCTGGAGGGAAAGCTCGAACGCGTCGTGGACGGCGACCTGCTGACCCACCACGTCGGCGGCAAAGGCACTTTTTCGACCCCGGCCATGATCGGCCTCATGGAGATCACCTGCCATCGCTCGATAGAACGCCTGCTGCCCGAGGGCCACACATCGGTCGGGTATGAAGTCCATGTGCGGCATCTCGCGCCGACCGCCCCCGGCCGCACCGTCGTCGTGACTTCTCGCGTCGCCGAGGTCAAGGGCAACAAGCTGCAGTTCGAGGTCGAGTGCCGCGAGGGCGACACGGTCCTCGGCTCCGGCCTTCATAAGCGGGCCGTCGTCCCCGCTACCTTCTGAGATGCAGTACTGGGACGTCGTCACCCGGTCGTTCCGCATCACCTGGAACCACAAGTACCTCTGGCTGATCGCCCTGTTCTCCGGCGAAGGCGGAGCCGGCTTCAACTTCAGCTACAACCAGCGGACTTCCCGCACCACTGTGAGCCCGGCGCAGGTTCAACAGCAGGTCACGACCTGGATCAGCGATCACATCGGGCTCATCGTTTTCCTGATCGTCCTGTGGCTGGTCCTGGTGATCGCGTTCTTCATCCTGGCGGCGGTTTGCGAGGGCGCTACCGTGCGAGCGGCGGCGGAGCACGACGCCGAGCGGCCTTTCGGATTGGGATGGGCGTGGCGTTCCGGCGTCACGACGATGTGGGTGATCGTTCGCTTCCGGCTCCTCTTGCTCGCCCTCGCCCTGCCGGTCGTTCTCATTCTGGCCGGGCTCATCTTCGCGACCGCCGTGTCATTCATCAACCAGAACCGCGGCGCCGGCGCCGGCCTCGTCGTCCTGAGCATCTTGTTGGCGCTCGCATCGATCCCCTACCTCATCTATCTGTTCTTCCTGGATCGCTTCGGCACGCGTGCTGTGGTGCTCGAGCAGATCGGGGCGCGGGCTGCCATCGTGCGCGCCCACCGGCTGCTCTTCAAGCGGTTGGGCCGATCTCTTCTCGTCCTGCTGCTTGCGATCGCCGTCGGCATCGCACTGAGCATCCTTTTCGCTTGCGCGCTGGCCATTGTGGCCGTGCCTCTCGCAATCATCGGGGCGGCTCTGTTCGCGTCTGGCTCCGCAGCGGTGTGGCCGTTGATCGTGGTCGGGGTGCTCATCCTGCTGCCAATCGGCCTGGTCGTTTCGGGATTTCTGTCCGCGCAGAGCTCTACGTACTGGACGCTGGCCTTCAGGCGGCTCGACCTCGAGGCGCCCGCGCCCCAGTTCTACTACCAAGCGGCGCAGCCACCACAGCCGCCGCCTCAGGTCACTTCGTGAGCGATGAGCTGGAGCGTGTCGCGCCGCGCGAGAGCGCACGCACCAGGGCGCGCGACAAGAAGGTCCGCGGCCCGAAGGTCGTCTCGGTCAACCCGGGCCTGAAGAAGCTGGCTCAGCACCTGGAAGACAAACGGCGCAAGAAGAAGAGCCGCTGACGACCGACGCGCCGCCGACCGTCTCACCTGAGGACGTCGAGAGCGCCGCACGCGACCTGCGGCCGTATCTGCCGCCGACGCCGCTCCAGTTCTCGCGCGCCTTCACCGACAAAGCCCGCTGCCAGGTCCACCTCAAGATCGAGTCGGTCCAGCCGATTCGGGCCTTCAAGGTCCGGGGCGCGCTGAACAAGGTCATGCACATCCCGGCCGCCGCCAGAAGCGCCGGCGTAATCACCGCCTCGGCCGGCAATCACGGGCTGGGCGTCGCGTACGCCGCCGCGACGTTCGCGACTCCCGCCACCGTTTACGTGCCCGAGGGAGCCAACCCGCTCAAAGTTGAGGCGATCCGCCGCCTCGGCGCGAACGTCGTGCCCGCCGGGCGCAACTACAGCGAGGCCAACCTCGAAGCACTCGCGGCGCAAAAGGAAACTGGAGCGACCTTCGTCCACGCCTACGACGATCCGCAGGTCGTCGCCGGACAGGGCACCATCGGACTCGAGATCCTCGCCGGCCTGGAAGACGTCGACACGGTCCTCGTTCCCATCGGCGGCGGCGGATTGATCGGCGGCATCGCCCTCTACGTCAAAGAAACGAAGCCGGCCACGCGCGTCGTCGGCGTCGAGCCGGCCGGCGCCGACGCGATGTACAGGTCGATCGCCGCCGGCCACATCGTGACCCTGGACCGCGTCCACACGATCGCCGACGGGCTCGCCGCTTCCGCGCCTTCCGCCCTCACGCTCGACCTGTCCCGCCGCTACGTCGACGAGATCCTCGTCGTGCAGGAGACGGAGATGTTGAGAGCGATCCGCCTCCTCTTTCAATGGGAGCATCTCCTTGCGGAACCCGCCGGCGCGGCTGCGCTGGCCGCCCTCCTCTACCATCACCGGGCGGCGCCGAACGAAAAGGTCGTGGTGGTTCTGTCCGGGGCGAACGTCACCGAAGAGGTCCTCCTGCGCGCCCTCAAGACGCGCTGATCCGGTTACGCTGAACCCAGCCGTCAGCGATTGAACTTGGGGGTTACACGATGAAGGCCTACGTCCTCATCAACGCGTCGCCTGGGCGCGCCCTGGAGGTGGCCAAAAAGATGGAAGGCGTCCAGGGCATCTCCGCCGCCGACGCCATCACGGGCGAGTACGACGTCATCGCGGTATGCGAGGCCCCCGACGTCAACTCGATCGGTTCGCTGATCGTCGACAAGATCCAGAAGATCGACGGGGTGTTCAAGACGATCACCTGCCTGGCGGTTAAGTAGGGCGCGGGCGCCGAGTGCGCCGGCAGTCGCCCTATGTCGGCGCTGAAGGGCGACCCACAGCGCACTCGACCCTTATCTGCCCGGCGGTGACGTAGCTCCCGCGTCGACTGGCTGTTCCGCCAAGACCGCCGCCACTTCTGGAAGTCGAGCCAGCCACGGCGCCATCGCGGGCATCTCCTGCTCGAAGCTGCCGACCGACGGCGACCAGGTCAGCTCGCGGCGTGAGTGCGAATCGTCGTAGTAGTGCGGCTTGCCGATGACGTCGACCGCGTAGATGCCGGGCCACACGACCGCCCCTTCCGGGGTCAACGTCTCGACCCCTAGCGCGCGTAGGTACGCGAGGTCGTACGGAATCGAGGCCACCTCGGCGGCAAAGCCGACGGCGCGCGCAGCGGAGACCAGGAAGTCGCGCCAGGTCGAATCGAATCCCCCGACCAGGTAACGGTGCCCGGGCCGGCCGCGATCGGACGCCGCCAGGCAGGCGCGGCCGACGTCCTCGGCGGAGACAAAGGTCTGCTTGGCCTGTCCACCACCTGGCAGCCACACGCGTCCGTGCACCATGGCCGCCATGAGGCGGGGCAGGATCCAGTCGCCATCGCCGAACATGCGCGCCGGCCGGACGATGACGACGTCGAGATCGTCCGCCGCCTCGAGCAGCCACTCCTCTTCGAAGAGCTTCAGCCGCTCGAACGCGTGGACAGGCTTGAGGGCCGACCTCTCGGTGACCCGCGCGAAGTGGTCAGGGCCGTAGACGTCGGCCGTCGAAACATGGACCAGGCGGCGCACATGCGCCCTGCGCGACGCCTCGACGACGCGGCTCAAGACGTGCGGTGTTCCTTTTCGGAAACGAAGTCGATGCGCCGGTGAGCTCGTCTCGGCGCAGAAGACGACCACCTCGATGCCGCTGATCGCGTCGGCCAGCGTCTCGTCGTCCGCGTCGGCGTTCAGCTCGATGATGGGCACGTCCGCTGCCAGGGCGCGTGATACATGACGCCCGACGAACTCCCCCGCACCGATGACCAGATGCAAAGCTGACCGATTCTATTCGCGGCGCCGAGTCAAAGCCGTCGTGATCGCGTTCCTCACGTTCTCCACCATGCCCGTCACCCGGCGACTCAGCTCCCACCACGCCGGCAGGTCCGGCTTGATCGGCGCCGCGATCGAGACCTCGACGCGGTGGAAAGGCCAGAGCGAGTCGGCGCCCCGGACCGCCACGGGACAGACGGGCACCCCGGCCTGCAGCGCGAAGTACCCGATGCCGTTCTTGAGGGGGCGCAACGCGCGGCCCCGCGAGTACCGGCCTTCGGGAAACATCAGCAGCACGCCACCGCGCTCGAGCACGTGGTACACGGTGCGCAGCCCCTGCTCGTCGAGCTCGCCTCTGTTCGGCGAGATGGGAAAGACCCCGATCAGCGGCAGCAGCTTTCGCTTCCATGCGCGGTTGAAGACCGTCTCGCGTTTGGCCATCGTGTAGATGAGCGGCCGCTCCGGAAAGAACGGGATGATGAAAGCGGGGTCGTACCACGCCTGGTGATTGGCCGCGATGATGTACGGGGGCTTGGGGATGTTTTCCACGCCGGTCACCGTGACGCGAAAGAGGTGCGTCACGATCCACCCCACCAGCCGCCGGAGGAAGAGATAGAGCCGCGGCGGATCCCACGGCGTCGGGTGGACGAGCGGGTCGAGGGGCGCCCCGACCAGCGCCCGGTACTCGGGGCTTCTGTAACGGGCTTCTTCGGGCGGGCTACCGGTCGAGGAAGGTGTGGAGGACGCGGTTGAACTCCTCTGGCCGTTCGGCCTGCGGCGTATGGCCTGCCCGTTCGATCACCGTGAGCTTGCAGCGTTCGATCAAGGAGCTGGCACGCTCGGCATGGGCCAGCGGAAAAAGCGGGTCGTCCGCGCCCCAGATCAGCTGGACTGGGATCTTCAGCTCGTTCAACCTCTTGGTGACGTCGTGGTGGCCACCGAGCAGAGCGCGAGGGTTGATCAGGGAGCGCACCGTGGACAGGTACGCGCTCTGGAATCCGTCCGCCGCATACATCTCGCGCAGGTCTTCGAGGTAGATGTCATCCATCGTTGTTTTGAGATCTGACGACACGCCGGCGTAGCGGCCCGCCACACGCCGGATCACCGCCACGGGTGCCCAACCCAACGCGTCACGCGTCAGACGCATCACCGCCTCGCCGACCCGTGGGAGTGTGACGAGGCCGTACGCCATCTGAGACATGCGCACCTGAGGGCGGCCGAGACCAAGCGTGTTGACGAGGACGAGCTTGCGCACGAGCTTCGGCTGCTCGAGGGCGACCTCGAGTGCGATCCGCCCCCCGAGCGACGTCCCGACGAGCGCCACCGAGCGAAGGCCGCGGTCTTCTATGTAGCGACGGATGAAGCGCGCGAAATAGGGAATCGAGTAGCGGACGCGCGGCTTGTCGGTGCGGCCGTAGCCGGGCAGGTCGGGGGCAAACACGCGATGTCGCGCCGCCGTCGCTTCGAGGTTCCGCCGCCACTCCATGTAGCCGGACGACCCCAGGCCGTGGACGAAGACCACGGCGGAGCCGCGACCGCCATGCATGTGATGCACGCGAAGCGAGCCCATGTCGACGAACCCGGATTGCATCCTCTTCGGCGCCGGTCGGGCCGTCTCGATCACTGCGTCGGAAGCATACGGGCGGGGGTCGCAAGGCCGGCGATCTCCATGCCCATTGTGAAGCGCGACGTTTTCGCTCCCTGAATCACAGTGACGGCGCCCGGCCCAACCGCATGCCAGTTTCCATCCTTCCAAACGGCCGCGCTCCGCTCATCGATGCCCAGCAGCGTGACGTCGGGCAGCTCGCGCCGGGCCGACTCGACCCACCTGTGACCGAAGGTGTCGTAGTGCGGGAGCACCGCCGTGTCGGGCACGACGCCCAGCGCGTCGGTGGGCCGGCGGTTGGTGCGGTCGGGCCAGCCGGCGCGGATCAGGGTGTGGCTGCAGAGCGCCATGGCGCCGGCCGACGACCCCGCCAGCGCTGCGCCGCCCAGCCACGCCTCGAAGATCGCTCTCCAGACGCGTGAGCCGCGAAGCACATGTGCCACCAGGCCAGGATCGCCCCCGACGAGGTAGAAGAAGCCTCCATCGCGCGCTTGGTCCGCCAGCTCCTTCGAGTTGGCGTCGGTCCGCTTGAGCACGGGGAGCTCACGCAGCGAGACGCCGAGCTGAGCGAACCAGCTCGTGGCGTGCGCGACCGCCTCCTCCGGACCCTGTCTCGCCGCGGCCGTCGGCACCACGAATGCCGGCCCGGG
>Ga0209057_1002956_pt1 | contig 12781 bp, 10 predicted proteins | sample GraSoiAngelo_146_FD_185903 | JGI IMG/M metagenome (GOLD analysis project Ga0209057, IMG submission 185903) | Grasslands soil microbial communities from the Angelo Coastal Reserve, California, USA - 14_1009_05_30cm (SPAdes) (version 2) | ecosystem: Environmental > Terrestrial > Soil > Grasslands ... | reverse complement strand
TTCCTTAGAGGCGATGGCGACCTGCTCGATGCGCTCGATCAGGCGGTTGAAGGTCGGGTTGGCCGTATCGATACCTCCCTTCAGGAACGAGATCCCTTCCCTTTCCTCGAGGCGAAAGCGGGACGCGATCCGGTCGTACCTGGAGAGGTCGAGGTCGATGACGCTGTAATGTCCCGCGATGCCGGGCTCGCGCTTGCGGGGTGGAGAGGTCTGCACGAGCTTCCCGGGAAGGTGGTGCGACTCGGCGAGCAGGAATAGGCAGATCTGCTGGACGTGCGTGCCGGTGGTGATGTGGATCAGGTAGTCCTCGCGCTCAGGGTCGAAGGCGTAGGCGCGAGCGAACTCGTGCAGCGCTCCGTAGACCTCCTCGAAGTCCCAGGGGTCGCGAAGGTCGATGGGGTGGAGACGGACCTCGGTCTCCGGCGACACGGTGCTCAGGTCGGAGGCGACGGCTCTCGCGAGCGTCGCATGCGCGGGAGGGTGGAGGAGCTCGAAGCGGTGGATGAGGAGGCTCTCCTGCTGGCAGAGGCCGACACTCGGGCGCCACCGGTCCCAGCGCCCGGCACCCGCGCCCGCGTCCAAGACCGAACCCAGGAGCCCGAGTACGACCGTCGACTTCATTATCGTATTGGATCGTACTTTATAAGGATGACTAGGGACAAGCCGGGAAGGGGACAGGAGGATGGGGGCGCGAAATGGCACGCGCCCTGCTCTCCTGGTCCCCCGTGACGACAGAGCGAAACGATAGGGCATCGGCTGGAGGCAAGACGGCGCCGCCCCGTGGGTTCCGGCGTCCCGCGCGTTGTGCCCCAGCTGGCAGGCAGGTTCGACTCCTGCATCGGGATGGTAACCCGCAGACGGTGGACCCGCCCGCGCTCGGCCTCGCGATCTCCCTTCCGGGAGGGCGCGGGGCAACGCCCCCGAGACCAGTGAGACCGCATCGGCAGCGCGGCCTCCCGTCGAGGGAGCGCGAGCGCGGGCGGCGACGCCACCACCGAAGGTGACACATGAAGATCACGGTCGAAGCGTACGAGAAGGGTCTCAAGTTTCGAAACGGGCGCCTCGTCGAGATCCTGGGCCCGGGGCGATACCGGGTGGCGAGTATCTGGGCGAAGGAGCGCATCGCGAAGGTCGACCTGCGCGTGCGCATGCTCGTCCTCCAGGGCCAGGAGATCATGACCGCCGACAAGGTCACGTTGCGCCTGACGGCGATGGCGAAGATGAAGGTGATCGATCCGGCGGCCGCGCTGCTGTCGGTGGACGACTACGCGGGACAGGTCTACGCCGATGTCCAGCTGGCGCTGCGCGCCGCCGTGGGCGGGTTGGAGCTCGAGGCGCTACTCGGGCAGAAGGGTCTCCTGGGCGAGACGGTGCGCGCCGCGGTCGCCGAGCGGGCACGGGGATACGGCGTGGACGTGCTCGACGTCGGCGTGCGCGACCTCATCCTTCCCGGCGAGATGAAGGCGATCCTCAATCAGGTCATGGAGGCGCGCAAGAAGGCCGAGGCGGCGTTGATCCTGCGCCGGGAGGAGGTCGCGGCCACGCGCTCGCTGGCGAACACCGCCGAGATGCTGGCCCGGAACCCGACGCTGCTGCATCTCAAGGAGCTCGAGGCCCTGGAGCGCATTGCCGGGCACGGGGGGTCGATCGTGATCGCCCCCGAGAAGCTGGGAATCACGCTGGGAGAGCGGTCATGACGCCGCGGAGCTACGACGTGATCGAGACCCAGGGCGCGCCGATCAAGGCGTGGACGCGGGGAGTGTCGTTCGACGAGAACGCCGCGGCGCAACTCCGGAACGTGGCGCGTCTCCCCTTCATCCACAAGTGGGTCGCGGTCATGCCGGACGTCCATGCCGGGATCGGTGCCACCGTCGGAAGCGTGATTCCGACCGTGGGCGCGATCATCCCCGCCGCCGTGGGCGTCGACATCGGCTGCGGCATGATCGCCGTCCGGACGAGCCTCGTCGGCGCGGACCTGCCCGACGATCTCGGCCCGCTGCGGGTGGCGATCGAGCGCGCCGTACCGCACGGCCGGACGGACAACGGGGGCCGAAACGACCGGGGCGCCTGGCACGACATCCCGCCCCGGGTGGCCGAGGCCTGGACGGAGCTCCGACCGGGTTACGAGGCCATCGTGGCGCGCCACGCCAAGCTCGACCGCGGGAACCAGGTGAACCACCTGGGCACGCTCGGGACCGGCAATCACTTCGTCGAAGTGTGCCTCGATCAGGAGGAGCGTGTCTGGTTCATGCTCCACAGCGGCTCCCGGGGGGTCGGCAACCGGATCGGGACCTTCTTCATCGAGCTCGCGAAGCGGGACATGCGCCGCTGGTTCGTGAGCCTCCCGGACGTCGACCTGGCGTACTTCCCCGAGGGCACGGAGCACTTCATCGACTACGTCCGCGCCGTCAGCTGGGCGCAGCGATTCGCCGCCACCAACCGCGAGATCATGATGCAGCACGTGGTCGACGCCGTGCGCGGCGTGCCGGCCCTGCCGCCGTTCGAGGCCCACCTCGAGGCGGTGAACTGTCATCACAACTACGTGGCGCAGGAGACTCACTTCGGGGCGCGGGTGTTCGTCACCCGAAAGGGTGCGGTACGGGCCGGCCGCGGCGATCTGGGCATCGTTCCGGGAAGCATGGGCGCGCGGTCGTACATCGTCCGCGGCAAGGGGAACCCCGAGAGCTTCGAGAGCTGCAGCCACGGTGCCGGCCGGACGATGTCCCGCACCGAGGCCAAGCGCCGCTTCACGGTGGCCGACCATGCGGCGGCGACCGCGGGGGTCGAGTGTCGCAAGGACGCGGGCGTGATCGACGAGACGCCGATGGCCTACAAGCCGATCGACGCCGTGATGGCGGCGCAGGAGGACCTGGTGGAGATCGTCCACACGCTGCGCCAGGTCGTGTGCGTGAAGGGCTAGGTCTCGAGCGTGCTCGTCATCGACGGCGCGGCCGGGGAGGGCGGCGGGCAGATCCTGCGCACCGCGCTCGGTCTCTCGCTCGCCACCGGCACGCCCTTCACGATCGAGCACATCCGCGGCGGGCGGCGCGAGCCGGGTCTCCTCCGCCAGCATCTGACGGCGATCGAGGCCGCGGCACGGGTCGGTGCGGCCGAGGTCGTGGGTGTGGCCATCGGCTCGCAGGCGCTCGTCTTCAGGCCGGGGCGCGTGCAGCCCGGACACTACACGTTCGCCGTCGGGACGGCGGGGAGCGCCACGCTCGTCCTCCAGACCGTCCTGCCCGCGCTCGTGACGGCGCGAGGAGAATCCACCCTCGAGCTCGAGGGTGGCACGCACAACCCGTGGGCGCCGCCCTACGATTTCCTGGAGCGGGCCTTCCTTCCCCTCCTCGGCCGCATGGGGCCCCGGGTCACGCCCGTGCTCGAGCGTCGCGGCTTCTATCCCGCGGGTGGAGGGCGGTTCACCGTAGGCATCGAGCCGGTCGAGCGCCTGACGCGCCTGGACCTGCCCGCACGCGGGGAGCTACGGGCGGTGGTGGCGCGCGCGATCGTCGCCTCGCTCCCGGCCTCGATCGGGGAGCGCGAGCTGGTCGTGCTCCGCGACCGGCTCGGGCTCGAGCGTGGGGCGACTCGTGTCGTCCAGGATCGCACCTCGCCGGGACCAGGGAACGTCATCATGGTGGATGTCGAGGCCGAGCACGCGACCGAGGTCTTCACCGGCTTCGGTGAACGGCGCATTCGCGCCGAGGCGGTGGCCGAGCGGGTGGCGAACGAGGTCAAGCGCCATCTCGGCGCGGAGGTGCCGGTAGGCGAGCACCTGGCCGATCAGCTGCTCGTCCCGCTCGCGCTCGCCGGCGGGGGTTCCTTCGTCACCCTCCCCCTCACATCGCACGCCCAGACGAACATCGACATCGTGCGGCGCTTTCTCGACCTGACGTTCGCCGTGGAACCAGTCGGCCACGGCGCGGTGCGGGTCGCGGTGAACGCCTAGCCGACCGCCGTCCGCTTCGTCATGACCGCACGCCGACGCCGCGCCGAAGCCGGTTGCTCCCGGGGTAACGACTGGCCACGAAGGCCCTCGTGTCAGTGCCCGGAGCCGTGCCCGCGTACGCGCGGCAACCACCGGGGAACGCGGCGGCAGTAGGCGGCGTACTCCTCGCCGAACTGCCCGCGGAGCGCAGGCTCCTCGTAGAGCACGACGAAGAGGTGGAAGCCGAGCGCCAGGCAGGCAGCATAGGCCAGGACCGCCTTGCTGCCGAGGAAGAGCCCCTGCCCGACGACCATCGAGACGACGGCGATGTAGCCGGGATTGCGCACGTAGCGGAACCCGCCGCTCACGACCAGCCGCTCGGGCGGCGCGATGGGCGCCGGGGTGCCGTGACCCCTGCGGACGAAACCGACGAGGAAATCCAGAAAGACGGGAAGCGCGAGCAGGAGCAGGACGAGCCCGATCCAGCGCACGGGCGCCCACGCGAAGAGCGGCGGCAGGATCCTCCATCCCGAGAGCAGGCGGGGCACCACCACGATCACCGTTCCCGGAACCAGGGCGACGAACACGACCGTGCCGAGGGTCGCGGCGAGCAGGGACCGCTCGCCTGGCGTCGTCATGGCTCCAGGTGAAACGCCCGCGTCGCGTTGTCCCACAGGATCTTCCGCTTGCTCGACTCCGGGATCGGCTGCGCGGCGAGCCGCTCGATGCCCCAGGGGAAGGTGCCGTCGGGGTGCGGGTAGTCGGTGTTGAAGACCAGGTTGTCGTCGCCCGCGAGCGCGAGCACGGAGGGGAGCGTCATCTCGTCGCCGCGGCAGGCGACGAAGACGTTCCGCCGGAAGTACTCGGTGGGGCGCATCTTCAGGTCCGGATGCTCGGCGTTGCCCGAGAACTCCCAGTGCTGCTCCATGCGCTGGAGGAGATACGGGACCCAGCCGGCGTCGGCCTCGACGTGCACCACGGTGAGGCGCGGGAAGGCCTCGAATACGCCGTACCAGATCAAGCTCATCATGGCGCCCATCGCCTCGAAGGGATGCGCCAGGATGTGCCCCGTGGTGTGCGTGTCCATGCGGTCGCCGTAGGAGGGGAGGTGGGGCGAGCCCGAGTCGTGGAGGCAGACGGGCTTCCCCAGGCGCTCGATCTCGGCCCAGAGCGGGAGGTGGTCGCGGTGGTAGAGGTTGCGGCCCCCGATCGGGTTCGGGCGGAGGTAGAAGCTGACCGCCCCCAGCGCCGCCGTGCGCCGCGCCTCGGCGCACGCGAGCTCGACGTCCTGGAAGGGCAGCATCGCCGCCCAGCGCAGGCGCTCGGGGGCGGTGGCCGAGTACTCCGCGCTCCAGTCGTTGTAGGCGCGGCAGCAGGCGGCGAGCAGCGCCGGGTCCTTGAACTCGCGCCCGAGGAGCTGTCCGCCGACGGTCGGGTAGAGGACCTGCACGTCGACCCCCTCGCGGTTCATGTCGGCGAGGCGGCTCTGCGGGCTGAAGCCCGCCTCGCGCGCCGCGAGGAAGCGCTGCATGCCCTTCATGAGGGCGGCGATGAAGTCGGGCGTGTGGAAGGGGTACTTCCCCTCGGCGGTCAGCGGCTCGCCCTCGACCAGGTTCTCGCGGCCGCCGGGCTGGAGCCGCGGGGCGCGCGCGCGGAACTCGGGCGCGATGTAGCGCTCCCACATGTCCGCGGGCTCCATCTGATGGGTGTCGGCGTCGAGGATCCTGCGGCCGTCGCGCATGAGCCACCTCCGGCTAGCGCAAGTATCGTTCAACCGCCGCGGCGAATTCCAGGGTGGTCGCCGTGCCGCCCTGATCGGGCGTGAGCGGACGGCCGTCGGCGTAGACGTGCTCGACGGCGGCCTCCAGACGCCGAGCCGCCTCCGCGAAGGCCAGGTAGTCGAGCATCAGGGCCGCCGAGAGGATGGTCGCCGTCGGGTTGATGATCCCTTTTCCGGCGATGTCGGGCGCCGAGCCGTGCGCCGGCTCGAAGTAGGCGTACCCGGCGCCGTGGCAGCCGCTCGGCGCGAGCCCGAGGCCGCCGATCACGCCTGCGGCCGCGTCGGAGAGGATGTCGCCGTAGAGGTTCGGGAGGACGACGACGTCGAGCGCCTGCGGCTCCGCCACCAGCCGGCGCGCGAAGTCGTCGACGATGAAGGTCTCGAAGCGGATGTCGGGGTACGCGGCGGCGAGGCGAGTCGCAACGTCGCGGAAGAGGCCGTCGGTGCCCGGCAGCATGTTGTGCTTGGTGGCGCAGGTGAGCTTGCCGGGCCGCCCGGCGGCCTTGCGGCGGCGGGCCAGCTCGAAGGCGAAGCGGACGACGCGCGCCGAGCCCTCCTCGGTGATGACCTTGAGGGCGAAGCGGCCGGGGCCGAGGTCGGCGACCGGGCGGCGCATCATCGGGCTCGAGAGCGCGAGCGGGCGGAGCGCGGCGAGCTCGCCCTCCACGCCGACGTAGAGATCCTCCAGGTTCTCGCGCACGATGACCAGGTCGATGCCCTCCGGGCGCGCGAGCGGGCTCCGGTAGCCCGGGAGCCAGCGCGCCGGGCGGACGTTGGCATACGTCGCCTTGCCCCAGCGGAGGTAGAAGAGCGCCGCCGCGCTCCGGCCGCTGGTCGCACCGAAGAGCGCGGCGTCGGAGGCGTCGATGGCGCGGCGGGTGGCGTCGTGGTCCTCCACCGCCGGACGCACCCAGTCGATGGGGAGGCCGAGGCGGTCGACGAGCGCGACCGTGGGGCGCACCGCCTCCGGCGCGGCGTCCTCGCCCTCGATGACGACCACGCGCGCGCGTCCGCTCATCGTCGGCTCTTCGCCGGCGGCTCGTTGGCCGCGAGCACCCGCAGCACGTTGCCGCCGAGGATCTTCTCGACGTCGGCCGGGCCGTAGCCGCGCCGGCGTAGCTCGGCGGTGAGGGCCGGGAGCTTGGAGGTGTCCTCCAGCCCCGCCGGCGTCGCCGGCACCCCGTCGAAGTCGCTCCCGAGGCAGACGTGATCGATGCCCGCCACCTTGGCGACGTGGTCGATGTGATCGACGAGTCGCGCGAGCGGCACGGGCGGCAGCCGGGCCGTCTCCTCGCGCACCGTGCGCCACAGCTCCCTCGGCGGGAGGCCGAGCCCGCGCACGCGCGCCCAGACGGCCTGCTCGCGCGCGTAGAAGTCCTGGTCGAGAAAGGCGGAGCCGTAGTTCACGCACACCGCGCCGCCGTTCCGCGCCACCGCCCGCAGCATGGCGTCGCTCATGTTGCGCGGAACGTTCGCCAGCTCCCGGGCCGAGGAGTGGGAGGCGATGACCGGCTTTCGCGCGTAGCGGATGACGTCCCAGAAGAGCGGATCGGAGACGTGCGAGACGTCGACCATCATGCCGAGACGCTCCATCTCGTCGATGATCCGGCGACCGACGTCGGTCAGCCCCCGGCCGTCGCTGTCGTCGCCCGAGGAGCCGCCGAGCGGGCTCGCGATGGACCAGGTGAGGGTCAGGTAGCGGGCGCCGCGCGCGTGAAACGTGCGCAGGTGCTCGAGCATCTCCGTCTCGCCCCCCGGCAGCAGGGCGTGCCCGCCTTCCACGCCGAAGAGGGCCGAGATGCGCTTGCGCTCGGCGTTGGCCCGGACGTCGGCGGCGGTCCTGGCCCATGCGATCGTGTCGGGGTTCGCCCGGATCATCGCGTGGACGGCGTCGAACTGCTTGAGCGCCTCGGCGTAGTAGCCCTCCGGCCCGGTCCGCCAGGGACCCACGAAGATCGAGAAGAACTGCGCGTCGAGGCCCCCGGCGCGCATCTTCGGGAGATCGACCTGCATGTCGGGTTGAGCCGTGGCGAAGTCGATCCCGTCGTAGGCGATGCGCTGGGTGCAGTCGGAGTGCGTGTCGATGACGATGGCGCGCCGGTGCAGCTCCAGGTCGGAGACGGCGGTCGCGGGTCGCGAGGGGCAGCCGGCCATGAGCAGCAGTGTGCCAGATGTGATGGCGGCGAGCCGCGGCCGGCTGCTCATCGTGGCTCCCGGCTATCACGGGTCGCGCGTCCAAAGCGACCTTGACTCCCCCGCGCGCGGCGCTAGCATTGCGCGCCTTGAGCGCGCCGAACGGCACACGCCGCCGCGTGGTGGTGACGGGGCTCGGCCTCGTGACCCCGCTCGGCACCGGCATCGAAGCGAACTGGGAGAGCCTGGTCGCCGGCCGCTCCGGCATCGGCCCGATCACCCGCTTCGACGCCTCGGCCCTCCCGGCGCGCGTCGCCGGCGAGGTGCGCGACTTCGAGCCCGAGCGCTTCATCGAGCGCAAGGACTTGAAGAAGATGGACATCTTCATCCAGTACACCGTGGGCGCCGCCGAGCTGGCCGTCGAGGACGCGGGCCTGCCGCTGCCGCTCGCCGCGCCGGAGCGGACGGGCGTCATCGTCGGCGTCGGCATGGGCGGCATCTCGAGCGTCGAGGAGATGTACTTGAGCCTGGCCGCGCATACCGTGCGCCGCGTCTCCCCGTTCCTGATCCCGCGCATCATCCCGAACATGGCCTCGGGACAGATCGCGATCCGCTACGGCGCGCGCGGTCCGAACTACGCCACCACCAGCGCGTGCGCCTCGGGCGCGCACGCGATCGGCGAGGCGCTGGTCCTGATCCGCGACGGCCGCCAGGACGTCATGCTGGCGGGCGGCGCGGAGGCGCCCATCTGCCTCCTCGGCGTGGGCGGCTTCAGCGCCATGCGCGCGCTCGCCACCAACTTCAACGACGAGCCCACGCGCGCAAGCCGCCCCTTCGATGCCAGGCGCGACGGCTTCGTGATCGCCGAGGGCGCCGGCGTCCTCGTCCTCGAAGAGCTGGAGCACGCGCGCCGGCGCGGCGCGCACGTCTACGCCGAGCTCGTCGGCTACGGCGCCACCTGCGATGCCTACCACATGACGCAGCCCGCGCCCGAGGGCGCGGGCGCGGCCGAGTGCATGCGCCACGCCCTCGACGACGCCGGCATCGAGCCCGGCGCGATCGGCTACATCAACGCGCACGGCACCGGCACGCCGTTCAACGACGAGGCCGAGACGCTCGCCGTGAAGCGCGTCTTCGGCGCGCACGCGGCGCGGCTCCCGATCAGCTCGACCAAGTCGATGACCGGGCACCTGCTCGGCGCGGCGGGCACGATCGAGGCGGCCTACACCGTGCTCGCGCTGGCGCGCGGCGTCCTGCCGCCGACCATCAACCTCGAGGAGCCGGACAAGGCCTGCGACCTGGACTACGTCGCGCGCGAGGCGCGGCCCGCCCGCATCGACGCCGCGCTCTCCAACTCCTTCGGCTTCGGCGGCACCAACGCCGTGCTCGCCTTCCGGCGCGCCGACACCTAGCCCATGCCGGCCTCGCTCCTCGAGCGCCGGCTGCATTTCGTCGTCGGCAAGGGCGGGGTGGGGAAGACGACCGTCGCCGCGGCGCTCGCACTCACGCTCGCGCGGCGCGGGCGGCGCACGCTGGCGGTCGATATGGAGCCGGGGAGGCGGCTCGCGGGCCTGCTCGGTCGGGAGGCGGACCCGCGCCTCTCCGTCCTCCACGTCGACGGGCGCGCCGCGCTCGAGGAGTACCTGAACCTCGTGATCCCGGTGAAGCGCCTCCTCGCCACCGTCTTCGCCAGCAAGATCTATCAGTACTTCGTCGCCGCCGCGCCCGGGCTGAAGGAGCTGATGACGGTCGGGAAGATCTGGTACGAGGCGACGCGCAGCGAGGGCGGGGGGCCGGCGTGGGACGCGATCGTGGTGGACGCGCCCGCGACGGGCCACAGCCTCCAGTATCTGCGCATGCCGCAGGCGGCGCGCGAGACCTTCGGCGCCGGCCTCGTGCAGCGCGAGGCGAGCAAGATCACCGAGCTGCTGCGCGACCGGCGTGCGACCGCGGTGCACCTGGTGACGCTCGCCGAGGAGATGCCGGTCATCGAGACGCTCGAGATGCGCGCGCAGCTCACGGGCGCCCTCGGGCTCCCGCTCGGCTACGTGATCGTGAACCGGCTCCACCGGCGGCGCTTCGATCCGGCCGCGCTCGAGCGCCTGCGCGCGGCGGCGAAGACGGCGCCCGCCCCCGAGCAGGCGCTCCTGCGCTGCGTCGCCGAGCGGGCCGCCGAGGAGAGCGGGTGGTCGGACATCAACGCCGCCAACCTGGCCCGCCTGCACGCCGGCATCGGCGACGCGCCCCTCGTCGAGCTCCCGTTCCTCTTCGTCGAGGAGTTCGGGCTCGCGGAGCTGGAGCAGGTGGCGCGCCTGCTGGAAGCCGGGATGGCGGGGGGCGCCGAGGCCGCGGCGCGCCAGCGCTCGAGGTCGTCGTGACGCTGCGCGAGCTGGTCGAGCGGCACCAGATCGTCATCTCGGCCGGGAGCGGCGGGGTGGGGAAGACGACCGTGGCCGCGTCGATCGCGCTCTGGGGCGCGCTGGCGGGACGCCGGGCGGTCGTGATCACGATCGACCCGGCGCGGCGGCTCGCGAGCTCGCTCGGTCTCGAGACGCTCGGCAGCGAGGCGCGCGAGATTCCCGCCGCGTTCTTCGCCGCGCAGGGCCTCGCGGCGCCGCGCGGGAGCCTCGCCGCCATGATGCTCGACCAGAAGGGCGCGTGGGACGCGCTCGTCGAGCGCCACGCGCCGGCCGAGGCGCGCGCCCGCATCCTCCAGAACCCCTTCTACCAGCACCTCTCGCAGACCTTCGCCGGCTCGCAGGAGTACATGGCGATCGAGCAGCTCTGCCTGCTGGCCGAGAGCGGCGCCTACGACCTCATCGTGGTCGACACGCCGCCCACGCGCCACGCGCTCGACTTCCTGGAGGCGCCCAAGCGGATCGGCGACTTCCTCGACCGCAAGGTCGTCAAGTGGTTCGTGCGCCCGTACTTCTCGGCCGGCTGGTCGGCGCTGCGCGCCATGAACCGGACGGTGGGTTTTCTCCTCCGCCGCCTCGAGCAGGCGACCGGCATCTCGGCGCTGGCGGAGATCTCGGACTTCTTCACCAGCATGAGCGGGCTCTTCGAGAACTTCCAGCCGCGCGTCGAGCGCGCCTACAAGGTGCTGCGCGGCGCGGAGACCGCCTTCGTGCTGGTGACGGGCCCCGAGGAGCAGGTCCTGGGCGACGCCGAGTACCTCTCGACCAAGATGGCGGAGCTGCACATGCCGCTCAAGGGCGTGGTGCTCAACCGCGTCCACCACGAGTACCGGCCTGCGGGGCGCGGCGCGCGCCGCGGCGAGCTCGAGCCCGAGGACGCCGAGCAGGTGGCGCGCGCCGTCGCGACGGCGCTCGGCGGCGCGACCGGCGAGGCGGGCGAGCTGGCGGCGAACTTCGTCGACTACCAGGCGCTGGCGCGCGGCGAGTCGCTGCGCCTGGAGATGTTCCGTGCGGGCCTCCCGCGTGCCGTGCCGGTCGTGCAGGTGCCGAACTTCGCGCGGGACGTGCACGATCTGGCGAGCTTGGCGGAGATGCATGGGCATCTGTTCGGGGGGAAGGCGTCGGCCTGAGGGCTGCATCGGCGAATCCGCCTGGAGGCCATGCCAGCACTTGAGCACATCCTGTGCGTCGTGATCCTCATCGGGCGCATTGGGGACATAGGCAGCACCTACCTCGTGACCCCTGGGCTTCGGCTCGAGGCGAACCCGGTTGCCCGGAAGCTTCGCTGGCCATTCGCCCTGCTGACAACCCTTGTTTGTCTGGTCCCGTACTGGAACACTCCCCTCGCGGTCCCGATCGCGGTCATGTCACTGGTTGTGACTGCGGAGAACCTTCGTTTCGGTTGGATCGCCCGCGCTCTCGGTGAGGACGAGCTGCTTGCCTTCTACATGTCAGCCGCGAAGAGGTCTCACCTGTGGGTAGCCATCAGCTTCCTATTCGGCTCGGCGTGCTTCTCTGTCCTCGCCGGTCTTCTCCTATTTCTCTTCTATCCGGATCCCAGCAAGGACTGGGGATTCTGGTTCGCTACCGGCATCGTTCTCTCTGGCGTGGCCATTGCTCTCCACAAATCGATGTTTGCCTGGAGAATCTTCCGGGCCCCGCTTTAGGAGGGGATAGGATCTGTACGCCTGACCAGAGGCCGGAGCGTAGAGGGTGGTATCGGCGGACTTTTCCAGCGGGTCAAAAAGACTCACGGGTATTTTCGACCGGGGGAGAAAAACAGCGGCTGCCGTCGCCTGCACCAGCAGCTCCGCCGCCGCGTCACTCGGCGGCCGGCGTGACCCGGCCCCCGCGATGGCGGCGGTAGATCCCGTCCCGCCACGCCCGCAGCGGCGCGACGACGGGGTCCTTTTCCTCCAGCAACCCGAACATCGCACGCATGCTCTCGTCGAGCGCGAAGAGGTCGTCCCCGGGGATACCGACCAGTCCCGCCAGCATGCTCGCCACGGTCAGGTCCGCGCGCGTGAACCGCTCGCCCACGAGATAGGGCGACGACGCGACCGCGCGCGCGAGGTCGGCGACCAGCGCGCCGAGGAGCCGCTCCGTGCGGGCCTCCTCCGCCGGCGACCAGCCGTACTTGGCGGCGAAGTGGTCCGCGAAGGGCTGCATGCCGCGCGCCTTCCAGCGCCCGATCATGACGAGCCGCGCTGCCGGTGCCAGGGTCTCCGTCGCCGCGATCTCCCACGCGCGCACCTGCGCCCGCAGGCGCGGGTCCTCGGGCAGCAGCGCGGGCGAGGGGTGGCGCTCCTCGAGCCAGGCGAGGGCAGCGTCGGAGTCGCCCACGACCTCGCCGTCGGCGAGCAGCACCGGCACGGTCGAGAGCCCCGTGGCGCGGCGCAGCTCCTCCTCGCCCGCGAGCGGCTGGTACGCCCGCCGCGCGTAGGGCACCCGCTTCCACTCGAGCGCCCAGCGCAGGCGCTCCGACCACGGCGAGGGATAGAGCTCGATCAGCGTGAGCTTCGA
>Ga0209057_1002953_pt1 | contig 12786 bp, 15 predicted proteins | sample GraSoiAngelo_146_FD_185903 | JGI IMG/M metagenome (GOLD analysis project Ga0209057, IMG submission 185903) | Grasslands soil microbial communities from the Angelo Coastal Reserve, California, USA - 14_1009_05_30cm (SPAdes) (version 2) | ecosystem: Environmental > Terrestrial > Soil > Grasslands ... | reverse complement strand
CGCAGCTCGAGGCCGCGCTCCACTTCCTCGCGCCCGCGCTCCTCGACTACGAGCTCACGGGCCGGGTCGCGACGCGCGCGGGGAACCGCAGCGACCACGCCGCGCCGCACGGCGCCTACCCGTGTGCGGGCGACGACCGGTGGATCGCGCTCAGCGTGCGTGGCGACGCGGAGTGGCGCGCGCTCTCGGCCGTGCTCGCGCGGCCCGCCTGGCTCGCGGAGGCGCGCTTCGCGACGCACGCCGCGCGCGTCGCCGACGCCGAGGCGCTGGACGCGCTGGTGGCCGAGGCGACGCGCTCCCACGATGCCAGCGAGCTGGTGGGCCGGCTGCAGGCGGCCGGGATCGCGGCCGGCGTCGTCGCGAGCGCGCTCGACCTGCACGCCGACCCCGGGCTCGCCGGCTGGGGCTTCTTCCAGTGGCTGGAGCATCCGGCGCGCCCGCCGGCGCCCTACGAGGGCCACGCGCTCAGGCTGGGGGCGACGCCGGGGAAGCTCCGCTGGGCGGCGCCGGCGCTCGGCGAGCACACCGCGCTCGTGCTGCGGGAGGTGCTCGGCCTGGCGGAGGAGGAGATCGCTCGGCTGATCGACGAGCGGGTGGCCTGGTAGCGTGCTCGGGGGCCGACGCCGCCCGCGCCCGGCGCGCCCTCGGGCGCGTGTGCACCGTGCCGGCAGCGTGGTGACGCCCGCACGGCTCCCGGGCGTCGCCGATCGAGCGCGCCGCTCGGGCACGCCGCTTGCTGCCCGCGTCGTGTCCCGCCCAGCCCGCATTCTCGCGGCCGCCATGGCGCTCGCCGTGCCCTTTGCGGCCGCCGCGCCGTCCGCGCACGCGCGGCTCCTCTCGCCCGCGCGCGGCCACGACAGCTCGCTCGAGGGCGTCGCGCGGGTGCAGAAGCTCGTGCTCGACCGCGCTGCGCTCGCCGTCCTGCGGGCGCAGGAGCGCGCCGTGGTGCGCGACTTCCCGCTCGGCGGCGCGCGCGCCGCCGACCTCGTGCTCGCGCGCTTCGAGCCCTTCGCGCCGGGCGCGCGGGCGGAGATCATGGAGCCGGGCGGAGCGCGCGCGCTCACCCTGCCCGATCAGGTCTACTTCCGGGGGACGGTCGCGGGCGAGGACGACTCGCACGTGCTGCTGATCGCGGCGCGCGCCCGCGTGCACGGCTTCGTCGTGTCGCGCGGCGAGGTGTTCCCCTTCGGCCCCGACGGGCAGGGCGGGCATCGGAGCTACGCCCTGCGGGACGCCGATCCGACGCGCTATCCGCCCCCCGGCGACTTCTGCGCCAACGACCTCGCGCCCGAGGCGGTGCGCATCCCGCCCGCCGCGCGCGCGCTCGCGGCCCCTCCGCCGGCGGCGAGCACGTCCGGGACGCTCAAGCTGGCCGACGTCGCCATCGACACGGACCAGGAGCTGCGCGCGAAGTTCGCGAGCGACTCGGCCGCCCTCGGCTACCTGGCCGCGCTCGCCGCCGCCGCGACCTCGATCTACGAGCGCGACCTCGCCGTGCGCCTGCGCTTCTCGTACCTCCGCCTCTGGGGCGCCGCGCCGCCGGACCCCTGGACCGCGACCGACCCGAGCGGGACGCTCGGCGAGCTCCGCACCTACTGGAACAACCCCGCCAACAACATGGACACGATCGCCGGCCCGCGCACGGTGGTCCACTTCGTGTCGGGTAAGAGCGTGCAGGGCGGCATCGCGTACCTCGACGTGCTCTGCGACTCGAGCTACGGCTACGGCGTGTCGCAGGTCTACGGCAGCTTCGACCTCTCGCAGCCGTCGCAGATCTGGGACGCGCTCGTGGTCACCCACGAGCTCGGCCACAACTTCGGCACGCCCCACACCCATTGCTACTCGCCGCCGCTCGACAGGTGCTTCTCGGGCGAGGCCGGCTGCTACACCGGGCCCGTGGTCGCCTCGCGCGGCACGATCATGAGCTACTGCCACCTGCTGGCGGGCGGGCTCTCCAACATCGACCTGGTGTTCGGCGACGTGGTGCGCGCGCGCATCGGGCAGAGCGTCGGAGCCGCCTCCTGCCTGGCGACGGTGGCGGCCTCCACGACCACGACGACCAGCACCACGACGACGTCCACCACCACGACCACCACGAGCACGACCACGAGGCCGTCCACCACGCTCGCGACCTCGACCACGGCGACGACCTCCACCACGACGACGGCCCATCCCACGACCACGACCTCGCCCACGTCGCCCACGACGAGCAGCACGTCCTCCACCAGCACGACCGGCACGCGCTCGACGGCGACGACTGCCAGCACCTCGTCGAGCACGTCGACGACCGTCGCGCCCACCACGAGCTCGACGGGCACGACCGCCCCGAGCACCTCCACCTCGACCACCACCGCGACGACCACGGCCGCGCCCAGCACGAGCACGACGCCCCCCGCGGTCCCGGGCGGTGACGCCGACGGGGACGGCGTCCCCGACGCCAGGGATGCGTGCGCCGGCACGCCGCCAGGTGACCTGGTGGACGCGCGCGGGTGCAGCGTCTGCGCGTGCAACGGGCCGCGCGGCGGCGGCTGGCCCGCGCGGTCCGCCTACCTCCGCTGCGTGCGCGGGGAGGCGAGGCTGCGCGTCGCCCTGGGGGTCCTCGGCCGGCGCGAGCAGCGCAGCGCCCTCGAGCGGGCACGGCAGTCCTCGTGCGGCCGTGCGGCGGCGACCCGCTGCTGCCTCTACGCGGGCGCGGAAGACGTCACCGGACGGTGCCGCGTCATGCGCGGCGCCGCGTGTGCGACGCACGAGGTCGCCGCAGACCTCGGGCCGGGAAGCTGCGTGCCGTCGCCCTGCGCGCGCTAGCGGGAGTAGGCCCGCGGGGACTCGGCTCGTGCGGCGGGAGCAGGCTCGCCGCCGACGGTGCGATCCGCTCAGTCGCTCGGCAACACACCCGCGAGCCGCGCCACCAGCGTGACCAGCTGCGTGGGATCGAACGGCTTCGGCAGGAAGACCTGGTAGCCGGCCAGGAGCGCCTGGGTGCGGTCCGCCGGCGAGGCGAACGCCGTCAGCGCGATCGCCGGGACGTTTCCGTGCCGGACGCCGAGCGCCCGGATCTTGCGCATGAGCGCGTGCCCGTCCATGCCCGGCATCGCGATGTCGCTCACCACCACGGCTGCACCGTGGGACCGGCGCATGCGTCGCGGCGGGCCGCGGCATGTGGAGGGCCGGAGCGCAGGCGCTCCAGCGCAGCGCCTGCGGCCGCGCCGTCCTCCTCCTACGCCCCGAGCAGCTTCCGTCGCCAGCCCGAGCCGAAGAAGTTGAGCGCGCGCCGGAAGAGCTTCACCTTCCCGGGCGTCATCGGCCACCAGTTGATCTCGGACTTCAGGCCGAAGCGGTCGATGACGACGCTCTGCTGCGCGCAGAACTTGCGGATGCCGCCCGGGCCGTGGCGGTAGCCGATGCCGCTCTCTTTCCAGCCGCCCATCGGCACCTCGGTGACCGCGTAGTTGACGAGCACGTCGTTAACGCACACCGCGCCCGACTGGACGCGGCGGGCGACGCGCGCGCCGCGTGCGAGGTCCCTGGTCCACACGCTGGCATCGAGGCCGTAGCGCGAGTCGTTGGCGAGGCGGATGGCCTCCTCCTCGTCGCGCACGCGCATGATCGGGATGACCGGACCGAAGGTCTCGTCGCGCATCACGTCCATGTCGTGGTCGACGTCGACCAGGACGGTGGGCTCGAAGTAGAGCCCCGGCAGATCGGTGCGGCGCTTGCCGCCGGCCAGCACCTTCGCGCCCCGCGCGACGGCGTCCCGCACGTGGCGCTCGACCTTCTCGATCTGGGGCGGGAAGGTCATGGAGCCGACCTCGATCACGCCCGCGTCGGGCGGGCCCTGGCGGACCCGGCGCACCTTGTCCACCACCTTCCCGACGAAGGCGTCGTACACCGACGCCTCGACGTAGACGCGCTCGACCGAGATGCAGACCTGGCCCGCGTTCACCAGGCCGCCGTACACGCACGCGCTCGAGGCCCGCTCCAGGTCGGCGTCGCCGAGCACGATCATCGGGTCCTTGCCGCCGAGCTCGAGGGTGACGGGCTTGAGCAGCTGCCCGCAGCGCTCGGCGACCTTTCGGCCGGTGGCGACGCTCCCCGTGAAGCAGATCATGTCGGCCAGCTCGATCAGGTGCTGGCCCGTCTCGCCGTAGCCGGTCACCACCTGGAGCACACCCGGCGGCAGCCCCGCCGCCTGGGCCAGCTCGGCCCCGAGCGCGGCGCTCCCCGGCGTCACCTCCGAGGGTTTGATGACGACCGCGTTGCCTGCCATGAGCGCCGGGATCGCCTCGCCGATGGTGAGATTGAAGGGGAAGTTCCACGGGCCGATGATCCCGACCACGCCGTGGGGCGTGTAGCTCACGTAGACGCGCTTGTTCTTGAGCAGGTGGGGCCGGGCGGGCTCGTCGGCCAGGTACTTCCCGGCGCGCTTCGACCAGAAGCCGATCGCGTCGCAGAGGAAGAGGAGCTCGTTGGTGATGACGTCGTGCCGGGGCTTTCCGGTCTCGCCCGAGACGACGTCACAGATGCGGTCCTTCTCGTCGACGAAGCGGTCGCGGACCTTTCGGAGGATCCTCCCCCGTTCGGCGAAGCCGAGCGCAGCCCAGCGCGGCTGGGCTGCGCGCGCTCGCGCCACGGCCGCGGCCACCGCCTCGCGGTCCGCGACCGGGTATTCGGCCAGGCGGGCGCCGGTGGCGGGGTTGGTCACCGGGATCGTCCGCCGGACGGGAGCTTCGCTGATGGATGCGCCCTGGGCCATGGGGGGTCCTCCTCGGGAGGGAGATTAGGGGAACGCGGCTCTCGCGGTCAACGCGATCCCGGGCCGCTGTCGAAGGGCCGCGATGTTGTCCTTCCCTGGAAGTACATTCGCAGTCCCCGTCCCGAACTCTACGACGGCAAGGTGGATCCGCGCGAGCTGCACGACCTCGCCGGCGTTCATCCCGAGCAGGTCGCCGCCCTCGAGGCCGAGCTGGTCGCACGCGAGCGGACGATGAAAGCCGAGCCGGCACCCGCGGTGGCGCTCGACGCCGAGCAGCGGAGGAAGCTCGAGTCGCTCGGTTACGTGAGCGGGCCGCCCGAGCGCCGGATGCCCGGCCCGCTGAAGGACATCAAGGACATGCGGCCAGACGGCCTGCGCGAGGGCTGAGAACCGTCAGCCCGCGTCCCGCGTCTGCGCACGCGGCGACGGTGCTCGGCGTCGACATGGCGGCGCCTTTTCACCCTCACCCCGGTGACCCGGCGGGCCCGCGCGGCTGGTGGATGCTCCTCGAGCCCGAGCTGCACTTCGCAGACAGCGGCGGGGGCGTGCGTCGCCCGCCCGAGCCCGGCCTGCTTTTTATTGAGCAGGCGCGTGCACGGAGTTTGTGCACGCGCACGCACGCCGTGCAAATTGCAGCGCGGGCAGGCGATCCGCCGCTGGCCGGGCTTTTGCTCTTCCCGGCCTGGCATGAAGCGGATCGACGCGATCATCAAGCCCTTCAAGCTCGATGAGGTGAAAGACCGCCTCGCGGCGGTCGGGGTGCAGGGGATGACGGTGAGCGAGGTGAAGGGCTTCGGTCGCCAGAAGGGGCACTCCGAGCTCTACCGCGGCGCCGAGTACGTGGTCGACTTCCTGCCCAAGGTGCAGCTCTCGGTGCTCGTGCCCGACGAGCGCGTCGCGGAGATCGTGGACGCGATCGTGGGCGGCGCGCGCACGGGGCGCATCGGCGACGGGAAGATCTTCATCACGGCGGTGGAGGAGGTCGTCCGCATCCGCACCGGAGAGCGCGGACCGGCGGCCGTCTAACGCGCAAGAAGGAGAACCAAGGCATGGGAGCGACCTCGGCACAGGGGTGGTATCTGTTCGTGTTCATCGTGGGCTTCACGCTGGCCCCCGCGGGCCTGTTCGGGCTCGGCTGGCCGGTGGCGATCGTCGGGCTCGTGCTGCTGGGGGTGGCCTTCGGGGGCTTCCGCAGCATCAAGGAACCGGCGGCGAACGGGCGCGCCGGTGCGACGCGCGAGCGGGCGCCGGCGTCCCTCGGGGCGCGCGCGGCCAATAGCCTCTAGGAGGTGCATCATGAAGGGTCTCGGGCTCGGTCTGGTCGTGGGCGGCTGGATGATCGCGGTCGGGGGGCTGCTCGCGAGCGAGGTCATGATGGTGCGGCTCGCGGCGGCGCTCGTGGGGCTCGCCACCTCGCTCGCCGGGATCGGCACCCTCAACGGCGCGCACGTCGAGCGCGCGCTCTGGAAGGCAAGGGGGCACTGATGCGAAAGGACCGGAGATCGCTCGCCGCGGCGCTGGCCGTCCTGGCGCTCCTCGTGGTCGCGGCGCCCGCGCGCGCGGCTGACGAGGCGGCGGCGGGGGCGGGGGCGGCGGCGGCCGCGGAGCCGCCCGCGGTCGGGCTCACCGCCGCGGACGTGAAGGGCATCACCGCGCCCAGCAGCGACGACCTCGCCAAGGGCGACCCGGGCGGCACGCTCACCGGCTCGGCCGCCGACATCGTGATGGCCGACCCGAAGGCGGGGCTCACGCTCGCCGACGTCGTCAATCAGGTCGGGCAGAACCGCATCGCGGTCAACTTCGTCTGGACGCTGGTCGCGGGCTTCCTGGTCATGTTCATGCAGGCCGGGTTCGCCCTGGTCGAGACCGGCCTCTGCCGGGCGAAGAACGCCAACCACACCATGATGATGAACTTCATGGTGTACGGGTTCGGCCTCTTCGCCTACTGGGTGATGGGCTTCGCCATCCAGCAGGGCGGCTCGGCCGGGATATCGAACCTGGGCGGGATGAACCCGCTCAACAACGAGTTCAAGCTCTCGCTCTTCGGCAAGGACTGGGGTCTGTTCGGCACCAAGGGCTTCTTCCTCTCCGGGGACACCTACGACGTCGGCGTCATGGTCCTGTTCCTCTTCCAGATGGTGTTCATGGACACGGCGACGACGATCGTCACCGGCGCCGCGGCCGAGCGCTGGAAGTTCGCCGCCTTCGCGATCTCGACCTTCTTCCTGGGCGCCATCACCTATCCGCTGTTCGGCAATTGGGCCTGGGGCGGCGGCTGGCTCTCGCAGCTCGGCGCCAACTTCAAGCTCGGCCACGGCTACTGCGACTTCGCGGGCTCGGGGGTGGTGCACTCGGTCGGCGGGCTCACGGCGCTCGCGGTCGCGATGATCATCGGTGCGCGCATCGGGAAGTACAACCGCGACGGCTCGCCCAACCCGATCCCCGGCCACGACATCACCATGGTCCTGCTTGGCTGCTTCATCCTCGCCTTCGGCTGGTTCGGCTTCAACCCGGGGAGCACGCTCGGGGCCTCGGGCAACGGTAGCCTCCGCATCGGCTCGATCGCGGTGAACACCATGCTGGCGGGCTGCACGGGCTCCTTCGGCGCGCTCCTCTACATGTGGATGCGCTTCGGGAAGCCGGACGCGTCGATGAGCGGCAACGGGCTGCTCGCGGGACTGGTCGCGATCACCGCGCCCAGCGGCTTCGTCAATACCGTCGGCGCGGCGATCATCGGCTTCTCGGCCGGCGTGCTCGTCTGCCTGAGCGTCGAGTTCCTCGAGCGGGTCATGAAGATCGACGATCCGGTGGGGGCGACCTCCGTGCACGGGACCTGTGGCCTCTGGGGCGTGCTCTGCGTCGGCCTCTTCGCGGACGGCACCAGCAACTACGGCGGGAGCTGGAACGGGGTGGACGGCTCGGTCACGGGGCTTTTCTACGGCGACGCGGGCCAGTTCGTGGCCCAGCTGATCGGCGTGTGCACGCTGGTGGGGGTGATCTTCACCCTCTCCTACGTCTTCAACGCCTTCATCGACTTCTTCGTCGGCCAGCGCGTGAGCGTGGACGTCGAGCTCGAGGGGCTCGACCTGCCCGAGATGGGCGCGCTCGGCTACCCCGAGTTCCAGCTCGTGACCCCGGGGCTCGGCCGGTCCATCGAGATCGGAGGGTGAAGCATGGTTGCGTCGATCGTATTCGGGCTCATCGTCCTGGTCGCTTTCGCGGCGCTCCAGACCTACAACGCGGGGAAGAGTGTTTTCGATCGCTGAGACGGACGCGGCCGTGGCGCCCGTCCTGACGCCCCTGGTGCGCGACCTGCCTACCGCGCTCGAGCGCGCACAGCGCGCGTTCGAGCGCGGCCATCTCCGGGAGGCGATCGAGCTGCTCGAGCAGGCGCTCGTGCTCGACGCGAGCCACATCGGGGCGCGCACCATGCTCGCGGTGGCCTACGCCCGCACCCGGCACGTCGAGCAGGCCCTCGAGCACCTGGAGGCGGCGCTCGCGCTCGCGCCCGGCGCCTTCGCCCCGCGCTGCACGCTGGGTGAGCTCTACCTTCGGCTCGGCATCCCGGAGCAGGCGCGGCCGCACCTGGCCCGGGCGCTCGAGGTCGCTTCGAACGCGGCCGAGCGGGCGTACGTCGCCGGGCTCCTGAAGGAGGACCGGGCGCGTGAGCGGCGGCGCATGCCGCGGCCGAGCTTCCGGGCGCCGTTCTGGCTCTTCCGGCGCGCCCGCGGGAGGGACGAGGGATGAGGCTCCGGCTCGGCGCGGCGGCGGGCGCGGCCATCGTGCTGGTGGGCGTCGTCGGCGCGCCCACCCTGCCAGTGATGATCGGGGCCACGCTCGCCTACGCGTGGCTCCTCTGGAGGGCGGTTGGAGCCCGCTGAGGAGCGTCTGCACGGCGCGCCCCGAGCGGCGACGGTTCTTCTCCTTCCCGTCCGCCCGCGGCCTCGCCCGGCGCGCTGGTGGCAGCGGTGGCTCCGCCGGCTGCGGTATGGACGGCTCCGCAGCGTGAGGCGCACGTGATCGCCCGGGACGCAACCCCCGAGACCCTCGACGCCCGCCTCGCCGAGGCGGTGGAGCGCGGACAGACGCTCGAGGTGATCCTCGTGCTGCGCGGCAGGGTCCGGCCCGTGGCCGGGGGCCGCCGCTGGCGCATCCGCGTCGAGGGCGGCCGCGTGGTCACGTTCGCCGGCGACTGGGTCGTGGCGGCCACGCCGGTCACGCCTCGGGCCGGTTCCCACCGGGGGTGAGATTCCGGGCTGCTGCCCGTTTTTTGCGCTGCGCAGGAGGAGCAGGCACGTGGCGGGGCCCCGCCCCGCGTGTTCTGGGGATTCCGCTCGCCGGCTCGATGGCATGGGCGTTGCTCTCCCGCCCCGCGGGAGGGGACTGACGATGCCAGAACAAGCCACAGTCAAGCCGACGCTCGGGCTCACCGGCGTCACCGTGAACGCGATGGCGCTGATCGCGCCGGGCGCGTTCCTCTGGATCACCTACCAGCTGCAGGCCGCGGCCACCGCGCCCGACGGCAGCTCGGTGGCGAGCGACATCTGGGCGGGGATCGGCTTCGCGCTCATCCTCGCCTTCCTGACCGCGTTCTCCTACGCGCAGCTCGCGCGCCTCTATCCCGAGGCCGGATTCGGGAGCTGCTACTACTTCGCGGAGAAGGCCTTCCTCGATCGCGAGAACAAGGCGCACCACAAGTGGGCGCGGCTCGCCAAGCTCGTCACGGGCTGGGCGGCGCACCTCTTCTACTGGGTGTACCCCGGCTGCATGGTCGCCTTCATGGCGACGTTGCTCGGCTACATCTACCAGCAGTTCACCGGCGCGACGCTCTCGTGGACGAGTCTGGCCATCATCGCGGCGCTCTTCGCCGCCCTGAACGGCTACATCGCGATGCGCGGCGTGAACGGCTCCACCATGACGGCCCTGGTCATCAACGTCGTCCAGCTCACCACGCTCGTCCTGTTCAGCTGCCTCGCGATCTACTACCGCCTGAACAATCCCGAGCACGCGACCGGGTGGGCGTTCAGCGGCGGGTGGGACGTGGTCCTGCCGCACTCGCTCACGGGCGTCCTCATCCAGTCGACGATCGCGATCCTCATCCTGGTCGGCTTCGAGAGCTGCACCGCGTTCGCCGCCGAGACCAAGGATCCCAAGAAGAACATCCCGCGGGCGGTGATCCTCTCGCTCGTCATCCAGGGCCTCTTCGCCTACATGTTCGAGTACTTCGCCGCCGGCTACATGGTGAGCGAAAAGCTGGCGGGCGCGGACGCGAGCGGCGCCGCGGTGACCGGCATGGCGGCGGCCGCGGCCTCGAGCGCGCCGATCGGCGACATGGCGATCCTGGTCGGCAACAGCGTCCTCGGTGGCATCGGCTTCGGGCTCATGATCTCGATCGCGGTCACCGTCGGGCTCGCCATTCTCGGCACGACGCTCAGCTGCCTCAACACCGCCGTGCGCGTCAGCTACGCGATGGCGCAGGACAAGGAGATGCCGGAGCTCCTCGGCGCCATGCACGGGCGCTTCGCGACCCCGCACCGGGCGATCTGGGTGCTGGTCGTGGTGTCGACGCTCATCGCCTGGGTCGGCGTCTACTCGGTCGTCGGCCTGACCGGCATCACGCTGGCCTCGAACTTCGGCACCTTCGTCCTCTACGGCCTCACCTGCGTGTGGACGATCATCGCCTTCGCCGGGCGCAAGGAGTACAGCGTGCTCAAGCACCTGATCGTCCCGGGGCTCGGCCTGATCGCGAACCTGGCCATGCTGGGCGCGATCCTCTACCTCTACATCATCGGCAACGCCGACGCGCAGCACGAGGCGTACGTCTGCTTCGCGATCGCGGGCGCGTGGGGCCTGCTGAGCCTCGCGTACGTGGCGATCACGAGCCGGCGCGCCGGCCGGGCCATCCTGGCGCCGACGCGCGCGGCCTGAGGAGTCGGGAGGGAATCGAGAGGAGCGGGCCGGCGGCCTTCGGGGCCGCCGGCCCGCGGCGTTCATGCCCGAGATCGAGTTCTTCCAGCTGACCGACGTCGGCTGCGTCCGCGAGGGGAACGAGGACGCGGTCGGTCACTGGCCGCACGAGGACGGCCTCCTCATCGCGGTGGCCGACGGGCTCGGCGGGCACGCCGCGGGCGAGGTGGCGAGCGCGCTCGCCCTCGAGGTCCTGGCGCGCGAGATGGACCGCGCGCCGGGCAGCTGGGCGCTGACGAAGCGCCTCCGGCGCGCCGTCCAGGAGGCCAACCTCGAGCTCTACAACAAGGCGATCGTGGTGCCCGAGCTGCGCGGCATGGGGACCACCCTCACCGCGAGCGCGGTGGTGGGCGGCACGCTGGTGGCGGCGCACGTCGGGGACTGCCGCCTCTTCCTCTGGCGCGAGGGGGCGCTCACGCAGCTCACCAAGGACCACACCTGGGTGTGGGAGCAGATGCAGTACGGCCTCCTCTCGCCCGAGGCCGCGCGCGCCCATCCGCGGCGGAGCATGCTGACCCGCTGCCTCGGGCGCGAGCTGATCGTCGGCATCGACGTGCTCAGCATGGACCTCCGCCCCGGGGACATCGTCGTGCAGTGCAGCGACGGCATCCACGCCGCGGTGCGCGACGAGGAGGTGGCGGAGCTGGTGGCGGCCCACCCGCCGGAGGCCGCCTGCCGGGCCCTCGTGCGGCGGGCGCGCGAGGAGGGCGGCGAGGACAACCTGAGCGTCCAGGTGGCGGCCATCGTGAGCTGCCCGCCCGCCGCCGCCCGACCCTGGTGGCGGCTCGGCCGCTGAGCCGCTAAGACGCCCCCCGATGGGGGAGCCTGCGCCGGGCGAGACGCTCGATCAGTACGAGCTGCTGGACGTCATCGCGCGCAGCGGGATGGCGACCATCTTCCGCGCCCGCGATCGCGAGAACGGCCACACGGTGGCGCTCAAGGTGCCGCACCTCGAGTACGCCAGCGACCTGGTCTTCCACCGCCGCTTCGAGCGCGAGGAGGCGATCGGGCAGCGCCTCGCCCACCCGACGGTCATCAAGGTGCTCCGCCCGCGCGCGAAGAGCCACCTCTACCTGGTCATGGAGTACGTCGACGGCGAGTTGCTGCGCGAGCGGCTGCGCGGCGAGGGCCGCCTACCGATCGCGACCGCGATCGAGCTCGGGATCAAGATCGCCGACGCGCTGGTCTACCTCCACGGCCAGGGCGTCGTGCATCGCGATCTCAAGCCCGAGAACATCATGCTGACCGCCGACGGCGGCGTGAAGCTGATGGACTTCGGGATCGCCTTCGACGCCACGCAGGGCGACCTCACCTGGTCGGGGCTGTCGCCGAGCGTGGGCACGCCCGAGTACATGGCCCCCGAGCAGGTGCGGGCGCGCCACGGCGACGAGCGCACCGACCTCTACAGCCTGGGGGTCATCCTCTACGAGATGCTGACCGGGAAGGTCCCCTGGTCGGGCGACAGTGCGCAGCAGGTCATGCACGCCAAGCTGGAGGAGGACCCCACGCCGCCGCGCGCGCTCCGGCCCGAGATCCCGCCGGCCCTGGAGGAGGTCGTGCTGCACGCGCTCGAGCGGCGCCCCGAGCGGCGCCCCGAGAGCGCCCTCGAGCTGCGCGAGGCGCTCGCGCACCTGGACAGCGTGGTGATCACGAACCGCGCCGCGCGCCTGCGCCGCGCGCGCCGGCTCCCGCGCTGGGCGCGTGCGCTCGTCCGCATCGGGGGCGCCGCGGCGGCGTACGGTCTCCTCTTCTGGGCCCTGTCCCACGTCGGTTAGAGCTCGCGGAGTCGGAGCTGCCCGCCGCGCAGGCAGACGCGTGCCCACCCCGCAGGCGCGACCCGCACGGCCCGGCGCGCGAGCCCCACGGCAGCGCGCCTGGGCGGCGGCATCGTCCTTGCTCCTCTCGCCGGCATGGCTCTCGGCTGGCCCGGCAAGACGACCAGTCCCCCCTGGTAGCCGGCGTGCGGCGGGCTCGGCGGACGCGTTCGGGTTCGCCGCCGTCAGCCGGGGCCTACCCGTACAGATCCGCGCGCCGCGCTGCGGAAAACTGACGGCTCAGGCGGCGGC
>Ga0209057_1002944_pt1 | contig 12822 bp, 9 predicted proteins | sample GraSoiAngelo_146_FD_185903 | JGI IMG/M metagenome (GOLD analysis project Ga0209057, IMG submission 185903) | Grasslands soil microbial communities from the Angelo Coastal Reserve, California, USA - 14_1009_05_30cm (SPAdes) (version 2) | ecosystem: Environmental > Terrestrial > Soil > Grasslands ... | reverse complement strand
TCGAGCACGGCGCCGACGCCGATCGCCAGCGGCGCCGCCATCGCCTCGCCGCGCGCGAGCTCGGCCCGGCCGACGGCAAGCGCCTCCAGCGAATCCGGCGGCAGCTGGTCAGGAGGTTCGACCGCGGCCACGTAGGTGAGGATCACCCGCCCCTCCTCGCTGCGCCACGAAGTCGAGTGGACGGCGCGGGGTGTGAGCGGGTACCACGTCATCGCAGCGATCACCTCATCACCAGGGCTCGACGCCGGCGCGAGGCCAATGCGCAGCGAGTCGCCATGGACAGGCTTCAGCCAGAACAACTCGCCGTCGCGCATGAAGACAGGCAGAACCTCGAGCGTCTGGGCGACGAACTCCGCCGCCCAGGCGGTGGTGGAGAGGGGCGGGCCCACCGTCTCCATCAGGGTCTCCAGCCTGCTGGCCGATCGATTGCGACCGCGCCGGCTGCCGGATGGCTGTTTAGTTCTTGGCACTCGGACCGGCCGCGCTGTCGGGTACGGCGCGCCAGATCGCGCGCACCTCGGCGGGCGTGAGCTCGGTCTGGTGCGCGGAACGGCCATGGGCTTGCACGTTCGCGACCACCTGCGCCTTGGTGCCGCGCGTGGTCCAGCCGCATCGGCACGTCACCTCCATCAACATCCCCAACAGGCTACCTTTCCGGGCATGGCGGTGCGCACCGCGCTGGGGGGAAGGGTCAAGCGGCGCGAGGACCCCCGCCTCGTGAAGGGCCAGGGCAGGTACACCGACGACATTCAGCCTGAGCACTGCCTACACGCGGTGTTCGTGCGCTCAACGATGGCGCATGCCCGGCTCGCCGCTGTGGACGTGAGCGCGGCGCGCGAAATTCCCGGTGTCGAGGCGGTTTATGTCGCCGCCGACCTGAGATTCGAGTCCGAGACCGCGCGGCCCCGCATGTGCAGCGATGAAGTGAGCTTTGTGGGCGACCTCATCGCCGTCGCTGTTGCCTCTACGGGCGAGGCCGCGGTTGATGCTGCGGCTGCGGTGCTCGTGGACTATGAGCCAATGCCGGTGATCGTCGATCCCGAGAAGAGCGACAGCGTCGCGTTCGAGTTCGACCTCGGCGACGAGGGCGCGCTGAACGGTGCTGACGTCATCGTGCGGGGCCGCTTCGTGAACCAGCGCCTCGCGGCCGCGCCCATCGAGGGGAACGCAATCGTGGCCGAGCCCGATGGGAACGGGAGTATCCGCGTCTGGGTTTCGACCCAGGTGCCGTTCGGGGTGCGCGATGTTGTGGCTGCGGCGCTCGGGCTGCCCGAAGAGACGGTGCGCGTGATCGCGGGAGACGTGGGCGGCGCGTTCGGCGCGAAGCTCATGACCTACCCCGAGCAGAGCGTCATCGCGGCGGTCGCCATGAAGCTCGGGCGGCCGGTGCGCTGGTTCGAGTACCGCACCGAGAACATGGTCGCGATGAGCCAGGGCCGCGCGTTGGTCTCCGACGTCGGGCTCGGCGCCACACGGGAGGGCAAGCTGGTTGGCCTAGAGGTGAATACCGTCGCCGACGCCGGCGCCTACGCAGGACTCGCACCGCCGCAGCTGGTGCTCACGTCGATGCTGCTGCCCAGCGTGTACGACATCCCCAACGTTCGTTTTGTCGGGCGCAGCATGTTCACCAACACCGCGGTGATGTCGGCCTATCGCGGCGCCGGCCGGCCGGAGGCGATCGCGATCATCGAGCGGGCGATGGACATGCTCGCAGCAGAGCTGAACGTCGACCCGGCCGACCTTCGACGCCGCAACCTGATCGCAGGCCCGTTTCCGCACGCGACCCCGACGGGCCTCAACTACGACTCCGGCGACTACTCACGCGCGCTGGACCTTGCCCTGCAGGCGGCCGGCTATGACGATCTGCGAAATGATCAGCGCGCGCGACGCGAGCGCGACGAAAGGCTGCAGCTCGGCATCGGCATCTCCTCATACGTGGAGATGACGGCAGTGCTCTACACGGGCGAGTCGGCGACCGCGACCGCGCAGGCGGACGGTTCGATGGTGATCTCGACTGGCACAACAGCGAGCGGGCAGGGCCACGAGACCGCGTACTCGCAGCTCGCATCACAGCTGCTCGGCGTGTCGATGGATTCGATCCGTGTCGTCCAGTCCGACACCGCACTCATCAAGAGTGGCTACGGATCGTCGGGCTCGCGATCGCTGCAGATCGGGGGGAGTGCTGTGCGTAGGGCGTGCATCGAGCTCGTGGAGAAGGCCAGGCAGGAGGCGGCGCGCAGGCTGGAGGCCGCCCCCGATGACATCGTGCGCTTCGACGATGGGAGATTCGGTGTGAAGGGAGTGCCGGCGACCGCCCTCACGTGGTCCGAGCTCGCTTCGGAGGCTGCCCTCGTGGCCGAATCAGAGTTCGAGCAGGCCGACCAGACGTTTCCCTTTGGCTGTCATGTCGCCGTCGTGGAGGTCGACATGGAGACGGGCGACGCGCGGCTCGTCCGCCACGTCGCCGTGGACGACTGCGGCAAGGTCCTCAACCCCTTGCTCGTCGAGGGCCAGATCCATGGCGGCGTCGCCCAGGGAATCGGCCAGGCCCTGTACGAAGAGTTCGTCTACGACGCCGACGGCAACCCGCTCACGGCGAGCTTCGTCGACTACGGCATTCCCTCGATCGGCGAGATCCCGCAGGTCGAGACGGTGACGATGGAGACGCCGACGCCTCTGAACCCGCTGGGTGCCAAGGGCATCGGAGAGTCGGGCACCATCGGGTCCACGCCCGCGGTGCAGAACGCGGTCATCGACGCGCTGTCGCATCTCGGCGTGCGCCATATCGATATGCCGCTGCACCCGATGCGCGTTTGGGAGGCGATCCAGAAAGCGCGGTCAACCGGCCGATGACCCTGTTGGCTGTATGGATGGCCGGCTTTCCGGTTCTCGGCGTCATCGCCGGGATCGTGGGAGCCTCATTCCGTCGCGTACGGCAGGTGCTCGTGTGGCCGGCCGCGGCTTACTCGGCCGGCGTCCTCGTTTACGGGCTCTTTGCCGGCGGTCCTAACCGCTCGGCCTACATCGCCAACCTGGACGTGATGGCAGTGGGAGTCGTTGTCGTGGTGACGGTGCTATCGCTCGCGCCGATCCTTTCCGCAAGGGTGAGTTCGCGAGCACCCTCGGTTGTCGCAACGATTGTGCTGGGACTGTTGATCCTCTCCTTCACGCTCGGGCTCGCGCCCTGGGTCCCCGCAGCCTCATGCGTGCTGGCCGCCGCCATCGCGGGCCCGCCGGGAAAAGCTCGAGGGGCTCCCACGCCGGAAGCCCCTCGAGAAAAACGCTAAGGCTTAATGACCGTGGGCCGCGAGGACCAGGTCAGGTAGCAGGATCGCGGCGTTCGGGGTACCCAGCCCGGTGACGGGGTCCCACCCGGTCGTCGCCGGGTAGCCCGGGATGCTCCCGACCAACTGGTTGTTGCCGGTCGTCACGTCATAGAAGTCGCTGGCGTAGCGGGTCGCGTCCGCGCCGATCACATACAGCGCGGGGTTGATGAGTCCGAGGCCACCGCCGTTGATCTGGTCGGCGATCGCGACCAGTGCCGCCCACTGCGGGCAGCTGAGCGAGGTGCCGCCGATGTCGTACCAACCCGTGCTGCACGGGGTGGGGCCGCAGGACAGGCCGCCGTTGCCAGAGGGCGGCAGAGTGATGTAGACCAGCGCGCCGGTGCGCGAGCTGGCTTGCAGGCCCACGTCAGGCACTCCGCGCATCGAACCGATGGCGGTGCTGCCCGCGGGCAGGGTGTTCTGGTAGCTGGGCTTGGCGAAGACGTGGCTGAAGCCACCACCCGAGTTGGTCCAGCCGACCTCGGCTACTCCCGGATGCGACTGGCAGTTGGTCGGAGGGCTGGCACTGTCGGTCGTGCGCGGGTCGTTGGTGCCGGCGTTGGGATCGGTGCACAGGTAGGTGCCGCCCACGCCGGTGACGAGCGGGTCGCTGGCCGGCCACTCAACTGTGGGGAACGGGATGAGCGGCTGAGTCTTGACGGGGCTCTTCATTGCGTTGGCCGTGCCACCGTCGCCGGACGAGCCAAGTACTGTGACGGCGTTACCCGCAGCCGCGACATAAGCGTGGCGCAAATTGAGCAGCGACTGGAAGCTGGCGAACGCGTCCTCCGCCGAGGCGAAGCTCTGCGAGATGACGTTCGCCATGTGGTGGTCGATGACGTACTGCTCGGCGTTCATCATGTCGGGGAAGCCCTGCACGCCGAGGGTCTCCGCGGTTGGCGTGGTAACCAGCAGGATGTTGGCGCCAGGCGCCATCGCGTGTGCCGTCTCGACGTCTAGCGAGACCTCGAGCGCCCACGCTGACTTGTCCTCCAGGCCGGTGGTGCCGTTGCCGGGAATCGACTTGGTGGCAGGAGCACCCTGGAAGTGGAACTGGCTGAAGGTCGGCATCCCGGCCGTGCACGCGACGCCTTCCTCGCCGCATATCGGCGCGATACCGAAGGCAGTGTCGAACACGTGCAGGTCGTGGGCGATGGTGTCGCTTCCGTACGAGTCGACGATGGCGATGGTCATGCCCGTGCCGTTCAACCCGGCGCTATACAGCGGTCCGAGGTTGTACGCGGCCTGGATGGCCTGCGGCGAGAAGCAGCGCCGCTTTACAGGGGTGGCGTTCGCGCACTGCGCCTGTGTAGGCGGCGTGGTCGACGTGCTTACCTGGGCGTAGTCGCTGACGGTTGGATGCATGACGACCGCAGCGGCCGCGACGCTCGACGGCCCTGGCAGCGCAATGGCCGCGCTTAATGCTCCGACGGCGAAACGTCCGAGCCTGCGCTTGAGACGTGAAACGTGCAATGCAGCACCCCCTTGGCAAAGCGCGCCCGCCACCCCCCTTCCAGCCTGGCTTGCCCGCGGGCCATGGCTACCAGTGCTTCGAGATTATCCCCACGAGCGCCTCAACGCAAGTTACCGGCAGACGCCTGCGGGGGCGATCTTCGTGATCGAGCCAGCCTGGCTCGGGGCGACCGCGTACACCTTCTGCAGAGTTCCGTCCGCCGGGTAGAGGTAAATGCCGCGATCGCTCCCGAACCACACACGGTCGCCGTCCGCCTGTGGGTCGCTCAGGGCCACGCCGCCGCCGTACACCAGCTGCCCGCTGTCCTCAGCGCCGCTCGACGGATGATCGAGCAGCCTGACCTCCCCGCCAAACAGCGGAAAGTCGGGACCGTCGCCAATGTTTATGACCGGCCGTCCCGAAGCCAGGCCGAGCAGGGTCTCGCTGCGGCCCGGCGAGTAGAACCACGCGGTCTGTGCCCCGCTGGACAGAGATTCCTGCACGATGCTGTCGAACAGCACTCGGCTAGCGGGCACCCTTGGAGGGGTGGGGTCGTGCGGGTCGACCGCGCCTCCCCACGCGTAACCTCCCCGCACCGCCATGACGTTGGCCACGCGCGCGAGCGCCGTGACCTTGCCAGTGCGCGCGTCCAGTCGCCACACGCCGACGGGGTACGCCTCGAGCTGCGTGACCACGAAGTACACCCCGCTGCCGTCGTACTCCATGACCTGGACTCCGTTTGACGCCCCGACGTTGGGGACCGCGACTGTGAATGTCTTCTGCGTCGCGGTAGAGGCATTCACGATGTGGAACGTCGCGCCCTCGCTCGAGGAAGCGCCGGTGGTCGCATAGGCGTAGGAGGAGCCGTCAGCCGATGACTGCGCCGCGCTGACCGGGACCCATCGATGGATGCCCGAGTCGTAGAACGTCGGGCCGTCCTGGGGCACGCCAGTGAGCACCGGCGCTGCCTTGGTCGCGACCTCCTGCGGCGATGACCCTGTAGTGATCAAGCCGTTCGGATCTTGCGCGTACGTCCCGGCCGGAAAGCTGATGAAGCCACCGGTGTAGCTTGCGAAGTCACCGCCTCCGGCCATGACGACGACCGGGAGATTGCACGTGAAACCGACCTGGGTCACGGGCAGATCAGTAGTGCCACCCGGCGTCGCCGTCGGCAGAACCGTCACGGTTGCGCGTGGCGTCGCCGAGCGTGAGGTTGTGGGCGTGGACGCGTGGCCGGTGGAGCTGCTGCATCCAGCCGTCACCACCAGCAGGGCAGCCGCGAGGAGCCGGCCTGTTACGACTCGTAACCCAGGTTCGGGCGCAGCCATCGCTCCGTCTCTGCGACCGTCATGCCTTTGCGGCGGGCGTAGTCGGTCACCTGGTCGCGCCCGATCTTGCCGACCATGAAGTAGCGCGACTGCGGATGCGCGAAGTACAGGCCGGCCACCGCGGCGGTCGGCGTCATCGCGCACGTCTCGGTCAGCTCCATTCCTATCGAGCGCGCACCCAGAAGATCGAAGAGGGTGCGCTTCTCGGTGTGGTCGGGGCACGCGGGGTAGCCGAACGCAGGCCTGATGCCGCGGTACCGTTCGCGGACGAGGTCCTCGTTCGACATCTTCGGTCCGGCCTCGTACCAGTCGCGCCTCACCTTCTCGTGCAGGTACTCGGCGAAGGCCTCGGCCAGGCGGTCCGCCAGTGCCTTGGTCATGATCGCGCGGTAGTCGTCGTGCTCGGCGGAGAACCTCGCGGCCAGCTCGTCGACACCGAGGCCGGCCGTCACCGCGAACGCGCCGATGTGGTCGTCCGCGGGAGCCACGAAGTCGGCCAGCGAGAGATACGGCTTGTCGTCGCCATGGTCGACCTGCTGGCGCAGCATCGGGAAGCGCACGCCGTTTTCGAGCACGATGTCGTCTCCGTCAGTGCGCGCCGGCCAGAAGCCGTAGACGCCACGCGCGTGCAGCAGGCCCTGCGACTCGATCTCGCCCAGCAGCTCCTGCGCGTGACCGAACAGCTCGCGCGCCGCGGCGCCTTGCGACGGGCTGTCGAGGATTGCCGGGTACTTGCCCTTGAGCTCCCACGCGTGGAAGAAGAACGTCCAGTCGATGTACTCGCTCAGCGTTTTGAGATCCGGCTCGATGGTGCGCGCGCCTGTGAACGGCGGCTTTGGCAGCGCGTCGAAATCAACCCGCCACCGGCCTTCCCTGGCAGCGTCGAGCGGCAGCATCTCGCGCTTGACCGATGTGTGCTGCGCGCGCAGCTTTTCCTGCAGTGCGCGGTTGTCGCTGTCGAACTTGGGGCGCCGGCCCGCGTCGAAGAGGTCGGACACGACGCCAATGACGCGAGATGCATCGAGCACGTGCACGGTCGAGCCGCTGTACGCGGGTGCGATGCGCACCGCGGTGTGCTGCTTGGAGGTTGTCGCACCACCGATCAGCAGTGGGATCTCAATCCCGCGTCGCGTCATCTCCTTGGCCACGTCGACCATCTCGTCGAGCGAGGGTGTGATGAGGCCCGACAGTCCCACCGCGTCGGCACCGAGCTCGACCGCGGTGTCCAGGATGCGGTCTGCAGGCACCATCACGCCGAGGTCGTGTACCTCGTAGTTGTTGCATCCGAGCACGACGCCGACTATGTTCTTGCCGATGTCGTGAACGTCGCCTTTGACGGTCGCGAGCACCAGCTTGCCCCGCGCGTGCCGCACCCCGGAGGCTTCCTTCTCGGCGAGCATGAACGGCTCGAGGTATGCGACCGCGCGCTTCATCGCCCGCGCGCTCTTGACCACCTGCGGCAGGAACATCTTTCCCGCGCCGAAGAGATCGCCCACCACGCGCATGCCGTCCATCAGCGGACCTTCGATCACCTGGAGCGGCTTGCCGTACTTCTGCCTCGCCTCCTCGGCGTCGGCCTCGATGTACGCCACCTCGCCGTGCAGCACGGCGAACGCAAGACGCTCCTCGATTGTCCCTTCGCGCCAGCTGAGGTCGACCTCGCGCTTCGCGCCGGCGCCTGAGACGCTCTTGGCGAACTCGACCAGGCGTTCCGTGGCGTCGGGTCGCCGGTCGAAGATGACGTCCTCGACCAGCACCAGCAGGTCCTTCGGGATGTCCTCGTACACCGCTAGCTGGCCGGCGTTGACGATTGCCATGTCCAGGCCGGCGCGGATCGCGTGATAGAGGAACGCCGAGTGCATCGCCTCGCGCACGCGGTTGTTGCCCCGGAATGAGAACGAAAGGTTCGACACGCCGCCGGAGATGCGCACGCCCGGGCAGCGCCGCTTGATCTCTCGCGTTGCCTCGATGAAGGCCTTTGCGTACCCGTTGTGCTCCTCGATGCCTGTCGCGATGGCGAGGATGTTGGGGTCGAAGATGATGTCCTCCGGCCGGTAGCCCGCCTTTTCGGTCAGCAGGTGATACGCGCGCCCGCAGATGCCGACCTTGCGCTCGAGGGAGTCGGCCTGGCCCTTCTCGTCGAAGGCCATCACGACGGCCGTGGCGCCGAGCTCGCGCACCCTGAGCGCCTTCTCGAGGAATGCCTCCTCGCCTTCCTTGAGGCTGATCGAGTTGCAGACGCCCTTGCCCTGCACGCACTTGAGACCGGCTTCGAGCACTGTCCACTTCGAGCTGTCGACCATGATCGGGATGCGAGCGATCTCGGGCTCGGTCGCGATGAGGTTGAGGAACTTGACCATCGCGGCCTCCGAGTCGAGGAGGTCGGCGTCCATGTTCACGTCCAGCAGGTTGGCGCCGCCGCGCACCTGGTCAAGCGCGACTTGCACGGCGCCGCTGAAGTCGCCCGACTCGATGAGGCGCTTGAATCGCTGCGAGCCGGTGATATTGGTGCGCTCGCCGATGGTCACGAATCCGCTTTCGGGCGTGATCTCGAACGGCTCCAGCCCGCTGAAGCGAGTGTGCGGAGCAGGCGCCGGCAGCTCGCGCGGGGCCAGGTCCGCCATGACCGCTTTGATATGCCTGATGTGCTCAGGCGTGGTGCCGCAGCAGCCGCCCGCGGCGTTGAGGAATCCGCTCTCGGCGAACTCGCCCAGCAGCCTGCTCGTCATGTTCGGCTTCTCGTCGTAACCCCCCATCGCATTGGGCAGCCCGGCGTTCGGATAGCAGAAGACGTAGACAGGCGCGACGCGCGACATGTCAGCGATGTAAGGCCTCATCTCGGTCGCGCCGAGCGAGCAGTTGACGCCCGCGGCGAAAGGCTGGGCGTGCTCGACCGAGGTCCAGAACGCCTCGACGGTCTGGCCGGAAAGGTTGCGTCCGGCGCGGTCGACGATGGTGACCGAGATGAAGATCGGCAGCTCGGGCGCGGTCTCCCTGGCCGCGGCGATGGCCGCCTTGCCGTTGAGCGTGTCGAAGATCGTCTCGATCAGAAGGAAATCCGCGCCGCCGTCGCGCAGGCCGCGGACGGCTTCGGCGTATCCGTCACGCAGCTGGTCGAAGGTGATCTCGCGGAACGATGGATCGTCGACCTTGGGCGACAGCGAGAGCGTGACGTTGGTGGGCCCCAGCGAACCGGCGACAAACCGGTTGTCGAACTTGTCCGCCTCCGCGCGCGCAATCTCCGCGCCGCGGCGGTTCATCTCGTACACGAAGCTCTCGAGGCCGTAGTCGGCCTGCGAGATCGGCGTTGCGGTGAAGGTGTTGGTGGTGATGAGGTCGGCGCCCGCCTCGAGATAGTCGCGATGGACCTGCGCGACGATGTCGGGCCGCGTGAGGCACAGCACGTCGACGTCGTTGCGCAGCGGCCGCGGATGATTCTTGAAGCGCTCACCGCGGAAGTCCTCTTCGGTCAGGCCCTTGCGCTGGATGAGCACGCCAACGGACCCGTCGAAGATGACGATGCGCTGCCGGAACAGCTCGTCCAGCCGGTCTCGAACCGAATTCGTGGCGGGCAATGGACCCCTAAGAGTACCGAGGCTTACTGGCGCTTCTGCAGATCCCCAAGGAGATGAACGCCGAAACCTGCCGGCAGCACGCGGTCGCTCAGCATCGCCGCCTTGAACAGAAGCGCGTTGAAAGCGACGTAGGTCGGATCTGCCATCACCTTCAGCTCGGCCACGTCGAAGCCCGTTGCAGCGGCCATCTCCCTGATGCGCGAGCTCGTGTTCGCGCGGTAACGCACGGCGAAAGTGTCAGCGCCGTCGCGTCCGTAGACATTCGAAACGAGCTGCTTCTGCAGCCACGGCGCAAGCTGGCCGACGCGGTTGCCCAAGACCAGCGGATTCAGCGCGTTCGGCGTGAGGAAGATGAAGTGCCCGTCTGGCTTGAGCACCCGTGCGATCTCGGCGAACACGTTCTCCGGGTTCTCGAGATGCTCCAGCACCCACACGCTCACGACCATGTGGAAGGACCCGTCCGCGAAGGGCAGGTGCTCGCCGCCGCCCTGCATCACGGGCATTCCCTGTCCGCGGGCGACGAGAGACCCGAGGTCGGGGTCGACGCCGACGGCCACGCGCGCCTCACGCCAGAAGCGCTCGATGCCTCCGGTGCGGCCGCAGCCAAGATCGAGCACGGCGCTCTCAGACGTGAGGTGCTTCCGCACCACGAAGTCGAACTGGTCGCCGCTTGACATCCAGCCCGGACGGGCGGCGCGGTATTGATCTCGGAAAGTGGTCTGAGCGGCGTACGGAAGCAGGGGACTTCGGGCCATCGCGGTGGCGGGATTATGCACCGGCACCCCGCGAGCGAGTGCATTTGGATTAATAGACCGACTGTCGGTCTGCTATTATCCTGGCCGTGGCCCGGACCCTTGATCTCGAGAAGCACACTGTCCGTAAGGAGGCCTTCATGGAGGCCGCCCAGCGCCTGCTGCAGACCAAGGGCTACGAGGCGATGAGCATCCAGGACCTGCTCCAGGAGCTCGGCGCCTCGCGGGGCGCCTTCTACCACTACTTCGATTCGAAGCAGGCCTTGCTCGAGGCGGTGGTCGATCGGATCACTGACGCCGCGCTGGCAAACGCCGCGCCCGTGATCGGCGACGCCGGCCTGCCGGCGGCCGACAAGCTGACACGAGTCTTCTCCGACATCGGGCGCTGGAAGACGGAGCAGCGGGCGCTGGTCCTTTCGCTCATGCAAGTCTGGATGTCAGACGAGAACGCGATCTTTCGCGAGAAGATCCGCCAGCGGCTGATGACCCGGCTGGTCCCGCTGCTCACGCAGATCGTCCGGCAGGGAGTGGCCGAAGGTGCCTTCACATCGCAGTCCCCGGAGGACACCGCGATGGTCCTGGTGATGCTCATCGAAGGTTTCCAGAACCGCGCGCTCGAGCTTTTCATCGCGCGGCAGGCGGGCAAGGTCACATTCGAGGACGCCGAGCGCTATTTCGTCAGCTACCTTGACGCGTTCGAACGCATCCTGGGCGCTGCCCCCGGCTCCATCAGGTTGATCGACGAGTCCACTCTTCGCGAGTGGTTTGGGTAGTGGGTACCGAGGAGGCCACATGACAGCCATCATCGAAGTCGACAAGCTCACCAAGAGCTACGGCCGCCGGCGCGGCATCGCCGACGTCTCGTTCCAGGTCGGCGAGGGCGAGGTGTTCGGATTCCTCGGTCCCAACGGCGCCGGCAAGACCACGACCATCCGCGTGCTGATGGCGCTCATCCGCTCCGACTCTGGCTCGGCGAAGATCACCGGTCTCGATTGCTGGGACAGATCGGTTGACATCAAGCGCTCTGTCGGCTATGTCCCGGGCGAGCCCTCGCTCGATGGCAGCCTCACAGGCGGCCAGATCCTCGAGTACTTCTCGAATCTCCGGGGCGGAGTCGATCGGAAGTACCTGAAGCAGCTAGTGGAGCGTCTCGACCTCGACACAGGCCGCAAGTTCCGCCAGTACTCGACGGGCAACAAGCGCAAGGTCGTGCTGATCCAGGCCTTCATGCACAAGCCGCGGGTGCTCATCCTGGACGAGCCGACCAGCGGTCTCGACCCGCTCAACCAGCAGGAGTTCGACGGCATGGTCCGCGAGGCGCGCGACGAGGGACGCACGGTATTCCTTTCCTCGCATGTGCTGAGCGAAGTGGAGAAGACGTGCACGCGCGTCGGGATCATCCGCGAGGGGAGGCTCGTGAAGGTCGGCGGGGTACACGACCTGAGGGACATCAAGCGCTACGAGATAACCATCACATTCGCGGAGCCGGTGCCGGTGGAAGCATTCCCGCAGCTCGAAGGCGTGACCGACGTCGAGAGGCTGAGCGACGGCCGCGCGGTGCGGCTCGCCATGCAGGGTTCCGCGGACGCGGTCATCAAGGCCGCGGCCCGCTACCCGGTCATCTCGCTTACCAGCTACGAGCCGAGCCTGGAGGACGTGTTCCTCCGCTACTACGAGCGCGACGGCCGGCCGGCCAAGGAGGTCGCAGCCAATGTGGTTTAGGAACGTCTTTCTGAAGACGCTTCGCGACTACCGCATCGCCATCATCGGCTGGGGCGTCGGCATGGGCCTCACCATCGTTTCGCCAATGGCCAGCGTCGCCGCGCTCATCAGCACACCCGCGCAGCACGCGGCGCTCGCGAGCATTGCCGCGCAGTTTGCGTGGAACGCCGATCCAGTCAAGGCAGACACCGTCGGCGGCTACGCCACCTTCAAGATCGGCGTCTTCGTGTTCATCGCATGCATATGGCCACTTCTGGCCGCGAGCCGGATGCTGCGTGGTGAAGAGGATCGGGGCTCGCTGGACGTTCTGCTTTCGGCGCCTCGCACGCGGTTGAGCATCGCGCTCCAGAAGGTCGGCGCGATGTGGAGCGCGCTGCTCGTCATCGGTCTGATCTCAGGACTGATCACCTACCTCGGCGGACTCGCGTTCAAGGGTGACTTCACATTGGCCGACGGCCTGATGTGGGGGCTCGACCTGGCGCTCATCTGCATGGTCTTCGGCGGCGTCGCGCTGCTGATCTCGCAGTTCACCCACGAGCGCGGGCCCGCCGCGGGGGCCACCGGAGCCCTGCTCGTCGTGTTCATCGTCGTCGACATGGTGCACCGGGTCATCCCCGGCACTGAGTGGTTTTCGCGTCTGTCGCCGATCTATTACTACAACCTCAG
>Ga0209057_1002943_pt1 | contig 12823 bp, 14 predicted proteins | sample GraSoiAngelo_146_FD_185903 | JGI IMG/M metagenome (GOLD analysis project Ga0209057, IMG submission 185903) | Grasslands soil microbial communities from the Angelo Coastal Reserve, California, USA - 14_1009_05_30cm (SPAdes) (version 2) | ecosystem: Environmental > Terrestrial > Soil > Grasslands ... | reverse complement strand
TTGTATCACTCGATGCCGCCCAAACCCCGAAGCTGTTGGAACTGGAGAGACCTCGCGAAAGCGCATTTCCTGACAGTCGGGTTCGCTTCGCTCGCGACGGAAAAGCAGTTGTTTACAGCGTCCGAACTGGTAATGCTGACAACTTGTGGCTGCAGCCGATAGATGGCACTCCCGGCCACCAAATCACGGACTTCAAATCGGAGCTCATTCGGGACTTTGATTGGTCGCCCGATGGCCGAAAGATCGCCATCATTCGCGGCCACATCGATTCCGACGTCGTTCTCATTCGCGATTCCCAGCAGTAATCAGAATCAATGTAGCGCCAGAGTCCTCGCGCGTGCTCGCGATGAGTAAACCAGGTGCTGGCTTGAGCTGTAATAGCTTGAACTCGACCTTACGGACAGTGCCGACCAGTCGCCAGTTGTCGGACACCGAACAGCAATGCGGGCGGAGTTTCCCAACTTCCTGTTTAGCCGACCATCCGGGATCGAATGTTCTATACAGCGGGATCGAATGTTCTAATACAGTTCGATTGTGCCTACTAATGGTGGAGAAGAGTGGCACACATAATAAATCCTATTTCGCGTCGACCGGAGCAGTGATGATCGTGCCGCTGAGTCTGGCTTATCAGATGTAGACGCGGTGCAGCATTTCGGCGGCGCTCTCGTCGAGTAATTCGGCACGCCGAACCTCTTCGAAACGCGCCAGCAAATCATCCACGCGAAGCCGCTTCTTTTCGGCTCCGTGGAAGTCCTGAATGATGCGGCCGCGGTGCATCATGATGAGGCGGTCGCCAAGGTTTGCGGCCTGCTGCATAGAGTGGGTCACCATAAGGGTCGTCAGCTTGTCGCACCTGATAATGGTAGCGGTGAGCGCAATCACCTGATCGGCGCTTTTGGGGTCCAGCGCAGCCGTGTGCTCGTCGAGAAGCAGCACTTCCGGGCGCAGCCATGTTGCCATAAGCAGAGTTAATGCCTGCCGTTGGCCCCCTGAGAGCGAACCAATCGGATTTTTCAGGCGATCTTCAAGACCCATGTTCAGCTGACTGACACGATCACGCAATTGGCTGAGCAGATGTTTCCGCAACGGCCAGCCCAGCCGCCGCGGTTTCCCGCGATATGCGGCAAGCGCCAGGTTCTCTGCTATGGACATGTTTGCCGCTGTGCCACTGAATGGATTTTGAAAGACGCGGCCAATGAGCTTCGCCCGCTTGTGCTCGGGCCACTTGGTGATGTCCGCGCCAGTGAGGAAAATTGCGCCAGAATCGACGCAAAACGATCCGGCCACAGCATTGAGCAAGGTGGATTTTCCCGAACCGTTCGTGCCGATGATGACTACAAACGATCCATCATTCACCGTCAGGTTGACCGCCTGCAGTGCGTGCAGTTCATTGGGCGTGCCAGGATTGAATGTCTTGCTGACCGTACGGATTTCAAGCATGGGATGATCGGGGCTTGAGCAGGTTAAGCCGTTTCAGGAGCCCGGGAGCTACAAGCGCCAAAAAGACGAACAGTGCAGTGACGAGTTTCAGGTCATTGGGATTCAATCCCAAGCGCAATGCGATTGCCACCAGGAGCCGGAAGAGGACTGAGCCCATCACTGCGCCGGTGATGCTAAGCCCAAGCTGCCGTGTTCCCACCAATGCCTCACCAATAATGACGCTGGCCAATCCCCATACCACCATGCCGATACCCATCTGCACATCGGCAAAACCTTGATACTGCGCAATGAAGGCTCCGGCTAAGGCGATCAGGCCATTGGAAATCGCAAGCCCAAGGATGATCATGTTTTCATCATTCACTCCCAGCGCGCGGATCATTTCATTGTTATCCCCGGTGGCGCGCATTGCGGTTCCAAGATTTGTGTGAAAGAAGACGTACATGACACAACCCGCCAGCACGATAAACAAAAGTGAAGCCACCAGAAGCGACGCTTCCAGTGGGGTGATCTCCCATCCCATTACATTCAAATTATGGTCACGCGCCAGTGCCATGCCCACTCGCTCACCGTAGGTCGATAAGGTAGAAGATCCCAGCACCGAAATGTTGCTTCTGCCCATAATGTGCAGGTTGATGGAATACAGCCCTGTCATCACCAGAATGCCGGCAAGCAAGCCATTAATTTTGAATTTTGTCGCCAGGGTTCCCGTCAAAGTGCCTGCAAGAAAGCCGCCTGCAAAAGCAGCAGACGTCGCCAGTACCGGATTCACGTTATGAACGAGGAGCATGGCAGCCAAGGCGGCGCCAAGTGTGCTCGATCCGTCTGCAGTGATGTCGGGAAAAGCAAAGATTCGAAAGCTGATGAAAACGCCCAGCGCGACCAACGAAAAGATGAATCCCAGCGTTAGCGCTCCCAGCAGGAGACTCATGCCTCGGCGCCTTCCGCCGTGATGTTAGAAATGGGCGCGATCCAGCATGCGCCACGAACGAGTTCGCTCTGTCCGCTGCCGGAAAGGGCTCGATCATCGCTTAACAAGTGAAGGATGCCTTCCAGCGCTTGCCCTTCAAAGAGCGTCTTGATCGAGGCCTTTAAGTCAATCTGGCCCCTCTGCACGGGACGATAAGAGAACGCGGCGGCATGGAAATGCCCAGCAACTGCGAGCTCCGAACTCGAAGCGTTCGGAAACGGACGAATAACGGGTGCCAGAGCCCCAGCACTCCCGCGCACGGCGATGCCAGCCAAAAGGACCACGCTTTTCGTGTAGGCACGTTCCGCTGTGAAGCTGAGCCAATCGCGAATCCGGGGAAATTGGAAAGCATTAGGTTCAGAAGCGGCCACAACCGGCGAGCGGCGCAACGCGGCTCCGATCAAGCCTGCGGACTCCGCGATCATAACAATACCGATTTGCTGGGCATTGAAGAGATCCAGGGATGACTCAAGCAAAAGACTAAGCGCCACAGGCTCACCGTTCTTCTTTGCCTCAAAGCGGATCAAGGCGCTGAATGGCTGCGGATTCGCTCCATGGCAAGCGATGCCATAGCAGACCTGAACCTCTGGAAGCGTTGCTCCACCGGCTAGCAGAAAATCTGGGACATTTGTTCCATCCGTCGGCAGGTAGGCGACCGCCCCGCCGGCGGCGATGAATTCTCCGAAACGTCCCTGGCAATCTTCAAAATGCTCACCGAGCGCCCCCAGTCCGATCGCGAAAGTGGAGTCGGAGAATTGCAACGTCCGGCAGTGTTCTTTGGCAAATCCGCAGCGCTCGAGCAGGCTGGCATTTCCCAATCGGCGGCACTCCAGCTTGGACTCCGGTGCGAGTGGATAGACCTCGTATATGACTCCGCAACTCTCAATCTGCCTTATCGCTCTGGGAGCGGGTGCTTCAACTTTCGGACTCTCGCTAGCCTCATTCGGTGGCAAAGATTCCGGCATTGCCTTCGCGACAAGCACGTCTTCTAGCTTCGACAGCTGGATGACTTTCAGGACGTTGCGCGAACAGTTCGAGACTGCGAACGATCCCTGAATGCTCTTCAAATCCTTGTAGAGCCTTACCAGGGTGCCAATTCCGGCTGAGCTCAAGAAGGCCACTCGTGAAAGGTCTAACTGAATATGGTGCGAGCCTTGCCGGATTTCCTGATCAACGGCTGCGGCAAGATGATCAGCCCAATAGCCGTCGACACGTCCTTCGACCTTAAGTTCGACCGTTTCGCCGCGGAGTTGTTTGGTAATTTGCATTTCTCTTACTTTGGGCCATTACCTTGTCGATTGGTCTACCCGGCCAATCGTCTGGTTGTGAATCCCCGTTTCGTCTACGACGACGTTTGCGCGACGTAGAATATCATCTGGAATCCGCCACTGCTGCTTGAGACCCTTCAGCGCCGCCGTGTTCACGACGAAATGAATAGGGATTTCGTTCCGGACTGGTATCTGAGTCGGATCGGAGCCACGCAAAATTCGCGAGGCCAATTCTCCCGTTTGTTTGCCGATCTGGTAAAAATCAGCGCCGTAATCGAACAAGGTCCCGCGATCAGGTTTACCTGGTGTGATACTGAACACCGGAATATGAGCTCTCTGCCCGACCAAAACCACTGAGTCGGCGGCAACACTGACTGTCACATCGCCGCCTATCCATAAGGCTTCTGCTCCTCGGGCAACTAGTGAATCTTCGGCTTCGAGCACGGAATTTGAATTTTCGACATTGGCCTCGAATAACTCAATACTCCATCCTTGGCAAACCTCGCGCGCTTTCTCGACAAAGGCCCGCGAATTAGCTTCAGCCGGATTCCAGGCCACGCCCACTCTCTTTAGGCTTGGGAACATCTCCCGCGCGATTCGGAAAGCATCTTGTACCGGAAGGAAACTGCCAATGCCCACCAAGTTGCGCGGGTGATTCAGTGGGTTGTCGCGACTGATCCCCACTCCTGCCACCACCGGATCGGCAACCAGGCCGAACACTTGAATCGTCTTGTCGCCACGATTCGCATTGGCAACTGCTTGCAGCGACAAGGTGCTCATCGTAAGCAACAAGTCATAACGGGCATTGACCATTTCCTTGGCGATGGAACTCCCGACAGAAATATCGCCTTGCGCGTTGAACTTATCTATGACAATGGTTTTTCCTTCAATAAATCCATTCGCTGCCAAGCCGTCTATGGCGCCCCGAGTGCCCTCATCCAGCAGCATTGTCGAAGCATGCTGAAGAAGTCCGACGTGTGGTATGTTCCGGGCACTGGTGCTTCGCCGTCCAAGATCGGACAAAAGGAGTGCCGCGGAAGCTGAAATGATCAGGACGAGCCCCAAAAGGAGACGCTTGACAACAAATCGCATCTGCCAACCTTGCGAAGAAAACGTTAGAGTCCGGGCGTAGAGTCTACCACTGTGGTGTGGTGGGTGCACACGACAGGAAAACATATCTCTAGGATTACGCCCGAGTGACGTTAGTGCTGTATCGGAGGCGCGCTTTCACGACAAAGTTGGAGGTGAGGCGGGCGATGTGGCGCGCGTTCGATACAGCCGTTAGAAGGAAGCCGCTCGCGGGTGCGGCGGACGCGGTCTATGGAAATTCAATCGATTTTCGCCTGAAAATCATTGCCAGAAGCGGGATTCGGCAAAAACGTTGTTATTGATGCTCATCGATGTAGTGGTTCTCGCATTCATCTGGATCATCGTAGCGCGGGGCGGTCTGTTATTCAAGACCACAGTTCAGACCACCGTTTCAAACGCCTGCATCTCACGCGCTAGCGTCCGCCGCGCGAGCGGCTTCGTTCTAACGGGCTAACAGGAAGTAATGAAAACGGTCTAGCACATTCTGACGCGCCTGACCTAATCCGACAGCAAGGTGTGCAAGGTAAAGTCTGGCCTATCACACTTAAGCTTTTCTTTGCGCTCTTAGCGGTTGCTCCCGGAGCCTGGCGGTTAGGATCTTTCAGCATGCGTCCCGGACCGTGCTTGCTCCCAAAAACTAAGGGCGGCCTCGCGGCCGCCCTCTTTGCGGAATTTACTGGTAGTGGTTTACAGCGCCTTCACATTCTCGGCCTGCCACCCCTTGGGGCCCTTGACCACATCGAACTGCACTTGCTGACCTTCTTGCAGGCTGCGGAATCCATTCGACTGAATGGCCGAGAAGTGTACAAACACGTCCTCGCCGTTCTGACGGCTGATAAATCCATAGCCCTTGGCGTCGTTAAACCACTTTACTGTTCCTGTTTCCATAGGTGTTGCTTATTTCCTTTGTGTTGATATCGCGCTGAATTACTCGCTGGACTTCTGCAGGCAGGTCACGCTGTGGAGCGGAGAAACTGCGAATTGCAAAAAACCGCAAGATCAAACGCATTATAATTGTACCTTAATTGTTGCCTAATAGCTAGAAGCATTTGTGCAAGTTATTGAACCATATCCACTTATTCCTGATTCCGCGAAAGCTAGGTTTCGTAACAGGATGTAAGGGTATCGAACAGATCCGAAACCGAGAGCCACATTCCGTACACGCAATTCCGAAGACAGCAAGAGTAACCCCACGCCGTCGCACAGCCGGTTTGCAACTTTCTCCCTCAACTCTCATCATCTATATTTCTGCATGAAGCGTACTTCCTTGCGTTCTTCACGGCTCCTCTTCGCGCTCTCCGCGGTAGGTCTTCTTTTGGCTGTCGTGCCTTTGTGCTCGGCTGGAATCGCAGAAGATGTTCACGCCGCTGTTGTTCAAAATCGCTTGGCCTGGGCCGAAGCCGCGCTCAAGACATACCTCGTTCAGCACGGACAAACGCCCGAGTACCTGGACGCTCTTTCCTGGCTGGCCCGTGGCTATTTGAACGGCAATCAGCCCGACCGTGCCCAAGACTATGCCAAGCAGATCGAAGCTCAGGCCCGTCAGCAACTCCTGAAGCGCCAGCTCGACACCGAGCCACATCTGCCAAACGCCCTCGGAGCCGCCATTGAGGTCGAAGCGCAGGTGTTCCTGTCCCGCGGCCAACGTGCCCAAGCCATCGCGCTGCTTCGCCGTAACTTGGCACGTTATCGCGCTACATCAATCCGCGCCCGTCTGCAGAAAAATCTCAATCTCCTCGGCCTCAGCGGACAGCCTGCGCCCCCGCTGAACATCGCGCAGTATCTGGGCCCAAAGCCAAACGATCTCTCTGCGCTCAAAGGATCACCCGTGCTGCTCTTTTTCTGGGCGCACTGGTGTGCCGACTGTAAGTCCGAAGGCCCGATCATCACCCAGCTCCGCACCGAGTTCGGGCCCAAGGGCCTTACCGTCGTCGCGCCGACTCAGCTTTACGGCTACGCCGCCCAAGGAGAGCCAGCCAAGCCCCAAGCCGAGCTTGCCTGGATCGACCGCGTCTGGCAGCACTTCTACCCGGGGCTTGGGGGCATCCCCGTCCCCATCAGCGCGGCAAATTTCAATAACTACGGCTGTAGTACCACGCCAACTCTCGTCCTGCTCGACCGCTCCGGTCGCGTCGCCCTATATCACCCTGGAGTCCTGCCATACGAAACCCTTCGGGCTGCCGTCGAAAAAACCGTCGCCAACTGACGTACTGGAAACTGAGAACTGGGAACTGGCAACTAGCCAACAGCCAAGACTGAAGCCCCAGAGTTAACAGCCGAGATGTAACGGCCAACTGTCCTCCCTCATATCCGAATCCCGCATCGCATCTGGGCGTCGCCCACGCACAAAAGCGATATATAATCTCCCCCGATTTGTCATGGGTGCGCTGTTTCCAACCGTAAGGTCTTCTCCGGGCGTCTCGCTGCTCGGAACCGGTGGTGAGCCCCGGCGCGTAGAGCGCGTACTGGCCACAGTCCGAATAGTTCTGGCTGTGAGCGCCCTCGTCGCCGTCTACTACGGCTCAACCCAACCGAGCCGCTATGCCGGCGTTGCTGATGGCCTTCTGCTGATGTATGCGGGTTACGCCGTCGGCGTCTACATTGCGATTCGCCGCAGCTCGGTTGTGCCCAGCCGCGCAGCTCTTGCAATACATGCAATCGACATTCTCTTCCCCAGCATCATCACCTTGTTTACCGAAGGACCGAACAGTCCTTTCTTTCTGTTTTTTGGGTTCGTGTTGTTGGCCGCAGCCTATCGCTGGGGAATGATTAAAACTCTGGTCACCGGCGCAGCGTGCATCGTCGTGTTGTTGACAGAAGCGGCCACGTTGCGTTCCGGCTCAATTACAAATCTGCTTGAGGGACAGTACGATGTGAATACCCTCATTATGCGCGCAGCATACCTTGCGATATTCGCTTTTTTGATTGGCTATCTTGCGGAGCAGGAAAAGCGTCTGCGCGTGCAAGCTTTAGCATTGACCAGCGTTAGCAGCAAAGCTCGCTTCGAACTCGGATTAAAGGGCACCCTACGATCGGTGCTGCACGAAATCGTCCAGTTGTTTCGCGCCCAGCAGGCGGTTCTGGCATTCGAGGATGTCAGTGGTGCGTTTTTATGGACGGCTGGACCCGAAAGCACGGCCGAAGGCTTAGTTCTGACCTGGCGTGCCCTGGACCCATCTGAGCGAAGCCGCTATTTTTTCGCTTTACCTGCAGATACGCTACGGCTATCTCGCACTCGCAGCGGTCGAACCTACGATTTTGTTTCTGACGAAGACGCTCCAGTGGTTCGCCCGTCCGCCGTGCCGGCAGGCTTCTCTTCCGAACACCCATTTCGCATCGCCCTGATAAATTCCTTTGTTATTGAACCGGCTGTTTCCGCGCGGCTCTTCCTATTCGAGCCACATCCCGGCCTGGGCCACAAAGATGAGGTGCGCTTCCTGCGCGATCTCACCCGCTATGTCGCGCCCGCGGTTTACAACATATACCTCCTGCGCAGGCTGCGTTCGCGAGCTGCCGCCGATGAACGAGCCCGCGTGGCTCGCGACCTGCACGATGGTGTCATCCAGTCTTTACACGCCATTGCATTTCGTCTTTACGCCTTGCGCGTCCGTGCGCCCCGGTTCCCTCAGGATGTTCCCAGCGAACTCCTCGACATTCAGCAGTTGGTGCAACGCGAGGTCTCTAACCTGCGGCAGCTCATTCAGCAGCTCAAGCCGGTGGACTTCGATCCCAACCGCTTCATCGAGTGGCTGAGCACCGTCATCGATCAGTACCGCCAGGATACCGGCATCGGGGTGCGCTTCATCTCTGACGTTCGCGAGCTAGTCTTGCCCGTAGAAATTGCGCGCGAGGTGGGGCACATTGTCCGCGAAGCACTTGTAAATGTCGCCCGCCACAGCGGCGCAGAACACGTCGTCGTCCGGCTGAGTCCCGAAAAGCGCGCCTGGAAGCTCTCCATCGACGACGATGGAAAAGGTTTCCAGTTCGTGGGACGCTTCTCGCTGGCTCAACTCGACAACAACCGCCACGGCCCAACGGTAATAAAAGAGCGCGTAAAAGCCATTGGCGGTGACCTCACCATTGACTCTCGTCCGGGCCGCGGGGCGCGTCTTGAAATAATTTTCCCACAGGTGAAAACTGCCGCGCATGCATAACAACAACGACGACCAAGACTGCATCCGTATTATCATCGCCGACGATCACACTATTTTTCGCGATGGCCTAAAGCGTCTGCTCGAAACCGAGCCCACCTTCCAGGTCGTGGGCCAAGCGGGTGACGGCCATGAGGCAGTCCAATTAGCTCTGCAAGTCAAGGCCGACGTTTTGCTGCTCGATGTCGCCATGCCCAAGGTCCCCGGCCTGGAAACTCTTCGCGAGCTAAACCGCAACCAAATTAAAATCCGTACCCTGCTGCTGACCGCGAGCATCGAGCGCTCGGAGATTCTGCAAGCCCTGCAACTCGGCGCCTGGGGTGTGGTGCTGAAAGAGTCGCCTCCCGAGCTTCTGCTGAAGAGCATCAAGGCGATTCACGCCGGAGAATATTGGGTCGGACGCGACTCCCTTTCCACCTGGGCCCGCGCCACTCAAAGAGACTATGGCCTCACCCCGCGCGAACTGGAAATTGTTTCCGAGATTCGCTCCGGAAAAAGTAACAAAGACATAGCACAGCACTTCTCGATCAGCGAAGACACCGTAAAGCGCCACCTCAGCAACATCTTTGACAAGCTCGGTGTCTCCAGTCGCCTGGAGCTGGCCATGTTCGCCACTACCCACAACTTGGGATAGGCGCGGCGGATGCTCCTTACGACTGCTTCCTCGGTGCCAAAGGGTGGGAACCTCAATCAGCAATCTCTACTTCCGCCGCAGAATCCACCACGCCTCGCGATACTTCTCAAACTTCGACCTCTTCTTCCGGCTGCCCGGAAACAGCTTCAGGGACTTCATCCGCTGGATCACTCTCACCGGAAACACATACCATGCATTCTCCGGCACAACGTAGGCTACTAACAGATCAATCTCGTCGGCCCTGTACGCTTTATACGAGTGCCCATGCGCTCGAAAACTGTAGCTCCCATCTTTCCATGCAACATGCGCCGACTTCACCTGAACCTTCCACAATTTTCCGCCCGTTTGCACAATAAAATCGTACGCATCGCTGTCGCCCCACGGCTTTGCCACTCCGAATCCCAGCTCGGACGCCTTTGCCAGAAACTTCGCCTCCGCCATCTCCCCGCGCCGCTTCCCAGTGACCGACCCTGTGGCGTGGGCACCCTCGTCCGCGTTCGCCCAGACCGCCCCAACATCGGCCACCGCCAGTAAGTCTCCAATCACCACCCCGGTGCTCATGATCCTCCGTTCCCTATGTCCAAAAACGAGTCAACTTCAGGCCATCCCCAGTCGTTTCGCAGCCGGCCTTCCACGAAAATCTCGGAATCCGCCGGTGCCCGCCCTTTGTCGCGCTTTTTGCGACGGGATGGATTGTCCCAGACACGAAGCCCCTTCGGACGATCCCGTCGGAAGGGGCCTTCTCAGCCGTTTCAGCTCACACAACCATGATCCCGAATCCCAAAAGTGAGGTCAACCAAAATCCGTCCTGCTACTAAGATTCCCAAAATGGGAACCCCCCGTGTTGGCTGCCTAGAACTTTGTCGAAACTCCGCCGAACCGGGAACTTACCAGCCCCCTAAGGTGCACGAAGTGAAGAAGAGCGCGTGAAATGTGGCGCGGGCGCCCTCGCCCGCGAGAAGTGCCGTGTGGGTCGGACACTCGTGTCCGACGCTTTGATTTTGCTTTGATAGCGCGTGGCTTCCAGCCGCGCCGCCCAATTTTCTCCAAATTGTGTCGTCCCGAGCGGAGCGGAATCACTTCGGTTGCGAATGATTCTGCGAAGTCGCGCCGCTCTGGCCTGATTGAGGAGCAAAAGACGGAAGCCGTCACGCGCATCACCGACGGCCACGTTCCCGACCAGGTTTACGAAGAAGTCCGCCCTCACTTCACCGATAAAGAACTGGCCGACCTGGCTCTGGCCGTGGCCACCATCAACGCCTGGAACCGCCTGGCCATCGCCTCCGCTCAGTTCCCGGAACCTACCAGCCCGCCAAGGTGCATGAAGTGGAGAAGAGCGGCTTGAAATGTGGCGCGGGCACCCGCGAGAAGTGCCGTGTGCGTCGGACACTCTTGTCCGACGTCTTGACCTTGTAGGGATAGCCATCGGCTGTCCGGTCGAGCGAAGCTCGACCTCTCCTCTCTCTCAGAGACCGGAGTCCGTCCAGAGTCTTCGCTTCGCCCGCGCTTTCGCACAGAACGCGAAAGGATGGAGCAACCTCCACGGACTCAATGGGATGCTGGACACGGCGGCAGATGCCGAAGTAATCGGGAGGAGGTTGCGAGAACCTTCTCTACATTGATGGCAGAAACCTGGTTAGCCGCACGTTGTATCGGCGTACTCGAAGATCCGCCTGAGCGAAGTCGAAGGGCTCCCCCACACGTGTGGCGCGGGCGCCCTCGCCCGCGAGAAGAGCCCTTCGGCTGGAGATCCCACTTTAGAAACAGATTTGTCGGGCATGTTCATTCGTCACTGACACGAAACTCGGCAGCAACTCACTCTGGAATCGGAGATGGCGGGCGGGGGCGCCCGCCCCACATGGCCACACTTGCTCCTAAAGGAAAGGGCCGACCATGTTTCCACGATCAGCCTTTATTATGGCCGCGACGACTGGAGTTTACCCTGAGCGAAGCCGAAGGGCTCCCACACAGGTGTGGCGCGGGCGCCCTCGCCCGCGAAAACAGCCCTTAGGCTGGAGATCCCATTTTGGAAACAGATTTGTCGGGCATGTTCATTCGTCACTGACATGAAAATCGGCAGCAACTCACTCTGGAATCGGAGATGGCGGGCGGTGGCGCCCGCCACCAGTTCCATGTCCACCAAAGCTCCGCCGCTGACCAAATACCGCTATCGCAGGCGGCTTCCACACCTGCAGAAGGCCGACGCGGCCGTGTTCGTCACATTCTGTACTGGTGGACGTCTGGCATTGCCGGAGGCGGCTCGCGATCTGGTTCTTGAACACTGCCTGCGGGAAGGTGGCATCCAGCCGCTCGCGGGCGAGGGCGCCCGCGCCACACGAGTACATCTCTATGCAGTCGTAGTCATGCCCGACCATGTCCATCTTCTCTTCTTGCCTCTGCGGGACGAGGATGGTTGGCAATTTCCGCTTGTGGATATTTTGCAATGCCTGAAAGGAACCACGGCGCATCGCATCAACAGGCTGCTTCACACTTCCGGTCCGGTCTGGGAAGAGGAATCCTTCGATCATGTGTTGCGGTCGGATGAGAGTTTGAAGGAGAAATGCGAATACATCCGACAGAATCCGGTAAAGGCAGGGTTGGTTCAGAAGCCGGAAGATTATCGCTGGTTGTGGGTGAACCCTGAGTTCCAACCCTAAGACAACCTTCGCGGGCGAGGGCACCCGCGCCACATTCACCATACTGTAAACCAAAGGAAAAGGCCGACCAGGTTTCCATGATCGGCCTTTATTTATGCCGGCGACGACCGGAGTTTACCCTGAGCGAAGTTGAAGGAGCTCCCAGACACGTGTGGCGCGGGCACCCTCGCCCGCGAAATGGCTGTGTACGTGATTTGCCCGCATGATCATTCGCCCTCACGACCCCAACGGCGAAAACCCTGCAGCCCGCCCCCTTCAGCTCCGTAGGAGCGACATACTACAGCCCGGCACGTCAGTGCCGGGTACGCTGCCGCATCGCGACCACGCGCCTATCGGGCGCAACTTGACGGTCACCAAACGGGAAAAGGCCACGCTCGCTTCGCATCTGGCGTTTAGAAGGCGTGAGCGAGCCGCACTTTGGCGAGCGGGAGCCCTTCTGCCGAAATCCCGAACGAAGCGAGGGGATCTCCAAAAGGAAAAGGCCGACCATGTTTCCATGATCGGCCTTTATTTATGCCGGCGACGACCTACTCTCCCACACACTTTCGCGTGCAGTACAATCGGCCCTGCGGGGCTTAACTGCCGTGTTCGGGATGGGAACGGGTGGATCCCCCGCG
>Ga0209057_1002938_pt1 | contig 12834 bp, 10 predicted proteins | sample GraSoiAngelo_146_FD_185903 | JGI IMG/M metagenome (GOLD analysis project Ga0209057, IMG submission 185903) | Grasslands soil microbial communities from the Angelo Coastal Reserve, California, USA - 14_1009_05_30cm (SPAdes) (version 2) | ecosystem: Environmental > Terrestrial > Soil > Grasslands ... | reverse complement strand
GCGGACGCCCGGGTTCTGTTCGGCTCGGTCGATAGCCGCGAGGCGCTGCGATTACTGGCCGGCCTGGGGCCTCGCCTGGTCTATCTGGCGGAGCCCGACGGCAGCGTCTGGCTTCGTGAGGGCGGCCGCGTCCACTGGTGCCCGGCCGATGCGAGCGAGGATGCGCCACGCGATCGCTACGCGGGCCCCGCGGCGTTCTGGGTCGGGCTGGCGCAGCGGTCGGCGCCCAGGAAAGCCGCCGCCGATTCCGTCCGCTACGCCCAATCGGTTCGGCGCCCCGGCGCGCCCCGCCAACCGCACGGTTCTCTGCCCGCGGCGCCGAAGGGCAGGGAGGAGCTGTCGCGACTGTAACGTCCCAATGGCGCCGGTGGCGCAGCCCGGCGACGCCGGGTTGGTGCCGCCCACCGGGCCCGTTGCTCTTGCGTGGGGGCTTCGTGGCGCCGCTGGCTGGTCACCGCCGTCGCCTGCGCGGTCCTCTTGCCGTCCGCGGCCGCACTTCCGTCGCGGCCCAATCCCGCGTTGAGCGTGTCCTTTATGGTCGAGCCGGCCGCGCTCGACGCGCCGGTTAACCCTTCGCCAGCGCCGACAGATGCGGCTGGATCCGCGACCACGCGATAGCGTGGCTCGGGATTCCCGCCTGGCTCAAGTACCGGTCGCGCAGGCCGCTCATGTCCGGATAGCTGTGGACGTAATAGATGGCGCGAATGCCGGCACTGATCAGCAGCTTCACGCACTCGATGCAGGGAAAGTTGGTGCAGAAGATGTCGGCCCCCGCCGTCGATGAGCCGCGATAGGCGCTCTGCGCCAGCGCGTTGGCCTCAGCGTGCGCGCAATATTTGAGCGAGAGGTCGGCGCCGCTGACGCCGCCGACGCAGGGACAGGGACGAGGAAACTCCTCGGGGTGCCAGGTCCCCTTGGGGGTGCCGTTGTAGCCGGTCGCGATCACCTGGCCATCACGCACGATGACGCAACCGACTTTTCGACTGAGGCAGGTCGATCGCAGCGCCGCCGCAAAGGCCAGGATCATCGCGTAGGAGCCCTTGTCAGGGCGTCCCTGCTCTTTGATCGCGTGTGATTCGACCGCATCAGGGTTGGGGGCGGCGCGGCGGGCGCGGCGCGCCGCTGGCCGGGAAGGCCGGGAGGTCACCGATCGATCTTAACTTGCCTTGAGGATCCGGGTTATCGTGGTCCCGCAGTGCGCGCAGGTTCCGATCCGCGCCCAGTGTCCCGACCGCAGCGCCGTGGTGGTGGCGCCCAGATCGACCGCGCAGTGGCACTGGTAGCAGAAGGTCAGCTGAGCTGGGGTCCGGTACGCATGCGGAACCGCCGGAGAGCCGAAACGGAGCGAGAGGACATTTCCTGGCTCGTGCATCTCTCTAATCCACGTAACGTCCAGTATTCATCCGCTTGTTCGGGGTTGGCGGCCACGATTCCGTAACGCTTTCTCATCCCGCTTCGACGGTTACGATGCGCCTTTCAACCGGGGCGACTTGACGGCGTGATCGGCGGGCACGCCTAATAGAGATCGGAGGTCGGGGCGCGAACAGGCGTGCCTCGGATTGGAAGCATGAATCACTCCGGTGCCGCCGGTGTGCCGCGCGGTGGCGGCCTGCGGCGTGCGCATTGGGCGGTGCTCGGAGCGCTCGCGCTCTGCCTGGTGCTGGTGGGCGGCCTGCTGCTCTACCTGTCACCGGTGCTGGCGCTACTCGACAACCACGATCTCTCGCCCGGCAAACCGCTGGCGACGCCGGCCGCCACACCGCCGCCGCTCGATTCCAAGCAGCGCGTCAACATTCTTCTGCTGGGGAGCGACAACGACCAGAAATTCGCGCAGGACGCGGTCCTCTCGCAAACCATGATCGTGGTATCCATCGACCCGGCAAAGCGCCAGGTCACGCTCCTCTCGCTGCCCCGCGACCTGTGGGTGGCGATCCCTGGACACCCCAGCGCCAAGATCGACCTGGCCTACAAGGAGGGCGGCGCGTCGCTGGCGCGAGCCACTGTCGAGAAGGCCTTTCGCATTCCCATCCATTACTACGCCTGGATCGGCCTCGACGGGCTGGTGAAGGTCGTCGACCGCCTGGGCGGCGTCGATGTCGACGTCCTGCATCCCGTGCTCGACGACAACTATCCGAACGACTTCAGCGGCAGCGGCTATGGGACGGAGCGGGTCTACCTCGCCGCGGGTCCGCAGCATCTCGACGGCCGCCATACCTTGCAGTACGTTCGCTCGCGCCACGGCGACCTGTTGAGCGACTTCGGTCGATCTGTCCGGCAGCAGCAGGTCCTGCTCGCCATGCAGCAGCGGACGGCCGGGATGGATCTGGTGACGGCCCTTCCGTCGTTTGCGCGCGACCTCAACGGCCATGTTAAGACGGACCTCGACCTGGTGCGCCTGACCCAGCTGATGCTGTTCATGCGGGGCCTGCGCGCGGGTGACGTGCACCAGGCCTTCATCACGCCCTTCGTGCGCGACGCCGTCTCTTCGGATGGCCAGCAAATCCTGACTGCTGACTGGCCGGCGGTCAACGCCTATCTGCGCCGGCTGTTCGGCGGCGATCTCCTGCCATGAGGCGTAGCCCCGCCGCCGCGCTGATGATGGTGATGCTGCTGATGGCGGGCTGCACCCAGAGCGGGGCGCCGCCGCGCGATCCCGGCAAGGTGGTCCTCCCCGTCAAGCAGGTCGAAGTTCCCGGACGGCTCTACGCAACCAAGGGGCGGAGCCTGTACCGCTTCTCGGGCACTCACCTGACGAAGCTCCTTGCCGGCATCAAGGTGAAAGATCCGGCTGTAGACGCGAGCGGGGCGCAGCTTGCGTTTGCCCAGCTGCAGGACCAGAGCTCGACAATCGGCATCTGCGATGCTCGCGGCCGCAACCTGGAATCGATCACGCCGGCAGCCGGACCCGAGGGCAAGCTCTGGGCCTTCGCGCCTCACTACTCCGACGATGGCCAGCGGATCGTCTATCTCACGGATCGCCTCAAGCAGCCGTCGAACCCGCAGAACTTGCGGCCCAACGACCTCGCTGTCTTCGGCCAGGATCTCGCCGGCGGCCCGGCGCGGCGGCTGGTGGTGCCGGTGGCTTACACCGGCGGCGACAGCGATCCAGCATTGCGCCCGGGAGCCAACGACCAGCTGCTCTATACAACCTATCTTTATGGCGGGGCACCGCTGGAGCCCGTGGCGCGTCTGACCTGGATGTCGTTACGGACGGGCGCGCGCGTCTATCTGTCGCCCGACGGCGCCCGCAATTTCGAGCCGGCCCTGTCACCGGATGGGCGCTTCGTCGCGTTCGTGCGCGCCGGCTCGGGCAGCGACGACCTCTATGTCATGCCCCTCGCGCCGAGCTTCAGCCGCGAGGCGCAACCCGCGCCGAGCGACGCGGCGTTGCTGCTCCAGGCCGGCATCGTCTCAGAGCCGGTCTGGGCACCGGACGGCAGCGCGATCGCCTTCCTGATGCTGCTCAAGGGGAGCTTCGACCTCTTCATCCTGCCCGTCGCCAATGAGCCGACCCTGCACGCGACCGGCCCCGCGAAGGCCGTCACGCATGGCAGCTTTCTCGACGCCGACTCTCGGCTTGCCTGGTCGCCCTAAGCGCGCGTCGGGGTAGCGGCGGGACGCGCGACGCGCGTTTCCTGGGGGCCGCCGGCCTTTTCCCAGATCTGGTCGACCTTGTCGATCAGTTCGAGGAATTTCTGGGCGTCGTTAAGGTCCACCGAGGCCTTCACCTTCGACCCCTGGCTGACGGCGGCCTTGAGCGCGTCCTTGAGCTCGGGGAATTTGGCATCGTGCTTCTCGGGCTTGTACCAGTCGCTCCAGAGAACGTCGAGATGGTGCTTGGCCAGCTCGGCCCGCTCCTCTTTGATGATGATCGCCCGCTGCCGGTAGACCTCGTCCTTCGAGTCGCTGTATTTCTTGATGATGTTGTAGACGGACTCCGCCTCGATGCGCGCCTGCTCCGGATCGTAGATCCCGCAGGGAAGATCGCAATGGGCCTCAACCGTCCGGCTGGGGCGAATCCACTCCATCACGTTCATGGTGCCAACTCCTCCTATAGCATGAATCGCTGATTCGTAAATCAGTCTACCCGCTGCGCGTCAACGGTGAGAGCATGGCGCCGCGATTACCATCCGGCGCGCTGGTGGTCGCGCGTGCCATCGACGGCCGCACGCGATTGCGCATCGGTGATGTCGTCGTGGCGTGCCGTCCCGACCGGCCCGAGCTGGAAATCATCAAGCGCATCACGGCCATCGACGCTGGCGGCGCGATCTTCCTGGGGGGTGACAATCCCGCCGCCAGCACCGACTCGCGACAGTTCGGCCCGGTCACGCGCGCGCACATCCTGGCGCGCGTCCGCTGGCGCTACTGGCCGCTCCCGCCCTCGCGCCTTTAGACCGGCGGGGCGAGCGACTGCGCGGCACGCTGCAACCGATTGAGGACGGTGTCTTTGCCGAGGCGGCTGATCGACTCGATCAACGGCGGCGTCACCGTTCGGCCGGTGACCGCGACCCGCAACGCCATGAAGAGGTCGCGGGACGACCAGTCCAGCCGCTCCGCCAGCGCGCGCAGCGCCGCCTCGATCGATTCCGGCGTCCAATCGGTCAGCGCGCGGAGCGTATCGGCCGCGCTCCGCAGGGCGGAGGCGGTCGCCGCGGGGTCGCGACCTTTGGGCATCAGCTGCTCCGGACGATAGGTGTCGGGGTCCTCGAAGAAAAAGCGCAACATCGCGGGCGCATCGTTCAGGCTGCGCAGCCGCTCCTGCACCAGCGGAATCAAGGGCGTCAGCGCGGGCACCGGGACGCCGGGCATTTTCGAGGCCACGCGCGTGGCCAGCTCGTCGGGGGTCAGCCGTCGAATGAACTGGCCGTTGAGCCAGTCGAGTCGCTCGAGGTTCGCGACCGCCGGGCTTGCCTGGATCTTGCCGAGGTCGAAGGCCTGGATCAGCTGCGCCATGGTGAAGATGTCCTGATCGGTGCCCGGCGACCATCCGAGGAAAGCGATGAAGTTGGCGATCGCTTCGGGCAGATAGCCGGCCTCGCGGTACTCGAGCACATCCTTGGCACCGTGCCGCTTGGCCAGCGGCTTCTTGTCGGGCCCCAGTACGAGCGGAAGATGGGCGAACGCCGGCGGCAGCCAGTTGAACGCCTGGAACAGCAATAGGTGCTTGGGCGCCGAGGGCAGCCAACCGTCGCCGCGGATGATGTGGCTGATGCGCATCGCGTGATCGTCGACGGCGAAGGCGAGATGGTAGGTGGGGAAGCCATCCGACTTGAGGAGCACGTGGTCGTCGAGCGTCTCATTGCGAAAGGTGACCGTGCCCATCACCAGGTCCTGGAGCGTCGTCGTGCCATCGATGGGGATGGCCTGGCGCACGACGAAGCGCTCACCGGCGGCGGCTCGCCGCTCTGATTCGTCACGGGGGATCGACCGGCAGCGCCGATCGTACCGTTCCGGCTCGTGCCGGGCCCGCTGCTCGGCCCGCATCTGCTCGAGCCGCTGCGGGGTGCAGAAGCAGCGATAGGCAGCCCCCGATTCCAGGAGTTCGTTGGCGGCCTGCTGGTAGATGGCTTTCCGTTCTGACTGGATCAGCGGGGTCTCATCCCAGGTCAGGCCCAGCCACTGCAGGCCCTCCTCGATCTGCTCCTGGCTGCCGGGCTTGAGGCGGGCCCGGTCGGTGTCTTCGATGCGCAACAGGAACTGCCCGCCCTTCTGCCGGGCGAACAGGTAGTTGAAGAGGGCTGTCCGCGCGCCGCCAAGGTGCAGCGCGCCGGTCGGGCTCGGCGCGTAGCGGACGCGGACGGTCTCGTTCACCTGGGCCACGGGTCCATCGTACTCAGCGGAAAATCGCCGCCCCGCCGTCACACTCTCGATGCCTCGCTACGCGCTCGGCTGCATCAAAGACCCTTACGACCATCGCGATTTGGTCATGGCAACGTTCCTGCGTGCGCTGCCCCTCGCCGACGAGGTCGACCATTCGATGGCGCTGCCGCCGGTCTTCGACCAGGGCCCGGCCGGCACCTGCGTCGCGTGCGCTGTGGCCTACTACGACAAGACCTTTCAGAAAGGTCTCGAGCATCACTGGGCCCTGAATGATCCGGAGCACCAGTTCTCGCCGCTGTACATCTACAGCCAGCGGCGCGAGCAGCCCGATGATGCGGGGATGACGATCCGCGAGGCGATGAAGCTCATCCAGGACCAGGGCGTCTGCAGCCTCGCGTGTATGCCCTATGCCGTGGAGCGCATCAATGTCCCACCCACGGCGGAGCAGCGAAAGGCCGCGTTGCCCTACCGGGCGAAGAGCTATGCGCGGCTCACCCGCATCGCCGAGATGGAGGCCTACCTGATGACGAACTGCTTCATCGCCGGCGTGATGGTGCACGAGCCGTTCATGGATGCACCCGGCGGCATCGTCCCGATGCCGAAGCCCGGGGTCGAATTCCTCGGCGGCCACGCGATTTGCATTGTCGGCTTCGACCGGCGCAACCGAATGTTCAAGTTTGCCAACAGCTGGGGGAGCCAGTGGGGCGATCGCGGCTTCGGTCATATCGGCTACGAGACATTGCAGGCGCTCCTCATGGATGCCTGGGGTATGGTCGACGCGCCGGACGGGGCCTAGCGTCTACGGATCGTGATAGACGGCGATGATGCCGGCACGTCCCACGATCACATAGACCAGGTCGGTAGCGGGATCCACCGCGACGCCATCGCCACTGGGTCCAGTGCCGACCTCGCCGAGCGGCTGGAGTGAAACCGTATCGATGACGGAGAGATTGCGGCTGCCGCCATTCGCGGTATAGAGGTGATGCTTGTGCGGGTTCAGGGTGATCTGGTCGACGCCATTGCCGATATCCACCGAGCCGAGGCACTTGTCGAGCAGCACGTCGATCACGCTGACGAGGCCGCGATTGGCCACGAAGAGCCGATCCTGGTCGCCGTCGTAGGCGATGCCGGTCGGCGCCTTGATGTCGCAGCCGCGAAATTCGGTCACCTGGCTAGTGACGAGATCGACGACCGCAACCTCATCTTTATCGTTAATCGACACGAACGCTCGTCCACCCTTCGGATCCACGGTCAGCAGTTCAGGAGCTCCCGGCAGCTTGATGGTCGACGTTACCTTGCGCGTCGTTCGATCGATGAGCGAAAGCTCCATGGCTCCCGACGAGGCGACCACGGCCGTGTCGTGCACGGGATCGTAGCCGATGGAATCCGGAGATCCATTTACCGAAATCCTCGCCAATACTTTCAGCGCCCTGGTATCGACAAGTGCGACCTCTCCCGACGTACTGGCCGAGGCGAACACGACATCAGGATCCGACGTCAGGGCGATTTGCTTGACTCCGGCCAGCCCGGGAATGCTCGCGAGAACTTTGCGTCCATGGGTGTCGACGATATCGATCGCGTTGTTGCTGGTGTGGGCGACGTAGAGGAGGTTGCGGCGCCCATCAAACGTGAGGAGATCGAAGAGCGGCTTGGCCGTGTCGGCGGGGAGCTGGATGTTGCCGCGGTCGCTCAGGGGGAGGTTGATGGCGTTCCCGTTCGCGCACCCCGCGACCAGGCAGGCGGAGAGCGTCAGCGCGCTGAGGTGGAGCGACGTGCGGATGGCCGACATCATAGTGGACAGGGCGTGCCCTTCCCGGCCGCCGCAGAAAGGGCTCTCCGGAGCTATCACCTTTCGTACCCCCGCTATTGACAGCCAGCATCGAGCGGTCTACTGTTTAGATCACATATAGGCGCCCCCATGTGACGCCGCTTGCACTAGCAGTCATTCGACCACAGGGAGTTAAACCGGGAGCCGGAGGGAAACAGTGAGCACCGATAGTACTCTTTTGCGCCATTTTGGCCATCAATTGGACGATGACGACAGCGAGCATCTGATATCAAAGTCGACCTGGCCCCTGAAGGTCTCGGGCCTGGTGTTTGCCGGACTCCTCGTCCTCGGCCGCTCGGCCAGTTCCGGCAACGTCGTTTGGAATCCGACACTTCACCCGGCCAGCTCTCCCCTGGTCGTGGTTCTCAAGGTTGCGGCGCCCCAGCATCCGGCTCCCCCGGTTCCCCGAACCATTCCCAACATCAATAACGCCGCGCTGAGCAAGAAGTCGGCGGCGAACGAGGTCATCGCCTTCTCACCCGGCAAGAACGCCGCCGGCGACGAAGGCGAAGGGGACGTTTCGGGTGCAACGCCTGCCGGCGTGACGGGTGTTGGCTCGGGTGCGGGCACGGTTGGCGGGACAACCGGCGCAGCCGGCACCGCCCCAGCCTCGGTGCAATCAACGGGACCGGCGACCGGAGCTGCAGGTACGGCCGCGGCATCGCAACAGTCGACCCTACCCGCAACGGCGGGAGCGGGCACAGCCGCGGATTCGGTCCAATCAACTGGCCCTACTGGTGGCGCAGGCACGGCCCCGGCTTCAACCCAGTCGACCGCGCCCACCGGCGGGGTCGGCACCGCTCCAGCCTCGACGCAGTCCACCGCGCTCACCGGCGGAGCGGGTACCGCTCCGGCCTCGACCCAATCGACGGCCGCGACAGCGGGCGCCGGCACCGCGCCGGCATCGACCCAGTCGACGGCGCCCACCGCTGGGGCCGGGACGGCCCCGGGCTCGACCCAGTCGACCGTGGCAACAGGTGCGGCAGGGACGGCTCCGGCTTCGATTCAGTCGACCGCACCGACCGGCGGTGTAGGGACGGCACCGGCCTCAACGCAGTCGACGGCGCCGACCGCTGGAGAGGGAACCGCACCCGGCTCGTCGCAATCGAGCGCACCGACGGCCGGCGCGGGTACGGCACCGGGCTCATCGCAATCAACCGCGCCCACCGGTGGGGCTGGCACCGCGCCCGCCTCCACGCAGTCGACCGCGCCCACAGGCGGCGTCGGAACGGCGCCGGCGTCGACGCAGTCGACCGCACCAACTGGCGGTGCAGGCACGGCGCCCGCATCCACGCAATCGACCGCGCCCACAGGCGGCGTCGGTACTGCGCCGGCATCAACGCAATCCACTGCGGCCACGGGCGGGGCCGGCACCGCGCCGGCATCGACCCAGTCGACGGCGGCGACCGGCGGTGCCGGTACCGCGCCCGCATCGACCCAGTCGACCGCGCCGACCGGCGGAGCGGGAACCGCCTCCGGGTCGACGCAATCAACCCAGGCGCCGACCGGGGCGGCCGGCACGGCTCTTGGATCGACGCAATCAACCGCACCCACCGGCGGCGTGGGGACCGCTCCAGGCTCAACTCAGTCCAGTGCCGCGACGGGTGGCGCCGGCACTGCACCGGCATCGACCCAATCCACCGCGCCGACGGGCGGCGCGGGCACAGCACCTGGTTCGTCAGGGTCCACCGCCGCGCCAACCGGCGCCGCGGGAACGGCGTTTGGCTCGACTCAATCGACCGCCCCCACGGGCGGCGTCGGAACAGCCCCTGGGTCGACCCAGTCGTCCGCACCGACCGGTGGTGCAGGAACGGCGCCCGGTTCGTCGCAGTCCACCGCAGCTCCGAGCGGCGGCGCGGGGACCGCGGCGGGCTCTAATCAATCGACAGCTGCAACCGGCGGCGCCGGCACGGCCGTCGGCTCCACGCAATCGACCGCACCGACTGGCGGTGCCGGGACCGCGCCCGGCTCGGGTCAGTCGACGGCTGGATTGAGCGGCGGCGCAGGAACCGCAGCGGGATCGGCCCCGTCGACCGCGGCTACGGGTGGCGCGGGGACGGCACCGGGATCTTCGCAGTCGACCGCGGCTCCCAGCGGCGGCGCAGGCACGGCGGTCGGATCGACGCAATCGACGGCCGCTACCGGCGGTGCCGGCACGGCAGCCGGATCCAACCAATCGACCGCGCCGACGGGTGGTGGCGGCACCGCACCCGGGTCGTCGCAATCGACGGTTGCGCCCAGTGGCGCGGGCGGCACCGCGCCCGGTTCATCGCAGTCGACGGCCAACACCGGTGGCGCCGGGAGCGCGCCCGGATCGAATCAATCGACCGCACCGACGGGTGGTGCCGGCACCGCGGCCGGATCAGGACAGTCGACCGCCGCGCCGAGTGGCGGGGCGGGGACCGCGGCCGGCTCGGCGCCGTCCACGGCCGCGACGGGTGGCGCCGGCACGGCGCCCGGCTCATCGCAATCCACGGCCGCGCCAAGCGGTGGCGCCGGGACCGCGCCCGGCTCATCGCAGTCGACCGCCAATACGGGCGGCGCCGGAACGGCTCCTGGATCATCGCAGTCAACGATGGCCCCCAGTGGCGGGGCGGGGACGGCACCCGGCTCATCCCAGTCCACGGCGGCAACCGGTGGCGCCGGCACGGCAGCCGGTTCGAACCAGTCCACCGCGCCGACGGGTGGGGTGGGGACGGCACCCGGCTCTTCCCAGTCCACGCTCGCACCGAGCGGCGGCGCGGGTACGGCAGCGGGTTCCAACCAGTCAACCGCGCCCACCGGCGGCGCGGGGACGGCCGCGGGATCGAACGCGTCAACCGCGCCAACCGGTGGCGTGGGCACCGCTCCGGGATCGACACAATCAACAGTTGCGCAAATGACCGGCGGCGCCGGAACCGGACAGGGATCGAACGCCTCGACCGCGCCGACGGGCGGCGCCGGCACCGCGCCAGGCTCAACGCAGTCAACGGTCGCGCAGATGACGGGCGGCGCGGGCACGGCCGCGGGATCGAACGCGTCAACCGCGCCGACCGGCGGCGTGGGCACGGCTCAGGGATCAACCCAGTCGACGCTGGCACAGGCAACGGGCGGCGCCGGAACCGGACAGGGCTCGAACGCCTCGACGGCGGCGACCGGTGGCGCCGGCACCGCGCCGGGGTCAACCCAGTCGACCGTCGCGCAGATGACGGGCGGCGCGGGGACCGCGGCGGGATCCAACGCGTCCACCGCACCGACCGGCGGTGTGGGCACCGCTCAGGGATCAACCCAGTCGACACTGGCGCAAGCGACCGGCGGCGCCGGAACCGGACAGGGCTCGAACGCCTCGACGGCGGCGACCGGCGGCGCCGGCACCGCGCCAGGCTCAACGCAGTCAACGGTCGCGCAGATGACGGGCGGCGCGGGGACCGCGGCGGGATCCAACGCCTCGACCGCACCGACCGGCGGCGTGGGAACGGCTCAGGGATCAACCCAGTCGACACTGGCGCAAGCGACCGGCGGCGCCGGAACCGGACAGGGTTCGAACGCCTCGACCGCGCTCACGGGCGGCGCCGGCACTGGCCAGGGGTCGGCCGCGTCGACCGGCCAGGCGACCGGCGGCGCAGGCACGGGTCAGAATTCCTCGCAGTCGACCGGGCAGGCCACCGGCAACGGTGGGACCGCCCAGGGATCGCAGGGCAACTCGTCGATGGCGCAAGCCACAGGTGGAGCTGGCACCGGCCAGAACTCCAATGCCTCGACCGCTCTCACGGGCGGAGCCGGCACCGGCCAGAACTCGGGACAGTCGACGGGCAACGCCACCGGAGGCGGCGGCACCGGGCAGAACTCGGCGCAGTCGAGCGGGCAGGCGACCGGCGGCGCCGGCACCGGTCAGGGGTCGGCAGGGAATTCAACCCAAGCGGTGGCCACCGGGGGAGCGGGTACGGGGCAGAACTCGAATGCCTCGACGGCGCTGACGGGAGGGGCTGGAACCGGGCAGAACTCCGGCCAGTCAACGGGCAATGCGACGGGCGGGGCCGGCACCGGGCAGAACTCGGGCCAGTCCACGGGACAGGCGACGGGCGGCGCGGGCACTGGACAGGGATCGGCCGGGAATTCCACGCACGCCACGGACGGCGGCACGGCTGCAAATGGGACGGGCGAAAACTCCGGCCAGTCCACCGGGCAGGCGAGCGGCGCGGCCGGCACCGGCCAGGGGTCGGCGGGGAATTCGACCCACGCGGCAGCGACAGGAGGCGCGGGCACCGGACAGAACTCTGGTCAATCGACGGCACCCTCGGGCGGCGCCGGCACGGGCGTCAATTCCGCCCCCTCAACCGGTCATGCGACGGGCGCGGCGGGCACCGGGCAGAATTCCGCCCAGTCCAGTGGCCAGGCGACCGGTGGGGCGGGCACAGGTCAGGGCTCGGCGGGAAATTCCACTCACGCGGTAGCCACCGGTGGCGCAGGCACGGGGCAGAATTCCGGACAATCGACAGCACCGACGGGTGGCGCGGGCACGGGCTCCAATTCGGGTCAGTCCACTGGCAACGCCACTGGCGCTGGCGGTACCGGCCAGAACTCAGGCCAATCGACTGGCCAGGCCAGCGGCAACGCGGGGACGGCCCAGGGCTCGGCCGGTAACTCTTCGGCGGCACAGCCAACGGGTGGGGCGGGCACGGGTCAGAACTCGGCGCAATCGACGGCACCGACCGGTGGTGCCGGCACGGCCGCGGGTTCCAACGGCTCGACGGTCGCGCAGGCAACCGGCGGCGCCGGCACCGGACAGAATTCGCAGGCATCGACGGCGGCGACCGGCGGCGTTGGGACCGGCGGCGGCTCGAACCAGTCCACCATGGCGCAGGTCACCGGTGGGGCAGGCACGGGCCAGAACTCGGCGCAATCGACGGCACCGACGGGTGGTGCCGGCACGGCCGCGGGTTCCAACGGATCGACGGTCGCGCAGGCAACCGGCGGCGCCGGCACCGGACAGAATTCGCAGGCATCGACGGCGGCGACCGGCGGCGTTGGGACCGGCGGCGGCTCGAACCAGTCCACCATGGCGCAGGTCACCGGTGGGGCAGGCACGGGCCAGAACTCGGCGCAATCGACGGCACCGACCGGCGGAGCCGGGACGGCCGCGGGCTCGAACGGTTCGACGGTCGCGCAGGCAACCGGCGGCGCCGGTACCGGGCAGAACTCCGGCC
>Ga0209057_1002937_pt1 | contig 12839 bp, 10 predicted proteins | sample GraSoiAngelo_146_FD_185903 | JGI IMG/M metagenome (GOLD analysis project Ga0209057, IMG submission 185903) | Grasslands soil microbial communities from the Angelo Coastal Reserve, California, USA - 14_1009_05_30cm (SPAdes) (version 2) | ecosystem: Environmental > Terrestrial > Soil > Grasslands ... | reverse complement strand
GCCGATCTGTTAACCGTGCGTGCGTTAATCGATTCCAATGATGAGCGAAACAAAATTGTGCGCACGTCGGGTGCGGCCGCGGTCGACATGGAGACGGAATTCATTGCGCGCGCCTGCGCTGAACATGGCATTCCCCTACTCTCCCTGCGCGTCATTACCGATACGCCGAGCGAACCGTTCCCGGCGCCGCCGAATGTCTTATTCGACATCGAACAGCAGCAAACTCGCTTCCTAACGTTGGCGACCTTCTTCCTTGCGCGTCCGAATCGCGTCCCGCAGCTCATTCAGTTCGCGAGAAGAATTGCACGTGTGCGAAAAATTCTTGCAAGCGCGCTCTTCGATGTGATGCGCGGCATGGGCTGATGCAGCACACGGGCGCGGGCGCGTCGCGCAGCGATGCGACTACAGTTGTGCTGGCTCTATGTGCACCAGCACGTCCGCGATACGCGAGTCGCTTTGCTGGATCGCGCGTTTTACTCGATGCGCGATCTCGTGACCCTCATGGACGGAAATATTGCCATCCACTCGGGCGTGGAGATCGACGTAAAAATCCAACCCCATTTTTCGGGCGCGACATTTCTCAACTTCGAGGACGCCAGGAACCGAGCTGGCAACTGAACAGACGGACTTGACGATTTTTCGGGGCGCGGTGTCCATGATTTCGTAAAATGCAGGCCGCAAAAGCCGAATGCCATTTGCCGCGATGACTGCGCAGGCAAAAAGGGCCGCCCAATCGTCCGCACTTTGCCAGCGCTTGCCGCCTATCAAGGCCACAGAAATGCCAATGAATGCAGCGGCGGACGTGAGCGCATCGCTACGATGATGCCAGGCATCGGTTTGCACAGCTGTGCTTTCCACGTCTCGTCCGATCCGATTGACGTAACGAAACAAAGTTTCCTTCACGATGACTACGACAATCAATATTACGAGTGTGTAAGGGGCCGGCGCGTGATGCGGCAGAAAAATCTCGCGCATACTTTGGACGGCGAGGCCAATTGCGGCAGCCAGAACTCCAACTGCAACAATTATGGCTGCGATCGGCTCAGCTTTCCCATGGCCGTAAGGATGAGTCGCGTCAGGTGGGCGCGCTGCAACTTTCAGCCCACCCCAGATGACAAACGAACCGGCAACATCCATACCCGACTCGATACCATCGGCGATTAGCACATAGGCGTTCCCAAAGAAGCCACCGAGAATTTTTGCTGTGGCGAAAATGAAGTTCACGATCATGCCGAAGAGCGCGACACGCGTTCCGGTCTGCCAAGCAGATGAAGTCATCCCGCCAGACGTGCTGTGAGTTTGCAGATTGGTCGCGGGCGCGTGAGGATGCTGTGGCGAGGACATTGATGAAGAAAAGTATAAACGCAGCCGTGTACGAAACACACGGAAATCCGGCGGACGTCTTACGTGTGGAATCGCGGCCATGGCCGGCGCCTTCCTCAGACGAAGCCGTTGTGGAAATGCGAGCGGCGCCGATCAACCCGGCCGACTTAAATCAGATCGAAGGAAAATATCCGGTGCGACGAGAGCTCCCGGCAACGCCTGGGTTCGAAGGTGCGGGAGTGGTTGTCGATCTTGGCGCGAAGGTGCCGAATGTTGCCGTGGGTGACCTGGTAATCTTGCCGCACAACGTCGGCACATGGCGTGACGCCGTTGTCGTGAAAGCCGAAGATCTCGTCGTTGTACCTGCGGGAATCGAGCCTGTCGATGCGGCAATGTTAAAAATCAACCCGATGACCGCGTGGCGGTTGCTGCACGATTATGTCGATCTCAAAAAAGGAGATTGGCTCATACAAAACGCAGCAAATTCCGCTGCCGGCCGCGCCGTGATTCAAATCGCAGGCGAGCTGGGCTACAAAACGGTGAACGTTGTCCGACGCGCGGAATTGATTGACGAACTGCGCACGGAAGGCGGCGACCTCGTGCTCGTCGATGGCGAAAATCTTCGCGATGAAGTGAAGGGCGCTACCGGCGGCGCACCGATCCGTTTGGGATTGAATGCCGTTGGCGGCGAGAGCGCACTGCGGCTTGCGAATTGTCTCGCGCCTGGATCAACCCTGGTGACGTTCGGAGCAATGAGCTTGCAGCCGCTGAAAATTCCCAACGGGTTGCTTATTTTCAAGGACCTCCGTTTCCGCGGCATCTGGATCAACAAATGGTACGATAACGCGACCAAAGAGCAGCGCATGGAAGCATTCCGGTCACTTTTTGAAATGGCAAAACGCGGTCTGTTAAAGACGAAGGTCGAAAAAGCCTACCCGCTGAGCGAAGTGAAAGTGGCAGTTGCGCATGCTGCGCAAGGCAAACGCGGCGGAAAAATTATTTTGGAGTTCGGCGACTAAGCGCCGGCTCATCTGCCGTGCAAAACGAAGAAGCCAGCCGCACGGCGCTACTCATTGCTGCGAGCCTGGTGCTTCTGCATGGCCATCCCAAATACTCCGGCCTCGTCTCGAAGACTTCCGCAGCTTTGTGCGCTCACATGCTAGAGAGGTATTCGCTCCAGACGCGTTTGCTCTTAAAAATTGTTCGACAGGGCTGGTTTCGACCGATCGCGAAGTTGATCGAGCGCGTGACGATCCAAGGAATTTTGTTGCATTACGTCTTGCGAAAGAAATGTATCGCCGCGCTCGCGCGCTCAGCGCTTGGTAGCGGAACAACACAAGTCGTCATAATCGGCGGAGGCTTTGATCCGCTCAGTTTCGAATTACACAAGAATTTCCGAGACGTGCGATTTTGGGAGATAGATCATCCGGCAACGCAACGCCACAAAGTGCGCGCCTTTTTCAAAATCGACCGTAAACGATTGCATTTTATCCCGGTTGACTTGAACGCCGCTGCTCTCAATGGAGAGGCTCTGATCAATAGCGGCTTTGATCCAGCTCACCGGACATTCTGGATAGCTGAGGGACTCTTGATGTATCTGCCGTCAGATATCGTTTCCTTGTTGATGAGAACATTGAAAGGTCTGAGCTCTTCGGGCAGCCAGTTTGCATTTACATTCATGGAAAAACAGAGCGACGGCCGGATTCGCTTCCATTCACAAAGCAAACTGGTCGATTGCTGGTTGCGTGGACGCGGCGAACCATTCCTCTGGGGCACGACGCGAGGTGAACTTGTTGATCTTATGCGTCCCTGGTGCGTGATCCGATTTTTCGATCACGATAATCTGCGCGAACTGGGGCCCGGCCTGGCCGATGAACCAATCGCCAAAGGCGAGGTGATTTGCCTGGCTGAGATTTGACTTGCTCAACTAAGCTTCCTCCATGCTGACGCGGCGCGAATTCATACGCTCGGCGGCGCTTTTCGCGCTTGCGCCGCGCATCTTCGCAGAACCGGAGATTTGGGTTAATGACGTCCATTCCCAGCTCAATCGCACTCGCGTTCGTGAGCTGCTGAGACCGCGCACCAGCGACGAACTCGCGGAGATTGTGCATTCTGCGTCGCGAAAAGGCTTGCCTATCTCCGTTTCAGGCTGTCGGCATTCGATGGGCGGACAACAATTTGCCACAGACAGCATTTGCATCGATGCGCGCTCACTCGAGCGCGTGATTTCATTCGATCAAGAGCGCGGTTTGATTGAAGCGGAAGCCGGCATTCAATGGCCGAAATTGATTCGCACTTATCTGGACGCCCAAGCAGACAAGGCGAAGCAATGGGGTATTGCTCAAAAGCAAACCGGCGCCGACACGTTCACGCTCGGGGGAAGTCTCTCATCGAACGTGCACGGGCGCGGGCTGGCAATGAAGCCGCTGATTTCTAACATCGAATCATTCACCCTGATCAACGCCGATGGGAAATCGATTCGCTGTTCGCGCGATGAGAACAACGAATTATTTCGACTCGCAACCGGTGGATACGGCCTTTTTGGATTAATCGATAGCGTGAGGCTTCGGCTCGTACCGCGGCAAAAATTGCGACGTGTAGTCGAGATAATTCGCGCAGACGATCTGCCCAAACGCTTTGAAGAACGCATCGCGCAAAAGTTTCTCTACGGGGATTTTCAGTTTTTAGTCGATGAAAAGTCGCCGGACTTTTTGCAGCGCGGAGTGTTTTCTTGTTACGAGCCGATCGACGAACACGAACCGATTGTCGCCAAAAAGGAGTTGCGCGATGATGACTGGCTGGAGCTGCTGCGGCTTGCTTATACCGATCGCGAAAAGGCTTTCGAGCGTTACAGCGATTACTATTTGTCGACGAACGGGCAGACTTATTGGTCCGACACGAATCAACTTGGCGCGTATTTGCCGAATTACGCGCAGAAGATCCGGGAACAAATCGGAGGAGAAGAATCGAGCCTCATCATTACCGAAATTTATGTTCCGCGCACTGACCTTCCAGACTTTCTGGCGCAGGCGGCGGAACTGTTGCGCTCGAATCGCACGATCGTCATTTACGGTACAGTTCGACTCATCGAAAAAGACGATGAGAGTTTCCTCGCGTGGGCGAAAGAACCTTATGCGTGCGTCATCTTCAATCTGCTCAGCTTTCATACACCGCGAGGCATCGAAGCGTCGGCGCGTTCCTTTCGCGGGTTAATCGATTTGGCGATAGCCCGCGGTGGCAGTTATTACCTGACGTATCATAAATTCGCCAAACCCGAGCAAGTCATTGCGTGCTACCCGCAGTTCAAACGATTTCTCGACCTGAAGAGAAAGTACGATCCCACTGAACACTTTCAGAGTGATTGGTATCGATACTATCGGAAGCTCTTAGCAAGCGGATGACCAAAGGAACAGAAGCAGGATCCTTTAATGCAGCCGTTTGCCATCGTTGCTCTGGTTTTGATTCTCGCGCGCGCAATCACTGAACTGTGGCTGAGCCAACTCAACCAACGTCATGTGCGCGCGCATGCGAACGAAGTGCCGATTGCATTTCGCGGAGTCATTGACGACGCGACGTATCGCCGTTCGGTTGATTACACGCTGGCCAAGAGCCACTTTGGAGATGTTGCCAACTTGTTCGATGTCATGCTGCTCATTGCCGTGCTTTTCAGCGGCGTATTGCCATGGGCGTTTGCAAGATTCAGCGCGACCTTCGGCACTTCGATCCCGGCGATGGCTGGTTTCCTTGTCTCTACAGGCATCGCGTTGAGCATCCCGGCGTTACCGTTCGCCTGGTATGCGCAATTCAAGCTCGAAGAGCGATTCGGTTTCAATACCACGACGATGAAGACGTGGATATTCGATCGTGTGAAAGGATTGCTACTCGCGCTGCTGCTGGGCTATCCGCTGCTTGCGCTGGTGTTGAAACTGATCGGGTGGACTGGCGCAAACTGGTGGCTTTGGGCGGCGACGGTTGTCATCGTGTTTCAATTGTTCCTGCTGCTCGTTGCGCCGGCGGTGATTATGCCGCTTTTCAACAAGTTCACACCGCTGCCGAAAGGAGCGTTGCGCGAACGCCTCTTTGCGTTGGCGCAGCGCACGGATTTTCCCACGTGCAGCATCGAGGTGATGGATGGCAGCAAACGCTCGCGTCACTCCAACGCCTTCTTTACCGGACTCGGACGTTTTCGAAAAATTGTCCTGTTCGACACACTCATCGCGCAGCTCACCGAGCCGGAACTGGAATCCGTACTTGCGCATGAAATTGGCCACTATAAGAAGCGCCACGTACTGAAGTTGCTCGGGGTTTCCATTGCTGGCGTCTTCGTGGCGTTCGCCGCGATTGCGTGGCTGGCGCGTCAGCAATGGTTTTATCGCGCGTTTGGTTTCGAGCATCAGGGAGGCTTTGCCGCTGCGAGTGTCGTCCCTGCGATGCTACTGTTTGCGCTGCTGGCGGGCACCATAAGTTTCTGGCTTTCGCCCTTTATTCACACCTGGTCGCGCCGTTTTGAGTACGAGGCGGACGCATTCGCGCGTGCGACAATGGGAGAGGCGCAGTCGCTCGTTCATGCACTGCGCAAACTGAGCGAAAAAAATCTGAGCAATCTCATTCCGCACCCGCTCTACAGCGGTTTTTATTACTCGCATCCGACCCTGCTCGAACGCGAACGCGCTTTGCGAACAGCGGCTTAGCGCAAGCCTCCTGCTTGTGCCGAACCTGCAGGCGGAAGAGTGCGCGCTTCGCGCTTTGCCAAGTAAAGAACATCGGCGCTTGACACAAGCGCTGCCGCAACGTGCGCTGTCCTCACATGTCCAGAATCATCGTTGTCGGCGCGGGAATTAACGGTGTTACCGCTGCGATCGAATTAAAAACGCGCGGTCACAATGTCGTGCTGGTCGATCCAGGACCGCTGCCGCACCCGCTCGCGGCGTCCACCGATATCAGTAAAGCCGTGCGCAGGGCTTACGGCGCGGATGAAGATTACACAGCGCTAGCCGAGCGCTCGATCAAACTCTGGCGCAAATGGAATGAGGAATTCGGTGTGGAATTGTATCGCGAAGTCGGCGTGATGTTCGTGCGCGGGCAGGAAATGAAGACAGGCGATTTTGAATGCGAAAGTTTCAAACTCTTAAAGCGGCGTGGACACAAGATTGAGCGCATGAACTCGCCGCAGCTGTGGAACCGTTTTCCGGCGTGGAATCCGAAACTCTATCAGGATGGCGTTCTCGAGCTGGAGGCCGGATATGCGGAGAGCGGTCGCGTCGTTGCAACATTAGTTGGGCGCGCAAAATCACTCGGAATTGAACTGCGGGAAGGGGCCAGATTCTTGCGGTTGGATGAAGGCGATGATCGTGTGAAAGGGATCGTGCTGGATGATGGCCAACGAATCGCCGGTGACTCTGTCGTCATGGCAGTGGGCGCGTGGACGCCGTATCTGCTGTCGTTTACGAAAAAGTTCTTTCGTGCCAACGGCCAGCCGGTCTTTCACCTAAAGCCTCGACAGCCCGAGCTATTCGCGCCCGAGCGTTTCCCGGTTTTCGGCGCGGACATTACGACGACCGGCTATTACGGATTTCCACTCAATCGCGACGGCGTGGTAAAGATCGCAAATCACGGTCCTGGCCGGGAGATGTCGCCCGAATCTCCCAAACGTGCTGTCACTGTCGAAGATAAAGGGAACTTGCACGAATTTCTATCATCGACATTTCCTTTGCTGGCAGATGCGCCAATTGTCCATACGCGCGTCTGCATGTATTGCGACACGCACGATGGACATTTTTGGATCGCACCCGATCCGGAGCGCGAAGGATTAGTAATTGCCGCTGGTGATTGCGGCCACGGATTTAAGTTTGCGCCTATACTTGGCGAAATCATTGCCGACGCAGTAGAAGGAAAAGACAACACATTGCTGGCAAAATTTCGGTGGCGACCGGATGTGCGCGCGGGAAGCGGGACCGATGTCGCACGGTTTCAGGGAAATCTGTAGCCGTCGCCGTGTGGGCGACGCGATACATAGATTCGTTGCAACATCAGGACCGCGCTTCGCACAGCGAAGCGGCTATAGCGAAATCTGGCAGCTAAGAAGCCGTCGCCCCTTGGGCCGTCTCCCTTTTTGGCCGGCGCTTTAGCAGTGTGATTTGCTTGATGCGCGCGGAATCGGATGGGCTCCATGTGGCAACGTCCGGATCGTCCTTAAAAGCGTTGTGGACGAGGCGCCGCTCGTAGGAATTCATTGGTTCAAGCTGAAGCGAACGGCCCGTGATGCGAACGCGGTCAGCCAATTCTCGCACGCGTTGCACGATGCGATCTTCGCGCATGGAACGGTAGTGTTCGCAATCGACGATGACTTTTTCAGCGTCTTTGTCTTTGGCTTGCAGCAGCCGATTAAGCAAAAACTGGATGGCCTCGAGCGTCTCGCCGTCACGTCCAATGAGGCGCCGGCTTTCCTCGGTATAAATCTGCAGCGTCGGGTTGCCACCTTCATTGGTGGTCTCCTCGATTTGCACAACGAAACCGAGATAACCGAGCATGGTGTCGAGCAGATCTTTCGGGGTCATCATCGTTTTCGTTTTCCGGCGGGTGCAACTTTTTCGAGCGTCGGCGTGGGTTGTCGTTTGTTCTGATAAAATTGCAGGATGCTGAAAAGATTTTGTGCAGTGTAATACAATGCCAGGGCTGCCGCAAAATTGTAGCAGATAAATAGAAAGATCAGCGGCGTAAACATCATCACTCGACGCTGCGTGGGATCGCCCGTCTTGGGCGTCATCGCCATGAGCCAGATCTGGGTCGCAGCCATGCAGAGCGGAATAATGTTGATCGGCCAGCCGAGCAACGGCAGATGCGCTATCGTGTCCGGCTGAGAAAGATCTTTTACCCAAAGAAACTTTGCGTTTCGCAATTCCACCGCCTGGCCGAGCACCGAAGAAGATCGGGATTTGGATCATCATCGGCAAACAGCCGCCGACCGGATTAATGCCGTATTGCTTGTAAAGCTTCATCATCTCCTGGTTCACCCGGGTTGGATCGTCTTTGTACTTGTCCCTTAATTCCTGCATCTTCGGGGAGAGCGCAGCCATCTGGCGCATGGAGCGATTGGCTTTGTTTTGGATTGGCCAAAGCGTGAGTTTGATGATGGTGGTCAGAGCCAGGATAGCCAGACCGTAGTCATGCAACCAACTGTGCAGCAGGTTCATGAAATTGAGCAGAAACTGGCACACTATTTTGAACATCCCGAAGTCCATGACCTCGGCTTCATTGTGCGGGAGTTGCGCCAGACGATGATAAAGCTTCGGGCCAGCGTAGATCTCAAAACGTGCGCTGTAGGTTTGGCCGGGCTGCAAATGAAATCCCGGCATCCCGAGCGAACCTTCAATGCCGAGCAGCTTTTCGTCGGGCGAGCGTTCGATGTCGAAACGCCGGCCCCATACGGCCGTTGCCTTGGCAGTGAGCGGCGCCATTAAAGTAGTGAAAAATTGATTACTCACCGCAACCCATTCCGCGCCGGCAATACTCTCCTGGTAATAACGCCGGGCAGCGCGCTGCCCGAGACCAAGAAAACCGCCACTGCTTCCGAACCAACCGACATCAATTCCTTTCGCTTTTCCGTCGATGCACCAGACCAGACGCGTGTATGAAGGATAATCCCTTGGATGAATTGGGGCCGCGGAGCCAAGCGCCACAAAGTAGCCGCCGCTTTGATAGGGCTTGTCACCCCGGTTCTCGAGATCAACGTCCATTTCGATCACGTAGTTGTCTTTGTTCTCTGGAGATTTTTCGAAGAAGAACTTTTTTCGAACAACGACTTGCTCGGCCGTCGTGCGCTCAAATTGCACAGTGGAATTCGACTCGGCAGACGCGGTAAACTCGGGGAGCGTCGGCGCGGACGGTTGCTCCAAAATTGCGCCGATCGGTGCGCTCTGATCTGCATTTAAAACAACGCGCTGCCCTTTCTCGGCTATCTGCCTAAGCAGGACTGCTTCCTTAATTCCACCGCCGCGATTTGTCAGGCGCAGCTCAACGTCAGAATTACGCAATGTCTCAATCTTCTCGGCAAAGCTCGGAGTTGGTTCACTGCTTGGTGCAGCTTCGGCTACGGGAGTCGGCGATGGCGAAGACGCAAGAATTGCGGGAGTTGCCGTGGCCGAAGTCTGTCCCGGCGCAGCACCGACGGGAGTGGGCCTCGAGGCCATCTGCTTTGCCAGATAGATTTCCCACAGGACGAGGCCAACGACACAAAGAGCGACGACAATCCACGCAGTTCGATCCATAAATCGTAGGTTTGGCCAGAGGCGCTATTCAGCGCAGTTGGACCCGACATTTAATCCCGATCCCAAACCCTCGATGCCAGATGGGGTTCTTTTGCCATTGGGTACGGGGTCATATCCACATCCACCCCACGGCTGGCATCGAGCGAGACGCTTCAAACCCAGCCAGCTTCCGTGGCGGATCCCATGCACCTCGACTGCTTCCAAAAAATATGCCGAACAAGTCGGCGTAAATCGGCAGCCGGAATTAGGACCGCAAAGCAAACGAAGGAACGGCGAGAGTGTACACTGATAAGTGCGAATGAAAAAACGAACCAACCCAAGCATCAAAGCAGAATAGAAGCGCGCCTTGCCAGACGCAACCACTCATGTTCCAGCGCGTGATAACCCGCGGTCGCGGCATCCTTCCTGGCAACGAGCACAATCCAAAAGCCTTCTCGCAAGTTATACTGGTGCTGGCGCACAATTTCCCGCAGACGGCGCCGAACACGATTGCGAACAGCTGCGCCTCCGACGCGACGTGAAGTAACAAAGCCTGCACGACACGGCCCAGAACTCTCTACCGGCACTACACTGAGCGTTAGCAGTTCGCCGCGTCGCGTAAAGCCGTCTCGTTTCACGCGCTCATATTCTGACGCCCGCGTCAGACGCCGGGCTTTTGGAAAAGAGAACGAACCTGCTGGCTGCATCTCGCGCGACCGTACAGCAGAAGTCTTCCCCCCCGAGGGCACTCTCGGAAGAAGACTTCGAAAGAAGAAGGAAGTCCCAGAGTTTACGAACTGGGCGGGGACTCAGCCGGCGACTCAGCGGCTCCGGCGGGCGATTCAGTCGTTGTAGCGGGAGATTCTGCTGCTGCAGCGGGACTTTTTTGAGTCGCAGCGGGTGGAGTAGTGGCGGCTGGACTCGCAGCCGACTCAGTCGTTTCGGTCTTTTGCTCACACGCCGCGAGCAGTGCGGCACCGGCCAGAATGCAGATGTATTTTTTCATAGTGCTAGTTTGAGAGGGCACATTGCTGTAATCGGATAATCGGAGCAAGGCAGTTTTTGGGTAGCATTGGAATTTCCTTTTCAGCAGGCAATGCTTGATGAGCCTTAGTTAGAGCGGCGCTCGTATTTTAATCCGTGCGCTTCCGCGACTGCCTGACAGGTTAATCGTCCATCGCGGGTGTTGATGCCTCCAATGAGCGCGGGCTGTTTTTTGCACGCGCCATCGAGGCCGAAATCGGCCAATAATTCTACATAACGAAAGGTCACGTTTGTAAGAGCTTGAGTAGCGGTGCGCGCATATGCTGCTGGCATGTTTGCCACGCAATAGTGCGTAACGCCTTCCTCGACATAAACGGGATCAAGATGCGTAGTTGGTCGCGATGTCTCCGCGCAGCCACCCTGATCAATGGAAATATCTACTAGGACGCTGCCACGTTTCATCTTCCGCAGCATCCCGCGCGTGATGAGCTTCGGCGCCTTCGCGCCAGGCAAGAGCACAGCGCCAATGAGCAAATCGCAATCCGGCATCAGATCGTTGAGATTCGCCTCATTCGAGTAAAGCGTGTGCAAATTGTCCATCGCCACATCGAGAAAGCGCAACCGCTCGACGTCGATGTCGAGGATTGTGACATCTGCGCCCAGACCTTTTGCCATTCGCATGGCGTTCACGCCCGAGGTCCCGCCGCCAACGACTACAACGCTTCCCGGTAAAACTCCCGGCACTCCTCCAAGCAACACTCCGCTGCCACCGTTGTACCTCGCCAGAAAATACGCGCCCATCACCACCGACATGCGCCCCGCGATCTCGCTCATCGGCTCGAGCAACGGCAGGCGATTGTTTACCTGAATTGTTTCGTACGCAATCCCGGTCACGCCCGATTTCAGCAACGCTTCCGTCAATTCCCTGCTCGCAGCCAGATGGAGATACGTGAAAAGGATTTGGCCTTTGCGCAACAGCGGAAACTCCGCCTCGAGAGGCTCCTTGACTTTCACAATCATGTCGGCGCGCGCGAAAACTTCTTTCGCATGATCGACGATTTCTGCGCCAGCTTTGACGTAATCTTCGTCCGGATAACCGGAGCCGATACCGGCATTCTTTTCCACCAGCACTGAATGCCCGCGCCGGGTGAGTTGATTCGCAGCTGACGGCAGCAAGGCAACGCGTTGCTCCTGCTCTTTAATTTCTTTCGGGACGCCGATGATCATTTAGCAAAGTGAAAAGTGATGAGTGACGAGTGACAAGATAAAAACAACCTGAGACTCCTCACCCATCACCGATCACTCGTCACTTAGTTTAACGACGGATCGTCCGGAGCCGCGGCCAGCATTTTATACCACGGTCCCAAAGTGCGCATAATGTCGAACCAGAGATTTGGCAGGCGATCAAGCTTGAGGACGGAAGGATTGGCTTTTTGAAGGAGCCAGGCTTTCTGCTTCAGCTCGCTTTCAAGCTGACCCGCTCCCCAGCCAGCGTAGCCTACAAACGCACAAATCGTAACCAGGTTTTTCTCTCCGGCTGCGTCGCTCGCTGCCTCAAAAGGAACGTTGTGATTGAGTTTGAGTCCTTCGCCCTTCTGCCAGTCAAACGCCGCAAACATTAGCTGATTTTTTCCAACCGGACCGCCGAGGAACACAGGCACCTCGGCGAGGCGTGCCGGGGGTGTGTCACTCAGCAGGTCGGCCACATGCCTGTCGAGCGGGCGATTAATGATCACGCCCAGGGCACCCTCTTTTGGGTCATGCTCAGAAATGAAAAGCACGGTGCGCCGGAAATTTGGATCGAGCATATTGGGATGAGCAACCAGTAACGAACCAGCAAAGCTGCGAGAAAACGGTTCGTCACCGACATTACGCATGTAAAACTAGAAACCGCGACGCGCGCTCGCGCAACCCGATCCCGCTAGCGATTTCGTGCGGGCAACAGCTTCGCCGGCCGAGCCTCGTTATGCATTTTCATTTCTTCTAATTCATCGGTCTCTTTGCAGCGCCAGGGCCCTGTCGAAGGGTGCGAAAATTTTCATATAAAATCTTGTTGCCACCAGCCGGAAGCTCGTTTAGTAGCCTCAAGGTTTTCTACGATTGTTCTGGGGGGAACAGCCGCCCTTCACGCCCAATCGGGCGTGGGGGGCGGTAATTTTTTTGGCAGACGAAAATCTGCCTCTTTCTTCTTGCTCTTGCTCGTGCTCGTGCTCTTGCTCGATTTACTGCCTGAGCAAAGCAACCGCCTAACGCTCAACGTTCAACGCTTGATGTCCAAATTACCAA
>Ga0209057_1002936_pt1:10000-12843 | contig 12843 bp, 4 predicted proteins | sample GraSoiAngelo_146_FD_185903 | JGI IMG/M metagenome (GOLD analysis project Ga0209057, IMG submission 185903) | Grasslands soil microbial communities from the Angelo Coastal Reserve, California, USA - 14_1009_05_30cm (SPAdes) (version 2) | ecosystem: Environmental > Terrestrial > Soil >... | reverse complement strand
GCGCCAAGAAGATCGTCTCGATCGCCATCGAGCGCCTGGCGGGGGAGTTCGTCACCGAGCGCACGGTCTCGGTCGTCCCGCTCCCCAGCGACGACATGAAGGGGCGCATCATCGGCCGCGAGGGGCGGAACATCCGGGCCATCGAGGCGGCGACCGGGGTGGACCTCATCATCGACGACACCCCGGAGGTGGTCGTGATCTCGTGCCACAACCCCATCCGGCGCGAGCTGGCCCGCCTGACGCTCGAGCGTCTCGTCTCCGATGGGCGCATTCACCCCGGCCGGATCGAGGAGGTGGTGCGCAAGGCGGAGGAGGAGCTCGACAACACGATCCGCGAAGCCGGACAGCGCGCCGTGCTCGAGGTCGGGGTGCACGGCATCCATCCCGAGCTGATCAAGCTGATCGGCATGCTCAAGTACCGCTACAGCTACGCGCAGAACGTGCTCATGCACTCGATCGAGGCCGCCTTCATCGCCGGCGCGATGGCGGCCGAGCTCGGGCTCAACGAGAAGCAGGCGCGGCGGGCCGCGCTGCTGCACGACATCGGCAAGGCGCTCACCCACGAGGTGGAGGGGTCGCACGCGATCATCGGCGGCGAGATCGCCCGCAAGTACGGCGAGTCGGCGAAGATCGTGAACGCCATCGCGGCGCATCACGAGGAGGTGCGCGCCGAGACCATCCTGGCGCCGCTGGTCGATGCGGCCGACGCGCTCTCCGGGGCGCGTCCCGGGGCGCGGCGCGAGGTGCTCGAGAGCTACGTGAAGCGGCTCGAGGACCTCGAGCGCATCAGCAACTCGTTCCGGGGGGTCGAGAAATCCTTCGCCGTTCAGGCGGGCCGCGAGATCCGCATCATCGTCGACCCGGGAACCGTGCCGGACGATCAGGCGGCCCTGCTGGCGCGCGACGTGGCGCGCAAGATCGAACAGGAAATGACCTACCCCGGGCAGATCAAGGTGACCGTCATCCGGGAGACGCGCGCGAGCGACCTGGCGCGCTGACGGATGCGGCTCCTCTTCCTCGGCGACGTCGTCGGCCGTCCCGGCCGGCGAGCCCTCGGTGTCCTCCTCCCGCGCCTCGTCGCGCGCGAGGCGGTGCAGTTCGTGGTCGCCAACGGCGAGAATGCGTCGGGCGGCAAGGGTATCGACCCGGAGGGCGCGGAAGAGCTGCTCGACGCGGGCGTCGACGTGCTCACGTCGGGCAACCACATCTGGCAGCACACCGCGATCCTCGACTACCTGCGCGAGACCCGCCGGCTGCTCCGGCCGCTGAACCTGGCGCCCGGCGTCCCGGGCACGGGCGCGGTCGTGCACGCGACCAAGCGGCCCGGGCCGCGCGTGGGCGTGCTCAACCTGATCGGCCGGGTGTTCATGGGCCCCGCCGAGTGCCCGTTTCACGCCGCCGAGCAGGCGGTCGCGGAGCTGCGGCGGGAAACTCCCGTGATCCTGGTCGACATGCACGGCGAGGCGACCTCCGAGAAGGTCGCGATGGGACGCTTCCTCGACGGCAAGGTGTCGGCCGTCGTCGGCAGCCACACTCACGTGCAGACCGCCGACGAGTCGATCCTGCCCGCGGGGACGGCCTATCTGACCGACGCGGGCATGTGCGGCCCCGAGGGCTCGGTCCTCGGCGTGAAGACCGAGCAGGTCCTGCGCCGCTTCCTCACCCAGATGCCGACCCGCTTCGAGGTGGCGTCGGGCCCGGTGCTCGTGCAGGGCGCGCTGATCGACGTCGACGAAGCCAGCGGCCGTGCAACGGCGATCCGTCGCGTGCAGGAGCGGGTGACCACGTGACGGCCGAGGCGCAGCTCGCGGCACTGCGGCACGGCGTGGTGAGCATCCTTCCCGAGGAGGAGTTGCTCGCGCGTCTCCAGACCGGCAGGCCGCTGCGCGTGAAGCTCGGGGTGGATCCGACGGCCCCGGACATTCATCTCGGGCACACGGTGCCGTTGGTGAAGCTGCGCCAGTTTCAGGACCTCGGGCACCAGGCGGTGCTGATCATCGGCGATTTCACGGCCCTGATCGGCGACCCGAGCGGGCGCTCCACCACCCGGCCGGTCCTCTCCCGGGCGGAGATCGAGGCCAACGCGCGCACCTTTGCCGAGCAGGTCTTCAAGATCCTCGACCGCCAGCAGACCGAGGTGCGCTACAACGGGGAGTGGCTGTCGAAGCTGTCGCTCGAGGACGTCGTGCGCCTGACCGCCAGGATGACCGTCGCACGCATGTTGGAGCGGGAGGACTTCCAGCAACGCTACGCGGCGGGTACGCCGATCGGCTTGCACGAGTTCCTCTATCCCCTCATGCAAGGGTACGACTCGGTCGCGGTGCGGGCGGACGTGGAGCTCGGCGGCACCGACCAGACGTTCAACCTCCTGGTGGGCCGTGACCTGCAGCGCGACGCAGGGCAGGCGGGCCAGGTCGCCATGGTCCTGCCGCTGCTCGAGGGCACCGACGGCGTGCAGAAGATGTCCAAGAGCCTCGGCAACCACATCGGGATCGCGGAGCCGCCCGAGGAGATGTACGGCAAGGTGATGTCGCTCAGCGACGCCCTCATGTTGCGCTACTACGACCTGCTGAGCCGAGCCGACGCGGAGCGGCGGGAAGGGGTGCGCCAGGGACGCGTCCACCCCATGGAGGCGAAGAAGGCGCTGGCGGCCGAGCTGGTCGAGCGCTTTCACGGTCGCCGCGCCGCCGAGGCCGCGGGGCAGTTCTTCGAGGAGCGGTTCCAGAAACGGACGGCGCACCGGCCCGAGCCTGTGCGCCTCGCCACCGAAGCAAACGAGGTGTGGATCTGCCAGCTCATGAAGGACGTGCGCTTCGCCCGCTCGACCAGCGAGGCCCGCCGGC
>Ga0209057_1002936_pt1:0-2500 | contig 12843 bp, 4 predicted proteins | sample GraSoiAngelo_146_FD_185903 | JGI IMG/M metagenome (GOLD analysis project Ga0209057, IMG submission 185903) | Grasslands soil microbial communities from the Angelo Coastal Reserve, California, USA - 14_1009_05_30cm (SPAdes) (version 2) | ecosystem: Environmental > Terrestrial > Soil >... | reverse complement strand
GCGTGTGGCGGGGGTTCTTCGACCTCGCGAAGCTCGAGTCGGACATCGCCTACAACGCTGGGGCGGGCGCCGAGATCCTGGCCCAGTTCCTCACCCGCTACGGGGCGCGCGAGGCGAGCGGGCGCCTGGAGAACGCCGCCCGCGCGACCTACGCAGCGTACAACGGCGGGCCCGAGGCCTACCGACGCTATCGGCTCGCCCGGGTCCCGCGGGCGCAGCGCGCGGTCGATCGCGCCTTCTGGGAGAAGTATCAGGCGGTGGCGGCGGGCCGCGCGCTCGATTTCGTCCTTTGCGTGGAGCGCTGGAGCACGCCCGGGCGCGAGCGGCTCTCCAGCACGCCCGGCGCCTCGATCCCGAAGTGCTCCATCAGCTCGCGCAGCTCGCCGGCCACCGCCTCGATCTCGCGTCGCCACGCCTCCATCGCCTCGCGGCCGCGCGCCAGCTTCGCGTAGTCGCCGCTCGAGAAGCCCTGCTCGATGGCGTCGTAGCCGCCGAGGAGCGTCTCCCAGGCGGCGACGTAGCGGGCGTGGATGCGGGCGATGTCCGGCGAGCGCGGCGCGTAGCCGCGCAGGTGCTCGAGGTGGGTCAGGATGCGCGGCCGGCTGTCGGCGATCTGCCGGCGGATCTCCGCCTCGTCCACGAACTGCGTGGCCAGGATGCGCGTGATGGTGCGGTTGGCCTCGGCCTCGACCGGCGCCCAGCTCTTGGTGCGCGCGAGATAAGCTCGCAGCTCGATGCGAGTGGTGTCGGGCGGGCCGCAGCCGGCGAAGAAGATGCCCAGCATGAGCGCCGGGCGGAGGCGCCCGCTCACGGCGCCTCGAGGAACTGGCGCACCCCGCGCAGGAAGACGGCGAGCTGGTCGTGGTGGACCCAGTGTCCCGCCCGCTCGACGGTCATGAGGTGCGGATGGCGGAAGGCGGCGGCGTGCCCCTCGGCTTCCGGGTCGGGCGCCCACGACTCCTTGCCGCGTACCAGCAGCACCGGGCAGGTGATGTGGCTCCAGATCTCGCGCGCCTCGTCGACGTTGAACAGGTAGGGCGAGACGGCGCGTACGAAGTTGTCGAACTTCCACGCGTACGTGCCGTCCTCGTGCCGGATGACGCCGCTCACCGTGAGGTGCCGCGCCTGCTCCTCGGTCAGGTGCGGGTTGGCCTCGCGCATGCGGGTGATCGCCTCCTCGAGCGTGGCGTACGGCCTCGGGTGCCGCCGCGCGAGCGCCTGCATCTCGCGCAGCCACTGCAGCATGCGCGCCGCCGCCGAGGGCGGCTTGGTGAGGCCCGCCGGGGGGCCGAGGCCCTCGATCGCCACCAGGCGGGCGACGCGGTCGGGGTAGATGCCGGCGTACTGGAGGGCCACGCGCGCGCCCAGCGAATGGCCGATGATGGTCATCGGGAAGAGGTCGACCGTCTTCGAGAGCGCGGCGAGGTCGAGCACGTAGTCGATCATCGAGTAGGTGCTGCCCACCGCCCAGGCGGAGTCGCCGTGCCCGCGCAGATCGGGGGCGATGATGTGGAAGTCGCGGCGCAGGTCGGCCGCTACCCAGTCCCAGCTCCGGCAGTGGTCGCGCCCGCCGTGCAGGAGGAGGAGGGGCCGCCGCTCCGCGTTGCCCCAGTCGACGTAGTGGAGCTTCAGGCGCTGCGAGTAGAAGTAGTGCGACGTCGGCCCGAGCACCTGGACGTCCTCGGCCATGCCGGCGGTGTACCACGGCGCCGCGGGTTTGCAGAGAGGCGCGCGCCCGTGGCAGGGTCGCCCGCCATGGCGGGAGCCCTGGAGGGCGTGCGCGTGCTGGAGCTCGGCATCTGGGTGGCCGTGCCCTCGGCCGCCGCCGTGCTCGCCGACTGGGGCGCGCGCGTGGTGAAGATCGAGCCGCCGGAAGGGGATCCCCTGCGCGGCCTCGCGGCGACGGGGCTGGTGCCGTACCAGCCCGACGTGAATCCCGCCTTCCAGCTCGACAACCGCGGCAAGCGCAGCATCGTCCTCGATCTCCGCCGCCCCGAGGGGCGCGAGGTGGCGCACGCGCTCGTCGGACGGAGCGACGTGTTCTTGACCAACCTCCGGCGCCGAAAGCTCGCCGTGCTCGGCATGGACTACGCGACCCTCCGAAGCGTGAACCCGCGTCTCGTCTATGCCGGCCTCACCGGCTACGGCACCGAGGGGCCCGAGCGCGAGCGCGCCGCCTTCGACTACGCGGCCTTCTGGGCCCGGGCGGGGATCATGGCCTCGCTCGGCGAGCCCGAGGGGCCGCCGCCCACGCAGCGCCCGGGCATGGGCGATCACCTGACGGGGCTCGGCCTGGCCGGCGCGATCGCAGCGGCGCTTTTCGCGCGCGAGCGGAGCGGTGTCGGCCAGGAGATCGGTATGTCGCTCTTCCAGAGCGGGATGTGGATGCTCGCCACCGACATCCAGGCGGCGATCACCACGGGCTACTGCCACACCCCGGGCGGGCGCCGGGCGGCCCCCAACCCGCTCTTCAACTTCTACCGCACCAGCGACGGGCGCT
>Ga0209057_1002931_pt1 | contig 12861 bp, 15 predicted proteins | sample GraSoiAngelo_146_FD_185903 | JGI IMG/M metagenome (GOLD analysis project Ga0209057, IMG submission 185903) | Grasslands soil microbial communities from the Angelo Coastal Reserve, California, USA - 14_1009_05_30cm (SPAdes) (version 2) | ecosystem: Environmental > Terrestrial > Soil > Grasslands ... | reverse complement strand
ACGCACGCTCGGATTGCTATCGGCTGACGCGCAACGTCGCCTTCGTCCGCGCCGTGGCCTACGAGCGGACCGCGGACGATCCCTTCGCCAGCGCCCTGGGGACGTTCATGCTCGGCGCCAACCGCACCGACAGCCCGTTCGAGCGGCTGATTCGCGCCAAAAAGGGCGGCGGCGAATGAAGCGGATCGTCGACGCCATCCCGTACGCGCGCTTCCTCGGCGTCGAGGTCGAGCGCCGCGACGGCGCCCTCGAGTGCATCCTACCGTTCCGGCACGAGATCGTCGGCAACCCCGCCCTTCCCGCCGTGCACGGCGGCGTCCTCGGCGCCTTCCTCGAGCTCACGGCGTTGCTGCACCTCCTCGACGACAGCGGCAGTGAGCGCGTACCGAAACCGATCACGTTCAGCGTCGATTACCTGCGTCCGACGGGTCCGTTGACGACGAGAGCGCGCGCCGAGATCTTCAAGCTCGGGCGCCGCATCGCCAACGTTCGCGTCGTCGCCTGGCAAGACGACCGCAGCCGCCCGGTGGTCGCCGGGAACGGCAAGTTCCTTCTCTCCTGACACGCCGTGACACACGCCGCTAGCGAAGGAACCGCCAGTGTCGGAGCGGCGTCGGTTCACTGGCGCAAGGAGGGAAGCGGACCCGCGCTGGTCTTCTTGCACGGCTTCCCCCTGTCCGGGTCCACCTGGGACGAGGTCGTCTTGCACCTTCGAGCTCGGTTTGCCTGCTACACGCCGGACCTGATCGGCCTCGGGCAATCGCACAGCACGGCGGACGACGACTATTCCTCGCCCGGACAGGCCCGCGCCTTCCAAGGGCTCCTCTCCCAGCTCGGCGTCGACTCCTACGCCCTCGTCGGGAACGACACCGGCGGCTGGATCGCCCGCGAGCTCGCCCTCATCGACGGGCCGCGCGTCTCGCACCTCGTCCTCACCAACACCGAGATCCCCTTCCACCGCCCTCCCTGGATCCCGATGTATCAGGCGCTGGCGCACCTCCCCGGATGCGGCGCCGTCTTTGGGCAGCTCCTCAAGTCCTCCGCCTTCCGTCGATCCTCCCTCGCCTTCGGCGGCTGCTTCCACGACCCGACCCGCATCGACAGCGATTTCCGCGCGCGCTTCGTCGACCCTCTGATCGCCTCGGACACTCGCATGGACGGCGCCATGAGGTTCCTCCGGCGGATGAATTTCTCTCGGCTCGACGAGTTCAAGAACCTCCAGCGCCAGCTCGCGATGCCGACGCTGTTCATCTGGGGAGCGGACGACCCCACCTTTCCCGAGCCGAGGGCCCGCGAAATGGTCGCCCAGTTCCCGAAAGTCGCGGGTTTCCACTCGGTCCCGAACGCGAAGCTGTTCCTCTACGAAGAGCATCCGGAGGAAGTCGCCCGGCTCATCGACCGCTTTCTCGCTACTACTGCACGCTGATCCCGCACTTCCGGCACGTCGTCCGCCCGTTCCGCGTACTTCACCGAGAGGAGTTCGTCGCCGCTGATCGCGGCGTAGACGGTTCATCGCGACCGCGGCTCTTTCCCGAGGCCGCGGGCCCCGGGACGAGCGAATTGCGCGCCAGGGGGGCGAGGGAAGGCGCCGGAGCCGGTCCCCTCGCTCGCGTCGCCGCGGGCGTCGGCTATGTCGGGCCGGGGAACGCGGGGCGGCTGGAGGGGGAAGTGCCCGGCCGGTGAAGGCGCTGCGGTTAGTGGCGGCGCTGTGCGCCCGCGGGCGCTTCGCCGATCGATCGCGGTCCAACGTCGCTCGGAGGTAAAGGAAAGAGGGTATCCTTTACTTTCTGACCGCGCCTCCCGGGCGGAGCCTGCCGGTAATGACCGCGTCGGCTCGTGGCTGAAGGCAAGGTTATGCTGTATCCTTTACCAAACTGTACTCATGTGAAAGGATATTGGGCCTCCAATGAGAGGGAATCTCGTCCGTCGTGTCTGGGAGCACAATCCCGCCCTGTATGCGCCTGCCCGCTATCGTCGAGCCTGCGCGTACGAGGCCTTCATCCCCTTCCCGCTGTCCGACCTGGGCCTTCAGGTGCCTGGAGACGTAGCGGGTGTCGTCTCCGATGCCGAGAAGGCGATCGCCGATCTCAACCGCCGCGCGGGTCCGGAGCTCATGCCGCTGGCCCGCCTCCTCCTCCGAACCGAGTCGATCGCCTCTTCGAAAGTCGAGGGGATGCAAGTCGATGCGCGCACCCTCGCCCGAGCTGAGGTCAATCAGGAGGCGGGCCGCCGCGTGGGGCCGGAGGCCGCCGAGATCTTGGCCAACATCGACGCGATGCAGCTCGCCATCGAGCGAGCGTCCCGGACCAGCAGCATCACCCCGCAGGACATCATCGACATCCATCGCGTGCTGCTCGCTCGAGCCCCGAACGCGCACATCGCCGGCCGCATCCGGACTGCCCAGAGCTGGATCGGCGGCAACGACTACAATCCTTGTGGCGCGGACTTCGTGCCGCCACCGCCAGAGGACGTTCAGCGACTGCTCGTGGACTTGTGCGCGTTTTGCGACGACGAAGGGCTTCCTCCCCTCGTCCAGGCTGCGATCGCACATGCGCAGTTCGAGACCATCCACCCGTTCGACGACGGAAACGGCAGAACGGGACGAGCACTGATTCAGATCATCCTCCGGCGACGGGGATTGGCCCCCGCGTTCGTGCCTCCAATCAGCGTCATCCTCGCGCGAGACAAGGGGCGGTACATCAAGGGGCTGACGCTGTTCAGGGAAGATCGCCTCGCTGAGTGGCTCGACATCTTCGCTGTCGCTGCTAACCATGCGGCGGGCTTGGCCATCCGCTACGGCCTGCGAGTTGGGGAGCTGCAGCAGGCGTGGCGCCAGAAACTGGGAGAGCATTCCAATCCTCGTTCGGACGCAGGCGCATGGGCAATCATTGACATGCTACCCGCCCATCCAATCATCACGGTACCGGTCGCAGTGGCTGCGACCAGGCGGACGAAGCCCGCTGTCACGAATGCGATAGCTGAACTGGAGCGTGCGGGCGTGCTGCAGAGATTGAGCGACTCGGCGCGGAATCGTGCGTGGGAGGCCGAGGGTCTGCTCGACCTCGTCGTCGGTTTGGAGTCGGGAGTGGAGTGATCGGTTGGCGTGGGCCAATCACCGCTCCTCCTTCGCCGCCTCGTAGCTCGCCACCACGTGTCCCATCACGACCGTGTAACTGAGGCTGCCCTTCTCCAAGTCGACGTCGGGGAGAAAATCCTCGTCGAGCGAGCGGAGCAGCGCCGGCACGTCCTCCTCCGTCCAGCCGAATCCCTCGAGCAGGATGACCGTGCCGGCGACGTGGCCGGAGGGAAGGTAGTGCAGGTCGACGGCCGCGGCCTCGGCCGGGACGCCGCTCGGGCCCTCGAGGAAGGCGAGGAAGCGCTCCGAGGAGGGCGTCCTCAGCGTCCGCTTCCAGCTCACCGTGCCCTTCATCGCCAGACCGCCAACGAGGCGAGCGCCGTGAAGAGCAGACCGGCCATCGTGAGAAGCACCATGCAGCCCGCCGCGCGCCGGCTGGTGCGATAGCCGATGCCCGTGCCCGGGAGGCTGAACGTAGTGTACCGCCGGCCGCGCGAGGAGAGGCCCGTGCGAAAGCCGCGTGTGCCGACCGAGTAGCCGATGCCGGACTTGCCGAGGTTGACCCGGAAGGGGCCGACGTTGACGGACTTGCGGTAATAGAAACCCATTCGGCTGGTGTGGATTGTCCGCGCATGTAGCACACCGGGCCGTCCGGAGCGCAACGGCGCGCGTCAATCTCCGCAGGTGAGCGCGCCCGCCTCAGGGCGGAAAGCTGCCCACCCCGCCGGGGCCCGGCGGTGGTCCACCGCCGGGGCCGATGCTCGGCGGCCAATCGAGCGGGGCGAGCTGGCCGACGACGAAGTCGGTCGGGGGCTGAGCGAGCGAGTCGTTGTCGAGCCCGTCGCGGAGCGCGCCCGGCTCGACGTGCACCGTCGCCGTGGTCGCGTCGCCGGACACGCCCGCGCTCCAGGTCTGTCGCACCGGGTCCCAGGGGGCGATGCCCTGGCGGCCGCCGAGCTCGAAGCGCAGGGAGCCGCCCTCGGGCTCGTGCGGGCGGGAGAGGATGCTCTGCTCGGGGTCGGGCGGCGGGTTCTGGGCGACGAAGTCGAGCCGGGTGCTCTCTCCGATGCGCGCGGCCGTCGCGCCCCGGACGCGGAGGCCGCTCGAGGACGCGATCGCGAAGGAAGCGGTCGCGAGCGTGTAGCGCGCGCTCTGGATGCGCACGCGGTAGGTCCCGATCGGGAAGTCGTGCGCGACGTCGTAGCGCGCCCGGTACTCGCCGTCGTGCTCGCGCCAGACGAAGGCCCACCCGAGGTCGGTGTCGGCGACCGTCCAGCCGCCGTCGGGCTGCTGCCGCTCCAGGAGCAGGAACGGGTCGTCCACCGGCCGGTCGCGGCCGAGGGTGCCGCCGCGCCAGACGACCTGGAGGGTCCGCATGCGCTCGACCACGTAAGGGCCGGCGACGAGCGTGCCGACGACCCCGCCGTCGCCCGTGGGCGGCGTCCCCGGCGCGGTGCTCCCTGCGGGCGGCACGGTCGCCGGGGGCGGCGCGGGCGCGCCGCCGGCCATAGTCGCGACGAGATCGCACAGGCTCTGCACCACGAAGTTCTTCGCCTCGGGGATGGACGCGACAGCGACCGAAATCGCTCTCTGGTCTCGTAGAGCACCTCCTCGATGCCCAGAGTCACGGTCTTGACTCGCGCCGGGTCATGCCTGGGCACGGCCGTGCCGATAGACGGTTCATCAGTCTTTGCCGGAGGAGACCATGCCAACCGTAGCGGCGATCGTCGATCAACACCGCGAGGAGATCCTCGAGATCTGGGAAGAGGAGGCCGGCAAGGCTGCATCTGCGCGCGGCCTGACCCGACCGGCCCTCATGAACTTGATGCCGGAGTATCTTTCCTCGCTTGCCCAGGCCAGCGATCAGGAGCTCGGTCGGTATACCGGCAGGCGACGCGCACTCGTCGAACACCATTTCTCATCGCGCCTCCGGCAAGGCTTCGATCTGGCGGAGATCATCGAGGAGTTCGCCCTCTTGGGGCGCTGCATCGCCAGGATGTGGCTCGCGGCCCCCTCGACTCGTCCCACATCCGACGCGGTTGAACGCCTCTTTTCCGAGTTGCAGAAAGCCTCCGTGGCCGTGGCAGACATGTTTCGGGAACACTTGCTCAATGACGAGCAGTCGGAAAAGCACTACGTGCGGCTCCTGGAAACCATTGCCAAGGAAGCACTGGAACCCGGCGCGTCGCGGTTTCGCGAGCGACTGGCGGATGCGCTGACGGTGATCATGGAATCCACGGGTGCTCAGAGCGCAGCCATCCTCCTCTTCGACCCTAAGACGCAAACACTCATTACCACTGCGTCGAGGGGGCCCGCTGACGAGCTGTTGGAGAAGTATGTGACATCCCTTGGCCCGTCTTCTTTCCCGGGTCGAATCGCAAGCCATCAAGAGCCGATCTCGGTAGTGGATGCGGCGACAACCGAGTTGGAAGTGAGCGACAGCCTGCGGCGAAGCGGCATCCATTCGCTTCTAGGCGTGCGTCTCGCTCCAGGCCACCGATTGGTTGGTGTGCTCTACATTGGGCTTTCTGAAACGCGCGCATTTTCTCCCCGCCAAACGAGGCGACTCGAGGCTTTGGGAGAACGGCTCACGCTTCACCTCGACAACGCCAAGCTGCATGCGGAGCTGCTGGAGAAGATCGAGGCGCTCGGCGCCGAAAGGGACCTCCGCGAGCAGTTCGTTTCGGTCCTGGCTCACGATCTCCGCGGACCATTGTCGACCGCGAAGATGAACGCCCACCTTCTCATTCGACACCCCGAGGCGTTGGATGAGCGACGCGCGATCGCCATCAAGATCGAGAGGAATATCAACCGCACGGATCGGATGATTCACGACCTGCTCGATGCCAACCAGATCCGGGCTGGGGAGCGGCTGCCGTTGAGGCTCGACCAATGCGACCTGGGAGGCGTGGCGCGTGAAGTGATTGAGGAACTGGCTTCGATTCACGGGGAACGTTTCGTTCTGAGAGCAGCAGACGGGATACGTGGCATCTGGAGTGCGGAGGAGTTGAGGCGGGCGCTATGGAACCTGGCGACGAACGCCATCAAGTACGGAGCGGCGGAAAAACCCGTCACCATCATAGTCAAGCGAGCCGACGGTGGTGTCGAAGCGTCAGTGCACAACCACGGCTCCCTGCTATCGCGAGAAGACGGGGCACGTGTCTTTGAGCCGTTCGCGAGGACACGGTCCGCACAGATAGGTAGTGCCAAGGGTTGGGGCCTCGGCCTAACGCTCGTGCATGGTTGCGCCGAGGCGCATGGTGGAAGAGTAAGGGTCGACAGTGATGCCGAGGCTGGGACGACCTTTACTTTGGCGCTCCCCCTCGATGCCCGTCCGCATCAGCCGCGGAGCGACGAGCAGCCCGAGGTGCGCGAGGAGATTGCCCGGCCCCCGGATATTCACTAGGAGCATACCGCGGCGTGCTTCTCGACCGCGACGCCCGAGATGATCGCCGAGACCGAGATCCGACTCCCCGCCGATGCGTACGACGACGCGACGGAGTGCACGAACCGTCTCGCGCACCGGCTCGGCGTCGCGGCGGGCGCGATCACGCACCACGTCGTCGTGAGGCGTTCGCTCGACGCGCGGAAGGGAACGCCCGTGTGCGTGCTCCGCGTCCGGGTGTGGATCGACGAGCCGTTCCGGGCCGAGCCGGCGCCGCCGCCGGCTCTCCGTGACGTCCGCGGTGCACCGCCGGCCGTGGTCGTGGGGGCGGGTCCCGCCGGGTTGTTCGCGGCGCTCACGCTGATCGAGCGCGGGCTCCGGCCGATCGTCCTCGAGCGCGGACCCGACGTCCGCGGACGCCGTCACGCCGTCGCCCGGATCACACGCGCGGGGATCGTCGACCCGGAGAACAACTACTGCTTCGGCGAGGGCGGCGCCGGCACGTTCTCCGACGGGAAGCTCTACACCCGCGCGACCAAGCGCGGCTCCATCCGCGACGTGCTCGACGTGCTGGTGCACCACGGTGCGCCGCCCGATGTCCTGATCGACGCGCACCCGCACGTCGGGACGAACCGCCTCCCGCAGGTCGTGCAGGCGCTCCGCGCGACCATCGTCGACTGTGGCGGTGAGGTGCATTTCGGGACGCGGGTCACGGATCTCGCGCTGGCGAGCGGCGCGGTGACCGGCGTGCTCACCGCCGCGGGCGACCATGTCGCGGGACGGGGTGTGATCCTCGCGACCGGGCATTCGGCCCGCGACGTGCTCGCGCTCCTCCAACGCCGCGGCCTCGCGCTCGAGGCGAAGCCGTTCGCGGTCGGCGTCCGCGTCGAGCATCCTCAGGCGCTGGTCGACCAGATCCAGTATCGCTGCACGACTCGACCGCGCGGGGTGCCGGCGGCGTCGTACGCGCTGGTGCGCCAGGTCAACGGGCGCGGGGTGTTCTCATTCTGCATGTGCCCGGGCGGGGTGATCTGCCCGGCGGCGACGAGCGGCGACGAGGTCGTCGTCAACGGATGGTCGCCGTCCAGCCGCGGGCTCGGCTTCGCGAACGCGGGCATGGTGGTCGAGGTGACGCCGGACGACCTGGCGCCGCATCGGACCGAAGGCGTGCTCGCCGGGATCGCCTTCCAGACGGCGCTCGAGCACGCGGCGTACGTCGCGGGAGGCGGCGGCCTCGTGGCCCCGGCGCAACGGCTCGTCGACTTCGTGGAGGGCTGCGCCTCGTCGGACCTGCCGAGATGCTCGTACCGACCTGGCATTCATCCGGTGAATCTCCACGAGCTGCTGCCGCCGGCGATCGGCGAGCGCCTGCGCGCAGGCTTCCGCGCCTTCGGACGGACCATGCGCGGCTACCTCACCAACGAGGCGGTCGTGGTGGGCGTCGAGACACGCACGTCATCGCCGGTTCGCATCCCGCGCGATCCGACGTCGCGCATGCACCCGCAGGCGTCCGGTCTCTTTCCGTGCGGTGAGGGTGCAGGCTACGCCGGCGGCATCATGTCGGCTGCGCTCGACGGGCAGCGTACGGCGACGGCGCTCGCCGACGCCGCGGGCGCGTCCCGATGAAGGGACGCAACCACCCCGGTTGCGCCCCTTTGTGCTCCTAGTTGTACGCGACCTCGACCCTGGCCGCTTTGGCTTCGGGGCGCTTCGCGATCGTTACTTCGAGCACGCCGTCCTTGTACGCGGCTTTGATCGCGTCGTTACCGACATCGGCCGGAAGCCGGAAGGCCCGATGGATCCGGCCGTAGTGGCGTTCCGCGCGATGAACCCGCGCGTCCTTGGCCCACGTGGGCTCGCTGCGCTCGGCGTTGATCACCAGCGTCCCGGCCTCGACCTTCACTTCGAGCGCGTCGCTCTTCAAACCGGGAAGGTCGATGCTGAAGCGGTAGCTGTCGTGATCTTCGACGACATCGACTGGCGGTGAAATCCGCTCGAACTCTCTCGCGACCCCATTGAAGAGACCGTTGACCCTCTCGACCAACCATCCGTTATTCGCCAAACCATTGTCAATCAAGACGTCCATTTCATCACCTTCCTGCCTGCGGAGTTCGCCGGCTCACCTTCTGGTCGTAAGGTAAGCACGAACGGCGAATCGTCAAGTGGCTCCGGGAGGCGCACCGAGCGGCGACAGCGAAAGGGGTCGTCTCAGCCCACGCCCTCGACGGACGGATCTTTCTCGAGTGTCGCGGAGGTGCGCTGCCGGCTGGCGATCGGCGCGTTGACTTCCTCGTCTCCCGAGCGGATCGTGACGCACGAGAGGAGGCATCCTGGCGGCAGCGCGGTCGGCCCCTGCGCCCGCCTCTCCCAACCATGGCCGATCACTCGCGCCCGGCCAAGAAGGCATCCAGGCCGGACTGAGGGCTCGGGGATGATATACGCCGTCGAGTGCGTTCACTGTCAGGAGACGCTGCTCACGACGGCGCAGATCGGGGACGCCGAAGCACGCATCGTCGCGGGCCATCTAGAGACCCGGCACCCCGCAGTGCTCGACGCGGTGGTTGCCTTCGACGACCCCGGCCTGGCGGAGATACTCCACCACGTCCGGGTGACGAATCGCTGAGACGGCGCGCCTACGCCCCAGGCAGAACGTAGCGCATCATGAACACGAAGTGCGTGATGCTGCCGGCCAGCACGAAGACGTGGAATACCTCGTGGAAGCCGAAGACCCGTGGCGCGGGGTCCGGCCATTTCACCGCGTAGATCACTGCGCCGAGGGTGTAGAGCACCCCGCCCGCCACGAGCCACATCAATCCGCTGACGGGCAGGCTCTGCACCAGCGGTACGACGGCGACGACCGCCATCCACCCCATGCCCACGTAGAGCGCGGTCGAGGGCCAGCGCGGCAGATGTCGGAAGAAGAGCTTGAGCAGCAACCCGAGAAGCGCCAGACCCCATACGACACCAAAGACGCTCCATCCCCACCCGCCCCGCAGCGTCACCAGGCAGACCGGCGTATAGGTGCCCGCGATCAGTACGAAAATCGCCACATGATCGAGGCGCTTGAGAATATCCTCCCCGCGCGGCGGGAGCGCCTGCCAGTGATAGATGGTGCTGGCGGAGTAGAGCAGGATCAGGCTCGCGCCATAGATCGAGAAGCCGACGACCCGCCAAGGATCGCCCCGCGACTCCACGAGCAACGTCACCAGCCCGGTGATCGACAGCACCACCCCGAGGAAGTGCGAGTAGCAGCTCGCCGGGTCTTTCGCGTGCCAGTGCACCGTCGACTGGTTCTAGCGGCAGAGATGAGGCCGGTCCAGTCACCCCAGGCGACGGTCGAAACGCCGAAGGCGCTCGGCTTGCCGCGCCAGACGGGACACGTAGTTTCCGCACCCGCATCGCTGTGCCAGTATTGGTCCCGTGACCAGCGCACCGAGCGGTGGCACGCCTGCGAAACGTCCCGAGGACGGGCGCCAGCGCCGGCTTCGGCCGCAACCCTGGTGGGTCATCTTCCTCGTCGCCATGGTGGCCAACTGGGCGCTCATGCGGGCGTTCGCCCCCGAGCCGAGCTACGTCAACATCCCCTACACGCTCTTCAAGGAGCAGGTGCAGGCGGGCAACGTCGAGGAGGTGACCAGCCAGGGCGACGCGATCCAGGGCACTTTCAAGAAGGAGGTGACCTACCCGCGCGAGGGGCCGAACGCGCGCACCGCGCTGCGCTTCAAGACGCTGCTGCCCGCCTTCGCCAACCCCGGTCTCGAGACGCTGCTCGAGGAGAAGGGCGTGGTCATCAATGCGCGGCCGCTCGACGAGGGCTGGCCCCTCTGGCAGAACCTGCTTCTCGGCTTCGGCCCCACGCTGCTCCTGATCGTGGGGTTCGTCTGGATGAATCAGCGCATGATGGCCAGCGGACGCGGGCTCTTCGGGCTCGCCCGCAGCCGCGCCAAGCGCTACAGCGAGGCGGAGCCGAAGGTCACCTTCGACGACGTCGCGGGCATCGACGACGCCGAGAACGAGCTCGTCGAGATCGTCGACTTCCTGAAGAACCCCGCGAAGTACCAGCGGCTCGGCGGCACCGTGCCGAAGGGCGTGCTGCTCATCGGCGCCCCCGGCACGGGGAAGACCCTCCTCGCCCGGGCGGTCGCCGGCCAGGCCGGCGTCCCCTTCTTCAGCCTGAGCGCCGCGGAGTTCGTCGAGATGATCGTCGGCGTGGGCGCGGCGCGCGTGCGCGACCTCTTCAAGCAGGCCCGCGAGGCCGCGCCGTCGATCATCTTCATCGACGAGCTGGACGCCATCGGCCGGGCCCGCGGGAGCGGGGCGGCGATCGGGGGCCACGACGAGCGCGAGCAGACGCTGAACCAGATCCTGACCGAGATGGACGGCTTCGACTCGCGCGAAGGAGTCATCGTGCTCGCGGCCACCAACCGCGCCGACGTGCTCGATCCGGCGCTGCTCCGCCCTGGCCGCTTCGACCGCCGCGTGATCGTGCAGCGGCCCGACCGGGCCGGCCGCGCTGGGATCCTCGAGGTCCACACCAAGCGCGTGCCCCTCGCGGCCGACGTCGACCTCGAGCGGCTCGCCGCGGAGACGCCCGGCCTGGTCGGCGCCGAGCTCCGCAACCTGGTGAACGAGGCGGCTCTCCTCGCGGCCCGCAAGGACCAGAGCGAGGTCCACGCTCGGGACTTTTCCGAGGCTCTGGAGAAGATCACGCTCGGGCCCGCGCGCCACATCCTGCTGAACCCGGCCGATCGCGAGCGCACCGCCTACCACGAGAGCGGCCACGCACTGCTCGGGCTGCTCGTCCCGGGCAGCGACCCGGTGCACCGCGTGACGATCGTCCCGCGGGGCATGGCGCTCGGGGCGACCTACCAGCTCCCGACCGACGACCGCACCAACTACCCCGAGGACTATCTCCGGGCGCGCATCATCAGCGCGCTCGGCGGGCGCGCGGCCGAGCAGCTCATCTACGGCGTCGTCACGACGGGCGGCGAGAACGACCTCCGGCAGGTCACCGAGATCGCCCGCCAGATGGTACTGCGCTGGGGAATGAGCGAGAAGCTCGGCCCGATCAGCTTCGTTGCCCCGCAGGACGACGGGCTCCCGCCCGCCTTCCAGCGCCAACCCTACAGCGAGGCGACCGCCGAGCTGATCGACGCCGAGGTGCGGCGCATCGTCGAGGAATGCCAGGGGGAAGCGACCCGCCTGCTCACCGCGCACCGCGACAAGCTGGTCGCGCTCGCCACCGCGCTCCTGAAGGCCGAGTCGCTCGACGAGCGCGAGATCCTGGAAGTCACCGGCCTCGGCCCGCCCCCGGCGCGCGCCGCCGGGGCGTGAGGACTGATCCACCGGCGCCCCCATGACACGAGTTCCGGCTGCGGGCACAGCTCCATCGCCTGCGCGACGGCAGCGTTGATGCGATTCATGGTCTCGTACGGCGGCTGGTCCAGTTCATGCCGTGCTACGAGCGATCGCGTCCGTCGCCGACGACCTCCCAACCGCGAGGCGGATTCCCCCGGCTGCCACCCTCGCTGCGCGGATGGGCGCGGCTGACGTTGATGCTCCGTCCTTTCAGGTCGGTTCCATTCAGCCCCTGAATCGCAGCCACCGCGTGCGCCTGCCACGCCATCTCAATGAAGCCAAAGCCCTTCGATCTGCCATTCGACCTGTCCATCACGATGTCCGCGGAACTCACCGGGCCGTAGGCCGCGAACGCCGCCTGGAGATCGACTGGCGCCACCTCGAACGATAGATTGCCGACGAATAGCCTCGTCATTGTCATGCTCTCCCTGTCGCCGCGTGCCAGAGGTTCCCCACACCCGAGTCGAGCGGCGTATTGTCATCCCAGCGGAGGACGGAAGACCTGGATCGGCGTGGGAACATCCTTCGCATGCCGCGGAGCGGCAGGAAGAGCAACACCGTGAGCCCCACGTACCCCGCCATCACCAGTGGGGCGAGTAGGATGCCCAACAGCAGCAGGGGGATGCCTCGGAGGCTGATCATTCTCTCTCGGAACGGCGCATGGCGATCCAGGGAGGTCACGCCAGCCCCCGGCTCACGGCGATGACGACGGTCGCCCGTCCTCACTGCGAGCGGATCAGTCATGGCGCCCCTGGAAGGGGACCAGGCCGTGCTCGACGGCGAACGGCCGCTTGAGGACGATGATCCCTACATCGCCTTGGCGCGCGACCGTGCTACCCCGCTGTAACTGGGTCGGGGCGATCCAGCGGTGCTGATTCGCCATCCGGCAGAGCAGCGCCACGTCCGTCTGCCGCACCACGGTCACGCCCCGAATCTCGATCGTGTCCTCGTACTGCATGGCGGTCCCCTTTCGGAGTCCGCGCCGAGCACACGTGGCAAAGGGGAGGTACCCTGCCGTCGTCGCGCTGCGGGGCTGAGAACG
>Ga0209057_1002929_pt1 | contig 12864 bp, 4 predicted proteins | sample GraSoiAngelo_146_FD_185903 | JGI IMG/M metagenome (GOLD analysis project Ga0209057, IMG submission 185903) | Grasslands soil microbial communities from the Angelo Coastal Reserve, California, USA - 14_1009_05_30cm (SPAdes) (version 2) | ecosystem: Environmental > Terrestrial > Soil > Grasslands ... | reverse complement strand
TCACGACGAATGGGACATCGCGCCAGGACCGCTCGACACGGCGGCTCTCGGCTCGACGCAGGCGGAGGTGGATGCTTGGAAATCATCGTCGAAGCAGATCCTCGACTTCTACATGAGCGCTTTCCCTAGCACGACTGTGATGGGATTGCCGGTTCCGCCGTTCGACCCATCGAATGCGGCTGAAGATCCGCTTACCTCCATGAGAGAGGTCAGCGACTATGCGGCGAACACCTACAATTGCCACTTTGCCTACTCGGTTGCTCCGCTTCAGAGCAGTACGACGACGTCGAACTATCCTCCCGCCAACGAACTCTTGCTGCACTGGACGACCAACCCGACGCATGGCGAAACTTTAAACCCCGCAAGCTCAGCTGACGACTTCGATGCAACTCTGCATGTCGCGCTTGATCTAAAGATACGTGGTATGGAGATATACAAGGTAGACTTCCAGAATGCTGCCTTGCAGTACTTTATAGTCGGCAGTGGTCCCTATGCGGGCGAAGCAGGCGGCATTACTCCACGGCGTGCCGATATGCTCGCGATACCGGCGCCGACACCGTGCCCCGCACCGGCCGATCTTAAAGTAACTGTAAACGATTCGAAAACAGCAGTCGCCGCGGGCGCGCAAGACACTTATTCGATCAAGGTCACCAACGTTGGGCCGAGCAATGTGAGTGAGGCGACCGTGACTGATATTTTCCCGGCAATCTTTACACGGGTGACGTTTACCGCGACACAGAGCGGCGGAGCCACAGGGTTTGAGGCCACCGGCATCGGCAACATCAATGACACCGTGACAATGCCCGCCGGTAGTGTGATTACCTATAAGGCCAGTGGAAAAGTCAGTTCGAGCGCCACCGGCACTCTATCTAATACCGCGACGGTCACTGCTTCGCCCGACGTGCCCGACGCGAATACGGCCAATAACACGGCAACGGATTCTGACACCATCACATTTAGGGCTGATCTCAGGGTAACCGTGAACGACGGAAAGACCGCGACGGTTGCAGGGGCGAAGAATACCTACACGATTGTTGTGACCAACGGCGGGCCAAGTAACGTTTCTGGCGCGGTCATCAACGACAGTTTCCCGAGCACTTTCACCGGCGTCACCTACACCGCCACCCAGACCGGCGGTGCCTCAGGCTTTAGTGCCACCGGCGGCGGCGGCATTCACGACACCGTCGCAATGCCCGCGGGCAGCACTGTTAGCGCACCCAGCGGAGTTACCGACCCAAACCTCGCGAATAACAGCGCGACGGATACGGATACGCTTTGATTATTGCTCAACGCAGAGAGAGTGCGAAGGGGGACGCGATTAGCTACGCCAGAGGCGGGCCAAATTTGGACGCGGCGAGATTCGGGTGCTCAAACACGACGCCTTAGTGGAAAGCGTCATCCGGGTTTAGCGTCTCGCCGAGCGAACATGTGACTTGTAACCTTGGCGATGGTACAATGTTCTATTTGGTCCTATTGAAGTAATGTCCCCGGCGGGAATGGAGCCCGCGGGAGCGGAGCGACATAGACGAAGCCCCGCAGGGGTGAGCGTTCGGGAGAACGCGAATCAATCGAACCTTCGCTTTGAACCACCCTTAAGTTGGCCAACCCTCTGGCATACCATGCAATGTCCCCGGCGGGAATCGAACCCACATTTAAGGTTTAGGAAACCCTTGTTCTTTCCGTTGAACTACGGGGACGATGCGATTTCCGATTTTCGATCTTCGATTGCCGATTTCAAATGCAGAATGCGAGAAGGATAGCGAGCTGTTTCTACTGCGATGACAGCCGAAGTGACGCGGCGATCACGGACAGTTTTCGACCAGCTTGCTCTCGACGGTCGGGCGGAAGTGGAATTATGAATTGCTTTGTTTTTAGGTAACTTCACCGGATGTCGGCCGCGGTTAATAAGGAAATTCAACTCGAAATCGCGCATGTCTTGTTCATAGACATCGTCGGCTATTCGAAGTTGCTCATCACTGAGCAGAGCGAATTGCTTCGCCGGTTGAGCGACGTTGTGCGCGAAACAGAGCAATTCCGCAGCGCGGAAGCGCAAGGCAAACTGGTGCGCTTACCAACCGGCGACGGCATGGCGTTGGTTTTTCGTAATAATCCAGAGGCGCCAGTCAAATGTGCCCTGGAATTGAGCAAGAAGTTGAAGGCTCATCCCGAACTGAGTGTGCGCATGGGCATTCATAGTGGCCCAGTCAACGAAGTGGCCGACGTGAACGAGCGGACGAACATCACCGGAGCAGGAATCAACGTGGCGCAACGGGTGATGGATTGTGGCGATGCCGGGCACATTCTCCTCTCCAAACATGTGGCCGACGATCTTGAGCAATATCCGCAATGGCGTTCCCAACTGCATGACCTCGGCGAATGCGAAGTAAAACACGGCGTCCGCGTCTCCGTCGTTAATCTCTATACCGATGAACTCGGTAACCCAGAAGTGCCAGAGAAATTTCGGCAGACAAAAGAGACGCAAATAGCGCCGGCGACTCCCGCATCCGATGCAAAACCGGCTCGACGAACACGCACATGGATTGCTGCGCTTGTCATTGTTGCAGCTTCCGCCGCTGCGGGAACTTACATTTTCTCACATCGGTCCAGTTCGAAAGCGATTCTGGAAAAATCGATCGCCGTGCTCCCGTTCGAAAATCTAAGCCGCGATCCAGACAACGCCTACTTTGCCGACGGCATCCAGGACGAGATTCTGACCCGCTTATCCAAGATCGCCGACCTGAAGGTCATCTCGCGCACTTCCACCCAGCATTACAAAAGCGCACCGGAAAACCTGCCTGAGATCGCAAATCAACTTGGCGTCGCCCACATCCTGGAAGGAAGCGTGCAGAAGAGCGGCGACGCCGTGCGGGTGAACGTGCAGCTGATCAAGGCAGCGAATGATTCCCATCTTTGGGCCGATAGCTTTGATCGCAAACTGACCGACATCTTTTCGGTCGAGAGTGAGGTGGCCAAAGCCATCGCCGACCAGTTGCGAGCGCACCTGACCGGTCGTGAAGAACAAGTCATCGCCGCCAAACCGACGGACAATCCTGAGGCGTACGATGCCTACCTGCGCGGGCTGGCTTATACACTGAAGGCTGGTAACACAACCGCCAACACCCTTGGCGCACAGAAATATCTCAGAGAAGCGGTGAGGTTGGATCCGAAGTTCGCCCTTAGTTGGGCGCTGCTGTCATACGTTGATGCGCTCGGCTACATCACAACGGCTCTTCAACCAACGGTCGCCCTCCGCGAAGAGGTACGACAGGAAGCCGAAACCGCGCTCACTCTTCAGCCCAATCTTGGCGAGGCCGTAGTGGCCAAGGGATATTACCACTACGGCTGTCTAAAGGATTACGACACCGCGGTGCGTTACTTTGAGCAAGCACGTCGGTTCCTGCCCAATAGCAGCCGGATTCCTGAATCGCTGGCCTATGTCGCCCGGAGGCGAGGCCAGTGGGACCGGAGCGAGTCGTACTTCAACGAAGCCGAGCGGCTCGACCCGCGCAACGTTAACCTACTCACCCAGCACGCGCTTTCCTATGTCGTCCTTCGTCGTTTCCCCGAAGCGCTGCGAAAGCTTGATCAGGTTCTCAACATCATGCCGGACGACGTGGATACTCTCGTGGTAAAGGCGGCTATTGCACAAGCCGAGGGCGACCTGCCGCGTGCCTCGGCGCTCCTCGCTCCGCTGCATCCGAACGCCGACGACTCCAGTGCGTTGGAAACACAAGTTTACCAAGCGATCTTGGAGCGCCGCTCTGCACCAATCATCTCTCGACTAAAGGAAATCCTGGCCAAGCCTGACCCAGCGTTGGGTTATAACAACGGCGAACTGCGCTTTTGGTTAGGCTGGGCGCAAGATGTCGCGGGTGACCATGCCGCCGCACAGCAAAGTTGGCGACAGGCGCGCAGCGAACTGGAATCTTTTCTCAAAGAACAGCCGGAAAATTATCTCCTCATTGGAGATCTCGCGCTGACCGATATGGGCCTTGGCGACAAAGCCGCCGCGTTGGCTCTGTCGGAACGGGCCGCGGCCGCGATGCCGATCGAGAAGGACACGTTATCTGGTCCCAGTCCGATCGAGATCCTCGCCCGCGTGGCAGCGCAAATGGGGGAGCCCGACCGCGCCATCGCCGCTTTACAGAAACTACTCTCGATACCGTATAGTGGCGCACTGGCTTCAAACGCGCCGCTCACTCCCGCGCTGCTCCGGCTCGATCCCATGTTCGATCCGCTCCGGAATGATCCGCGCTTTCAGAAACTCGCTTCGACTACACTTACGGCGGCTGACAAATAAGCCGACGCAGGGACATCACCGATCTCGTCGCCGAGCTGAAGCGGCAAATTGTTTGCACGGCTGCTCGCGTGCGCAGTCATGGGCTGCGTGCTAACAAAAACAGGGCTGTGTTTTGTGTCACCCTTTGTGTCATCCGGCTGCCCAAAAAATGGGCAGATTCCTGATGACGTGAGATGACGAAGCTTCCGGTGCAAGCTACTAGTAAAAGGTAGTTTGCGTAGTTGAGACAACTGCTGACAAGGTGTGATGAAACATCCGTTTCGTCTTAGGAAACCCTCGTTCTCTCCGTTGAACTACGGGGACGATGATCTGGAAGGAATAGACGAATTGAATGAAGATGGGCAAGCTGCCGTTAGAGTGCGCAGCGAACTCTCGAGGGCGGGCTTTGCTCTCGACTATCGGCAGTTGAGTCGAGATTATAGATCATTCGCGTAGGCCCCGTTGGAGCCTTGATATGTCTGCCGAGGTTAAAAAGGAAATTCAGCTAGAGATCGCCCATGTCCTGTTCATAGACATTGTTGGCTACTCGAAGCTCTCGATTAATGACCAGAACCGGGCGGTTGAAGAATTAAACCAGGTCGTTCGCGCGTCGGAACAATTTCAACTCGCCGAAGCAGCGGGTCGCTTACTGAAGATCGCGACCGGCGATGGCATGGCGTTGGTCTTTTACACCAGTCCGGAAGCACCCGCGCAATGTGCAGTCGAGATCGGCCGCGCTCTCAAGGAACATCCACGCCTGCAACTGCGCATGGGTATTCACAGCGGGCCGGTCAGCGGTGTGGTCGATGTAAACAATCGTCCCAATCTAGCCGGAGCCGGCCTGAACATGGCGCAACGGGTGATGGATTGCGGCGACGCCGGGCACATTCTTCTGTCCAAGCATGTGGCCGAAGATTTGGAAGAATACGAGCAATGGCGGCCGCTCCTGCATGATCTTGGCACATGCGAAGTAAAACACGGCGGACGCGTTGGCGTGACCAACCTCTACTCAGATGAAGTTGGCAATCCGCAGCTGCCCAAGAAATTCGTGGCGCTTAAGAAACACCGCACCCATGTCCGCTGGGGGGAAGCGGCCATCGGATTTTTGGTGCTCGCGGCGATTGTCGCTGCCTTCATCTTTCTCCTACGCAAACCGACGCGAGCGGTACTAAACATTGCGGAAAAGAGTATCGCCGTATTGCCTTTCGAAAATCTGAGCGAAGACAAGGCGAACGCCTACTTTGCCGAAGGCATCCAGGACGAAATCCTGACGCGTCTGTCCAAGATTGCTGATCTTAAGGTCATCTCGCGCACATCCACGCAGCATTACAAAAGCGCACCTGAAAACCTGCCTGAGATCGCCAAGCAACTTGGCGTGGCCCACATCCTGGAAGGAAGCGTGCAGAAGAGCGGCGACGCCGTGCGTGTAAACGTGCAGTTAATCAAAGCCGCCAATGATTCTCATCTTTGGGCCGACACTTTTGATCGCAAACTGACTGACATCTTCTCGGTCGAGAGTGAAGTCGCCAAAGCGATCGCCGACCAGTTGCGAGCGCACATCACGGGTCAGGAAGAGCAAATCCTCGCCGCCAAACCGACAGACAATCCTGAGGCTTACGATGCCTACTTGCGTGGGCTGGCTTATACACTGAAAGCCGGGTACTCACCCGCCTACGCCCTTGCCGCGCAGAAATATCTGAGAGAAGCGGTGCGGTTGGACCCGAAGTTTGCCCTAGCCTGGGCACTGCTGTCATACGCGGATGCGAGCGGCTACATCATAGGGAGTCTTCAACCAACGGTTGCGCTCCGTGAAGAGACGCGGGAGGCAGCCGAGACCGCGCTCGCTCTTCAGCCCAATCTCGGCGAGGCCGTATTGGCCAAGGGATATTACCACTACGCCTGCCTGAAGGATTACGACACTGCGGTGCGTTATTTTGAGCAAGCACGCCAGCTCCTGCCCAATAGCAGCCGGATTCCTGAATCGCTAGCCTATGTCACGCGGAGGCGAGGCCAGTGGGAGCGGAGCGAGTCGTACTTCAACGAAGCCGAGCGGCTTGACCCGCGCAACGTTACCATGCTCAACGAGCACGCGGGATCCTACATCATGCTTCGTCGTTTCGCCGAAGCGCTGCGGAAGCTTGATCAGGTTCTCAATATCGTACCGGACGACGTCAATACCCTTGTGTTCAAGGCGGCCATCGCACAAGCCGAGGGTGATCTGCCGCGGGCTGCCGCGCTTCTCGCCCCGCTCCACCCAGGCGCCGACGACTCCCCGGTCTTGGAAACACAAGTTTATCAAACGATATTGGAACGCAATCCCGGACCGATGATCCCTCGGCTAAAGGAAGTGTTGGCCAAGCCTAATCCGGCGTTGGGTTATCTCAATGGCGAACTGCGCTTTTGGTTAGGCTGGGCACAAGAAGTCGCCGGTGATCATGCCGCCGCGCAGGAAAGTTGGAAGCAGGCGCGCAGCGAACTGCAACCCTTTCTCAAAGAGCAGCCGGAAAATTTCTATCTCATTGGCGATCTCGCGCTAACCAATATGGGCTCGGGCGACAAAGCCGCTGCGTTGACTCTGTCGGAACGGGTTATGGCCGCGCTGCCGATTGAAAAAGACGCGGTGACTGGTCCCACTCCGATCGAGATTCTGGCCCGGGTGGCGGCGCAGATGGGAGAGCCCGACCGCGCCATCGCCGCTTTACAGAAACTACTCTCGATACCGTACGCTGGCGCTTTCCCTGCGGGCCCGCTCACTCCTGCGCTGCTCCGGCTCGATCCAATGTTCGATCCGCTTCGGAACGATTCGCGCTTTCAGAAACTCGCCGAGTCGGCCGAGCCGGAATAGACCATGGCACCGGAAATCACAAAAGAGATTCAGCTCGAGATCGCGCATGTCCTCTTCATCGACATTGTCGGTTATTCGAAGCTTTCGGTTAAGGATCAGCACGCGGCGGTTGAACAGTTAAATCAAGTTGTTCGCGCTTCGGAACAATTTCAACGGGCCGATAGCGCGGCCCGCCTGCTTAAGGTCGCGACCGGCGATGGCATGGCGTTGGTGTTTTACACCAGTCCGGAGGCGCCGGCACAATGCGCGGTGGAGATCAGCCGCTCGCTCAAGGAAGAGCCGCGCCTGCAATTGCGGATGGGAATCCACAGTGGACCGGTCAGCGGTGTGGTCGATGTGAATGAGCGGGCCAACGTCGCGGGCGCTGGGATCAACCTGGCGCAGCGGATGATGGATTGCGGGGATGCCGGGCACATTCTGCTGTCCAAGCATGTCGCCGAAGATCTGGAAGAATACGACAGGTGGCGGCCACTTCTGCACGACCTCGGCGCATGCGAAGTGAAGCATGGAGTGCGTGTTGGCGTCACTAATCTCTACTCTGACGAGGTAGGTAATCGGCAACTGCCGAAAAAGTTCCAAGCCCTGAAGAAGCACAGGGCGCGCGTGCGCTGGGCGGCCACGACGGCAGCGTTGCTCACGCTCGGGGTAATCGTCGCTGGTATTGCAATGTTTTCCCGTTATCGGATCCGATCAACACTGGCGGCGCCGGAAAAATCGATTGCGGTGCTTCCGTTCGAAAACCTAAGCGAAGAAAAAGCCAACGCCTACTTTGCAGATGGCGTCCAGGATGAGATCCTTACCGATCTCGCTAAAGTTGCGGACCTGAAAGTCATTAGCCGCACAAGTGTGATGCAGTATAAGAATGCAGCAATGCGCAATCTGCGCGAGATCGCGCAGCAACTCGGCGTCTCGCATGTGCTTGAGGGAAGCGTGCAACGCGCGGCCAACCGCATTCGTGTAAACGCCCAGTTGATCGACGCCCGGACCGATGCGCATCTCTGGGCGGAGCATTATGATCGGCCGCTCGACGACGTGTTCGCGATCCAAAGCGAAATTGCCAAGACCATCGCCGACCAGCTTCAAGCCAAAATTTCCCTTAGCGAGAAGGCGGCGATCGAAAAAGCGCCGACAACAAATCTTGTCGCGTACGACCGCTATTTGCGTGCCCAGGAACTCTTCGCCGACACCTCTGATCCAATCCATGCAAGGGAAAAGCTGCCCCAAGCCGCCCACTTGCTCGAGGAAGCTGTCACCCTTGACCCGCACTTCCTACCGGCTTGGTGCCTCCTTTCCAGGATACATGGCGTTACTTACTTTAGGGGCCATGACCACACTCCGGCCCGTCTCGATCTGGCTTACGCGACCGTGCAGGCAGCGCTCCGTCTCCAAGAGGATGCAGGCGAAGCCCACCTCGCTCTGGCCAATTATTATTACCACGGCTTCCGCGACTACCAGCGGGCTCGCAGCGAGCTAGCTATCGCCAGACAGACGTTGCCCAACAGCGCCGACGTATTTCGATACACGGGCTTCATCGATCGTCGCGAAGGCCATTGGGAAGCGGCGACGCGCAACCTAGAGCGCGCCGTTGAGCTGGATCCGCGCAACTTCTTCATTCTCCAGCAACTCGCTTTGACTTACCAGTCGCAGCGTCGCTACGCGGACGAAGCCCGAACATACGATCGAGCATTCACGATCGTGCCGGCCGATCCGAATACTCGCATACTTCGGGCGCTGATTGCGTTGGATTGGCGGGCGGACATCAAACCTTTTCAGGCCACGCTAGCTACCTTGGTGGCTGAAAATCCCAGCGTCGCGGCCGATGTAGATCTCCCCCGCTATGCCCTGTGCGAACGGACTGCGGCCGCCGCAACCCGGACGCTCACAAACTATCCCCGCGAGGGCGTCGTAAATAATGGAGTCAACTTTCCGTATGTATATTGGGAGGGCGCCGTCGCTCGTTACCAGGGTGATTCAGCCAAAGCGCGAACCGCCTTTACTGCCGCGCGCAGAGAAGTGGAAAAGACTGTGGAACAGCAGCCCGACTTCGCGGCCGCCCTCAGCCTGTTGGGCATGATCGACGCCGGGCTCGAGCGGAAAGAAGAGGCACTTCGAGAGGGACGTCGCAGCTGTGAATTGCTGCCCATCTCCAAAGACGCTATCGACGGCGCGGACTTAGCCATTAATCTGGCGCAAATCTACGCCTGGACTGGTGAGAAAGATCGCGCCATCGAACAGATCGCGGCGGTGGAGCATGTTCCGAACACCCTCAGCTATGGCCTTCTCAAACTTCACCCTTACTGGGACTCGCTGCGTGGCGATCCGCGCTTCGAGAAAATCGTTGCCTCGCTCGCGCCGAAGACGAATCCGAAATAGCCATCTTGGGCCTTCGTCTGGTTCTCTCTAACAGCTCTTTGCTCTCGATCTATGCAATAGCAATGGAATGATTGTTCGCGTACGATTGCGAGCGGCGTTATTGAATGTCCACCGAAGTTAAAAAGGAGATCGAGCTTGAGATCGCGCACGTTCTCTTCCTTGACATCGTGGGTTACTCGAAACTCTCCGTTAACGAACAACACGGCAGAGTTGATGAACTAAACGAGGTTGTTCGTCAGTCGGAGCAATTCCGGAAAGCGGACGCAGCCAACCGGATCTTAAAAATCCCGACCGGCGACGGCATGGCGCTGGTGTTCTATCGGAGTCCGGAGGAACCGGCGCAGTGCGCCTTTGAGATCAGCCGCGCGCTGAAGGACAATCCGCGCCTGCAAGTCCGGATGGGCATTCACAGCGGGCCGGTCAGTGGTGTGGTGGACGTGAACGAACGGACGAACGTGGCCGGCGCGGGCATCAACCTGGCCCAACGAGTGATGGATTGTGGCGACGCCGGGCACATTCTTCTGTCCCATCATGTGGCCGAGGACCTGGCCGAATACGAACGATGGCGACCGTTTCTGCACGATATCGGCACCTTCGAGGTGAAACACGGTGCGCGAGTGAGCGTGACCAACCTTTACTCCGATGAGGTTGGTAATCCGAACCTGCCGAGCAAGCTGCAGGCGGTTAAGAAACATCACGCCCATGTGCGTTGGGCGGCAGTGGCGATCGGGTTGCTGGTGGTAGCCGCGCTCGGCGCAGTGGTTCTCTCTTTTTTGCGGAAAGGACCGGCTCGTTCGCTCGCCACTGCCGTGGAAAAAAGCATCGCGGTGCTGCCTTTCGAGAATCTGAGCGAGGAGAAGCAGAACGCCTATTTCACCGATGGAGTGCAGAACGAAATTCTTACTGATCTAGCCAAGATCGCGGATTTAAAAGTGATCAGTCGCACTTCCGTGATGCTCTACCAAGCCGGCAGTCCGCGGAATCTACGCGAAATTGGCCAGCAACTAGGGGTTGCTCACATACTGGAAGGTAGTGTCCAGCGCGCCGGCGGGAAAGTGCGGGTGAACGCGCAGTTGATCGACGCTCGGACCGACAAGCATCTCTGGGCGAAGACATACGACCGTGACCTGGCCGATGTTTTCGCGATCGAGACAGAGTTGGCGCAATTAATCGCAGATGAACTTCAGGCCAAACTCTCCGCTGGCGAAAAAGCCGCCATTGCAGAGCCGCCGACCAGGGACCTGGTTGCCTACGACCTTTATATTCGCGCTGCGGCTTTGATCGACCAGGCCGACTATGTGCAAGATAAAGAGCAAGAAAAGGATCTTTTCCAAGCAGTGGAGTTACTCAACCAGGCGATCGCCCGGGATCCAGCGTTTTTCCTCGCATATTGCAGGTTAGCTGAGGCGTACGACGCTCTCTACTTCCAAGGGGTCGATCACACGCTCGCTCGGCTGGCCTTGGCGAACTCCGCAATCGATGCCGCGTTTCGCTTGAAACCAGATTCAGGCGAAGCGCATCTTGCCTTGGCTACGCACTTTTACCACGGCTACTTCGATTACGACCACGCCCGTGACGAGCTCGCCATCGCCGTCCACACCCTGCCCAACAATGCACGAATTTTTGAATGGACTGGATACATCGACCGCCGGCAGGGCCGTTGGCATGATGCCGTGCGCAACCTGGAGCGTGCAAGTAAGCTCGATCCGCGAAACGTTAAGATTCTCACTGGTGCCGCGGTAACTTACAATTTAATGCGCGACTATGGGCGAGCGAGAGAGACTTTTGATCGCCTCATTGCCCTCGAACCAAACAACGATTTTCCACGGGTGTATCGTGCTTGGATCGACGCATATGAGCGAGCCGATACTCGACCATTGCATGCTGTTATCGAAAAGATTCTTAGGGATGACCCAGCATCGGCGCGATTTCTGCCGGACTGGCGCTTTTATCTCGCTTTGTGGGAGCACGATCCTGTCGCGGCCGATCGCGCCCTGGCGGCGCTCACTGAGAGTACCGTTGCCACAGGAGGTCCGGTTAAACTTAGCCGATATTACGTGGAGGGTTTAGTTGCTCGGATGAAAGGAGACACAGTCGCGGCACGCGCCGCCTTTAGCGCCGCGCGTGCGCAGCAGGAGGAAGCGGTCCGCGAACGGCCTGATGACGCCGCGGTTCTTTGCCTCCTGGGTCTGATCGACGCTGCACTCGGGCGAAAAGAAGAGGCGCTGCGCGAGGGTCGCGAGGCAGTGGAACTTCTCCCCGTGGCGAGGAACGCGACCGACGGCGCGGATATACTTCATTTTTACGCGGTGATCTGTGCCTGGACTGGCGAGCACGACCTTGCCATTGAGCAACTCGAAACCCTCGCGAAAATCCCGGCGCGTGTCTGCTACGGGGAGCTCCGTCTCGATCCGCGTTGGGACCCGTTGCGCGGCGATCCGCGCTTCGAAAAAATCGTAGAGTCGCTCGCGCCGAAAGAATGATGTAGGCGAGCGGCGTGGCAACCCGGTAAGCTCAGAAGATGTCGTCCGAAGAACAAACCCGTTTGCAGATTGGGCACGTTTTGTTCATCGACATTGTGGGCTACTCGAAATTGCTCGTTAACGAGCAAAGCGGATTGCTGCGCGAGCTCAATGAACTCGTCAGCGGCACCAGGGAATTTCGCGAAGCCGAGGCCGAAGGAAAACTGATCCGGCTCCCGACGGGCGATGGGATGGCGCTTGTTTTCCGGACAGACCCTGAGGCACCGGCGCAATGCGCCTTGGAAATTGCGCGAGCCCTGAAAGAACATCCGCGGATCGCGCTGCGGATGGGAATTCACAGCGGTCCCGTCAACGAAGTGGTCGATGTAAACCAGCGCCAGAACATCGCCGGGGCGGGGATCAACATGGCGCAACGGGTGATGGATTGTGGCGACGCCGGCCACATCTTCGTCTCCAAACATGTGGCTGAAGATCTGGAACAGCATGACCGTTGGCGGCCGCTCTTGCATGATCTTGGCTCGTGCGAAGTGAAACATGGCGTCCGCATCGAAATCAGCAATCTCTATTCGGATGAAGTCGGCAATCCGCAACTGCCCAAAAAGCTCGAAGCGGTCAGGAAACATCGGGCGCATGTGCGTTGGGCGGCAGTGGCGATTGGGCTACTCGTGCTTGGAGCAGTCGTCGCGGCCTTCATGATTGTTTCGCGTAGGCCGACCACGTCGGTAACTGCCATTCCCGAAAAAAGCATCGCCGTGCTGCCATTCGTGGACATGTCGGCGGGGAAGGACCAGGAGTACTTCTCCGACGGTATCTCGGAGGAACTGCTTAACCTGCTGGCGAAAATTCCGCAGTTGCAGGTGACGGCGCGCACCTCGTCGTTCGCG
>Ga0209057_1002926_pt1 | contig 12875 bp, 9 predicted proteins | sample GraSoiAngelo_146_FD_185903 | JGI IMG/M metagenome (GOLD analysis project Ga0209057, IMG submission 185903) | Grasslands soil microbial communities from the Angelo Coastal Reserve, California, USA - 14_1009_05_30cm (SPAdes) (version 2) | ecosystem: Environmental > Terrestrial > Soil > Grasslands ... | reverse complement strand
CTGGAGCTGCTGTCCGAGCTCGATGGGCTCTGCGACCTGTTCCTCGACGAGTACGAGAGGATGGCCCCGGTCTCTCGCGCGCGGGTCGCGCTCTGGGAGACGCTCTATCTCCTGGAGAGCGTTCTGAACAGCGGGACGAAGCTCCAACCAGACCGCCTGGAAGGCGGCATGGCTCTCCTCGAGCGTCGCCTCCGCCAGAGCCCCTTGTCATTCGCGTGAACGGCATCGGCAGCCTCATCGGCTCGCACTCCGTGAATGCGGAGGACGTCCTTTCGGCCCCGGCCGGGATCGCCGAGGTCCGATGGGTGCTCCTGGGCGCATCGCCGAGAAGAGCCTTGCGAGCCGCGCTCCAGGGCCTGCTCGATGAGGGCGCGGTGCTGCGAGCGTGCCGGGTGCGGCGCGCGAAATTCAAGCCCGGCCGCAAGCTCACCGTGCACTACGACGCGTGGGTACGATCGGGCGGCACGGACCTCAGGCGATCGGTCGTCGCGGTCTGGGATCGAGGCGAGGGCGGGATCCATCTCGATCCACGCGCCTCCGCGCTCGAAGGCGAGGCGGTCGCCGCGGGCCTCGCCGCCCCGTTCCGCGGCCTGTTCGCCCGGCTGCCCGGGTGGAATGTGTCCGTTCTGGTCTCCCCCCTGGATCCTCGGTTCCCCCAGCTGATCCGTCTTTCCGACCCCAGGCACGTGGCGGCGATGCTCGCCGGTCCCCTGTCGCAGGCGTCCGGCGTCGGGTACCGCATCAGCACGATCCGGTACCGTCCTGGAGAACGCCACGTGCTTCGCTACGAACCCTCGGCCGCGCCCGTCGCACCCACCCGCGCCGTGTTCGCCAAGCTGTCCCGCAGCGACGCCGACGTGGCCCGGGCGTTCCGCGTGGCCACACGCGTCGCGGACCGGCTCGATGCGTCCGGCGGCGAAACGCGAGCCCTGCGGCCCCTCGCGGCGGTCCCCGAGGACGGCGTGATCCTGTTCCCCGAGGTCTCCGGGCGTCCGCTGTCGGAACTCCTTTGCCGCCACGACGGGGTGACCTGGCATCTGCAGAGAGCGGGTCGTGCGCTGCGGGCCCTCCATTCGGGACCGGCCTCGCTCGCAGGAGCGCTCGACGGCCGGGACTTCGCCACGGAGGTCGAGGCCGTGCGGCGGGCGAGCGAGCACATCTGCGCTCTCCTCCCGCGGACCGGGGCCGTGATCACCCACACGCTCGAACGCGCACGCTCCGCTTACGACCGGCTCCCCCCCGAGGCCCCGACGTTCACCCACGGAGACTTCAAGGCCGACCACCTGTGGGTCTCGGGCGGCGGCCTGACGGTGCTCGACTTCGGGTCGTGCGCGATCGGCGACCCCGCCCTCGATGTCGGGAAGTTCCTCGCGGACCTGCGCTGGTGGTCTTCCCTCTCCGGCCGAGGATCCGCGAGCGTGCGGGGGGCGTTCCTCGAGTCGTACGGTGCGGAGGGGAGCGAAGCGAGGCTGCTGCGGGCCCGCGTCTACGAGGCGTTGTTCCTCGTCGTGTTCGCGGCCCACCGGGTGCCGCTGTACCACCCCGGCTGGGCGGAGCGCACCGCACGTCTGGTGCAACACGCCAGGGCGCTGCTCGGCCAGCTACCCTGAGTTCACCGGCCTCGCGCGGGGCCTCAGTGCCGTGCGTGCGTCAACCAAGGGGTCAGCTGGTCCCTCGACGGGCCGCCCGTGGTGCGAGTGCTGCGGGGGTTTGCCGGTTCTTCCCCCTCCCATCGCGCGCGCGTGAGGAGACAACCCACGGAGAGCCCGGGCGCGCAGCGTGCTTGTGAAAACGGGGCTGCCGACCCCCCGCGGCGAATTCCTCGGCTAGCTGGCGGGCCTGGCCGTCGGTGTACTGCCTCGGTGGCGTCTTCATCAGGTAGGCCGAAGGCCCCTCGAGCGGCCCTCCGATCCCGCGGTCGAGGGCCAGCTTGGCGTAGCGCACCGCGTCGATCACCACCCCGGCGCTGTTCGGGCTGTCCCAGACCTCCATCTTGACCTCGACGTTCAGCGGAACGTTGCCGAAGGTCGTGCCCTCCATCCTGATGTAGGCCCACTTGCGGTCGGTCAGCCAAGGCACGTAGTCGCTCGGCCCGACGTGGACGGCCTCGGCCGGCAACGCATAGTCGAGCTGGCTGGTCACCGCGCCGGTCTTGGAGATCTTCTTGGACTCCAGACGCTCGCGCTCCAGCATGTTGTAGAAGTCCATGTTGCCGCCGAAGTTGAGCTGGTAGGTCCGGTCGAGCTTCACGCCACGCTCGCGGAACAGGTTGGTCAGCACACGGTGGAGGATCGTCGAGCCGACCTGGCTCTTGACGTCGTCGCCGATGATCGGCAGCCGGCGGTCACTGAAGCGCTTGGCCCAGTACGGCTGCGAGGCGATGAAGACCGGGATGCAGTTGACGAGCGCGCAGCCGGCTTCCAGGACCTGCTCGACGTACCACTTGGTCGCCATCTCGGAGCCGACCGGCAAGTAGTTCACGACCACATCGGTGCGGGTGTCCTTGAGGATATTCACGATGTCGGCGGTCGATCCCCGCGCCTTCCTGACCCTGGTGCTGACATACGTGCCCAGGCCGTCGTGAGTCATGCCGCGGTCGACGCGCACCTTCAGGTTCGGCACCTCCGCGAACTTGATCGTGTTGTTGGGAGGGGCGAATATCGCTTCGGCCAGGTCCAGACCGACCTTGCCCTCGACCACGTCGAAAGCGGCCGAGAACTCGACGGCGTGGATAGGGTAACCGCCCAAGTCGATGTTCATCAAACCGGGCACGATCCCATCTTCGGCGGCGGTGCGGTAGAACTCGACCCCCTGCACCAGCGACGAGGCGCAGTTGCCGACGCCGATGATTGCAACCCGGATCTTCTGGCCTCTGTGTTTACCGTCGTGATCCATCGTGCTGCCTCCCGCTTTCTCCAAGTTGGGGTTTCGCCGATTCCGGTTGCGCCATGCCACGCATCCGCTGCTCTTGCCGCAGAGAGATTGCGCTTGCCCGGGCGGCGGGGACACACACGGAGACATGTGAGCCGAGATACCTATCCTGCTTCGCCCCTTGTCGGCGGCGCCCGAACCAGGGGACGATCGCCTTCACGTGCCCGAGGTTCGAGGACGAGCCTGCCCTCGCGCGGAGACCTCGCCAAGGCGTTCGGCGGCCACGGCTTCGAGCTCCGCCACGGGGTCGGGGCGGGCGAGGCGAGTCGCACCACCGGGACACCACCCGGGCTGGTGCTGCTCGGCCTACGCCCGATTTTCCGCCGACGGATGTGGCACAGGCCATCAGCCGTGCCCTCCAAGCATCGCCGCACAGCAGCTGACGCGCAGCGGCTCCGGAGCCGAACCCCGGATGTGCGCTCTGACGCCCCGCGCAAAGAAGAAGCAGCAGGCCCCGGCGCCTTGGCGCCCTCCTGTCCGCTTCGGGCGGTCGTCGCCGGGTTGGCGTTGGTGCTGGCGGTGGTGCCCAGTCTGCAGCATGCCGCCCGTCTCCGGCGCCTTTCCGGCGCCTCACTCGCTAACCCGGCCGCAACTGAGCGTTAACGTGGCGGCAACTGCCCTGTCAATAGCCTGGTAGGAGTATGGAGAGCTATCCTTAGCTACCCTTTTAGCCACTCACTCAGGCCACATAGCAAGCGCTATGCCCACGGGTGTCCCGGCGCCGCCGGGAGAACCGCGCGCGCAACACCCGCTTTCAGGCGGTCGGCTGCGCTCGAGCCGCCCGGTGCGGTAGAACACCCGCTTGATCCGCGCCGTCGCCCGATCCTCCGTGCCCGGCACTCGAGGGAACGGCCCCGGGCCGGGCGTTCCATAATCCTTGTGCAGGCGCGCGTCCAAGACGCCCGTCGTTACGGGGCTTCGGTTCATAGTTCGTCGCGCGCCAGAACCAAGACGATTGTGGAGCTGGACGCTACCACAAAACGTCCCGGCGGCTGCGGGGGAGGGGAACCCACGCTGGAAGCCCCGCTAGCGTGCCCGCAAATGTCGACACTGAGCCCAGCTCGGGGCGGCGGGCGGCGGTCTCCGTGGCGCCCTACCAGCCTTGTCTATGGGAAGCTGACGAACAGGTCGCTCAAGTCGGTGGCGTTCGCCGCGTCGCCCAGCAGCGGGGTCACGCCGAAGATCTCCTCGACCGTGCGCAGCGTCGTGCTGTGGGTGTAGTGGATGGTGTTCTGGTACCCCCCACCCTTGGCCTTGGGGGAGAGCACGATCATGCCGATCGGGCCGTCGCCCGTCTCGGCCTCATCCCAGGTGATGAAGATCGCACCGTTGTTGGCGAAGGAGGGCGAGCCGAGGAGCTTCGGCAGCTCCCTCGACAGCCACGCATCGCCCTGCTTGACCGGATCGTTCACGGGATCGCAGGCGTCGTGCATGTCGTCGCAGACGTTCGGCGTGACGAAGTTGTAGCGCGCCACCGTGTCGTTGATGAGGTCCGCCTCGAGCTCCGAGTAGGGACGCACGTGCTGGAGGCAGCGCGGCGCCCGCGGGTTGTTCCTTTGGGTAACGTCGTCGAAGTACACGAAGGGGTCGTGGTGGACGACGTAGTCTCCCTGGTCGATCAACGGGCAGACGATGCCGCCCGTCCCTTCCTGGTAGGCGCGCCAGGACACGCCCGCCGCGTCGAGCAGCGTGACGAGATGGGCCGTGCTGCTCTGGTGATTCGTGCTTGGCTCCGCGTCGTCAAGAATCCCAAAGTTCGTACCGGCTTCGAGCCAGAGGTAGTTGGGTAAGCTCGGGTGGAGGCCGGGCGGGTTGTAGTACTGCGTCGCGTGCGAGGCGATCGCCAGCAAGGTGTTGTTGATATACGGGGCTGACGGGCTGTTCTTGATGCTCGACCAGTCGTGGTTCTCCATCAGGATGAGGAACACCGTGTGGATGGGGCAGGCGCCGGTGCAGGCGCCCGGCCGCGTGACGCAGTGGCATTCGGCATCACAGATGGCGCCGTTCTCGCACGCGCTTCCGGGGGGGTCACATTGCTCGCCGCGTGCGGGCGTCACGACTCCGTCACCGCAGCGCACGGCACAATCACTGCCCCGTGCGGCGCAGCACGTGTGGCATTCGCGCACGAAATCGCCGCACGCGGTACGCTCTGCCCGCGCAGTGCCCCTAGCCTGCCGCCGGCACTGCCGCCGCTCTGAGGAGCCTCCCACACACTCTCCGAGAAGCGCCTGCAGGTGGTGCTTCACCTGCCCGATACAAGCGCCCTTCGCCTGCTTGCAGCTTAGGCGGCACTCCTTCAGGGGATCAGCAGCTTGGGTAACGCGTGCCCCGACTAGCGCGACGGTGGCCGCGAGCAGAGTGAGGAGGAGGACCCTCGTCCGAGGCATGGGGCTCCGGCAGCCGCGAGCTCTACGACAGCGGGCGGGGCGGTGTCCACGAGCAGAACCGGCGTGGGGCTGCCCTTCTCTCGCGACGCGGGTCGCTGTCCGAGCCTGCTCTCGAGATCGCCCCCAGTTCACGCCGCGGCCGGGCCGGAACAACGGTCACTTGAAGGCCGAGACGTTCGAGCTGGCGGATACATCGGCGCTGCAGGCGCTCAGCGTGACGACAGTCGAAGTAGTCCGGGCCGAGCCTCGTACGTTGCCCGGTGCGGAGCATGTGGTAGCTGATTTTCGAGGGTGTGGCGGCCGACGGCGACGACGGCTTTGCGGTGCCCGCGGTGGTAGGCTGCCCCGGCGCAAGTGTGGGTGAAGGTTAACTTCTTCTTCCTCCGCTGTCCTCGACCGGCCGGTTCGATTCCCCCCGCCGCCACTGTGTAAAGCGCTGTAGAGTCTGCGACCCGGGCCGCGGGCAGGTCGGGTCGCCTCCGCACCCTTTAGAAAAGCGATCGTCTGCCCGCTTGCCTGGTGGCCACAATTATGTATGATGTGGCCACTTCATTGCGAGGGGCAGGCATGACGAAAGCGCAGATCGGGGTGCGGGAGCTCAAGGACAAGTTGAGCGCCACGCTGGCGCGCGTGCGGCGAGGAGAATCAATCACCGTGACGGATCGGAATCGGCCCGTCGCGGTTATTGTTCCCGCCAAGGCCACGGAGGACGCGGATACGGTGGTGCGTACCCTCGTGAAGAGCGGCCGGCTCGCATGGTCTGGCGGCAAGCCGGTCGGCCTCGAGAACGCAGCGCGCGTCCGCGGTCCGTCCGTCTCGCACGCCGTGGTGGAGGATCGCCGCTGATCCTCTATCTCGATACGAGCGCACTCGTGAAGATCTACGTGCGCGAAGCTGGGACGGAGGAGACAAGGGCAAAGCTCCACGCCGCTTCGATGGTCGCAACCTCCCGTGTGGCGTATCCCGAGGCGCGGGCCGCGCTCGCGCGCCGCCAGCGCGAGGCAGCCATCACTCGAGCCGCTCTCGCTCGCGCCGTCGCCGCGCTCGATCGTGATCTGGCACGTTTCGTGGTGGTCGAGCTTTCCGCGAAGGTTGCGAAGCGAGCCGGAGACCTCGCCGAGCGCCGCGCACTGCGCGGGTTTGACGCTATCCATCTCGCCAGCGCCCTGGAGATGGAGGAGCTCACGGGCGCCGTGCCGAGCTTCTGTTGCTTCGACGACCGCTTGCGGGAGGCGGCGTTGGCGGAAAGGCTGCCGATCTGATCGCCTTCGCTACCGTCTTGTCGGTCACGCCGAGACGCCGAGCGATCGCGGATGCCGACATGCCAAGTCGATCGAGTCGGGCAGCTCGGGCAGCGATCGCCTGATAGGGGAATGGAGGCTGTACCCTCGCAAGCGGCACCGCGAGCGGCATGCGGTCTGCGGTTCGAATTGGTAGCGACCGCCTCCACTCTCCTGTCGCGAACTTACGATGCGCTGGGGACGCAGCGGGGCCGGCAGATCGCTGCGTAGCTGGCTCTCCGCCTCGATGGCGTGGGTCGGGGACGCCGTGAGCAGTCACCGGCCGGAATCCTCGTTCGCGAGCAGCAAGACCGTTCAGGAGTAGCCACCACGACGTGAAGCGGTCGCGATCGCGACGTCGGGGCCACTGATGTCCACCGGTACCGCCGGCGTCGCGCCCCGAAGGATGCTATGGAGCAATCCGCCTGGCTCGGGTTCTTCGATCTCCCGCGGCGTGTAGAGATGGCGGCGCGACTTCAGCATCGCTTCGGCGGTGTCCAAGTCGTACACCAGTTTGCCGCCGCCTTCTTCACGGGTCCAGGCCTCGGACCACGGTGGGCTCGTTGCCACGGACGACCACGACCCTGGCCGCGATCCCGGCCTCCCAGGGGGCGACAGCGTCCCCATCGTGCGGGGTACGGTGCGGACGGGCCGAGAGCGTGGGCATTACCGCCGGTCGCCGGGGGCTCGCCCTCGCCTCGAACGCTGATGTGCCGCCGGCGCCGCCGCCTCTTCGCCGGGCCGCAGCGCCATCTCGCGCGCCAGCGCGCCCGCTGCCTCGTAGAGCGGCCCGAGCAGCTCGACCGGCGTCCCGTCGAGCGACCACGACGGTGGCGCGCCGAGCTGGCGCAGGACCGCGGCGGACGACGCCGGCGGCTCGATGCGGAAGCACAGGCGCGGAAGCGGCCCGCGGAGCCGCTCGAAGTCCTCGGGGTCCCGGCCCGCGAGCGAAACCGTCGGGAGCGCCTCATGCGCGGTCGCTGCGCCGTCCGCGCCCGCGCGGAGCTTCCGCAGCGTGCCGAGCACCTCGTTCTTACCGCGCCCGCGCAGCTCGAAGAGGAGGAACGGGTCCTTGTCTAGGGCCTCACCGAGCACGTAGTGGGCGGCGGCGACATGCTTGCAGGGGTTGGCCCAGTCCGGGCACGAGCAGTTGGTCTGGAGGTCCTTCTCCTTCGCCGGGAAGAGGCTCCGTCCGGCGGCGCGGAACGCCTGGTCGATCTCCTTCGGCATCTCGCCCGCGAGAAGCTCGGCGGCGAAGATCGCCTGCTTCCCCATCTCGGCGATGGCATTCTTCCAGGCCGCGGCGTCGAGGACGGCGATGCGCACCGTGACCTTGTAGGGCGTCGGGCGTGACCCGGTGACGCGGGCGGTGACCTTCCCAGGGGCGACCTCGAGGTCGTGGACCCGACCGGCGCGCGCGTAGGTCCGCCCGCGCGCGAGGCGGCTCGAGTAGTTCCACGAGAGCTTCTCGAGCGCCTCGATCCAGCGCTGACCCCACCAGGTGGCCCCGATCCTCTTGACCCTGATACCCCGCTCCGGCGGCGGCCGCTTGGGCGGCGGCTTCGGGTACCAGCCCCAGCCGTCCCAGCGGCTCATGGATGCACCTCCACGTCAGCGCTCGTCCGCACGCGGCGGCGCGGCGCAGGCCCCGGCTCGCCGAGGCCGTCGGACTCGTCGGCCTCGTCGCTGGCGACGACCGCGTCGGACGCGAGCGAGAAGAGCTCCCGCAGCGCAGCGTCGCCGAGCTCGGTGATCCACTGCTCGCCCGCTCCGACGATGCGCGAGGCCAGGTCGCGCTTCTTCTCGAGCATCGCGTCCACCTTCTCCTCGACAGTGCCAGCGGTGAGCAGCTTGTGCACCTGCACCGCCCGCTGCTGCCCGATCCGGTGGGCGCGGTCGGTCGCCTGGTCCTCGACCGCCGGGTTCCACCAGCGGTCGAAGTGGAAGACGTGACTCGCGGTAGTGAGGTTGAGTCCCGTCCCGCCTGCCTTTACCGAGAGCACGAACACCTGCGGCCCGCGGGGGTCGTCCTGGAACCGCCGCACCATGGCATCGCGCGCCGCGCGCGCGACCCCGCCGTGGAGGAATGGCACCTCGATGCCGAGCGCGCGCGTGAGCGCGGCGACGAGCCGGTTGCCCATCTCGCGGAACTGCGTGAAGACGAGCGCCCGGTCGCCCGCGGCCACAACCTCCTCGAGCATCTCGCCGAGGCGTGCGAGCTTGCCCGAGCGGCCGGCGAGCGGGCCCGCCTCGCCCAGGTAGTGCGCCGGGTGGTTGCAGATCTGCTTGAGCGCCGTGATGAGCGCCAGGACCAGGCCACGCCGCTGGATGCCGTCCGCGGACTCGATTCTTCGCATCGCCTCCTCCACCGCTGCCTGGTAGAGCGAGGCCTGCTCGCGCGTGAGCGTGCAGACGACCTTCATCTCCTGCTTGGGCGGCAGGTCCCGTATGACCCCCGGGTCGCTCTTCACGCGGCGCAGGATGAATGGCCCGACGATTCGCCGGAGGCGCTCCGCGACGTCGTTGCGCCCGTAGCGTTCGACGGGGACAGCGATCTCGCGCCGGAAGCTTTCGAGCGTTCCAAGGAGCCGCGGATTCAGGTACTCCGAGATCGACCACAGCTCGGCCAGCCGGTTCTCGACCGGCGTGCCGGTGAGTGCGACGCGGAAACCGGCGCCGAGAGCACGGGCGGCCCGGGCGGTGCGAGAGGCGGCGTTCTTGACGTTTTGCGCCTCGTCGAGAGTCGCCACCGACCAGTCGACGGCGCCCAGGATTTCCGCGTCGCGGCGGAGGAGGCCGTAGGTGGTGATGACCAGCGCGCAGGGCGGCGCCCCCTCGAGCTCCGCCGCCGAACGGGCGCGGCCCGGGCCGTAGTGGCGCACGACGGGCAGCGAGGGCGCGAAGCGGGCGACCTCGCGCTCCCAGTTGCCGACCACCGAGGTCGGGCACACGAGAAGCGCATTACGCCGGTCCTCGGGACGCGCCGTGCGGCGGTGGAGCAGGAAGGCGAGGAGCTGGATCGTCTTCCCGAGCCCCATGTCGTCGGCGAGACAGGCGCCGAGGCAGAGGTCGGCCATCCGGGCGAGCCAGGCAAGCCCCCGCTCCTGATAGGGGCGGAGCGTGCCGCGGAAATTCCTGGGGACGGTGACGCCGTCCGTGCCGAGCCCCCCGCGCAGCCGGGCAACTACGCCCGCGAGCTGCCCCTCGGCGACGACGTCGACGGGCAGCCGCGCCTCCGGCCGCCGCGCCGACTCCCCGAGCGCCACCGCGACCGCCTCGTGCGCGGCGAGGGTAGCCCCGCCCGCAGCGAGGAGCCGCCGCGCCTCCTCGAGCTCCTTCGGATCGACCGCCACCCATTGGCCGCGGAAGCGCACGAGCGGCGCCTTGAGGCGGGCGAGCGCGACGAGCTCGCGCGCGGAGAGCATCTCGCCCGCGAGCGTCGCCTCCCAGCGGAACGACACGACCTCGTCGAATGAGAGGCCGCTGGCACCGGCCACCGTCCCCGCCGCGCCCGCGGTACCTCCGCCGACGCGCATGCGGAGGCGCAGGCGCCGCTGCCCAGACCGCGTCAGCTCGGCGGGGAGGATGACGCCCATGCCCGCTTCGGCGAGCGCGGGCGCGGCATCGGTGAGGAACGCCCAGGCCTCCCCCGGCTCGAGCAGGACCGCCTCGGGGCGCGCCTCGCGGAGGCTCCGCTCGATGGGCGGAAAGAGCCGCGCCCCCGTGGCGAGGGCGCGGAGCAGGTGCTCCCCCGCGGCGTGGAACGCGCGGCCCAGGTGGCGCACGGCGTCTCCGCGCCCGCGGAAGACCTCGCGCGCCGGGACGAGGAGGCTCGGGTCATCGGCGGCCTGGAGGAAAAACCGGAGGGGGAAGGTGTCCGCCGCCCGCCCGCGCCGCGGCGGCTGGGTGCCGTCGGCATCCGGCAGATCGAGCCGGAAGCACGCACGCGGCATCCCGGGCTCGGCGCCGACTGCCGGGCGCGCCCAGGCCTCGAGCTCGGCGAGCAGTATCCGCTCCTGGAATCCCGCGGGGGCGAAGTCTGCCTCGGGCGCCGCGAACGCGGCGACGAGGCGCCGCTCCCACGGCACGTGGGCGTCCGGCCGCCCGCTCGCGCGCATAGGCTCGGCGGGCGCTGCGGCGGCACGGACGAGCGCGTCGGCCGTCGCGTCGAGGAAGGCCCGAAGGAGCGCCGCGGGCGCCCACACCTCGGTCGCCCGCGGGCGACCGTGCCTGCGGCCGCCGCTCACGCGATTCACGTCGACTTCCCCCGGCACGGCATGGGCTGCAAGCGGAAGGACCTTCACCAGCGCCGCCACGCGATCCGCGTCCTCGGCCAGGGCGAGCGCGACGGCGAACCGCGCCTCGGCGCCCCCGTTCGTGGGCACCAGGCGCGGGACCAGGCGCTCGCGCCCGACCAGGTCGAGCGCTAGCTTCGCGGCCAGGCTCCAGGCGGCCACCGACGCCGGCGCACGCTCCGTCTCAGCGGCATTCATGGCCGCGAGGAGGGGTAGCGCCTCGAGAAGCGGCACGGCGACGCCCGCGACCTCGCGCGCCGCGAGCGTCTCGCCCAGGACCAGGGCCTTCTGCGGTCTGCCGCACCGGGCGAGCGACGAGCCAGCTGCCCCGCTGCCCCAAAGGAAGAACCGCGGGGCGGGGCGATCGGGCAGGAAGACGAGATGGCACACGCCCTCGCTGCCGCCCACACCCCGTCCGGTCTGCGGCCCCTCCGTCCCCGACACCGCCCGTCTCACGGCGGCGTGATCCTACACGAGACGCGAGCCCGAGCCTACCGCCGTCGACGGCGATGCGGCTCACCTCCGCCCACACCCAGGCGGCGTAGCTCAGGTAGATTGACGGCCTCGGCCGCGAAATCCTCGGCCCGACCGAGCCCCGATGCGAGCCCTGGCCGCGGCAACGCTAGACGCATCGTCCTCTTCGGAGCGCGGTGCCCGCCCTCGATCTCCCCGACCTTCTCGTCGAGCTTCGCCTATTTTCTCGCAGATATTCACCCCAACACGGGTTGCCGATTCGCCCACAATCGAGCCTGCTGCATCCAGTCGGCAACTCTCGCGTGCTCGTGAACGGAGGACGAGGAAGGCCCGTCGCGCATCCCGTCTCGATTGCCCTCTCGGGAGAACTCCCATGACAGACGTCAGGACGAAGCGGAGCCTCGTCACCTTCATCGGAACGGCCGCCCTGTTGCTGGCGATGCCGGCTGCCGCGCGGGCGGACACACCCTGGAGCATCGGGGCCGCGAAGGTCGATACCACCCCGCCCGCCTTCGACGCCGCGCAGGATCTCCAGGACTTTCCCGAGGTCGACACCGCCCGTGGGATCACGTGCCCGCGGGCCGTCTACAACGGGCCGCGCCTGTGGCGGTTCGAGGAGCCCTACCAGGACACCGACGGCTCCGGCGACTTCAACTACCCGGGCGGCACAGCTGAGCCGTTCTGCGACTACAACCACAACGGCCGCTGGGAGGGCATCTACCTCTCGGGTGGAATCGACCAGCGAGCGAAGTTCCTGCACGACCCGATCGACGCCCGCGCCATCGCCATTACGGGCTCGAACGGCCAGACCATCGCGCTGGTCTCGGTGGTCGCCCAGGGGATCTTCGAAAACTACATCGCCGAGGCGCGTGCGAAGGCGGAGGCCCTGGCCGGGCAGGTTCCCCACCAGGCAAGTTGCGGCCACATCGACGAGATGGTGGTGAGCTCGAACCACAACGAGAGCTCGCCCGACACGGTGGGGATCTACGGCGCGCCACCGGACCCGAGCGGAAACTTCCCGCTGAACTCGGGCATCGACGAGTACTACATGGACTGGCTGGAGGATCAGATCGCAAGCGCCGCAGTGGCCGCCTGCGACGGCCGCCGGCCGGCGTCCCTGCGGGAGGTCGAGTTCCCGGTGCCCGCCGGCCTGATGCAGGAGATTCCAGGCCGGTTCCCGACGACTGCCGACGACCGCAGCAAGCCGACGGCGATCGACGACAAGGTGCGCGTGCTCCAGGCACGTGACGGCAGCGGCAACCCGATCTTCACGATGATGAACCTGGCCGACCACAACCAGGACATCGGCCACTCGGACAACTACTACGAGTCGCACTCCCTGAGCAGCGACTGGCCGGGCTACTTCCACCGCCGCCTCGAGCAGGACGTGGGCGGGATGGCGATGTTCCTGGCCGCGGACAACGGCTCGATGGAGGACCTGATCACCGATCCTCCGCTCTCGACCGCGGACCATCCGGAATGCAACACGGGCTGCTTCGCGCAGGTGG
>Ga0209057_1002923_pt1 | contig 12881 bp, 6 predicted proteins | sample GraSoiAngelo_146_FD_185903 | JGI IMG/M metagenome (GOLD analysis project Ga0209057, IMG submission 185903) | Grasslands soil microbial communities from the Angelo Coastal Reserve, California, USA - 14_1009_05_30cm (SPAdes) (version 2) | ecosystem: Environmental > Terrestrial > Soil > Grasslands ... | reverse complement strand
TCGCTCGGGCTGTACCGCATGTCCGTGTCGGCGAGCGGAGCAGGACCCGCATCCGGCCCCCCGTTTGACTGGATGCCCGATATCGGTGCCCACGAGTTCGACCAAATCCAACTGATCGAGGTCGATCCACACGGGCGATGCCGGCGGTCCGAGGTCTTCGCCGCCGACCGGCTGGGCGACGCCGTCGCGCGGTTGTACGAACGCTACGCCGACCTCCTCCCCGACGGCCCCGCGCGCGCCCGCGCCGCGGCGACGGCGCGCGCGGCGGCGGCTGCGCTGGGACCGTTCGACCTCGATCGCTACGCCGCGGCGTTCGCACCTGCCGTCGAGACCGTCGACCACCGGGCGATCATCGGGTGGGGATCCGTGCGTGGAGTCGAGGCCTTCCTGCAGGGGCTCCGCGCTCTGCTCGAGCTCGCCGCCGACATCGCCACCCACGTTGACGACGTCCTCGCCCTGCGATCTGACGCGCTCCTCGTACGCTGGACGAACTCTGGCACAGCGCGCGGCGGCGGTTCCTACGAGAGGCAGTTCCTCAGGCTCTGCGTCTTTGGACCCGACGGCCTCGCAACGCGCCACGAGGTGTTCGATTCGGATCGCGAGGACGACGCGATCGCCCGCTTCGACGAGCTGACGGCCGAGCCAGCGGCCGCCGCGCCACCTCGAGCGGTGGAGAAACGCGAGCGACGGGTGCGAGCAAACGCCGCGACCGCGACCGCTGCCCGTCTGGATGCCGTCATCGCCGCACGGGACGCCGAAACACTCCCCACCCTGTGGGCCGATGAGTACGAAGGGGTGGACCATACCACGGGCACCACGTGGGACCGACAGGGAATGCTCGCCAGTTGGCGCTCGCTGCTGAGCGCTCGAGACCCGACGTGTCGGCACGAGCTGCTCGCAACCCTTGGCGACTCGCTCGCGCTGTGCCGTTCGTCGACGTCGGCGAGCGGCTTTGCCGGTGCGAAGTTCGATGTCGGCGCCTATCAGAGAGAAGAGATCGTTCTGATCGAGGTCGACGTGCAGGGGCGACGCCGGCGGGGTGAGATCTTCGCCGTCGACCGGCTGGGTGGCGGCGTCGCCCGCCTGTATGAGCGCTACGCCGAGGTCCTCCCCGACGGCCCGGCGCGCGTCCGCGCCGCGGCGACGGCGCGCTCGGCCGCGGCATCCCTTGGACCGTACGACCTCGATCGCTACGCGGCGGCGTACGCGCCCGACGTCGAGGTCGTCGACCACCGGATCCTCGGGACCTGGTCCGCGCGTGGGGCGGAAGCGGCGCTGCAGAACTTGCGCACGCTGCTCGAGCTCACGGAAGACCTCGGCTTCCGCGTCGACGAGATCCTCGACCTCCGGTCCAACGCGCTCCTCGTCCGCCAGACGAACGTCGGCACGGCCCGCAGCGGCGGCGGCGTTTTCGAGAGGCCGTTCCTCTTCCTCCGGGTCTTCGGAGCCGATGGCCTCATCACGCGCTTGGAGCAGTTCGACACCGAGCGCGAGGACGATGCGCTCGCCCGCTTCGACGAGCTGGCGCCAGTGCCGCAGGCGCGATCGGCCGTCGCGCCATCCTTGACCGTTGAGGAACACGGGCGGCGCGTGCGACCGAACGCCGCGACGGCGAACGCCGCCCGCTTCGAGGCCGCCCTTGCCGCGCGAGACCCGGACGCGATCGCCCATCTGCACTCCGACGGCGCACAGGTCACCCTCCACGGGCTGGGCGTCGTCATAGACCGGCAGGAGACCGCGGCCTGGTGGCGCCTGTTCTTCAGCGACCGGAACCCCGCGTTCCGGCTCGAGCCCGTCGCCACCCTCGGTGCATCGCTCGCGCTGCACCGCCGGTGCTGGTCCGGGAGCGCGAGCGGCGATGCGGTGTTCGATGTCGGCTCTTTCGAGAGTGAGACATTCGACTTGAGCGAAGTCGATGGCGGGAGCCGACTCGTGCGCATCGACACGTTCACCCCCGACCGCCTGGGCGACGCCGTCGCCCTCCTGTACGAACGCCACGCCGACCTCCTCCCCGACGGCGCCGCGCGCGCCCGCGCCGCGGCGACGGCACGCTCGGTCGTGGCGCTGCTGGGACCGCCCGACCGCTGGCCGTTCGCGCCGGACGCCGAGGCCACGGACCACCGCACCGTCGGGTTCGGGTCCGTGCGTGGAGGCGATGCGGTGCTCGAGGCTATCCGCGCCTTGCTTCAGCTCTCGGATGACTTCGCCGCTCGCATGGACGACGTCCTCGCTCTGCGATCCGATGCGCTCCTCGTGCGCTGGACGACCTCGGGCACCGTCCGCGTCAGCGGAGGCGCCTTCGAGCGGAACTGCCTCATGCTCTGGGTCTTCGGAGCCGACGGCCTCCTGACGCGCTGGGAGCAGTTCGACATCGATCGCGAGGCCGAGGCGCTCGCCCGCTTCGACGAGCTGACGGCCGCGCCGACGGGGGTGCGACTCACGGGCGCGCCACTTCGGGCGGCGGAAAGACGCCGGCGCCCGGTGCGGCCGAACGCCGCGACCGCGAACGCCGCCAGACTGGACGCCGCGATCGCAGTCCGGGACGCCGACGCGCTTCCCATCCTGACCGCCGACGTGTGCGAAGTCGTGGACCATACGACCGGCGTCACCTACGACCGGCAGGGATCGCTCACCACATGGCGCACCCTGCTGAGCGCTCGAGATCCGACATGGCGGCAGGAGCCGCTCGCGACCCTCGGCGATTCCCTCGCGCTGTTCCGCTTGTGGATGTCAGCGAGCGGGTTTGCCGGCGCGAGGTTCGATGTCGGCGCCTACGAGCGCGAGGGGATCGCTCTGCTCGAGGTCGACGCCCAGGGACGACGGGCGCGGACCGAGGTCTTCGCCGTCGACCGGCTGGGCGACGCCGTCGCGCGGTTGTACGAACGCTACGCCGAGCTCCTTCCCGACGGGCCCGCGCGCGCCCGCGCCGCGGCAGGGGCGCGGGCGATGTGGGGGCCGGGGTTCGACCTCGATCGCATCGCCGCCGCGATCGCACCCGCCATCGAGGTCGTCGACCACCGGAGCTTGGGAACCTGGTCCGCGCGTGGGGCGGAAGCGTTCCTGGAGCACTTCCGCGCCCTGCTCGAGGTCACCGACGACGCCGCCACGCGCTCCGAAGAAGTCCTTGGCCTGCACTCCGATGCGTTCGTCGTGCGCGCGACTCACACTGGAACCGCCCACGCTGGCGGGGGCGCCTATGAGAGGCCGTTCGTCGTACTCAATGCGTTCGGACCCGATGGCCTGACACGCGTCGAACTCTTCGACGCCGAGCGCGAGGACGAGGCGCTCGCCCGCTTCGACGAGCTGACGGCCGAGCCAGCGGCGGCGCGATTCCCGGCGGAGCGGCACGAGCGCCGCGTGCGCTCGAACGCCGCGACCGCGCACGCCGCTCGCCTGGACGCCGCCATCGCCGCCCGAGACTTCGACGCGCTCCCCACTCTGCTCGCTGACGAGTACGAGGTCGTGGAGCATACGACCGGCGTCACCTACGACCGGCAGGGACAGCTCAGCTCGTATCGCGCCCTGCGGAGCGCCCAAGACCCGACGCACCTGTTCGAGCCGCTGGCGACCCTCGGCGACTCGCTCGCACTGGGCCGCTTGTCGACGTCAGCGAGCGGGTTCGTCGGCCGGAAGTTCGATGTCGGCGCCCACGAGAGAGTCGTGATCGATCTGGTCGAGGTCGACGCGCAGGAGCGTTGCCGCCGGGTCGAGGTGTTCGCCACCGAGCGGCTGGGCGACGCCGTCGCCCAGTTATACGAGCGCTACGCTGAGATCCTCCCCGACGGTCCGGCGCGCGCCCGCGCTGCGGCGACGGCGCGCTCGGTCGCGACGATGACCTTCGGGAGACTGGATCCCGACTCCCTCGACGCGGTCATCGCCCCGGACGGCGATTACGTCGACCACCGGCCGCTCGGCTTCCCGACCCTCCGCGGAGCCGAGGCGATCCGACGTTGGATCCACTCCCTGTTCGAGGTCGCGGACGACCTCGTCTTTCGCCTCGACGCCGTCCTCAGCGTCCGATCCGACGCGTTCCTCGTGCGCTGGACGAACTTCGGTACGGACCGCGCCGGCGGCGGCAGCTTCGAGAGGCGCTTCATCGCGCTCAATGTCTTCGGCGTCGACGGTCTCGTGAGGCGCTGGGAGTTCTTCGACGCCGACCGCGACGCCGAGGCGCTCGCCCGCTTCGAGGAGCTGACGGCCGAGCCGGCGCCGACGCGACCCACGGCCGCGCCACCCCGAGGCGCGAAGAAGCGCCAGCACCGCGTACGCGCGAACGCCGCGACCGCGAGCACCCCCCGCTTCGAGGCTGTCTTCGCCGCACGGGACGCCGACGCGCTCCCCACCCTGCTCGCCGACGAGTACCACGTCGTGGACCATACGACGGGCGTCACCTACGACCGCCAGGGGGAGCTCACCTCGTATCGCGCCCTGATGCGCGCTCGAGACCCGACCTTGCGGACGGAGCCCCTGGCTACCCTCGGCGACTCGCTCTCGCTCTCCCGCGTGTCGATGTCAGCGAGCGGGTTCGTCGGCGGCACGTTCGATGTCGGCGCCTACGAGCGAGAGCAAATCGCCCTGAACGAGGTCGATGCGAACGGACGTCGCCGGCGGGCCGAGCTGTTCGCCGCCGATCGCCTGGGCGACGCCATCGTCCGCCTGTACGAGCGCTACGCCGAGCTCCTCCCCGACGGCCCCGCGCGCGCCCGTGCCGCGGCGACGGCGCGCTCGGTCGCGACGATGCTGGGACCGTTCGAGTTCCGCTACCCCGTGCCCTTTTCACCCACCGTCGAGGTCGTCGATCACCGGATCTTGGGGACCTGGTCCGCGCGCGGGGCGGAGGCGCTGCTGCAGCACAACCGCTCCTTGCTCCAGGTCGCCGATGACATCACGCTGCGCGACGACGAAGTCCTCAGCCTGCAGGCTGATGCGCTGCTCGTGCGCCGGACGAATTCCGGTACCGACCGCGCCGGCGGCGGTGCCTACGAGAGGGTGTTCCTGGCGCTCTATGTCTTCGGCACCGATGGCCTCGTGACGCGCATCGAGTACTTCGACACCGATCGCGAGGACCAGGCACTCGCCCGCTTCGACGAGCTGACCGCCGCGCCGCCGGCCGTGCGATTCGCGACCGCGCCACCCCGCGTCGCGAAGAAGCTCGAACGCCGCGTGCGACCGAACGCCGCGACCGCGAACGCCGCGCGCACGGACGCCGCCATCCTCGCCCGAGACGCTGACGCGATCGCCGATCTGTTCACCGACGAAGCCGACGGCCTGGAGCATCCCACCGGCGCGAGATTCGACCGGCGTGGATCGGTCTTCACGTTGCGCTCCATGTTGAGCGCCCGAGACCCGACGTGCCGACACGAGCCGCTGGCGGCCCTCGGCGACGCGCTCGCGCTGTTCCGCTCGTCGATCTCCGCGGGCGGGTACGCCGGCGCGAACCTCGATGTCGGCGCCTACGAGAGAGAGGATCTCGTCCTGATCGAGGTCGAAGCGCAGGGGCGACGCCGGTGGACCGAGTCCTTCGCGCGCGACCACCTGAGCGATGCAATCGCGCGCTTGTACGCGCGCTACGCCGACCTTCTTCCCGACGGCCCCGCGCGCGCTCGTGCCGCGGCGACCGCGCGTTCGGTCGCGACAATGCTGGGACCGTTCGAGCTCGATCGCTATCCCACGCCCTTTTCACCCACCGTCGAGGTCGTCGATCACCGGATCTTGGGGACCTGGTCCGCGCGCGGGGCGGAGGCGCTGCTGGAGGTATTCCGCTCCTGGCTCCCGCTCGCCGATGACATCACTCTGCGCGACGACGAAGTCCTCGACCTACGGCCTGATGCGCTTCTCGTGCGCAGGACCCACGCCGGCACCGACCGCGCCGGCGGCGGTGCCTATGAGAGGGTGTTCCTGGCGCTCTATGTCTTCGGCGCCGATGGCCTCGTGACGCGCATCGAGTTCTTCGACACCGATCGCGAGGACCAGGCACTCGCCCGCTTCGACGAGCTGACGGCCGAGCCGGCGACACCCCGAATCGCCAACGCTGAGACGCGGAGGAACGACCGGCTCCGGGAGGCGTGGGCCGCGCGCGACTGGGAACGTGTCGCCGCATGTTTCGGGCCAGGTTTCCGGCTGATCGACCGCCGGAGCTACGCACACCTCGAGCTCGATCGTGACCAGCATCTCAAGTCCCTGCGCATGAGATTCGACATGAGCTCGTCCCGCTTGGCCTCCGAGGTCTTCGCGACGCGGGGCGATCGACTCGCCCTGGGCCGGGCGCGCTTCGAGCTGGCCGATCGGGACGTCGGGCCGAGCGAGAGCGAGTTGCTGTGGATCGGAGAGGCCGACGAGCACGGCGACTGCGCGACGCTGATCGCGCTGGACCCCGACGATCTCGACGCCGCCTACGCCGAGCTCGATCACCGTTACTTTGCGGGCGAAGCCGCCGCCTTCACGCAGCCCGTGCGCTGGGTATCTGCACTCACGCGAGCCGCCGCTGACGGGGACAGGGAGGCGGTCGCTGCGCTGCTCGCGCCCGACTTCGTCGTGCACGACCACAGCCCGCTCGGCTGGGGCACGCTCGACAGGCCGGCGTACGTCGAGTCGGTGAAGGCGCTGGTCGCTCTCGCACCCGATTTCCGCATTCGCACCGAGCACCTCTGGCTCTCCGGCCGCGGGGCACTGGGGATCCACCTCGTGCTGGGCACGTACGAGGGCGGTGCGTTCGAACAGCCGAGAATCACTGTGTCTGAAATCGACGCCCAAGCGAGGGAACGCCGCCGCGACATCTACACCTTCGACCAGTTCGCCGAGGCCCGGGCGCGCTTCGAGGCCATCGGTGCGAGCGCGGCCCCCGATCCGCTCACCGCGCTGGCGCGGCCGAACGCGGCGACCGCGGCCATGGATCGGGTGCAGGCGGCGTTCGAGGCGCGCGACTGGGCGGCCATGCGCGCCGTGTACGCGACGGACGCGAGGATCGAGGACCGGCGTCACCTCGCCCTGGCCTCGGGGGACGTCGAATGGTGGATCGCGGACAAGCAGCAGGTCGCTCGGGTGCGGCCCGGTGCCCGCTACGAGCGGCAGCTCGTGGGTACGTACGGCGATCGCCTGGCTCTCGAGCGCGTGCTGTGGACCGGCGAACCCGAAGCGGGGCGGTTCGAGGTCGAGTACCTGTGGCTGACCGGGGTCGACGAGCGCGGGCGGATCACCGGCGCCATCTCGTTCGACCCCGACGACTGGGGCGCCGCCAGCCGGGAGGCTTGCGATCGCTGGCTCGCGTCCGACGCCGCAGCGGCGCCCGTCGTCCGGCCGGTCTCCGAGTTCTTCCTGGCGTTCAGCGAGCACGACCGCGTCCGGGTGCGTGCCGTGCTCGCGGACGACCTCGTGGTTGATGACCGGCGACGGGCGGGGCTCGGTCGAGTCGACGGCGCTGACGCGTACGTCGAGAGTATCGCGGTACTGTGGAATCTCGCGCCTGACATCCAGGTCGACGGGAGGGTCGGGCTCGCCCTGGAACGGCACGGCCTGGTCTCGGCCGGGCGGGACTTTGGCACCCTCGCCGAAGGGGGTGCCTTCGAGCGCCCGCGCGTGGCCGTGCTGATCGTGGCGGGCAGCCGCATCACCCGCTTCGAGATGTTCGACGTCGAGGACGTCGACGCCGCGCTCGCGCGCTTCGCGGAGCTGCGCCCGAAGACGTCACCATGAGGGTCGCCATCGTCGGGGGAGGGATCGGTGGGATGGCGCTGGCCCTATCGCTCCGCGACGCTGGCATCGAGGACGTGGAGGTCTACGAGTCCACGTCGACCGTGAATGAGCTCGGCGTTGGCATCAACGTCTTGCCCCACGCCGTACGCGAGCTGACCGAGCTCGGTCTTCTCGATGATCTGTACGCCATCGGCGTCCCCACCGCGGAGCTCGTCTACTACTCCAGGCACCGGCAGCGGATCTGGGGCGAGCCCCGGGGCCTCGCCGCCGGCGGCGGTCGTGGCAGCGGTCGCCGGAGACATCCGCGTGGTCGAAGTGGAGCGCGACTTCGATGCGGTCGTCGGTCGCCTGGTCCTCATGTATTCGGCGGACCCCGCCGCCACCCTGCGCGCGGCGCTGCGCGCGGTGCGCGACGATGGCCTCGCCGCATTCTACGGGATGAACATGGGCGGGGTAGTGGTGTCGCAACCGATCTCGCCGCTGCATCAGTTGCTCGGCCGCTGGGTCAGCGAGACGTTCGTGCGCGGCGGGGTGGAGCTGGCGATGGGCACGAAGCTGCACCAGGTCTTCCTCGCCGCGGGCCTGGAAGCGCCGCGGATGTGCACCGATGCGCTCATCGGCGGCGGGAACGCGTTCCTGGACATGACCGTACAGGATGAAGAAGAGGTTCCCGGATACCCCCTGGTGCCTCGGCGCCGGGGCCGGGCTCACCTCCAGCTCCCCGTCGAGGATCTCGTAGCGCCGGCCGTCACCTGGCAGGCCGACGTAGTCCTCGTACGTGAGCTTGCCAGGGGGCAGTCGTTCGAACGCCCGGCTCATGCTCCTCATCTACCAGCTGCGCTGACGCGACGACAACCACACCGCGATGGACGTGCCTGCCGTGTCGGGCTCAGGCCAGACGCACGATCCACCCTCGGTCGCAATATCCTCGGGCAACCGCAAGAGATGACGGATGGGCTGCGCGGTCTGTAGTCACGAGAATCCCCCGCGCGCGAAGTTCTGCCAGCAGTGCGGCGCCCGGCTCGAGATCCGGTGTGCACGCTGCGGCAGCGAGCTGCCGCTGTCAGCGCGGTTCTGCCACGACTGCGGCCTACCGGCCGTCGATACGACTCCGGCAACGCCCGAGCCTCGGGTGTACACCCCGAAGCATCTCGCCGAGAAGATCCTCACCTCCCGGGTCGCCCTCGAGGGCGAGCGCAAGCAGGTAACCGTCCTCTTCGCCGACGTGAAGGGCTCGATGGAGCTCGCCGAGCAGCTCGACCCCGAGGCGTGGCACGGGATCATGGACAGCTTCTTCCAGCTCCTCGCCGCGGGCGTGCATCGCTTCGAGGGCACGGTGAACCAGTATATGGGCGACGGCATCATGGCGCTGTTCGGCGCCCCGGTCGCGCACGAGGACCATGCCCGCCGGGCTTGCTACGCGGCGCTGCACCTCGCCGGCGAGCTCCGCCGCTATGCCACCGAGCTGCGCCTCCGCCAGGCCCTCAGCTTCTCGGTCCGCATGGGGCTCAACTCCGGCGAGGTCGTCGTGGGAAAGATCGGCGACGATCTCCGGATGGACTACACGGCGCTCGGGCACACCGTCGGCCTGGCCGCGCGAATGGAGCAGCTCGCGGAGCCCGGCAAGGTGTTCCTGACCGAGCACACGGCGAGGCTCGTCGCCGGCTTCTTCACGCTTCGCGACCTGGGAGAGTCGGCGGTCAAGGGCGTGGGGGCTCCGCTCCGCGTGTACGAGCTCGAGGGCGTCGGCGCGCTGCGCACGCGGCTCGACGTCGCCCGGGCGCGCGGCTTCTCCCGGTTCGTCGGCAGGACAGCCGAGATGGCGAGCCTCGAGGCGGCGCTCGGGCGGGCCGTCGCGGGGACGGGGCAGGTCATCGGCGTGGTCGCCGAGGCGGGGGTCGGGAAGAGCCGGCTCTGCCACGAGTTCACCGAGCGCGCTCGCGCGCAGGGTATCGCGGTGTACGACGCCCACTGCGTCGCACACGGGAAGATGATCCCCTTCCTCCCCGTGCTCGAGCTGCTGCGCGGGTACTTCGGCATCACCGACCAGGACGGCGACGAGGCGGCCCGACGGAAGGTGGCCGGCACCCTGCTCCTGCTCGATCCGGAGCTGACCGACGCGTTGCCCCTGCTGCTCGAATTCCTCGGCGTTCCGGATCCCGAGCGGCCGGTGCCCCGCATGGATCCGGAGGCCCGCCAGCGGCAGCTCTTCGAGCTGATCAGGCGGCTCGTGCACGCCCGTAGCCGGCGAGAGCCGGCGGTCCTGCTCATCGACGACCTGCACTGGATCGACGGCGCGAGCGAGGGGTTCGTCGAGACCATCATCGAGGCGCTGTCGGGGACACGCACGCTCTTCCTGGTGAACTTCCGGCCGGAGTACCACGCGGGCTGGACGCAGAAGTCCTACTACCAGCAGCTCCCCCTCCTGCCACTCGGGCCCGAGGCGATCGCCGAGCTGCTGGCCTCGCTGCTTGGCACCGACCCGTCGCTCGCCGGGCTCGTCGAGCGCATGCGCGAGCGCACCCGAGGAAACCCCTTCTTCATCGAGGAGGTCGTTCAGTCGCTGCTGGAGGCTGGAACCCTGCAGGGAACCCGGGGCTCGTACCGCCTGGCGCGGCCGGTGGCAGAGGTCGCCATCCCGGCGACGGTGCAGGCGGTGCTCGCCGCGCGCATCGATCGCCTCCCGGAGCGTGAGAAGCAGATACTGCAGACCGCGGCGGTGATCGGGAAGGAGTTCTCCGAGCCCGTCCTGCAAGCGGTGGTGGAGCTGCCCCCCTCCGAGCTCGCGGCCGCGCTCCGCGCGCTCGTGGCGGCCGAGCTCCTGTACGAGGCCGCGCTCTTCCCGCAGGCCGAGTACGCATTCCGGCATCCCCTGACGCAGGAGGTGGCGGACCGCTCGCAGCTCGCCGAGCGGCGGGCGCGCGTGCACGCCGCGGTCGCGCGGGCGATCGCCGCGCAGTACCCGGAGCGGCTCGACGAGCGGGCAGCGCTCCTGGCGCAGCACTGGGAGGCTGCCGGCGAGAGGCTGGAGGCGGCACGCTGGCACGCGCGCGCCGCGACCTGGTCGGGGAGCGGCGACCCGACCCAGGCGCTGCGGCACTGGGGGAAGGTGCGCGAGCTCGCCGATAGACTGCCGGAGTCGGAGGAGGCCACGGCGCTCGGCCTCGAGGCAAGGATCTCCTTGCTCAATTACGGCTGGCGCCTCGGCATCTCGCGCGAGGAGGCGGAGGCCGTGTTCAGCGAGGCCGAGCGGATGGCATCGAAGGCTGGGGACATCCGCTCGCGGGCAATCCTGCTGCAGGCTTACGGGCACGTAAAGGGACTAAACGAAGGCGACGTGCGCGAGTACGCCAGGCTCGTCCATCAGGCGGTCGCGCTCGCCGAGGAGTCCGGCGACCCAGCGCTCTACGTCGCCGTCGCGGGCACCGCCTACGCCCTCTTCTGCATCGGCGAGTACCGCGAGGGCGTGGCGATCTTCGATCGCGCGATCGAGCTGGCGGACGGCGACCCCACCGTGGGGGCCGGCGCCGTGGGGGCGATCGCCTGCCCTTACGCCAACTGCCACGCGCTCAAGGGGTGGAACCTCGCCCACCTGGGCCAGCTCGAGGACGCACGCCGCCTGATCGAGCAAGGGAGGAAGCTCGCCCGCGAGCAGGGGGACATCGAGGTGGTCAGCTGGAGCCACATGTGGTCGAGCTGGGTCGCATACCTCCAGGGAGAGCCCGAGGCCGCGCTCGCCCACGCCCAGCAGGAGCTCGAGATCGCGGAGCGAATCGGGGGCTCGTGGTCCCGCGCCACGACTTGGTTCTTCGTCGGCTGGGCGGAGCGGATGCGGGGCGAATGGCAGCGGGCGATTGAGGCGCTGGAGCGCTCTCTGGCGATCGCGAGGGAACGCCGCACGGGGGTCGAGTTCGAAGCTCGGTGCCTCGCGCTGCTCGGCGAGTCATACCTCGGGCTCGGGGACGCGGAGCGGGCGCGCGGGCTGGTCGAAGAGGGGCTCGAGATCTCTCGCGCGCAGGGGCACGTGCCCTATGAGACCCATGCGAGCCTGGCGCTGGCGCGGGTCCTGCTCGGCTCGGCCGGCCCCGCCGCGCGTGCGGAAATCGAGGCGGCGCTCGCACGGGCGCTCGAGCTGACGCGCGAGACCGGCGCGAAGGCGTTCGAGCCGCTGGTCCACGTCGAGCTCGCCGAGCTGGCACGCCAGCGCGGCGACCAAGAGGGGCGCGAGCGCGCGCTCCGCGAGGCGCACCGCCTCTTCACGGAGATCGGTGCCACCGGGCATGCGGAGCGGCTGGCGAGGGAGCTCTCGGCATGACCTGCGCCGCCTGCGGGTTCGAGAATCCGGCTGACCCGCTGCTCTGCGAGGAGTGCGGTGCGGGCATCGAGGCCGTCTGCCGGTCGTGTGCTACGGGAAACGGGCCCACAGCCAGGTTCTGCCGCAAATGCAGCGCCCCGCTGGCCCCCGCCGCGGCCGACGAGGTCATCGCATCGCCCGCCCGCTACAACGTGATCGTATCCCGCCAGCGTGCCAATCCGGCGACTCCTCAATGACGGACGCGATACAGCCAGTAACCGGGACGCCGCTTCGCATGAGCGATGGCAAGAATTCGAACTTCCGCGTCGAGCTCGGTGAAGACGAGCGCGAACAACCGTGCGAACGATCGACGCCGAGCTCCGATAGTCGGAAGTACCTGCTCCACCTCCTCGATGAACCGCGAAGCGCCCGGCTCTCGCGACTCGTACCACGCGGCCGCCTCGGCGAGTTCAGAGACGGCCTCCGGTGCGAGGCGCACCGGTTTCATCTGGACGGCAGACGGATCCGGGCACGCGCCTCGTCCCATGAGATGCCAGGGCTGCCGGCGAGCGCGGCGCGTGCCCGCCGCTCGACCTCGGCGATCCAGGCATCGTCGGTGCGCTGCTCGCCGGAGAGCGGCGGCTCGAGGCTGTCGAGCACCTCGATTACGAGCTCCGCACGCTCCTTGGGGGAAAGCGCGAGCACCTCTCGCAGTAGCTGGTCGGCGGTCCGCGACATGGCTCCACTGTACTCCGCCCGGCGGCCGATGCGAAGGGATGACCGCGTGCAGCTGCCATCGCCGAGGAACACGATGAGCCAACAACGTGAGACAGCGGCCGCGTCTCGCCCGGTGACCCGCTCGAGGGGGCTCCACACGTGACCTGTCCCGGCTGCC
>Ga0209057_1002922_pt1 | contig 12882 bp, 15 predicted proteins | sample GraSoiAngelo_146_FD_185903 | JGI IMG/M metagenome (GOLD analysis project Ga0209057, IMG submission 185903) | Grasslands soil microbial communities from the Angelo Coastal Reserve, California, USA - 14_1009_05_30cm (SPAdes) (version 2) | ecosystem: Environmental > Terrestrial > Soil > Grasslands ... | reverse complement strand
CCGTAATACGAAACTTTCCACGTCGCGTTGAAACCGTCCGCCCGCACCGATCGTTCCGCCGGCAGAAACGCGCCGCGAAACGCGGGGTCAGGCCAGTTCGATTTTAATGTCGCTTCGTTTTGCACGCCAAACGGTGCGAAGAACACTCCGTCGCTGCCGTTGAAACCGAGCGGAATCGAAAATTGCACTTCACTCCCGATCGGTTGATCACCGCCGAGCGACGCGGTCGCGCCGGTTGTATAGCCCGGCACTTGCGATCCCGGGAGCATTGGGCGCTTCGTTCCGCCCCAATCGAGCACCAGTCCTTCGCGCGTTCCACGCAGATCGTTCACCGCGATTGTGACAAAGGCGTCCTTCCATTGCACATCTTTCATGTCGATTTTGAGGGGGCCGAAATCGGGTGGCACGAATTTTCCAGATAGCGTCACCTGCGCCCGAAATACCGCTGCATTGTAAATACCGCGATGCAACATCTGTGTCTGCACGTCGCCGGTGATATTCAGCTTCTCTGGCAGGAAATACGCCGTTGCAGTCGCGGTTTCCTCCACCTCGCGTCGCTCCATCTTGCCGTCAGGCGCGGGCATTTCCTTTACAGCTTTAAATTTGTATTGATAAGGAATCCCCAGCACCGGCCCGATTAGATTTTGTTCCCCGCCCCAGGACGAAGTGATATCGGCGACCGCGTCGTTGCGCCCGTCGCAACCGATCGCTCAAGACGCCGGTGATCATCATCAACGGAATCAACAACACCAGAACGAGAGCGCCGACCCCGAGCAACTTGATGATCGTGCTGTGGCGCCGGCCAAATGACGGCTGCGATTTTGGTAGTGGCGGCGGCGCTTGGATTTCAGCCATCGCGGGAGAATGAACGAGTCGGCTTCTCTCCGCAATAAAATCCGCCGTGAAATCGAACAGCCGACGTATGGATTTTCGGTCTACTGCTTTGCCAACTGAGCTACCGAGCTCGAGCTACGTGATTCCCTTTGAGATTTGAGATTTGGCGCAGATCAACGCCGCCTCGCGCATGAAATTTGGATTTCTGATTATCTTTGTCGATTTCTGTTGAGTTGAATCGCTTCGCACGAACAGCGAGAAGCAATCAATCAAGCGTCGCCCGCGCCAATTAACGAGCTCCTGACTGAGGCAATGCAGACCATGCTGTGCGCACAAGGCTCGAAACAAATCAGCGCTCATGCTCGGGTTGCGATGATGTGCCCAATCGAGGATTTCCGCTTTGATCAGGAGTTTTGTTAACGCTGGCGGAAGCCGCTCCCGTAGCGAGTTAGCATATTCGCCGAAGTTGGAATGGTGAATGAAGCCTTTGCCGCCGATCTTCAGCTTCCTGCAAAATTCGCTAAGGTAGGCTTCGGCCACGTCGCGATTTGTATGCACGAAAGAATCGAAACTGAATACGAAATCGATGGAGGCGTCGGAAATCATCGACAATGAGCGCCCATCATTAAGGTGACAGTGCACATGCGGATCATCAGCGAAACGCCGACGGCACGCTTCGATACATTTCTCGACCCGATCAACAGCCCATAGCTCCTTGCAATAATCTTTGAGATAGTACGTCCACCGCCCGAAACCCGGCGCGATTTCCAAGATCGTTTCCGTCGGCAGGCAATCACGAATGCGCGGAAGAATGGCGCCGAACCATTGCGCCGCCGACGTTCCCCACGGCGCGGACCATTCCTCCCCTGCGCATCTTTCCAGTCGTATTTCATAAATGCACGTGTTCGCACGAGAACTAACACCGTCATGATGCTCGAATTGAAAATCGTGGCTGGGGGCGGAATCGAACCGCCGACACGTGGATTTTCAGTCCACTGCTCTGCCAACTGAGCTACCCAGCCGTATTTGATAATCGATCTTGGGTCTACGTCGCGTCGCGGGTTGTCACTAAAGCAGAAAACACCGAACGCTCAACCCGGATGGTACGATTCTCGCCCCCCTTCGCCCAGCTCCGACGCTGGCAGAGATGCGGCCAGAAATTTGCGTGGCAATTCGATTGCTCTCCGTAAGAGACGCAGATAATGGTTCCGCGAAATTTCGATGCTGCCAAATTGTCGCAGATGCGGCGTGATCCATTGTGTGTCGAGCAACGCGAATTTTCGGGTGCGCAAATGTTCGGCCAAGGCCACCAATGCGACCTTCGATGCATCGGTCACGCGATGAAACATCGATTCGCCAAAGAATGCGCCGCCGATCGCGACGCCGTAGAGTCCCCCGGCAAGCTTGCCGCTGGTCCACGCTTCGACCGAATGCGCATAGCCAAGCTCATACAGCCGTGTGTAACTCTCGATGATCTCGCGATTGATCCAGGTGTCTTTACGCGCCGCGCAGGCCTCGATCACGTCCAGGAAGCGATTGTCGATCTTAGTTTCAAAGACTTTTTTGCGCAGGAGACGCCGAAGCACATGCGGCACGTGAAAATCCTCCAGCGGCAGGATCGCACGGGGATCGGGTGAGAACCATTCGATTGCGCCATCCTCCATCGCCATCGGAAAAACACCAAGCCGATAGCCTTGAAGCAAGAGTTCCGGATCGATCATGGCAGGCAGAGATTAAAAGGTTAAACTGTTAAAAAAGTTACAATGGGAAAGCGTCTGCCGTTCCAATAATTTAACTTTTTTAACATTTCAGTGGTTTCGTTTCCGCAATCTGCAATTGCAATACCTCGTTCGCTTTCTAAAATATGCGGATGAAGCGCATGGCGGTTCTGCTCACGATTGCATGGCTGATCGCGGGCGGCTGCGCTGATCCGCTTGAACAACGGACTACCCAAGAAGTGCAAGGGCAGCTTGAACGCGGCGCGACCGGACAGGGAACGCTTGGCCCAATCGAACGGCCGTCCGATGATCCGGCGGGCCAGCATAGTGTGCCGCAAACTCATCCGTAGCGCGTGAAGACAGTGGCCTCATCAGCGCACTCAAGAATTCTTATCCTCGATTTCGGTTCGCAGTACACACAGGTCATCGCGCGACGCATCCGCGAGTGCCAGGTGTATTCGGAGATTGTGCCCTTCGACACACCGGCTGCTGAAGTGGCAAGACTGAAACCGAACGGCCTGATCCTTTCCGGCGGGCCAGCCAGCGTTTACGACAAGAGCGCACCGCACCTTAATCCAGAAATCTTTTCTCTCGGAATTCCGGTGCTCGGCATTTGCTACGGGATGCAGTTAATGGCGCATCATCTGGGGGGGGAGGTGGAGTTCAGCGCGCGCCGTGAGTACGGCCCAGGCATGCTGCGCATCACCAACAGCTCGCAATTATTTGAGGGACTCGGAGAACAGATCGACATTTGGAGCAGTCACGGTGACAAGGTGACAACGCTGCCCGCTGATTTTCGCACCGCAGCCCGCACGGAAAATTCAGATTTCGCCGCGATCGAAAATCCCGAGCGCAAACTCTACGGACTGCAATTCCATCCGGAAGTCGCGCACACGCCACGCGGCAAAGAGAATTTTGTATATCACATCTGTCACTGCGCGATGGACTGGACGATGGGTTCCTTTATCGAAGAGGCTTGCGCGCGCATCCGGAAACAGGTCGGCGATCAAAAGGTCGTGCTCGGTTTGAGCGGTGGCGTTGATTCTTCAGTCACTGCCGCGCTCTTGCACAAAGCAATCGGCGACCAACTTACCTGTATTTTCGTGAACAATGGACTGTTGCGCTCGCGCGAAGAAGAAATCGTGCAGCGTGTTTTCGGCGAAAATTTTCACGTGCGTTTGAAATACGTGGATGCGAGCAAACGCTTTCTCGCGCTGCTCAAAGGGGTGACCGATCCCGAAACCAAACGGAAGCGTATCGGCAATGAATTCATCAAGGTCTTTCAGCATGCGACCGAGGAATTGCTCGAGGAAGATCGCAGGAACGGCGCGCGCAAACACGGCGGTTATAGGTTTCTCGCACAAGGCACGCTTTATCCGGACGTGATCGAGAGTGTCTCAATCGAGGGCAATCCGGCGCAGGTAATCAAGAGCCATCACAACGTTGGCGGGTTACCAGAAAAAATGCACTTCGAGCTGGTCGAACCGGTGCGCCAATTATTCAAAGACGAAGTGCGCCAAGCGGGATTTCAGCTCGGTTTGCCGAAGGAGATTGTCTACCGTCAACCCTTCCCGGGGCCGGGTCTCGCCGTTCGCATCCTGGGTGAAGTTACGCCCGAGCGATTGTCCATCTTGCGTGAAGCCGACACGATCGTCGTGAGCGAGATGGAATCCTCTGGCTGGTATTACCGTGTCTGGCAATCGTTCGCCGTTCTGCTACCGGTCCGCTCAGTCGGCGTGATGGGCGATCAGCGGACCTACGAAAACACGATCGTGCTCCGCATCGTCGAAAGCCAGGACGGCATGACCGCCGATTGGGTGCGCCTCCCCTACGAGTTACTGGCGCGCATCTCCGCTCGAATCAGTAACGAAGTCAAAGGCGTCAACCGCATCTGTTATGACATTTCGAGCAAACCGCCGAGCACGATCGAGTGGGAATGAAATAACGGCAGAGTGCGGAACAGAGGCTTGCAGCCTGTGCGACCGCTGGGCGTCTCGTCTGCGTTCCGACCCGGTGCAACGCATCTGCTACTCGCCGATCTCGTCGATCGCGTTGATGAATTCGGTGAAGTCTTTGCCATTGCGCGCGGCGTGATTGAGCGCATCGAGCCGCCCGTTCATTGCTGCTTCGGGTAGCGCGACGCGACGCGATTGCCATCCGTTTGTGAAAACGATTTCGTCCCACTGGATCGAGGAAATTTCGTCGTTGAAACGCGCTACGGCGCGGCCGCGGAAAAAGGCGCGCGTGGTTTCGGGCGGATTGAAGATCGAGGTTTTGATATCACCTTCGGCCACGACGCGGCGGGCGGAACCCTGGCGTACAAGCTCATAATACAAGCCGCGCTCAAGATCGACATTGTGATATTCGAGATCGATTGACTGCAGCCACGGGTCGTTCCACGAAAGTTTTTCTTCTTCCTGCAACGCGTTCAGCAAGAACTTCTTCGCCGCCCAATCGACGCGATCGCGCGTCGACATCACATCGCGCTCAAGATCGTCGAGAACATTTTCCCATTCGCGCAGAACCCATTGCCCATCCTCGGACACGCCGTTGTCGATCTTCCTCGCGGCCCGCAAATAAATCCGTTGGACATCGATCGCAGAGATTTTCCTGCCATCTTTCAGTTCGATGATCCAATCGTAAGTTTGATCGCGGCTGATTGATTTGTTTGCATCAATCGGCTGCGCGATCTCAAGTTGCGGCGCCTGTCCGCGCTCAATCAGATCGAGAATAAGCGACGTGGTGCCAATTTTCATGGCCGTGGCCCATTCGCTCATGTTCGAGTCGCCGAGTATAACGTGAAACCGCCGATAGCGGCTCGCGTCCACATGGGGTTCATCGCGCGTATTGATCAGAGGGCGGCGATTCATTGTATCAATGCTAACCAGCACGCTAAAAAAATCCGCGCGTTGTGAGATTTGAAAGATACCAGGCTCGCCCCGTGCGCTCTCCCCTTCAATGCCCATCTTGCCAGCGCCCGCGAAAATCTGGCGAGTAATGAGAAACGGCAGTATTCCGGCGACAATCGCGTCCCATGCGATCTCGCGACTCATCAGGTAATTGTCGTGACAACCGTAACTGTGTCCGACAAAGTCGGTGTTGTTTTTGTAAAGACGAACTTCCTGACCGGGCGGCAACTTTTGATTTCGGCGTCGCGCGCACTCGGCGAGAATGCGTTCGCCGGCCTTTTCCTGCGCGACAATTTGCCGGAGAGTCGTGCATTCTGGCGTGGAATATTCCGGATGCGCATGGTCGTTGTAAAAACGGGCACCGTTCGAAAGAACGAGGTCGCTTTTTATTTCCTCGAAGCTAAGCGGGCGGTTTTTGTCGATCTCGTAGTAAGCCGATTCGTCGGTGTCCTGAAGTAATTCGCGGGCACGAAAGCCGCGTACGTCGAGGTGTGGATCTTCCAACTCATAGTCCCATTTCATGAGCGCGCCGTGCTCGGTGTAACGCCGCACCAACTCGATCGATTCGGCAACAACATCGACCATGTCCGCGCCGCTCACGGTGATGCCGTACTCGGTCTCAAGACCAAAGACGCGTTTCATCGGCAAAAAGGCGGGGCCCGCGTCAAATCACCCCGGAAAAGTGTCTTGCCGTTTCGTTGCCCGTCCGTATCGGGGCAATTTTGACGACATTTTCTGGATCGTAATCGATTAGCTTGAGCCAGTCTTCGGTGATGTCAGTGGTCGGGAAAATGTCGTTCTCCACATACTCGGCATTGAACGCGAGTTGCAAGTCGGTTTCCCGAATTCCTTCCTCCTGTTGAGTGGCAATGGCTCGTTTAATCGCCATCGCTTTCGCGCGCTCCACGATCGAGGCAATGATCGCGCCGCTGATGAGATCGCTGCGGTAAAGAATTTCTTTGCGCCCGCTGCGCAGTGTTACTTCGAGGAACCTGTTTTCATCACGACGCATAAATTGCCAGTCGACAAACCGTTCGATTAAACGCTCAATCGACGTGCCGATTCCATCAGCTTCCTTCGCCAACACGCCATCGTACGGCAGATCATCTGTAAGATAGATGCGGTAAATTTCGCGCGCTCCCTGCCTCTCCGGGCGATCCACTTTGATTTTTCGATCGATCCGGCCAGGACGCAAAATGGCTGGGTCAATCAGGTCGGCGCGATTGGAGGCGAGGATAATCACGACGTCGTTGAGCGAATCAATCCCGTCCATTTCCGAGCAAAACATCGGGACCAGCGTCGAAAGAATATTGGAATGACGCGAGGCGCGCCGCGTGCCGAGAATCGACTCGGCCTCGTCGATGAAAAGGAACGGCATGAAACCCTCGTAGCGTTTTTCGCGAGCGGTGGCAAAAATTTCGCGCACCATCCTTTCCGATTCGCCGACCCACATATTCAAAATCTCCGGGCCTTTGACGTGCATGAAATATTCCTGCATTTCCACGCCTGTTTTTTCCCGAAGCTGCCTCGTCAAATTGTAGGCCGTTGCCTTGCCGATGAGCGTCTTGCCGCAACCGGGCGGGCCGTAAAGGAGAAAACCTTTCGGCGTGACGTGCTGAAATTTCTTGAAAAGATCGACGTGCAATAATGGAAGCTCGATTGCGTCCTTGATGGCCTGGAGGGCGGCTTCCTGACCGCCCACTTTCTCCCACGGCAATTCCGGGACATCGTCGAGGTAATGTTCGTGCGATTTCGTGCTCGAGAGCATTTCAAGCGCCATCCGGTAGTTTGAGTCAACTCGGACCTCGTCGCCCGATTTCAAGGTCGAGTGGGCAAGATCCGCAGAGCGCTGCAGCACCATCGATTGCAATCCATGTTCGGAGCCCACGCGCAACCGATCTTTGCCAAGGATTTCCGTGATTTTTGTCACCGGGCCCGCCCTTTCGAATCCGAGATCGCCAACAATGACGAACGCTTCGTTGACCAGGACCCGGGTTCCCTTTTTCAATTTTGCAAGCGAAATGCGCGGATCGACATTGCAATAATAATCGGCGCCTCCCACCACGATGTGCGCCGTATCGTGGGACGTGGCGTCGAGAAACGTGCCAATCCGGTTCGCGGGGGAAGTCACTTTCTTGACGACTTCCTCGAGCTTCTCAATCATACGGCGCGCTTCGAGAATCATTTCTTCTCGATTGGAAATCTCGGGGCGCAGATAGACCAGTTCCTGCCGAATTGGATCGCCCGGAGGCAACGACGCAATCACACGATCGAATAAATCGAGAAGATTACCCGGACCCGAGTCCCCTTCCCCGCCCTGTAACCCTTCGCTGCGCTCGTCGCTCATTTATGGTTTGGGTCAATCCGCCGAACCGAGTTTCACTATAGCTTTGTCAGGCACATTCCGCAATCTTCGACGCCACTCGCATACAAAACGTTCAACCATCATGTCGATCTTCACGCGCAGATGCTCGATGCAACGTCACGTTGCTTGCGGCAGGAGACAGCCACCTTTACACTTTGATTTCCTGAGGAGCCTTAGCTCAATTGGTTAGAGCGCCGCCCTGTCACGGCGGAGGTTGCGGGTTCGAGCCCCGTAGGCTCCGGATCTTGCGTTTTGTTCTGACTCTGAAAATCGACAGGATTGCGCCCACGGTCTTCTCAGTCGTGTCTTATTCGCAAGGAATGCGCCGCTAATCCGCTGCCGAAATGCGCTTTGTCGAAGAAAGGCACATCCCCGCCGGGTCGCACGTTTTGAATGTTAAATGAGAAACGCCACTGCAATTTGGAACGGGCAGCACGCTGCCGATCAAACGTTAGCGGCGATGGAAGAGATGGAGCACTATTGCGCAGCGCATCCCCGGAGCCCGGCGGCGACACGTCGTCCTCAGCTGTCGATTCGGGGCCGCACCGTTGTCGCATTACTGGGTCCAGCTATTGAAGAGGGCATCGCTGGCTTCGGCGACACTGTGCAGGCGGCGTTGCGCGCCTTTGACGCGCAATATTCGCGCTCTCTTAGACCGCCTGCCGATCTGGATTAGTATCGCGCTGCGCCTGCGGGCAACGCAGGAGCCGCGTCAGCTTTTGACGCCGGCGCCCAGATAAGTTACGAGCCGCCTCTCGACACCACCAATGCATCGAGCGACCACTTTTTTCCAGCACCGACGATGAGCAAAAAGAGCAGTCCAAGCCACATGGAAAAATCCGTGCGCGCTTCATGCATCATGCTCCAGAAACCATAGTGCGGCAATTTCGGGAGCGAGAAGCCCCAGAAAGCGTGACCGAGGAGCACCGGAATTTTCGTCGATACAATCGCGACGCTGATGTCCACGAGCAACACAATGGCCGCAAGCCGGGTGAGCAATCCAAGTATCACGAGCGTGCCGCAAACCACTTCGCATCCGCCCACAAACGGGCCCATTATTTCCGGAGTAGGAATACCGATTTTGGCAAAGCGCCCTGCCGCAAGTTCCGCCGGATAAAGAAATTTCTGAATGCCTTCGGACACGAAAACGCCGCCGATCAAAATTCGCACGAGAACCGTCGCCGCGGGTGCATTCGTAAGAAAATGGCGGCGCACGGTAACCTAAATCTTCGGCGTAAATTGGGCGAGATCGTAGATGCCGAATCGCTTCTCGATTCCGGTCACCTTATCCACCATCTTCTCAAATCCGTCTTCACCAAAGAGCTCGTCTTCCTTCTTCTCGAAATCCTCGCCCAGAGAATCGAATTCATGCGGCGAAACGATCTTGCGAAAAGCAGGAAAGAGAACAGTGTCCTCGCGGGCTTCGTGCGGATTGTACATGCGAATGTATTGCTGCATCGAGTCGATGAGCTGTAATCGCTCGGACTCATTTCTAAGGGATTGGAAATTCGCGAATCGCATCGTCCCATCCGTAACGCGGCGTCCGGCTTGATGTTGCGTGCGAAGTACTTTTACCAAATCGACAAGCTGATTGGCTTTTTCGAAGCGCGGGAATAGAAAATCTTCCTCGAGCTTCTCATGATAATTTTCGACAAAGCTGCGAATAATTCCCGCGGCATCGGCCAGAGCTTCGGGCGGAAAATCCTGCTTCGCATCGAGGCGGCGCAACGCTTCGCCGTAAATCAAAAGCACGCGCTTTAGCACGCCGTGCTCGCGCATCAAATCTTCGGGCGGACCAACCTCGGCTTCTTTTCCGTCACCTTTCTTTTCCAGCTCCGCGCCACGAAGCAGTTCGCTGCCCGCTAACGCAACTCCGCTAAAGATAATGCCGCTCTTGAGAAAAACTCTGCGGTTGAAGGGTCGCTCGCCCCCATGTCGATCTTGCATATTTCGGTCAAGCTCTATTGTGAATCATAATCGCATTGCGTTTCCGAGTTGAGTGTATTAGGGGACAAATCCAAATTAGTGAGTCGCTCGGAGAGAAATGCTACAGCGACATCCAGGCAGCCAATGCTGCCACCTTTTGATCCGCGCGCCATGGCCCGCTCACGGAACGCCCGAGATCAACAAGCGTTCGCTGTATTTGAGTACGCGGTTGGTGAAGGAGATTCGACGCGGTTTGGTACATATCACGCTCGATGAAAATCGCGCACTGAATTCCCCGCGATTGTAGAGCGGCTTCGAGCGTTGTCCGAAATAAGCATCCCTCCAACGCATGTGCGCGAATGTGTGGATTGGCAATCGAGTCGGGATCAATCACGCTTCCAACCACGAGCGCGGCACGACGAATCGCGTACCCATTATCCGTGCACCGCTTGAGAAGATCGACAATCGATTTTTCTGTAGCGCGGCGAACACCTTGCACACGATGTTTTAATTTGGTTGCATTCATCTCCAGCATACCCGTCGCTGCGTGATACGGCTGCCGCATTTCTGGATCGCGCGGATCGGAAAGATCGATCACTTGACTCTCACACAAATGCGGCGAGCGGACGGAACCGTCGATGAGAATCGAAACAGCCGAGCCCGATCTTACGCGAAACCCGAGTGCTGCTCGGTCTACTGTCACTTTGGGCAATTATCGCCGCATAATGTGGATGGCGAGAATACGGCTTTGATGACGTTCGCAATCACAACTTCAGAAAGGCGAATCTAACAAGCAACAGACCGGTAATTAAACCAAGAATCGCACCTGAGGGCACAACGTACGGAGCATCCATCGATTTGAACCCGCCCTTGGCCAGAAAAATCACCAGACCGAACGCAAAGCCATAGAGCAACCCATATCCGGGACCGTGCCACCATGCGCTGCGGCTTGTTAACGACATACCGGTTAGAAGACTCACGAGAATTCTCTTCAAGATCGCCGCAAGAAAAATTTCGGTCTTAAAGGGTTCGCCTGGCGCAAGGAAGATTCCAACGCCGTCGAGTGCACCGATTATTCCACCGATTACCATAACGACAATGACGTTCACCTTAGCTTTGCCTTACTTGCTTCACGATTGTCATCGCCGCATGATATGGATGGCCAGGATGCGACTTTGATGACGGGCGAGCAAGTAGTCGATAAAATCGCCAATGATTGAGTTCGGCTTGTTGCCAAATTTGGTGACCACACGGCAGATGAGTACACCGGTGCGTCCGTGCCATTCCAAATTGATCACACCATGCGCTTCGCGCGCGCTATGAATTTTTGCCCAGCCATGTGGGCGCCCCGGCCTCTGGTGCTCTGTCGGCACAAGCTTGAATTTCCGTTCGAGTTGCGGATCGCTCATGATTTTGTTGCGTAAAGATCCGCGTCCGCTGGTGATGACTTGAATCACCGTCTGCATTTCACACTTAGGTTCAGCAGGAAATCAGTTCTTTTACAATGCTTGTTTCGAGACGATTCTTTATAGGCATAGCAGCGTGCAGGCACCTCCTCGAGGAGCGACTACCTCCTAGTTCTCAATCAGTGAACGATACATAACATAAACGTCGACATATCCTTTTTCCGGATGGCGAAACGCGCCAGGCAGAGTGCCGGTGATCTTGAAACCAAGCTCGTGCCAAAGGTGGATCGCGGCGGTGTTCGTCGAGACAACGAAATTGAATTGCATCGCGCGAAACCCAAGTCGCCGCGCCTCGCCCAGACAATGCTCGCCCATATTTCGGCCTACTTGAAGTCCTCGCGCGGATGGCGCAACCATGAACGCGGCGTTCGCAACGTGCGAACCGGCTCCGGCTTGATTCGGCTTTAGAATGTAAGTGCCGACAACGCGCCCATCGTTTTCTGCAACGTAAGGACGCGTACCAGCTCTAAACCAATAAGCCAGCGCGTCATTGCGCGACATCTCTGGCTCAAACGCGTAAGTGTCGCCAGCAGCAACAACGGCATAAAAAATATCCCAAATCGCGTCGTGATCCGCTTCCGTTGCTGCGCGTATTTCCAGCACAATCCTTTTATTAGGAAATGGCCGTCAGTCGCTCCTTTGGTGCGCGCACGACAAAAGCACACTTACAGCCTTCATCTGGCGGCCTCAAAGTGACTGGAACCGCCAGCTTGGGGGCCGCTACTCTAGAAAATAAACGTCTGGCTTATCGCTTACTCCGGCCTTCTGCATCGCCTGACGTAAATCATCCGACGCGGCGAACGCTCTCGCCTTCTCGGCGTCTTCCGCCGAAAACAGCAAAATCACCTCGTTGGGATTCTCGGTGTTGCGCAAGAGATGTAGCTCTTTCAGCCCTGCGCTCTGCCGCGCCGAAGCGTGCGCGTCATAAACCGGCTTCCATTTAGCGAAGTCAGCGACTTTGTGACGAATCAGCATGTGTATCATAATTGAACTCCTCCTGTTGCTTTTTTATCATTTAACGTGGCGGCGCGCAAAGCTTTCCGGTGTTATAATCAACCAGTGTGTTGTAGGTCGGCGTGATCTGTTTCCATGCCCGGCTATTGGCTGTGACGTTGCTGCCTATCGGATGCGAGCACAGCCAGGAATCAGCCGCCAGCTTTGTCTCGGCGAGCAGTTTAAGATATAATTGCCGATTCTATCGCCGAGAGATGAGGGCCCGATGCTAGTAAGGATGGGCAGTTCCTTCACATCGCCGGCCGAGATTATTTTCCGACTCGTGAATCTCTCCGATTTTGAAAGTGCATTTCTCGAGGACACGCGTTGAGGCGTTGGTTTTCGCGAGTGTGTGTGCGCGAATCGTGCGGGCGAGCCCGCTGTGGTTCGCATAAGCAAGCAGCGCTATCACTGCTTCGGTCGCACAACCTTTGGCTAGGTAATTCGGCGCAACGCTATACGCGATCTCCACGACGCCCTTTGGATCCGGTGGACCGGTGAAACCGCACAATCCGATCACGACGTTTTCTTCTTTCTTATCCCGAGACCGGGGCGCTCGGCCAGGGAAAAAGATAGGCGCGTGCTGGAACCTTTCTTTCAAGCTTCAGCACGCACGCGCGCGCACGCGTTTCACACAAGCGCGCACGCGCAGTAACTCTTCTAAGCTGATT
>Ga0209057_1002916_pt1 | contig 12897 bp, 11 predicted proteins | sample GraSoiAngelo_146_FD_185903 | JGI IMG/M metagenome (GOLD analysis project Ga0209057, IMG submission 185903) | Grasslands soil microbial communities from the Angelo Coastal Reserve, California, USA - 14_1009_05_30cm (SPAdes) (version 2) | ecosystem: Environmental > Terrestrial > Soil > Grasslands ... | reverse complement strand
ACCTGGAATTGTCCGAAGAAGTCCATGATGTGCATGCTCCCGAGTTCCGCGCGGACGTCCGTGGTGTTCAGGCTGTTCGCTTGTTGGATCGCGCTCGCCAACAGCAGGAGCGCGGCGCCCGCTTCGCCAGCATGATACGCAGGCGTTGCGCCGCCATTTAGGCTTCCGTAGAGCTGGGTGAACTCGGCTGGGGTCGGGCCGTACCAAGTGAGGCCGAGAGTCTGGGCCTCAGCCGGGCTGTACGTGACCACCGACTCCCATTGGGAAGGCCCGGTCACGTAGTTCGCATTCGTGAGTTGCGTCTGGAAATTGGGCTCGGTGACCGCCACGAGCAGCGAGATGAATTTCGGCGCGGGTGCAGTCCATGTCGTTTTCAGCTGGTTCATGATGAGGAGACCGTCGTTGAAGTGTCCCCCTCCGATGAGATCGTCGGCACCGGCGTTCTTGGCCGCGGTCAGTTGCGTCGACAGGTCCGTCACCGTGGTCGGGTACGACTGATTGTAGACGACCGTGAAGCCTTGCGACACGGCGTACCCTATGGCGGCTTGCGTGGCAAAGGACGAGAACGAATCGCTTGCGTACAGCGCCGCGATCTTGTCCGACGGGTGGTTCGCTTTGAGCCAGTCGATGGCGCCTTTCAGGTAGAGCGATGCGGGGCTCAGAACTTCAACGAGGTTGCGTCGCGAGGTCTGCGTCCAGATGATATCCGATGAACCTCCGTGAGAGAGCATCACGCGGTCGTAGTTGTCCGCTGCCGGCGCAGCGGCCGTCGTCAGGGGGCTGCTGTATGGAGCTAGGAGGAACTGAGCGCCATCCTGCTGGATGATCTTGGTATAGAGGGTTCCGATGTTCCCCGCGGGACCGCTTTGATCGTCGTAATAGTCGAGGCTGATGTTGTACGACTTTCCGCCGACGGAGACTCCTCCATGGCTGTTGATCCAATCCGCGGCTGTCTTGATCCCGTTCAGCGAGTTCGTCCCCTCGACGCTGTAAGTCCCGGTCAACGAAATCGTGAAACCGACCTTGATCGTGCCTGAGAACCCGGACGGCCGGGTCAGGTAGTAGACCCCGGCGGCTGTGAGTGCGACGAGAATGACTAGGAACGCGACCCCGATGGCGATGAGTTTTCTCCGTCTCCCCGGCGAAACCGGAGGCGCGGCCTCCGCTTCGATTGGCTGTGCCATGTTCCCAACGACCCCACTGTGCTCTTCACGGTGATTGAGCGGGTGGATCGCGTGCGTTGCCCGCCGACGGGGGCGCTCGCTTCCTTCCCGTCCCACTGAGTCAGACATGCGTACTCGGCAATTAACGATTTCCGTCATTGACTCGTGAGGGTTCAAGCGGGTCCCGGCCCCTCCTCCTGCGAAACCCTGAACTATCTCCGTTCGTTGCACCGCGGATGGCCCCCTCGAGGTCGCGCGACTTCGGCCTCGTCCTTCTCGCGAGCGTCCTCTGGGGCACGTCGTTTCCCGGGAGCAAGTTGACGGTCGGGACCGTCGACCCGCTCTTCTTGACGTTCGCACGCATGGCGATCGGCGCGCTCCTCGGAATGACGGTCCTCGCGGCCACGCGTCGTCTGGATCGACGAGTTTTCCGGGAGCCCCTCGTCTGGGTCCTCGGTGCGATTAACGCGATCGGATTCGAGCTGCAGAATGAAGGGATCCTCCTGACGACTGCGTCGAAGACCGCGCTCTTGGTCAACGTGAACGTGGTCATCATCCCGGTCTTGATGGTCCTGTTCTTGAAGGTCGCCGGGATCCTGATTGGGACCCTCGGTGTCGTCGTGGTCGCGACGAAGCTCGATCTCGCGTCCCTCGCCGGGGGACAGTTCGCGGGCGACCTCCTCGTATTCGTCGCGGGCGTCGTGTGGGCCTTCTACGTCGTCGGCGCCAAGAAAATGGTGGACCGCGGCGCGGACTACGTCGCCTTGTCCGCGGGGATCCTGGCGACGACCGCGCTCCTCGCGGCGATTCCTTTGTTTTTCGTGGGATGGCCCCTGCCGACGAATGGGAATGGCTGGCTGGGAATTGCCTATCTCGGTCTGGTCCCGACCTTTACCCCGCTCCTATTGTACGTCGCGAGCATGCGCACGATCTCGCCGACGGTTTCGGGACTCTTGATCCTACTCGAGGTCGTCGTGGCGGCGGTCCTGTCCTTCCTCTTCCTGCGAGACCCGCTCGGCGTATATACCTTGGCGGGGGGAGCGCTCATTCTGTTCGGCGCGTACGTTGTGACCCGGGGCGACCAGCCGATGCCCGAGCCGGCCGCGGGCGGCCTCGCGTCGGTCCCATCGGATGCAACCAGGCGGGGTCCAGGGAGAATCATCCGCCGTTAGCTCCGCGAATCGGTCAAGAGATGAGTTCGGTCTCCCTGAACGTGTCCCCTTCGGCCACGCGTGCGCAGGAAGGAAGCCCTCATCGTGTTGTCGATCAGTCGTTCGCGAGGCGGGGCTTCTTCGAGGACGCGTTCGCTTTGCTCTCCTTTACCAACGGATTGCTCAGGTCGATAGACCGGTCGATTCCCAGGATCTTGAACGGATCGCTCGTCTCCGGCCCCGGGTTGGACCGTTTTTTCCGTTCGTTCGAGCTTTCGCCGCTCACACGAACACGACTCCGACAACGAAAACGACCACGCCTATAAGAAAGAGAAGGATTCCTTCGTTCAGATACCGAAACCGTTCGGATATCGTTCCTTCATTCCTCGTGGATCGTCGTACCTCATCACCAAATAGGACGAGGATAGCAGGATGGCCGAGATGACAAGGAATCCCGCCGAAATCCCCGCCGCGGCAAGATGCGCATGAATTGCGTCGCGGCTGAGACTGAAGAGCGCCCCAAACACGGTGATGACGAAGCCGAGGGCGACGCTCGCCTTGTTGGAGAGACTGTTCACGGAATTCAGCTGGTCCGCCAGAACCCGCTCGACATGGTGAATCGCGACATCCAAATTCGTATCGTCGACCATCGTTCCATCCCGATTTCATGCGGACATGGCACGGCGCCGGATAAAAGGCAGGCTGGGCCGCGCGTCATACGGGCGCCTGGTCCCCGTCCTGTACCGTGGCATCGGATTCCACGACCCCCCGGCGACCGCGAACAGCACGCCATCTGCGGAATATGCTTGTCCGAGCGACGGTCAAGAGCGAGAGGCCGTCGATGAAGATCGGGAAGCGATCCATCCGGCAACGAGGGCGCCCGCGAAGATCACGGTCCCAACCGTCACGACGAGCGGCCCCGCGGGCAAACGGAGGTAATCGGCCAGGAGGATTCCGGACCCCGCGCTCGCGATCCCGGTGAGACCGCTCAGCAGCGCGTACGAGGAGAGGCTTCGGCTGACGTTTTTCATCGCGGCGGCGGGCACGATCACGAGTGCGCCAACGAGGACCGTGCCGACGATCTTGATTCCGACCGCCACGACCACGGTCACCAGAAGCAGGTAGACGAAGTTGACGAGGGCCACGTTGACCCCCGTGGATCGTGCGAGCTCCTCGGACAGGATGCTCAGCACGACGCGCCGGTACACGAGCCGCGAGACGAAGACGATCAGGACCGAAATCCCGACCGCGAGGAGCGCGTCCACCAGAGTCACCGTCGTGATGTCGCCGAAGAGCGCTTCCAGCAAGTCGACCTCCGGTGTGATCAGGATCCCCACGGCGAGGGCCGTCACAAATAACACGCCAATGATCGATTCGGGGAACAACCTCGTCGTCCTCTCGATATACCACGTAAGGATTGCGGCGGCGAACAGGAACGCGAACGCACCGAGGAATGGATTGAAGTTGAACAGAATTCCGAGGGCGAGGCCAGGCAGAGCGACATGGGAGAGCGCGTCGCCGACGAGGGCCATCCTCTTCAAGACCATGAGGGATCCGACGTACCCCGCAGCGAACCCGACGAAGATCCCCGCGACGAGACCGTATGCTGCCGATTCGGTCATCGGAATCCCCGGGCCCCAAAGTCGTGCTTGTGCTCGGCGAGCCCCGAACCGCTCCCGAAGATCTCCATCAAGAGATCTGGCTCCGAGAGACGGCTCGATGCCCCAAAGAATCGGACCGTCCGATTGAGGGCCAAGACCGCGTCGGAATACTGAGAGACGACGTGGATGTCGTGCGTGATCAGGAAGACCGTGATGTTGGAGTTCTTCTCCAGCCGATTGAGGGTCTCATAGAGCATGTCTTGGCTGCCGATGTCTACCATGGCGGTCGGCTCGTCGAAGAGGAGGACATTCGGCCGATCGAGGACGGCCCATGCGATGAGGACGCGCTGCATCTCTCCCCCCGACAAAACGTCGAGCCGCTTCGGGAGGGCCGCGCCTCCGAGACCGACGGCGGCGAGTGACTCTTCGACGTTCGCCCCGCTCTTGAAGCCCAGGAAGTCGCGAACGGTAATCGGCACATCCGTCACGACGAAGCTCTGCGGGACATAGCCGATCCGAACGGGGCCGGACCATTCGACCGTCCCGGTATGTGGCACGAGGCCGAGGAGGACGCGGAAGAGCGTCGTCTTGCCCGCGCCGTTCGGGCCGACGATGGCGAGCGTGGTCCCTCTCCGCACGTGGAAATTGACGTCTTCCAAAATCGGGACGCGGTCCAATCGAACCCCGAGATTCGCGACCCGGAGGAGGTCTTCGGCGGCGCCGGTTTCGCGGGTTGGACTCGGTGAAGGAGGCGTCGCGACGACCATGCGCCGTTGCCCATCCGATGCCGTTATTTAAGAATTTGTCGGGTCTTAATAAACATCAAGTACAGGGTGCGCGGTTGTTAGTAGCATGCCCATTGTCAGCGTGAGCATGGACGACTCCATTCTCCGGAGCCTCGACGACGTTGCCCAGCGGCGCCGGTATCGGAGCCGGAGCGAAGCGGTCCGCGAGGCGCTGCGAGAGTTCATCGATGTCACGGAGTGGGGGAGAGAGGGCGGAGAAGCCTCGGTGATCCTCGCGGTCATCTACGGGAGGGGGAATCCGCGCGCGGACCTCGCGATGCTTCAGCACCGCTTCGACGAAATCCGCACCATGCTACACACCCACGTGGACGAAGCGGATTGCCTGCAAATCTTCGTCGCGGAAGGATCGACGGCTCGGCTCAAGGAGCTCATCGCCCAACTCCGCCGAATCAAGGGGGTAAAAGTGATCAAGTTCATCCAGACCGCTGCCCGTCGATGATCGTCACCCTTGTCCGAGACGTGGCAAGTCCAGCCTCTGCAGGCGGCTTGCGCGACGCGGAACCCGTCCGGGCAACGTACGTCGACGTGCCGGAGCCCGCCCGATGGGAGTTGGGGGCGAAGCCCTCCGTATTGTCGTTGACGCGATTCGCGAGTTTCGACTGTCCATCGCGAGGATCCATGCCCGAACCGGCGGCCCGCGGTCTGACATCCGTCTCGCAGCCGCCACCCTAGGTCGCAGCAGTTGGGGGAAGCTTGATTTGCCTCAGCTCTAGCGTACTCCGAGTCCATGCCGAGACAAAGGATAACTAGGTCGCACACCCATCGTCATTCATCGTCGGGGGAGGGTTCGGCCGTCCGTGAGTTGCAAGACGGGGAAGCGATCGTCGATCGACCGGTCGCTGGCCCGCGCGGTGCTTTTGGTCGTCGTGGTGGCCTCATTGTTGACGACGACCGCCACCCGGGCCTTGGCCCCAGCGCCCGACGTGACACCGCCCATCGCCAACGCAGGTCCGGATCAGACCGTCAACGAAGATGTTCCTGTTGCCTTCGACGGTTCCGGGTCCACCGATAACGTCGGGGTTGTCAATTACACCTGGGCGCTCCCGGCAGCCACGAGCCCGGCCCGACCCGTGGTCAGTGTTTCGATCGGTGGTGCGGCCGCGTTCGACCCGGTACGGCCGCTCCTGTATCTCCTCGGGAGCCGGAACGTATCGGTGGTGAACCTCACGACCGGCTCGGTCGACCGGGTGTTTCCGCTCAATCACGTGCCCACGTACCCGATGTCCCTTACGGTCGCCCCGCGAGGCGCCTACATGGCGGTCGGGATCCCGTTCGGAGAGCGTGGGTACTATTTCTTCGGCCCGTTCCAGAGCTACGTGGCCACGTTCGACCTGGTGACGCAGACGAAAATCGGGGAGTTCTTCATCGACGAGGACGTGTACCGGACCCTCGTCACTGACGACGGATACGCGATCGTGGCCGGGGGATCCGGTCAGTGGTCCGCGCTCCACATGATGAACGCACGAAATGGGACCGTATCCCCCCAGACGGCCACGATCTGGCAGTATTCGAGCGTCGCGCTCCATCCGTCCGAGACCCGTTTGTACTCCTTGGAGGACGACGGGCTGTATCCGCCGAGCGTCCATCGTTTCGACTTCGTGCCCGGTTTGGGATTTACCGGCGGATACGATTGGCCTTATTTCGGGACATACCCCGGGACGCCGCTCTGGGTGAGTCGCGATCTGATCTTGACCGGCGGAGGTTACCTTCTCACCTCGCGCGACAACGCCTCGGACGACATGCAGTCCGCCGGGCGGCTTCCCGGAGGCTACGCTTCCGCGGTGTTTGACTCCAGCCTGGGCCTCATCGCGGTATCGACCGGGAACGGAGTCGCCTTCTACGACATTGCCAATTTCGCGTTCCTCGGATCGCAGGGCTTCCCCGGCTACGCCGCGGCGCTCCGCTTTCGCGGTTCCGAGCTGCTCGTCCTTGAAGGCGCCGATGTCGTCGCGATCGATGTCCCACGAGTCTTTCAGTACGGAGTCACGACGAGCTATGTGTTCCCGGATCCCGGGATCTATTCGGTCACCCTGACCGTGCGGGATGCCGCAGGGAACTCCGGCACGGACGCGGCGAGCGTGACCGTCTTGGATGTCACGCCTCCGGTGGCCCATGCCGGCCCCGACCAATCGGTCGATGAGGGGGCCTTCGTAACCCTGGATGGTTCCGCGTCCGCGGATAACGTGGGCATCACGCAATACTCGTGGAGCTTCATCGACGGGGTGCCCCAGACGCTCTACGGGACGATTGTGTCCTACCAGTTTCAGCACGTCGGGACGTTCGTCGTGACGCTCTCCGTCACCGACGGCGCGAACTGGGCGACCGACAGCGTCACGATCGTGGTCAATCGGGACCGGGTCCCGCCGGCCGCGAACGCCGGTCCCGATCGAGTCGTCTACGAGGGCGGCCTGGTGTCCTTCGACGGCTCTCAATCGACCGACAATCTCGGGATCGCGAGTCTGACTTGGACGTTCCTCGACGGCTCGACCCAGGTTCTGTACGGGAGCCGGCCGTCGTATCGGTTCATGAACGCCGGCACGTACGTGATCACGTTGACGGTGACCGACGTCGAATCGAACACCGCGACCGACACCCTCACAGTCTCGGTCCGCGACGTTTCCCTCGTCGCGCAGGAGCGGCCTGCGGGATTCCGCATCGGCGTTCCCGCCGGCTGGGACGTCGCCTTCGACGCGTACGCGCCGGGGATCGGGGCGGCCGATCTCGTAGCGACCGACCGCGCGATGGGTGGGGCCACGGTTGCCGTGTCCTCGCGATTCACCCAAGTCCAGGATACCGACGACTACCGCCTCGCGGCCGCTCGGTCGATGCTCGCGAGTTTGCAGAACCAATACGGCTACTACATCGTTATCGGGGAGCCTAAAATTGTTTCGATGCCGCACGCCCGTGCGGCGGTCTTCGAGGTCAACCTGACCGGGCCCCATCTTCGGCAGACATGGGCCGTGTTCGTGAGCGTGGGGTACCAGCGGGTCCTGTTCGTGGTCGGCAGCGCCGACTCTGATTCGTTCGAGGCCTATCGGCCGGTCTTCGACGCAGCGATCGGGAGCGCGGAGGTCCTCCGACCCCCGGAGCCGGCTCAGACGATGGCCATTGTCCTCGTCGCGGTCCTAGGCCTGACGATCGGCCCCCTCGTGGGAATCCTGGCGTGGTTGAGCTATCGGGCTCGGAGGGCGCCGGTTCCGAGGCCGGTGGGCGAGAGTTCGGCCGCTGCGGTCATGAACGAAACGCGAGGCGCTGCGTCAGCGGAGACGGGGGCCCCGCTATCCCCGACGCCCTGGCCCCGGTTCTGCCCGAGATGCGGACTTCCGTCCGCCCCACAAGGTACGTTTTGTGGCCGATGCGGGTTCAAGCTCCGCTAGAGCCCTTTTCCCGGAATTCCGCGTTCGAGTTTCCGATCGCTTCTCGCCCGTAAGCGCGGCGTTCCGATCTTACCAGAAGAGGACTAGAACGGGACCAGGACTCGGAAGATAGTATACTCGGCCCACGAAAAGATGAGCCACACCGCCAAGAAGACCGTCGCGAAGACGAAGATGCCGCGTCGTGTCGCCTCCGAAAGCTCGCCTCGAGATCCGCCTGCGATCCACGCCATCGCCACGGAGAACGCGACGGCCAGGTCCATCGTCACGACGGACACCCAGCCCAGGGTCCGGATCGAGTTTCGATAGGCGATGACCGCGGGGTCGGTAGGCACCGGACACCCCTGACACGGGACGGGGATCAGGAGCGCGGCGTGAAACGACAGCGTCCCCGCAAAGATGAGCACTCCGAGGAACAAGCCGATCACCAGGACCAAGCTGTTCAGGGAGATGCCTCCTCTCCGCGGCGGCATCATCATCGGTTGATACGGCGATCCCGGCGGACTCGCGCTGGGTTCGACCAAAAACTCCCTCCAATGTCGGAATGGCGATAGAGACCCGATAAAGGTTCCTGCGCCCGCCCGCGGTCCTATTCGACCGTCACGCTCTTCGCCAGGTTCCGCGGCTTGTCGATCGGGCAGTTGCGGATCCGCGCCGCTTCGTAGGCGAAGAGCTGCAGGGCCACGCTCACCGGGACCGGCGAGAAGATCCACGGGAGGGACGGAATCTCGATCACGTCGTCGACGAACTTCGGGAGCTCCTTGTCCCCTTCGGTTCCGATCGCGAGGACGGGGGAGCCGCGGGCGCTCACCTCGCCCACGTTCGACCGCATCTTCTCGTAGGTCGGGTCCTGGGCAACGACGGCGATGACGGGCGTGGAGGACGTCAGCAGGGCGAGCGGCCCGTGCTTCAGTTCTCCCGCCGCATACGCCTCGGCGTGGATGTACGAGATCTCCTTGATCTTCAGCGCCCCTTCCATCGCGACCGGGTAGTTCGCGTGGCGCCCGATGTAGAACATGTCCTTCGCCTCGGCTCCATATTTCTGCGCGAGGGCCCGGATTTCGTCCGACTTGTTCAGCACGTACTGCGCCGCCCGCGGGAGAGACCGCAGCTGATCCTTGAGCCGATCGAGTTCGTCGTACCCTAGGGTTCCGCGGTCTTGGCCCAACTTCAGCGCGATCAGGTACAGGACGACGAGCTCCGCGATGAACGTCTTCGTCGCGGCGACGCCGATCTCGATGCCCGCGCGCGTGTAGATCGTCTTGTCCACCTCGCGGGAGAGGCTCGACCCGATGACGTTGCAAATCGCGAGGGTCTTGCAGCCGCGGCGATGCGCCTCCCGCGCCGCACCGAGCGTGTCCGCGGTCTCGCCGCTCTGCGAGATCAGGAGGACGAGGGGCCGCTCCGTCGCGCCTTGGCTGTAGCGGTACTCGGACGCGAGCTCCGCGGAGGCGGGGATGCGCGCGATCTCCTCGATAATGTACTTCCCGACGAGCGCCGCGTGGTATGACGTACCGCACGCGACCAGCTTGACGCTCGTGACGCCTTCAGAGAGGAATCCATCCACCTCGAGATTCGCGAGCCGGCCGAGGAGGGTCTCGTGGATCGCCTGCGGGGCTTCGTGAATCTCCTTGAGCATGAAGTGCTCGAAGCCGCCCTTCTCGGCGTCCTCGAGAGACCAGGTGATCCGCTGCGGCTCTCGATTCACGACGCGACCCTCGGAGTCCTTGATTGACACTCCTTTCGGCGTGATGACGACCATCTCCCGGTCCATCACGTACGCCACCCGGTCCGTGTATCGCAACAACGCGGGCACGTCCGAGGCGAGGAAGTTCTCGTCCGGGCCGAGGCCGATGACGAGGGGACTCTCGTTCCTCGCGCCGATCACCTTGCCCGGTTCGTCCGCGTGCACCGCCAGGACGGCGTACGACCCGCGAATGTCGCCGAGCGCCTTTCGGGTCGCCTTCTCGAGGTCGCCGTCGTAATACGATTCGATGAGGTGGACCAGGCTCTCCGTGTCCGTCTGGCTCACGAACGTGTGACCCTGGGCCTGCAGCTTCTCCCGCAAACTCGCGTAATTCTCGATGATCCCGTTGTGGGCCAAGGCGATCTTGCCGGTGCAGTCGACGTGCGGATGGGCGTTCACCTTCGACGGCGCCCCGTGGGTCGCCCAGCGCGTGTGGGCGAAGCCGGTTGAGCCCTTCAACGGCGGGAGTTGCGCCTCGAGGTTCGCGATGAAGCCTTTGTCCTTCACGACCTGGAGGCCGCTGCCGACAATCGCGACGCCGGCGCTGTCGTAGCCGCGGTATTCCAAACGCTTGAGGCCGTCCAGCAGGATCGGGAGGGCGTCACGGCGGCCCGCATACCCGACGATCCCGCACATCTACAGGACCACCGCACCCGAGGGGATCGTGCCGCGGAGCTTGGCGCCGGATTCCACGCGAGCCCGCTCGTTCACGACCGTCCCGGCGGCGGCGCTGACGCCGTTCGCGATCTCGACGTCTTCGCCGATGAGCGCGCCGATCTGGGGGACGGAATGCCACGTGCCCTCGATGTTCACGTCGCCCGGCCCGGAGGCGGCCAAGAAGCCCGCCCGGGCGACCACGCCTGATCCGATCACGGACTCCTGGACGACGCTCGCGGGCCCCAGGATGACGTCGTCCATCAGGATTGAGTTCGCAACGGTCGTCAGGGCGCCGATGCGGACGTTCTTTCCCAGGCTTGTCGACGGAAGGAGGACCGCGTTCGGACCGATCTCACAGCCGGCGCCGATGGAGAGCGGACCTTGGAGGTACGCGCCGGACCGGATCACGCAGCCGTCTCCGATCGTCACCCGGCCTCGGATCGTGACCGCCGGCTCGATCGTCCCCGCGCGGCGCTCGGCGGTCGTCTTGAGGGCCGCCGCGTTCAGGCGGAGCAAGTCCCACGGGTACAGCGCGTCGACCCATGTCCCTTCCGTGGGAATCGCTCCGACGGAGACCCGCTTCGCCAAGGCCGACACGGCGCTCGGCAGGTCGTGCTTGCCATCCTTCGCGAGGCGCTCGATTTCGTCGAAGATTCGAGCGTCGAGGGCGTACGCCCCCGTGTTGATCAGGTTCGAGATGACCTCGGCCGGTTTCTCCGTGATCGCGACGAGCGCTTTGCCATCGACCGTGACGACGCCGTAGCTCTGGGGTCGCTCGCTCTGCGTGATGAGGACCGCCGGTCTCGAGGCGGCGAGCAAATCCTCGACGAAGCGCCCGTCGACCATGTTGCTCCCGTTCAGCACGATGAACGGATCCTCGAGGTGCCCGCGGGCCTCCCAGATCCCGTGCGCCGTTCCCAGTTGCTTCGTCTGGGTGACGTAGGTAATGTGACTCCCGAACGCCTTCCCGTCCTGGAAGTGGGACTGGATGCGCTCCCGACGATAGCCCACGACGAAGATGAGGTCCCGCACGCCGTTCTCGGCCAGAGCCTGGACGACGTACTCCAGGAGGGGGCGGTTCCCCACGGGGATCATGACCTTCGGGACCGACGCCGTGAAGGGGCCCATCCGGGCGCCCTCTCCCGCGGCGAGGATGACGGCCTTCATGCGCGATGCACCTGCCGATGATTCCGGCGGACGCCCCATGCCACAGGCAACGCGTATATCCCTTGCGGGCCCAGTTGTCCGCCTGAGAATCCGACGGGTTCCTTGAGGAGGAGGGTGACCGGTCGATTCGACATACCCAGTCGTGAGGTCCGACCGGTATTATAAATGCATCTACAACTTTCGGATAACCATTACAAAAATGTTAATAGAATGAGGTCGTTCGTTCCCCGTGGTCCGACGTTGGCTCGTCGAGGAAACGTCGCACGGCGCCGTGGGGCGGGAGGTCGAGATCCTCGATCAGCCGAACCGTGTGGCCGCATTGACATCTCCGCTCGCTTGGCGCATCTTGCAGGAACTCGCGAAGGCGCCCGACTATCCAAACGCCCTGGCGGAGCGGCTCAAGGTCCACGAACAGAAGGTCTACTACCACGTCCGGCGGCTCGAGGCCGCGGGGTTGTTGGAGGTCCTTCGAGAGGAACCGAAACGCGGTGCGTCCGCGCGCATCTTGGCCCCCACCGCGGAGGCCTTTGCGATTGTCCTGAAGGGCCGCGGTACGCCCGTCGCCTCTCCGATGCTTCCTCACGCCGGGGTCGTCGCCCGCTTCCTCGAGGAATTCACCCGGGACGGGGTGTTCGACGGGTCGATCGTCGTCGGTTCGCCGTACACGCACGGGCCGTTCAACACGACCGCACGGGACTCGCCATACGCCGTCGAGCTCGGATTTTTCCTCGGTCGGCTCTTCGCGCCGCGGAAAGGCCTCGTGGTCCGGCTCGACACGGAAGTGAAGGCGCTCGGGGCGGGGAAGGAAGGCATGATCCTCGTCGGCGGGCCCGTCGCCAACATCATCGCGATGGACCTGAACCCGCACCTCGCAGTGAACTTCGATTGGAGGCAGGTATGGCGGATGGAGTCGTCCCGGACGGGGAGGCCTTATGCCGACGAGCAAGTGGGCCTCATCGCCAAGGTCCGAAATCCCTGGAACCCGAGCAAAGTCATCGTTTCCCTGGGAGGGCTGCATGCGACGGGGACCATGGCGGCGATCTTGGGCCTCACGCATCAGGCCGACGAAGTCCTCGAGGGATACCGGCCCGGGGACGAATTCTACCGCGTCGTCGCGGGCGAAGATCGCGACGGGGATGGACGTCCCGACGCGGTATCGATCCTCGAATGAGCATCGGGTGCGCTGCCGTTTAGGGCCTCGGAACCCGGGCTTCTACCCGGCGACACGAGG
>Ga0209057_1002915_pt1 | contig 12898 bp, 11 predicted proteins | sample GraSoiAngelo_146_FD_185903 | JGI IMG/M metagenome (GOLD analysis project Ga0209057, IMG submission 185903) | Grasslands soil microbial communities from the Angelo Coastal Reserve, California, USA - 14_1009_05_30cm (SPAdes) (version 2) | ecosystem: Environmental > Terrestrial > Soil > Grasslands ... | reverse complement strand
GCCGAAGCGCTGGAGCGGGTACTTCAGCAGCACGGCCTCGCGAAAGTTGGGGTCGTCGAGCAGGGCGCGGGTCATCGGCGTCTCGATCATCCCCGGGCAGACGCAGTTCACGCGCACGCCGGGCGCCCACTGCATCGCCATCTGGCGCGTGAGGTTCACCACCGCGCCCTTGGACGCCGCGTAGGCGGGCGAGAGCGAGCCGCCGACCATGCCGTAGACCGACGAGAGATTGACGATGGCACCCTGCCCGCTCGAGCTGAGCGCGGGCAGCGCCGCCCGCGACGGGTAATAGGTGCCGGTCAGGTTCGTGTCCACCACGCGCTCCCACTCGGCCGGCGCGGGCGCGCGGTCGCGGCCTTCGGGGCGCACGCCGGCGGAGTTGACGAGGGTGGTCAGCACGCCGAAGCGTGCGACGACCTGGTCGACCATCCGCTCGCAGGCGGCGGCGTCGGTGACGTCGGTCTCCAGCGCGAGCGCCTCGCCGCCGGCCGCGCTGATCACGCGCGCCGTCTCCTTGGCGCGCTCGCCCATGCGGTCGACGCACGCGACCCGCGCGCCCTCCGCGGCCAGCCGCCGGGCCGTCGCGGCGCCGATGCCCGAGCCCGCGCCGGTGACCAGCGCCACCTTGCCACGCATCCTGCCCGCCATGACTTTGCTCGCGCCGGAGGATACAATCGGGTGCTCGACAACGCCAGAGGGGGCCGTCATGGATTTCGAGTACTCCAAGAAGACGAAGATGTACATGGAGCAGCTTACCGACTTCATGAACAAGTGCATCTACCCCAGCGAGCACGTCTTTCACGAGCAGCTCGACGCCGGTCCGACGCGCTGGCAGATCCCCCCGATCATGGAAGAGCTGAAGGAGAAGGCGCGGGAGCGCGGCCTCTGGAACCTGTTCCTGCCCGAGAGCCAGCGCGGCGCCGGTCTCACCAACCTCGAGTACGCACCGCTCTGCGAGGTGATGGGCCGCTCGCACCTCGCGCCGGAAGTCTTCAACTGCTCCGCCCCCGACACCGGCAACATGGAGGTCTTCGAGCGCTACGGCACCGAGGAGCACAAGAAGCAGTGGCTGCAGCCGCTCCTCGAGGGCAAGATCCGCTCGGCCTTTGCCATGACGGAGCCGAAGGTCGCGTCGTCCGACGCCACCAACATCGAGTCCTCGATCGTGCGCGACGGCAACGACTACGTGATCAACGGCCACAAGTGGTGGACGTCGGGCATCGGCGACCCGCGCTGCAAGGTCCTCATCTTCATGGGCAAGACGGATCCCAAGAATCCCGACAAGTACAAGCAGCAGTCGATGATCGTGGTGCCGCGCGACAGCAAGGGCATCACGGTCAAGCGCATGCTGACCGTCTTCGGCTACGACGACGCGCCGCACGGTCACGGCGAGGTGCTCTTCGAGAACGTGCGCGTGCCCGCCTCCAACCTCCTGCTGGGCGAGGGGCGCGGCTTCGAGATCGCGCAGGGGCGGCTCGGGCCCGGCCGCATCCACCACTGCATGCGCCAGATCGGCGTGGCCGAGCGCGCGCTCGAGCTGATGTGCAAGCGCTCGATGAGCCGCGTGGCCTTCGGCAAGCGCATCGCCGACCACGACGTCACGCTGGAGCGCATCGCGGAGGCGCGCATCAAGATCGACCAGGCGCGACTGCTCGTGCTGCACGCCGCCTCCATGATGGACACCGTGGGCAACAAGGCGGCCAAGCAGGCCATCGCCGAGATCAAGGTGGCGGTGCCGAACATGACCGGCCAGGTCATCGACTGGGCGATGCAGGTGCACGGTGGCGGCGGCGTGAGCCAGGAGTTTCCGCTGGCCTTCATGTGGGCGCACTCGCGGACGCTGCGCTTCGCGGACGGGCCGGACGAGGTGCATCGTCGCCAGATCGGCCGCCTCGAGCTGCGCAAGCATTCCTGAGAGCACGGCGGTGACTCACGGGCTCCGCGTCGCGGCGGCCCTGGCCGTCCTCGTGGCCGCGGGCTGCTCGACGGCCCCGCGCACGCCGACACCGGTGCCACGCGCGACCACGGCTCCGCGTTCGCTCGAGCTCTACGCGCTCCACGGCCGCGAGGTGCGTCTCGCCCATCTCGGCCACACCGCCGGCCCCACCGCGATGGGCACGATGGTGAGCGCCGGCCGGCCCGTCGGCGACGTGCAGCCGTGGCCCCCCGTCGTCTCGGACCATCACCAGGCGACGCTCGCGGAGGCGGAGACGCTCTATCGCAAGCAGGACTACGCCGCCGCCCTCGCCGCCCTCGAGCCCGCGTACCGTGACGAGCCGACCAATCCGTTCGTGCTCGAGGCCTACGGCCGCACGCTCTACTATCAGCGCGAGCGCGAGCGCGCCTTCTCCGTCTATCGTCGGTTGGTGGACCTGCTCGACACCGAGTGGCGCGCCGACGCCCTGACGGCGGTGACGATCGACGCGTGGTTCGTCGACGCCTACTGGAAGGTCGGGACGCTGCACATGGACCGCGCGGAGTACGAGCGCGCAGCCTTCGAGATCAGCCGCGCGCTCGCCGGCGGCTTCATGTGGGAGCGCCTCGCGGTGGACCAGGCGCTCTCCTATCTGACCAAGGCGTACGCGGAGATGGACCGGCGCGACGTCGCGCGCTACTACGCGCAGCGCGCGCTGGAACGTAATCCGCGCAACACGTTCGTGAAGCGCTACCTCGATCCGCTGTCGCGCGACAGCAAGTAGTGCGCCTATGAAAGGAGCGATGAAACCATGCCACGGATGACCGGCGGTGAAGCGCTCGCCCGGCAGCTCGTTCGCGAAGGGGTCAAGATCGTGTTCGGCCTGCCCGGCGTGCAGCTCTACGGGGCGCTGGCGGCGCTGCGCGACGAGCGCGTGCGCTTCATCACCACGCGGCACGAGCAGGCCACCACCTACATGGCGGACGGCTACGCGCGCGCGGGCGGCGGCTTCGGCACGGCCCTCGTGGTTCCCGGGCCCGGCCTGCTCAACGCGGCGGCCGGTCTCTCCACGGCGTACGCGGCCAGCTCGCCCGTGCTGATGCTCTGCGGCCAGGTGCCGAAGCGGAACATCGGTCGCGACGTCGGCGTGCTCCACGAGGTCAACGACCAGATGCAGGCCATCGCGCCCGTCACGAAGTGGCGGCGCCGCGTGCTCGAGGTCGGCGACGTGCCGGGGGCCGTGCGCGCGGCCGTGCGCCAGCTGAAGACCGGCCGCCCGCGGCCCGTGCACCTCGAGTTCCCGCCCGACGTGCTGGAAGAAGAGGGCGAGGCGACGCTGCTGCCGCCAGCCGAGACCGACCGCGCGGCGGCGCCCGAGCCCACGATCGCGCGCGCGGCGCAGATGCTGCTGGCCGCGCAGCGTCCGGTGATCTACGCGGGTGGCGGCGCGGTGACGGGCGATGCGCACGAGGCGCTCGGCGCCATCGCCGAGCACCTGCAGGCGGGAGTCGCCACCACCGCCGAGGGCAAGGGCGTGATCAGCGACGCCAACGACCTCTCGCTCGGCGCCGGGCTCTGGCCCAAGAACCCGCTGCGGCGCTGGCTCGACGCCGCCGACCTCGTCCTCGTGGTCGGCTCGCGGCTGCAGCTGGCCGGCTTTCAGCCGAATCAGCAGGTAATCCAGGTCGACGTCGATCCCGACGAGATCGGCCGCAACCACGGGCTGACCTTCGGCCTCGTCGGCGACGCGCGGCTCACGCTCGAGCGGCTGCTCGAGCGGCTGCGCGCGGCCGCCCCGCGGCCGTCGCGCAAGGCCGAGCGCGAGGCGCTGCGCGCCGAGATGGCGGCGCTCGACACCACCGAGCCCAACGCGCCCATCTTGAAGTCGTTGCGCGCGGGCACGCCGGAGGACGCGATCGTCATCGCCGGCATGACCCAGATCGGCTACTACTCGCGGCCGTTCTGGCCGGTGTTCCGTCCGCGCACCTACCTGAACTCCTCGTACTCCGGCAACCTCGGCTTCGAGTATCCGACGGCGCTCGGCGCCAAGGTCGCGCAGCCCGACCGGCCCGTGGTCGCCATCTGTGGCGACGGCGGCTTCATGTACAACGCGCAGGAGATGTCGACGGCGGTGAAGTACGGCATCAACGTCGTGGCCGTGGTGTTCAACGACGACGCCTACGGCAACGTGGCGCGCGACCTCGACGAGGCGTGGGGCGGCGCGTGGGAGGCGGATTTCCGCAATCCCGACTTCATGAAGCTGGCCGACGCCTACGGCGTGGCGGGCATCCGCGTCGAGAAGCCGACCGAGGTCGGCGACGCCGTGAAGAAGGCGCTCGGCCTCAACCGTCCGGCGCTGATCGAGGTGAAGGTCGGGCGCATGCCGCGCCCGCCGTTCTTCATGCAGCTCAAGGCGCCCGACAAGTACAAGAAGTGATGGACGCGCCGGAGCGCGTCCTCGAGCTGATGGGGCGCGCGATGGGGCGCTTCGCGATGCTGCGTCCCGGCGACCGCGTGGCGGTGGGCGTGTCGGGCGGCAAGGACAGTCTCTGCCTGCTCGACGCGCTCGTGGCCTATCGGAGGCGGGCGCCCTTCGCCTACGACGTCATCGCGGTGACGATCGAACAGGGAAAGTTCAAGAGCGACATCCGCGCGCTGGAGTCGGCCATCCGCGACATCGGCGTGCGTTGGGTCGTGAGCGACGAGCCCGCCACGCTGGCGCTCGTGAAGGATGGCATCGGCCACGGCTGCGACGTGTGCAGCCGTCACCGCCGCCGCGCGCTCTACCGGCTGGCCGCCGAGCTTCAGTGCACGACGCTGGCCCTCGGCCACACCGCCGACGACTGCGCGGAGTCGCTCCTGCGCAACATCCTCTTCAACGGGCGGATCGCCTCGCTGCCACCCGTGGCCGTCTCGCGCAAGGGCACGCTGCGCCTCATCCGGCCGCTGGTGTTCGTGACCGAGGACCTGACCGCCGCCTACACTCGGGCGCGCGGCCTGACGACGGTCGGCTGCGCGTGCTCGGACAAGCCGAGCGTGCGCGGCGAGATCCGCGCGTTCCTGGCGACGCTGCGCGCGCGCCACCCCGGCGTGGGGGACTCCGTGACGGCCGCCCTCGGCAACGTGAACCCCTTTACCCTCTTCGACCCGGCGCTCGAGAAGCCGGGTGCGGACCTCTCGCCGGCGTTCGAGTCATAGGTCGTTGGCCCCGCCCTTGCGGTGAGAGCGCACCCGTCCGAAAGGAGGGCGCCATGGCCAAGGAACCAAGAGAGCCTCAGGAGACTGACGCCGATCGGATCCCGGACTCCGGCACGGGCGAGCTCGACACCGACCGTCTGAAGCAGCGCGAGCCGCTGGAAGCCGACGCCGGCGACGACGACATCGACGACGAGGTCGATGACGAGGTCGACGACGCGGAGGACGACGAGCAGCCGGTATGACGACGGCGGCGCCCCGGGTCGGCCCGGGGCGCCGCTCCACGTAGTACGCTGGGGCCGGATGTCCCGCTGGGCCGTCCTGGTGCTGATCACGCTGGCCCATGCGCTCGGCGCGCTGGCCGTGCTGTCCGTCGCGCCGCTCTCGCCGTTCCTGCTCGACGCGCTGCACCTGAGCCGCGCGCAGGTCGGGCTCCTGCTGCCCGCCGTCTATCTCGGCGGCGTGCTCATGTCGCTGCCCGCGGGCTGGCTCACCGATCGCCTCGGCGTGCGGCTCACCCTCGGCGCCGGCCAGGCCGTCATCGGCATCCTCGTCCTCGTCGCCGCGCTCGCGGGCAGCCTCCGCACGCTCCTCGCGTGCCTCGTGCTGGCGGGCTTCGGCTTCAGCGTGCTCAACCCGTCCACGGGCAAGGCCGTGCTCGAGTGGTTTCCGCCGCGTGGACGCGGCCTGGCCATGGGGATCAAGCAGACCGGCCTCACGCTCGGCGGCCTCGTGGGCGCGCTGGCGCTGCCGCCGCTGGCGCTCGTGGCCGGCTGGCGCGCCGCGCTGGCGGCGGGCGGCGCGCTCGCCCTCGTGTCGGCGGCGCTGACGCTGATCGTGTATCGCTCGCCCGCCGGTACCCGCGGCGCGTCCGCGGCGGCGTGGCCGCGGCTGGGCGAACTGCGCGTCTTCCTGCGCCGGCCCGGCGTGATCGTCGTCTTCCTCTCGGGGCTCGCGCTCTCGGTCGCTCAGTCCTCGGTGCTTGCGCATCTGACCATCTACGCGCGCGAGACGTTCGCGCTCTCGCCCGTGGTCGCCGGCCAGATGCTGGCGCTCACACAGGCGGGCGGCACGGCCGGCCGGCTCGCGTGGGGTGTGATCAGCGACCGGTTCTTCGGCGGGCGCCGGCGCCCCGGCGTCGTCGTCAACGCGCTGATCGGCGCCGGCGCCTATGCGCTGCTGGCGCTCGGGGACCGGCTGCCACTCGCAGGCCTGGTGCCGCTGGCGCTCGTCGCCGGCGTCGGCGCCTTCGGCTGGGTCGGGCTCTACTTCGCGCTCGTCGCCGAGATCGGCGGCGCGCGCTATGCCGGGCTGCTGACGGGCGTCGCCGTCGCCTTCGCATGGAGCGGTGTGCTCATCGGGCCGCCCGTCTTCGGGCTGCTGGTCGACCGGACGGGCTCGTATGCGTGGCCGTGGCTGGCGCTGGCCGCCGTCGGGCTGGGCGTGGCGGCGACGCTGCCGCGGCCGGCGCCGCTGGTGCAGCGGGAGCCAATCGGGTGACGATCGTCGACATCGTCGTCGCCCTGCTGATGCTCGCCGGCCTCGTCGGCGCGATCCTGCCCTTCCTGCCCGGCGCGCCGCTGATCTTCGCCGGCGCGCTCCTCTACGCGGTCGCCACGGACTTCACCGTCATCGGTGCCGGGCGACTCGCGATTCTCGCCGCGCTCGGCGTGCTGGCCTGGGCCCTCGAGCACGTGGCCGGCGTCGTCGGGGCGCGGCGCGCCGGCGGTAGCCGCGCCGCCGTCGTCGGCGCGCTGCTCGGCATGCTGGTCGGCGTGATGGTGGCGCCGATCGGCCTGCTGCTCGGGCCGATCGTCGGCGCGATCGCCGGCGAGCTGCTCGCGGGCCGCAAGCCCGACGTCAGCGTGCGGGCGGGCATCGGCGCCGCCGTCGGTGTGCTCACCGGCGTCGTCGCGCATTTCGCGCTGGCGCTCGTCATGGTCGCGCTGTTCGTGTGGTGGGTCTGGCAGGGTTAAGGTGAGAGAGGGGTGGCCATGAGCGTTCGGCCCGACGAGGCGCGCGTGCAGGAGATCGGCCGCGAGCTGTTCGAGCGGGTCGCCGCCGAGCGCCAGGCGTTCTATTCCGCGGATCGCTGGACGGCCGCGCTGTTTTCGTGGTCGCTCCAGCACGAGGACGCCAAGCTGCAGCTCTTCCGCTTCGTCGACGTGCTGCCCGCGCTCGACAGCGACCGCGACCTCGTCCGCCATCTGCGCGAGTACTTCGAGGGACGCGACGTGCCCTACGCCGGGCTCCTCCGCACGGCGCTCGGTGTGGCGCGCGTGGCCGGCCGGCTCGGCGACGCCGTCGTCGGCGTCATGCTGCGCGAGACCGTCCGGCGGCTGGCGCGGCGCTTCATCGCGGGCAGCACACCGGCCCAGGCGCGGCGCGCCGCGCTCGACGCCCGGCGTGCCGGGCAGGCGTTCACGCTCGACCTGCTCGGCGAGGCGTGCCTGAGCGACGCCGAGGCCGACGTCTACGAGGCGCGATATGTCGATCTCGTTCAGACGCTGGGCCGCGAGGCGCCTCACTGGCCGTCGGCGCCGCGGCTCGACTCGGCGCCCTGGGGCCCGCTGCCGCGCGTGAACGTCTCCGTGAAGATCTCGGCGCTCCATCCGTGGCTCGAGCCCGCCGATCCCGCGGGCTCGACGGCGGCCGTGAAAACGCGGCTGCGCCCCATTCTCCAGGCGGCGCGCGCGCGCGGCGCGCACATCCACGTCGACATGGAGGACCGCCACGAGCGCAATCTCGGCATCGTGCTCCAGGCCTACCTCAAGGATGCCGAGGCCGACGCGCGGCGGCTCATCGCGTGGGCGAGCCGGCGCGGCACGCCGGTGAGCGTGCGCCTCGTGAAGGGCGCCTACTGGGACTACGAGACGGCGTACGCCGAGCTCGAGCACTGGCCGGTGCCCGTCTTCGAGACGAAGCCGGAGACCGACGCCTCCTTCGAGCGGCTCACGCGCCTGTTCCTCGAGCACGCGGAGGCCATCGATCTCGCCGTCGGGAGCCACAACATCCGCTCGATCGCCCACGCCCTGGCCGCCCGCGAGGCGCGCGGCCTGCCGCAGGGCGCGCTGGAATTCCAGGCGCTCTACGGCATGGCCCAGCCGCTCGTGCGCGCGCTGACGGAGCGCGGCGAGCGCGTGCGCATCTACATGCCGTTCGGCGAGCTGATCCCGGGTATGGCGTACCTCGTGCGCCGGCTGCTCGAGAACACGTCCAACGAGTCGTTCCTGCGGCGCGGCTTCGCCGAGCACGAATCGCCCGAGGCGCTGCTGGCCGATCCGGAGCGCATCCCCGTCGCGCCGCCGCCCAGGGACACTCACGATTTCGAGAACGAGCCGTACGCCGACTTCACCCGCGCGGCCGTGCGCGACGACTACGCCGCCGCGCTGGCCGCGGAGCGCGTGCAGACGACCGAACGCCTGGTCTCCGTCAACCCGTCGCGCGCCGGCGAGGTCGTGGGGCGCGTGGCGGCCGCCGGCGCCGCCGAGATCGACCGCGCGGTGGCCGCGGCGGCCCGCGCGTTCGCCGCCTGGCGCGACGCCGGCGCCGAGGCGCGCGCCGCGGCGCTGGGACGCGTGGCGGCGGGGCTGCGCGAGCGCCGGTACACGCTGGCGGCGTGGATCGTGTTCGAGGCGGGCAAGCCCTGGGCCGAGGCCGACGCCGACGTCGCCGAGGCGATCGACTTCGTCGAGTACTACCGCGCCCAGGCCCGGGAGCTGCAGCGGCCGCTCACGCTCGGCCGGCGCCGCGGCGAGGTCAACCACTACACGCGCGAGGCGCGGGGCGTGGTCGGCGTGATCGCCCCGTGGAATTTTCCGCTCGCCATCCTGACCGGCATGACCTCCGCCGCGCTGGCGACGGGCAACACCGTCGTCATGAAGCCCGCCGAGCAGACGCCGGTGATCGCCGCGCAGCTGATGGAGGTGTTCGAGGCGGCGGGGCTGCCGCCCGGCGTCGTGAACTACGCGCCCGGGCGCGGCGAGGTGGCGGGCGATCGTCTCGTGAGGCATCCCGACGTCTCGCTGATCGCCTTCACCGGCTCGCAGGAGGTCGGCACGCGCCTCTATGCGACGGCGGCGGCGACGCCGGGGGCCCGGATGCTCAAGCGCGTGGTGGCCGAGATGGGCGGCAAGAACGCGATCATCGTGGACGACGACGCCGACCTCGACGAGGCGGTGCAGGGCATCCTCGCCTCGGCCTTCGGCTACGCCGGCCAGAAGTGCTCGGCATGCTCGCGCGTGATCGGCGTCGGGCGCGTCTACCCACGCCTGGTCGAGCGGCTGGCCGAGGCCGCGCGAACGCTGCCCATGGGCCCGGCGGAGGCGCCGGGCACGATCGTGGGCCCAGTGATCGACGAGGCATCGCGCGAGCGGATCCTGTCCTACATCGACCTCGGCAAGCGGCTCGCGCGTCCGGTGCTGCTGCGCGAGCCGGATCGGGCGCTGGACGCGCTCGGCGGCTACTACGTCGCGCCGGCGATCTTCGCCGACGTGCCGCCGACCTGCGCGCTGGCGCGCGAGGAGATCTTCGGGCCCGTGCTCTCCTGCATGCCGGCCGCGACGTTCGAGGAGGCGCTGGCGATCGCGACAGGCCTGGACTACGCGCTGACGGGGGGCGTCTTCTCCCGGAGCCCGGTGCGGCTGGCACGCGCGCGGCAGGCGTTTCGCGTCGGCAACCTCTATATCAACCGCGCCACCACCGGCGCCCGCGTCGGCCGCCAGCCTTTCGGCGGACGGCAGCTCTCGGGCATTGGCTGGCAGGCGGGCGGGCCGGACTACCTCGTGCAGTTCATCGAGACGCGCGTGGTCACCGAGAACACGCTGCGCCGCGGATTCGCCTCGAACGAACTGACTCGTTGAACAAAGGGGGCCTCGAAGGGCCCCCTTTACCCCCGTACGCTCGGTGGCGCCCCGGGGAACCCGGGGCGCCCCTCGATGTCCAGCGGAGCGAGTTGTCCCTTGACCGTGCGAGCGGCCTTTTTCGCGGGGCGCGCGCCGAGCGCGCGATCCGGATTAGGCGCGCGCGCGGGTTGGACGGAGCGCAGGGCCCATGCGTCGCGCAACCGTGGTCGGTCTCGCCTGGCGATGGAACAGGGCGCACCAGCGGCGGTTGTCTTCGCCGCCGGCCTCACCGCTGCCAGCTGGGTAGCTTTCCATCGCAACGGCCTCGTCGTCGAGGCCGCCCGAGGCCGGAGTGTGCGCAGAGCACCAGCGCACGTCGAGAATCTCCAGACTCGGATCGGTATCGGGTTCGCAGGCGGGACAGTACGGCCGAGCGACGGAGGGTGTATCCCTGATGGGCTCCGTCAATGAATCATGGCGAGAATTTTCATCGTCGCCATCTCCTATCAACCACCATAGCAAACATTTCCGCTCGAACGTTAGTACGAACTGCGCTCCTATGGGTGCAACGGCTTCCCCGTGGCCGGCGTTCCCGGTATCCTCGCGGCGATGACACCCCGCTGGGGACTCACGGTCCCCCTCAACGGCATCCCGCTGGCGGCGCACGAGGCCGTCTATCGCGAGGCGGAGGCGCTCGGCTACACCGACTTCTGGTCGGCGGAGTCCGACGTCGATCCGTGGATCGTGCTGGGGCTCGGCGCGGCGTGGACGACGCGCGCGACGCTCGGCACCGCGATCGTCGGCGCGTTCACACGCGGGCCCGCGATCATCGCGATCGGCGCCGCCGCCATGGGCGAGGCCGCGCCGGGGCGCTTCGTGCTCGGCGTCGGCTCGGGCTCCAACGTCACCGTCGAGCGCTGGAACGGTGGCCGCTTCGAAAAGCCGCTGACGCGCGTCACCGAGGTGGTGAAAGCCGTGCGCCAGGCGCTCGACGGCGAGGCGATGGCCGTGCAGGGCGAGACGCTGAGCGTCTCCGGTTTCAGGCTCGGGCGGCCGGTGCCGGCGCGCGTGCCCATTTACGTGGCCGCGCTGCAAGAGCGTATGGTCCGGCAGGCCGTGCGCGTCGCCGACGGCGTCATCACCAACTGGCTCTCGGCCGACGACGTCACGCACGTGGTGGCGGTCGTGCGCGACGAAGCCCGCAAGGTGGGCAAGGATCCCGACACCTTTCCGATCGTCTGCCGCATCACCGTCTGCCCGACGATGCAGTCGGGCAGCGCTGGGGGCAGCGACCCGCGCGCCCGCGAGCAGTTTCGCCGCGCGGTCACCGCGTATCTGAACGTGCCCGTCTACCGGCGCTTTCACCAGTGGCTCGGCCGCGGCCAGGCGCTCGCGGAGATGAACGCGAAGTGGGACGCGGGTGATCGCAAGGGCGCGCTCGCCGCCGTGCCCGAGCGCGCGATCGACGATCTCGCGGTGCTCGGTCCGCCCGCGCAGTGCCGCGAGACGCTCCGGCGCTACGTCGCCAACGGCGTGACGGTGCCGGTCCTGAACTTCATGAATGTCGAGACGGATCCCGCGGCGCGCGCGGAGGAGAGCCGCGCCTTTCTGAAGGCGCTCGCGCCGTCCGCTTAGGCGGACAGCGCGGTGTCAGTGCGTCGGCCTCATTGCGAAGGCGGGGGAAGGAGGTTGGAGGCCGTAAGTTCACAGTGCCAGTTGCGGCTGTTCTGATATTTCACGATCCAGCGGATGGCCGGCGCGTACCAATACTCGTCCTGAAAACGAGCATTCACTTTGTCCTGGCGAACGTGGAGCGCCCAGAACGTGCCGGCGGCCACCGTCATCACACCCCATTCTCGGCTTCGGAAGTCACCCCACCGGGGTGAGGTCGGCCGTCAGGTGGCCCGTGATGACGCGGTCCCCGCGCCGGCGGCGCCTCACGTGCCGCCGGCAGCGACGAGATCGCCGCCCTGCTGCCAGCGCATGTGGGCTCGGAGGGGAAAGGCGAGCGTGGGCAGCGGTGGATTGAACTCCTCCACCGTCTGGCCGTCCTTCACCACCGAGATGAGCGCGCGGTCCGGCGTCCAATAGCGGAACTCTCGCCCGGTCCGAGTGGTGAAGCCCGTCTCATCCACCTCGTCGACGACGGTCGTGAACGTGCCGCGATCGATGCCCGTCCACCACCGGAATGTCCACTGGTCACCCACCTTCCATTCCGGACGCTCGACGACGACCGGGGGCGAACCGAGGGATTCGACGACGGTGCCGTCGGGCGCGCTGGCACAGCCCGCCAGCAATCCGAGCAGGACAAGAGCGAGACCGGGGCGGGGCATGCCCTCTGGTAGGCGCGCGAACGTCGAGAGTCAAGTGAAACTTGTTGACGCCGCAGAGCAGCGCCCTTCTTATGATGATCGTGCGCGTCACCGTGCCTGCCCGAATCCTGACGGCGACAATCGTGCTCATCGCCGCCGCGGTGGCCGTCTGCGCGCAGGACGCGGCGGCCATCGACCGTGCGGTCAAGGCGCTGGACCTCATCAGGCCCACAGGCGCGCCCCGGCCGCGTGACTTCACCCTACCGTTGACGAACGGCGAGCCCTTTCGCCTGATCGAGCACCGCGGAACGGTAGTGCTCGTCAACTTCTGGGCGACGTGGTGCGAGCCCTGCAAGCGCGAAATGCCCGAGCTCGAGCGGCTGTGGCGCGACCGGCGCGAGCGCGGCCTCCTCGTGCTCGCCGTCTCGGTGGACACCGACTCGACCGTCGTCGCACCGTTCCTCGCGAAGCAGAAGTTCACGTTCCCCGTGGCGCTCGATCCGCGTGGCGAGGTCGGCAAGCAATTCGGAGCGCGGGCGCTGCCGACGACATCGATCCTCGGACCCGACGGCGCCCTCGCGGCGTTCGCTTACGGGCCGCGGCGCTGGGACGGCAAGGCGTCTCTCGATCTT
>Ga0209057_1002914_pt1 | contig 12899 bp, 7 predicted proteins | sample GraSoiAngelo_146_FD_185903 | JGI IMG/M metagenome (GOLD analysis project Ga0209057, IMG submission 185903) | Grasslands soil microbial communities from the Angelo Coastal Reserve, California, USA - 14_1009_05_30cm (SPAdes) (version 2) | ecosystem: Environmental > Terrestrial > Soil > Grasslands ... | reverse complement strand
GCCCAGCGCGGGCACGACCGGGATCGAGCCCCCCGCCCGGGCGGGCACCGTGCCCCGCCCTACCACCTCGCGGAACGCCTGATCGAGCAGCTTGAAGGCCGGGTGGGTGACCTTCACAGTCGCGGGGTCGGCGCCGTGCAAGAACTCGATGCTCGCCTGCACGTACTTCGGTGCGAGCCGCTTGACGGCAGCCGTGAGCTGGCGTTCCACCACCTTGAGCTTCTGATCGGGGACGAGGCGCAGGCTCACCTTCGCCTTCGCCTCAGCGGGGATGACCGTTTTCGCCCCGTCGCCGGTGAAACCCCCCATGATGCCGTGGATTTCGAAGGTCGGGAGCGCCCACAGGCGCTCGAGCACGGAATACTCCTTGAGGCCCGTCAGGGCTCGCGCCTGTACGCGGTGCTTCAGGAACTCGGCCTGCTTGAACGGCAGGCTCCGCCACGTCGCGAGCTCCGCCTTACTCGGTCGCCGCACAGCGGCGTAGAGGCCGGGCACATGGATCTTCCCGTCCGGCGTCTTGAGCCGGGCGAGGAGTCGCACCAGCTCTTCGTGCGCGTTCGGCGCGGCGCCGCCGAATTCGCCGGAGTGGAGGTCCGACTTGGCGGTGCGCACGGTGAGCTCGGCATAACACAGGCCGCGCAGCGTGGTGTACACCGCCGGCCATTTGGGAGCGACGTAGGACATGTCGGCGATGAGGACGACGTCGGCGCGGGTGCGCTCGGGCTCGCGGCGCAACAGCTCGAACAGCACGCGGCTGCCGTGCTCCTCCTCGCCCTCGATCAAGAACCGCAAGTTGACGGGTAGTCGACCCGTCGCCTCGACCGCTTTGAGGAGGCAGAACACCTGCCCTTTGTCGTCCGCCGAGCCGCGGGCGAACAGCTTGCCGTCGCGCACGGTCGGCTCGAACGGCGGCGTGGTCCACTCGGCCAGCGGATCGGGCGGCTGGACGTCGTAGTGGCCGTACAGCAGCAGCGTCGGCGCGCCGGGCACGTCGGGTCCGACGCCCCACACGACGGGATGCGTGCCGCTCGCGAGGAACTGCACCTCACGGCAGCCGAGTCGGCGCAGCTCGCCCGCGACCCACTCCGCCGCCGCGCGGCAATCGGCGTTGTGCGCGGGCAGCGTCGAAACCGAGGGGATGCGCAAGAAGTCCGTCAGCTCGCGGAGCAGCCGGTCCGTTTCCATGGCGCGACAAATCTAGCAGGAGGGGGAAGACGCCGCGCGCGCGCCTAGCCAGCGACCGGACGGTGGATATATTCGTCCGCGACATGTGGACGACCGCGTCGTACGAGTTGTTCCCGGATGCGCCGAGCGAGCGGGCGATGGCTCGAGCCCGCTATCTCGTCCGGGAGGGACGGATCGCCGATGCGGAGAAGGCCTATCGCGACGTGCTGGCCGCGCACCCCGATCTCAAGCCATGCTGGGCCGAGTGCTTCGAGCTGCTCCGCAGCCACGGGCGGCGCGAGGACGCGCTGCACTTGGCCGAGGGGGCGCGCGCCCAGTTCGGGGACGCGGCGTTCCCGCTGGCGCTCAAGGGTGCGGCGTTGATCGAGCTGGAGCGCTACCGCGAAGCGCTCGCCGCCCTCGAGCAGGCGATTGAGTCGGATCCGGACCTGGCGCTCGCCTGGCACGAGCTCGGGTATGCCGCGTTCCGCCTGGGCGACCGCAACCGGGCGCTGCTGGCGCTCGACCGGGCCTTCGCGCTCGAGCCGCACACGGAGACGCTGCGGCTGCGCGGGCGCATCCTGCGCGACGCCGGACGCTATCAGGCGGCGGAGGTGGCGTACGAGGGCGCGGCCCAGGCGGCAGAGCACGCCGAACAGCGCCAAGGGGCGGAGCGGGAGATCGCGATCACGCGGCGCTACGCCTTCTACGCCCCGCGCCGGCCGGAAGACCTCTCGCCCGCCGAGCGCTGGTTCGCCGAGACCGGCACCGTGGTGCTCGCGTCCGACCCGGGCCCGGACGTCCCGGACGACGCGGCGCTCGTCGCCGCGTTCCTGGACTTGGCGCGCGATTCCCGCTGGCGCTTCGGCCAGGTCGTGATGCTGGGTCCGGCACTGCCCGCCTGGCGGGCGCTCGCCGACGGGCTGGGGGTCCCGCTGGTGGGCCGTGCGGCGTTCGACCCGGCGGCGGTGCCGCTCGTCGTGGCGCAACGCGCTCTCCCCCGCGACGCCGCGTGGAGCACGCTCCAGTCGGCCGTGACCCAGGACGGCGCCGGGCTCCTGTTCGTGCTCGAGCACGCCGCCGAGGACAGCGCAGCGGCGCCGGGCGCGGCGGACGTGATCGGCGTGCTCTCCGATGCCGGGCGGCGTCGCGCGCGCCGCATCAACCTCGCCCATGCGCTGTCGGAAGCGCAGCACCCGGCGGCCCGCGTCTCCAGCCGCCGCCTGAAGTCCTGACCCGCTGGGAGGTCCCGTGACCGCTCCCGCCACGCCCCGCACCGCGATGTCGGGGAAGGCCATCGTCGCGAGCCAGTTCGATCGCGCCGCCGATCTCATCGGCCTCGAAGGCTACATGCGCCGCATTCTCATGTCGCCGTTTCGCGAAGTGCAGGTCGAGGTCCCGGTGCGGATGGACGACGGCCGCATCGAAGTGTTCACCGGCTACCGCATCCAGCACAACGGCGCGCGCGGCCCCTGCAAGGGGGGGATCCGCTATCACCCCGACGCCGATCACGACGAGGTGCTCGGCCTCGCTACGATCATGACGTGGAAGACCGCGCTCATGGACATCCCGTTCGGTGGCGCGAAGGGCGGCGTCACCGTCGACCCGAAGAAGCTCTCCAAGCTTGAGCTCGAGCGCCTGACCCGGCGGTTCACCCAACGCATCTCCATCATGCTCGGCCCCTACCGCGACATCCCGGCGCCCGACGTGAACACCAACGCGCAGGTGATGGCGTGGATCCTGGACGAGTACTCGAGCCGGCACGGCTACACCCCGGCCGCCGTGACCGGCAAGCCGGTCTCACTCGGCGGGTCGCTCGGGCGCGAGGAGGCGACCGGCCGGGGCGTGATGTACGTGATGACGGAGTACGCCCGGGACTTCGGGATCCCGCTCAAGGGGAGCCGCATCGTGATCCAGGGGTTCGGTAACGTCGGCGGTCACCTCGCGCGGCTGCTCGCCGCGGAAGCCGGCGCCAGGATCGTCGCCGTCGCGGATGTGAACGGCGGGATCGCGAACGAGCGGGGGCTCGACGTCCCCGCGCTGCTCGCCCACAGCGCCGCCCGCCGGCCGGTCTCCGAGTTTCCCGGGGGCGAGGCGATCACCAACGCCGCCCTATGGACGATCCCGTGTGAGTGGCTCGTGCCGGCCGCGCTGGGCGGCGTGATCACGCGGGAGACCAACGCCCGCAACGTCGACTGCCGGGTGGTGGTGGAGGGCGCGAACGAGCCGACCACGCCGACGGCGGACCTGATCCTGGCGGAACGCGGCATCGCGGTGATTCCGGACTTCCTCGCGAACGCGGGCGGCGTGACCGTCAGCTATTACGAGTGGTCGCAGAACCTGCAGCAGTACCGCTGGACGCACGAGCAGGTGAATCGCGAGCTCCACGCTACGATCACCAAGGCGTACGTGGGCGTGCGGGACCTGGCGAAAGCGAAGGGTGTGACGTTCCGGACCGCCGCCTACGCCATCGCGCTGCAGCGGGTCGCCGAGGCGGAACGGCTGAGGGGGAATTAGTCGTCGGCGGGTAGGCCCGGCCTCGAATACAGCGCCTTGTACGGATCCGACCCCGGTTGCGTGAACACCCGCAGCTGAATCGCGCGGATCGTCTCGGTCAGGTTGGCACCGGAGTGCACGTAGATCTCCTCGAACAGGTTCAGGTTCATGCGATAGAGTCGCTGGGCGATCACCACGGCGTTGTTGAGCGGGGCCCGGGCGAACCAGCGCCAGTCGTACGTCTCGAGAGAGTCGCTGGGCGATCACCACGGCGTTGTTGAGCGGGGCCCGGGCGAACCAGCGCCAGTCGTACGTCTCGAGTGATTGACCGACGGCACCGGTGAGCTGGGCCCGCGCCCAGCCAAACAGGGTCGTCCGCGCGCGCTCGAGCTCTGGGCCGGACAGCGGCGCCGCGTACGCCGAGTCGAGCCGCCGCGCGAGCTCCGCCCAGAGCACGTCGAGGGTGCGCTCGTCGCGCCACCGCGCGGCGGCGCGCTTCGCGTCGGCCGTGTCCCGCCGCGAACGGAAGAAGGCTTCCGCCCCCCGGTACCCCACGAAGCTGGCGAAGCTCTCGTTAAACGGCGTCTGGCTCTTCAGGTAGAGCGTATTGTGCGCGAGTTCGTGAATCACGGTCGCCACCAGCTCCATCGTGTCGCGCCCCATGATGGTGGACAGCAGGGGATCGCTGAAGTAGCCGAGCGTCGAGAACGCGCCGGCGGGCCGGAGATAGGTGTCGTACCCCTGGCGTTCGAGGTCCGCCACGCTGCGGCGCGCCTGGGAGAAGGCGAAGAACCCCTTGTACGGTACCGTGCCCACGATGGGGTAACGCCACGTATACTCACGCAAGCGATCCCGTCGGCTGGCGGAGAGCACCAGCAGCAAGGTGTCGCGCCCCACGTCGACGTACGTCGTGTACGTGTCGCCGACCAGCAGCTTGAGAGAGTCCGCCGCGTAGGCACGCGCCGCGAGTACGAGCAGCAGCCGCTGGCGCAGCTCGGCCGTCGTCGTCGGGGCCTGGACGAGGCGCGCGATCGCCCGCCGCTTGAGGAGAATGCGCGCCTCCTCGACACCCGCCCGGGCGAGGTAGCGCGCGTCGTCGCTCGCGAGCAGCGCCAGGGCGAGCAACGCCGGCACGCCGATCAACACCCAGCGCAGCAGGCGGCGCGCCACGCGGCCCCAGCGCGGCCGCGCGCGCTCCGTCAGGGGCTCCATCGCATTCCGAACCGGTGTGTGCTGTTTCCCCCGCCCCGACCCGATGCACGGTACGCATAGTCGAGGTGCAACCGCCCGAGCTCGACGCCCGCGCCCCAGGAGAAGGGGGCGGGGTCGGTCGCCAGGGAGTGGCCGCTGTATCCGAGTCGCCCCACGATTCCTACGCCGCGCGTCACCACGCCTCCCTCCACGCCCGCCACCAGAAGCGCCGCCCCGGCCCCCCCGGCCCCCCCGGCCCCCCCCGAGGGCCATTGGCCTTCCAGCGTGGTGAGCAGGCGATAGGCGCCCTGCGGATCGACATAGTTCATGGTCAGACCCGCGCGGGTACGGCGCGTGAGACGCGCCCCACCCCCCAGATCCCCACCGATGTTCTGTACCCCCACGCCGAACGCCATCAGGTCGAAGACCGCGATCGCGACCCCGACGTCACCCGCCCAAGCGTCCACGGTCGTGCCGGCGAGCGTCTCGCGCACGTACTTGACCGAGGTGCCCAACGCAAAGAGGCTCGTGCGAAACACGAGCGACGAGAGACCCAGCAGGTCCGTGGCGCGCACCAGGGCCCCCGCCGTGTCGCGCGCAGCCGCGCCGAACCCCCAGGACAGCCGCCCCGCCCGCAGGGCCAGGGCCCCCGACGCCACGGCGCTGCCGTCGGAAACATGCGCGTAGCCGCCCTCGACTGCGAGATGGCGAATGGTAGCGATGCCCGCGGGGTTCGAAAAGACCGCGGCCGCGTCACCGACGAGCGCCGCGCCCGCCCCCCCCAAACCGGCGGCGCGGACCGATCCGGGAAGGCTCACCCAGGCGCCGCCGCCGGATTGGGCGGCGAGGGACGAAACAATAACGGCGTTGCACAAGAGCGTCGCGCAGAGACGTCGCGCAACGACGTAGGTGCCGCTCGACGCCGTCACTGTATTCGAATCACGTTCAGCCGGTTGAAGGCGACGGGGAAGTGGAACAGCGGGCCAACGAGCGAGCCACCCAGTCGCCCGCCGGAGCCGTTGCTGAACAACAAGCCGAACCCTGTCTCGCCCGCGGCCTGCTGGACGCGGAAGTACGTGCCCGACCCGGCGCGCAGCACACCGCTCAGGTTCACCGCGCTCCCGGCGCCGACGCCGGGCACCAGTGTGAAGGCAGCCGGGATAGCGCGATACGGCGGCACGCCCGTACCCGGATCTGGGCACTTGTTGCGCAGCAGCGGATAGTCCGCCCGGAACCGCCACATCTTGTATCGCAGCTCGGATGGGGCCGTAAAGCCGGGGAGATCGGAAACCCAGTTCGCCAGCGCCCAGCGCTCGAGCACCAGCGCGAACGACTGCCCCGTCTGCGTCGCCACGTTCTGCGGCCCGGTGAGGCTCGTGATGTCGAGCTTGCGGGTGAATACGGCGCGCTGTGCGAACGAGGTATCCGCCGAGTACTGGTCGATCAGGTAGCGCAGGAACAGCCAGTACGCGCCACGGTTCGCCAAGTCCCCGATGCCGGCCGTGTCCACCAAAAAGTGGCTCTGCGGCGACTGCAAGTACGTGCCTGAGTTGCTCAGGTCGCCGGCTACGTAGCTGCAAAACGTCGCGGTGTCCGCCGGGAGCACGCTGCGACCACCCAGCTCCTCCGCGTAGTGCGACAGCGACTCGTTGAGCCACAAGATCTCGGCATCCCCGTGTCGCTCCAACACGTGATGATTGTAGCTGATCATGTGCTGGAACTCGTGGATGAAGGTGACCGGCACCAGCCGCTTGACCTCCGCGACCGTGTGCGAGCAGCTCTGGAGCGTGGGCACAGGGTCCGGTACGAGCGCATAGAAGATCTCGCCGTTGTTGAACTGCGGCCCCCAGAAGGGATCGATGTCCGCGCCGTAGAAGTATCCCGCGACGACACCGGACGAGCAGTCCGCGGCCTTCACGAGCTCGTTCACCCCGTTCGTCATCAACACGATGACGACGCCGTTGTGATCGATGTCGGACTCCCGGCCGAACGCCGTGGTGTCGATCTGGTACAGCCGCGTGTCGAATACCGCCCGCAGCGCGTCCAGGTCGGACTGGGAAAGGCCGGGGGTGGGGGCGGCGGTGTCGACGTACATTGCGATGTGCTGGCCGATCTTCATCAGCGCGGCATCGACCGTATGAGAGGTCCTACATTGCACGTCGCTGCAGACCTTGAACGAGTTGATCACGCCGGAATCCGCCGGGGTGAACGGCCTCCTGGGCGGCGGCGACGCCTGCGCGGCCGCCTGCACAGCCTGCTGCCCTCCCCCCGCGCGCTGCGGCTGGGGCGGCACCGGATACGCGCGACTCCGCTCCGCCTGCCGCAGGAACAGATGGAACCGCTCGGCGGGACCGACGGCGGTAGGCGCGGCCTCGGGAGCCGCGACCAGCGACGCCATGGTGGACGGGGTGAGGTCGCTCCCCACCAGCTGGAAGCTCTGGCTGTCGTTGGGCGTGCCGGTCGCCGACTGCGGGACCAGCAGGTACTCCGTTGCGGACGCGGTCGCAGGGAACACGATGCAGCCCGACACTCGACCGGGATCTATGGATTGATAGGCGCCGATGCTCAGGGCCAGTGGGGTGCCGGACGTACAGGGGGGCAGTGGCGGGCTGATACCGTCGCTGCCGTTACACCCCACCAGAAGCCACGACAGTCCCGTCACCCAGAGCCGCTGCGCCGCCATGCGTTCCCTCCGCGTCCCTCTCCAGCACTTCCCCAGCCCGAAGCAGCGCCTGGCGGAAGCAGATTGGTCCGGCCACTTCGTGGACACCAATGATCGCTACGAGCAAGGTCTCGAGCGAGACCCCCCATTCGGGAAACGCACGCCGGGCGAGCTGGGCGAGCGCCACCGCCGTGCCCCCCTGCGATATAAGGCCAAGCCACGCCGTGCGGGCAAGGACCGGCGTCACGGCCGGATGGCGAGCGGCCCAGCGGAGGCCGTAGCGCAAGCTCACCACCCGCAGCCCCGCCAGGAGCAACGCCCAGGGCCACAGCTGGGCCAGCACGCCGAGCTGCAGGCCGGCGCCCATGAGGGCGAAGAAGATGATGTACACGACCGGCGCGGTGCGGTTCAGGTCGTGCCCCAGCCGCCCGCGCTCGACGGGCGAGAAGTTCTCGAGGTAGACCCCGGCGGCGAGGCCGATCAGGAGCGGCTCCAGACGCAACAGCCGCGCGGCCACGGCCGCGAGGAGCGCCGCGGCCACGAGCCATGCGGCTTCGGGCCCTCGCAGCAGCCGGGTGTACTGCGCCAACAGTGCTCCGATGGCGACGCCTACCGCCAACGATCCGGCGAGCTCGAGCGCGGCGACGCCTGCCACCGTCAGCTGCAGCGCCCCGGCGCTCGCCAGCGCCTTGGAACCGAGCAGCACGGCCGTGAACAGGATCGGCACCGCCACGTCCTGTGCGACCGTCACGGCGAGCAGTGAGCGCGCCAACGGCCCGCGCGCGCGCATCTCGTCGATCATGGCCAGGGTGATCGCGGGCGACGCGGCGGCGGCGAGCGTGCCGAGTACCAGAGCCACCGTGAGGCGATCAAGCCACGGCTGGTGCGCGGCGATCGGCAACCCGCGGCTCACCGACCACGCGACCAGCGTCACGACCGCGAACGGGAAGGCGATCGCGCCGGTCGCGAGCCGCGCGAACGCCGTGCGGCCGGTGCGCCACGTCTCGAGCGTGAGCTGCGTCCCGGCCGCGAGCGCGATGAGCGCGACGGCGGCGTCCGCCACGAGCTGGAGGGCGTTTGCCTCGTCACGCCGGATCAAGCCGAGCCAAGCGGGCCCCGCGGCGAAGCCGATCAGCAGCGCGCCGGTCACGCGCGGCAGGCGCACGCGCTTCGCCAGCTCACCGCCCGCCAGTGCCGCGAGCAGCAGGAACCCGAGGGCGAGCGTCGCGCGCGCTTCGACCGGGCTGCCTGCGGTGAGTCGATGCAGCAGGGCCATTATCAGACCCAGCGCGAACACGCTCGCGACCCAGCCCATGGGCCGCAAAGATATTCCCGCCGCCGGGATTTTGACAATGCACGGGAGCGCCGATAGGTTCAACGAGTGTCCTCCCCCTCCAACAATTGGATTGAGGCCGTGCGCTTCGGGACCGACGGACTCGTCCCCGTCGTGGCGCAGAGCGCGCTCGCCGGCGAGGTGCTGATGGTGGCGTACGCCGACCGCGAGGCCCTGGAACGGACGCGCGCGACCGGCCAGGCCCACTACCGCAGCCGCTCGCGCGGCGAGCTGTGGCAGAAGGGCGCGACCTCGGGCCACACGCAGACCGTGGAAGACGTCCGTGTGGACTGCGATGGCGATGCGGTGCTGTACGTCGTGCGCCAGCAGGGGCCAGCCTGCCACACCGGCGCGGCCACCTGCTTCGGCGAGTCGACCGGCGGCACCCTCACGCGTCTCGCCCGTACGGTCGCCGCGCGCGCCCGCGACAAACCGGCGGGCTCGTACACGGCGCGGCTGCTCGAGGAAGGGGTGGCCAAGGTCGCCCAGAAGGTCGGCGAGGAGGCGGTCGAGACGGTGCTCGCCGCCACCAGCGAGGACCGGGCGCGCCTCGCGAGCGAGGCCGCGGACCTGCTCTATCATCTAGTAGTGCTACTCGCAGCCAGGCAACTTCCCCTCGACCGCGTGCTCGAGGAGCTGGACGCGCGAGCGCGGTAGCGGCATGCCGTTCGTCCACCTCCACACCCACAGCGAGTACTCCCTCCTCGACGGCGCCAACCGGATCCCCGACCTGCTCGACCGGATCCGGGCGTTGGGCATGGATTCGCTGGCGCTCACCGATCACGGCAACCTGCACGGGGCCTGGCAGTTCTACACCGAGGCGAAAGCCCGCGGTGTGCGGCCCATTCTCGGCTTCGAAGCGTACCTCGCCTTCGGCAGCCGGCACAAACGGGAGAAGCCCGTGGACGTCCCGGCGGGCTACTCCCATCTCGTGCTGCTCGCCAAGAACCGCGTCGGCTACGCGAACCTCATCAAGCTCTCCTCGATCGGATTCCTCGAGGGCTTCTACCGGCGCCCCCGGATCGACCGGGAATCGCTCGAGCAGCACCGCGACGGCCTGATCGGTCTGGCCGCCTGCCTCTCGGGAGAGGTCGCGCTGTACCTGCGGCAGGGGAACTACGAGGCGGCCAAGGCGAGCGCGCAGTATTTCGCGCAACTGTTCGGCCGCGATGGCTTCTGGCTCGAGGTCCAGGACCACGGGCTCCCGGAGGAGCGGGTCGTCGCCGCGGGGGCGTACCGTCTCGGGCAGGAGCTCGGGCTGCCGGTCGTCGCGACGAACGACGCGCACTACCTGCGCAAGGACGACGCCGAGGCGCACGACGTGCTACTCGCGATCGGCACCGGCAAGGATCTGGACGATCCCAACCGATTCCGCTTCTTCGGCCAGGAGAGCTACGTCAAGTCCGAAGCCGAGATGCAGCGGCTGTTCCCGGAGCATCCGGAGGTCGTGGCCGAGACGGCGCGCGTGGCCGAGCTGTGCGAGTTCGACTTCGAGAAGCGGTACTTCCTGCCCCAGTTTCCCCGCCCGCCGGAGTTCGCCTCGGACAACGACCTGCTCGTCCACCTGGCGCGCGCCGGGGCGCGGGCGCGCTACGGCGAGCCCCTGCCGCCCGCGGTGGAGGAGCGGCTCGCCTACGAGCTGGGCGTCATCTCGCACACCGGCTACGCCGGGTACTTCCTGATCGTCTCCGACATCACGACAGCGGCGCGGGCGCGCGGCATTCCGGTGGGGCCCGGGCGCGGGTCGGCCGCCGGGTCGCTCGTGGCCTACGCGCTCGGCATCACCGACATCGATCCGCTCAAGTTCGACCTGCTGTTCGAGCGGTTCCTGAATCCCGAGCGCGTCACCATGCCGGACATCGACCTGGACTTCTGTTTCGAGCGCCGCAGCGAGGTGATCGAGTACATGCGCTCCCGCTACGGCCGCGAGTCGGTGGGCCAGATCATCACATTCGGGACCATGAAGGCGCGGGCCGCGTTCCGTGACGTGGCACGCACGCTGCGCCTCGAGATGGGAGACGTCGACCGCCTGAGCAAGCTCATCCCCTCCGGCCCCGGGTACGCCCTCACGCTGGCCGAAGCGGCCGAGAAGGTGCCGGACCTGCGGGCGGCCGCGGGCCAGGACGAGCGGGTGCGCAAGATTCTCGAGCTCGGCACCCGGATCGAGGGACTGGCGCGTCATGCGTCGGTGCACGCGGCGGGCGTCGTGATCGCCCCCGGCCCCCTCGCCGACTACGTCCCCGTGTGCCTCGCCCCGCAGGAAGCGGACGCGATCATCACCCAGTTCGACGGGGTGGGGCTCGAGCAGGTCGGGATGCTGAAGATCGACATCCTGGGCTTGAAGACCCTCACCGTGATCCACGATACGGTGGAGATGGTGCGGGCGCGACACGGCGTGACGCTCGCCATGGAGACCCTCGACCTCGCGGACCCCGAGGTGTACCGGCTGCTGCGCGCCGGCCGTACGGCGGGCGTGTTCCAATTCGAGTCTCCGCTCGCCACCGACTGCCTGCGCAACATGCAGTGCGACCGGTTCGACGACCTGGTGGCGGCCAACGCGCTGCTCCGGCCCGGGCCGCTCGACACGGGGATGCATCTCGTGTTCATCAACCGCAAGCTCGGCCGCGAGCCGGTGCGCTACCCGCACCCCGCGCTCGAAGAAATTCTCAAGCCGACGTACGGCGTGATCACCTATCAAGAGCAGGTGATGCGGATCGCGAACGTACTCGCGGGATTCTCGCTCGCGGAAGCCGACGTGCTGCGCAAGGCGGTCGGCAAGAAGGACAAGGAGCTGATCCAGCAGGAGCTGGGCCGCTTCGTCACGCGCGCGGTCGAGCGCGGGCACCCGCTGCGCGTGATCGAAGACATCGCCGCCCAGATTGAGACGTTCGGCCGGTACGGCTTCAACAAGTCGCACGCGGTCGCGTACTCGGTCCTGTCGTACCGCACGGCATGGCTCAAGACGCGGTACGCCCCTGAATTCATGTCGGCGCTGCTGTCATCCGAAATCGGCAACAGCGACAAGGTCGTGCAGTACATCAACGAGGCCCGAGAGCTCGGCCTCGAAGTGCTGCCGCCCGACGTGAACGAGTCGGGGTTCAAGTTCACCGTGGTCGGCGAGGGCCGGGTCCGGTTCGGGCTGGGCGCGATCAAGAACGTCGGCGGGAGCGCGATCGAGTCGATCATCGCGGGGCGGCAGGCCGGGGAGCCGTACCGCACGCTCGTCGACCTGTGCGAGCGCATCGACCTGCGGCTCTGCAACAAGCGGGTGATCGAGGCGCTGATCGACTCCGGCGCCTGCGATTCCCTCGGGGGCCACCGCGCGCAACTCGTCGCGGCCCTGGACCACGCATTTGCCGAGGCGCAGGCCCGCCAGGCGGAGCGGCAATCGGGTCAGCATGCGCTGTTCGGAGGGGGGCAGGACACCCCGGACCCCGGACCGCCGGCCCCACTTCCCGACCTTCCCCCCTGGAGCGAGCACGATCGCCTGGCGCGGGAGAAGGCCGTGCTGGGCTTCTTCATCTCCGGGCACCCCCTCGCCAAGTACCGCGCCGAGGTGGAGCTTTTCGGTACCCGGACGACCGCGACGCTGGGCCGCTGGAGCGACCAGAAGGTGCGGGTCGCGGCGGTGGTGACGGTCGTGAAGCGACAGATCTCGAAGAAGTCGGGCGCGGAATACGCACGCCTCGTGCTGGAGGACTTCCACGGCACGGCGGAAGCGCTGGTGTTCCCGGAGGCGTGGGCCAAGCTCAACGAGGTGATCCGTCCGGACGGCGCGTTGTTGCTCACGGGGAGCCACAGTGCGCGGGACCGGGACGAAGAGCAGGCGCCGTTCATCGTCGAGACGGCCCAGCCGCTCGACGATCTGCGGGCCAAAGGGGCGATCGGCGTGGCGCTCGTGTGGTCGCGGGCCGCGCCCCCGCCGCCCGACGCCGCCCGCGCAGTGGCGGCGCTGTGCGCCGCGCATCCGGGACCCTGTCCGGTGCTCGTCGAGGTGGGGAACGGAGGAAGTGGTGGAGGTGATGGAGGTGGTGCAGGTGGTGGAGGGGAGCC
>Ga0209057_1002913_pt1 | contig 12899 bp, 12 predicted proteins | sample GraSoiAngelo_146_FD_185903 | JGI IMG/M metagenome (GOLD analysis project Ga0209057, IMG submission 185903) | Grasslands soil microbial communities from the Angelo Coastal Reserve, California, USA - 14_1009_05_30cm (SPAdes) (version 2) | ecosystem: Environmental > Terrestrial > Soil > Grasslands ... | reverse complement strand
GGGAAGCGCAGCGACGACCGACGAGGCGTGCCTGAAGGCACGCCGCAGGAGGAAGGAGCGAGCACCCCGCTCGCAGCCCCCGGATCGTGCGCCGCAGCCGACACGATTACTCGGACAGCCTCCTAGGCTCGGCGCGGGTTCCCGCTCCCGTTTCGCATCGAGGACGAGATCATCCGCGCGCTTTGGCTACACGCGCACTCCTTCGACCACGCTCGACATCGCTTGAGTCGGAACGATCCGGGCGAGCTCGAATCCTGTCGTCTCGTAGAGCGCTCGGAATTCGGCCTCGCTTCGTTGGCGGCCGCCCGTGGAGACCCACGCGTGTCGAGGATCCGTGGGGCGTCGGGTCTGGCCATCGTGCGCGGCCCGCCCCGCTTCCCGGGCGTGGGTCTTGCCGCGGCCGAGCGTGGCCGCTACGCTTCCGCCGCGACCCAAGGAGGACTCGAGGAGCCATGGCGAAGCGAAGCGTGTGCGTGATCGGCGTCGGCATGACCAAGTTCGAGCGCTGCGACAAAGACTTCACCGACCTGGTGAAGGAGGCGGTAACCGACGCGCTCGGCATGGCCGGCGTCACCCCCGACAAGTTCGAGCAGGCGTTCGCCGGCTACGTGAACGGCATGAGCTGCCAGGGCCAGCGCGCCCTCTACTACATGGGCCTCGGCGGCATCCCCGTCTACAACGTGCACAGCTACTGCTCGACGGGCTCGAGCGCGCTGCATCTCGGCTACCAGGCGATCGCCTCCGGGATGAACGAGTGCGTGCTCGCCTTCGGCTTCGAGAAGATGGAGAAGGGCCCGCTCGACGGCCAGCTGACGGGGCTCAAGGAGAAGTACGACGAGGAGGCGAAAAAGCGGCCGCCCGCCGCGGCCGTGATGTTCGGCGACGGCGGGCGCCACCACATGGAGCTCTACGGCACGACCAAGGAGCAGTTCGCCAAGGTGAGCGTCAAGAACCACCGCCACTCCGTGAACAACCCGCGCTCCCAGTACCGCGACGCCTGCACGCTCGAGGAGGTGCTCGCGTCGCGCATGATCTACGACCCGCTCACGCTCCTCCAGTGCTGCCCCACCTCCGACGGCGCGGGCGCGGCGATCCTCTGCTCGGAGGAGTTCGGGAAGAAGCACGGGCACAGCCAGCCCGTGAAGATCATCGGCCAGGCGATGGCGACCGACCTGCTCGAGGACTTCGCCCAGGGCGCCATGGGGCTCATCGGCGTCGGCATGTCGCGCCGCGCCGCCAAGGCGGTCTACGAGCAGACCGGCCTCGGCCCCGAGGACGTGCAGGTGATCGAGCTGCACGACTGCTTCAGCACGAACGAGCTCATCACCTACGAGTCGCTCGGCCTGTGCGAGCCGGGCGAGGGTGGCCGGCTGATCGACGAGGACCAGGTCACCTACGGCGGCGAGTGGGTGGTGAATCCCTCGGGCGGGCTCCTCTCCAAGGGCCACCCCCTGGGCGCGACCGGGCTCGCGCAGTGCGCGGAGCTCGTCTGGCAGTTGAACGGGATGGCCGAGAAGCGTCAGGTGGAGGGGGCGCGCGTCGGTCTCCAGCACAACGTGGGTCTCGGCGGCGCCTGCGTCGTCACCATGTACCGGAAGTGAGCGGCTACGACCCCTTCACGCGCGGGCCGTTTCCGGTGGGCGTGCGCACCGTGGTGCTGGCACGCGGCGGCCGCGCGCTGCCCGTCGAGCTCTGGTACCCGGCGACCGACGAGTACGCGGGCAGCGACGTCGCGGAGTCGACGCGCGACACCTACCAGCTGATCCCCGGCTTCCCGCTGGTGTGGCAGGAGGCCGTGCGCGACGCGACCGCGCGCCCCGGACGGCATGCGCTGGTCGTGTTCTCGCACGGCTACGGCGGTCACCGCCGGCAGTCGACCTTCCTCTGCACGCATCTCGCGAGCCACGGCTACGTGGTGGCCGCGGTCGATCACACCGGCAACACGATGCTCGAGGTCGTGCAGGGGGTGCTGATCCTCGGGGCGGGAGGCAGGCTCCCGCACCCCGACACGGTGCTGCGCGAGTTCGTGGACCTCCGCCCGGCGGACGTGAGCTTCACGATCGACCACGTCCTCGGCATGGACGGCCTCGCGGATCCCGACCGCATCGGCATGGCGGGACACAGCTTCGGCGGCTGGACGACGCTCACGACCACGGCGCGCGACCGGCGCATCCGCGCCGCGCTGCCGCTCGCGCCGGCGGGCGGAGCGAGCCCGATCCCCTCGAACCTGCTGCGCGAGTCGGTCGATCTCCGCTGGAGCCGCGAGGTGCCGACACTCTACGTGGTGGCCGATCGCGACTCGATCCTGCCGCTCGCCGGCATGCAGGAGCTCTTCGCGCGCACGCCGGCGACGAAGCGCATGGTCGTCCTCGAGGACGCCGACCACCTGCACTTCTGCGACCGCGTCGAGGAGACGCACGAGCTCTTCCGCATGATGCCGCAGGATCCGCTCTTCGAGCACATCCAGAAGGCGATTCCCCCCATCACCGAGCTCGTGCCGGGCGAGCGGGCGCATCTCGCCATCCGCGGCCTCGCGGTCGCGCACATGGACGCGCACCTGCGCGGCGACGAGGCGGCGGCCCGCCTGCTCGCCGGCGACGTGCGCGCGACGCTGGCCGCGCGCGGCGTGGCGGTGAGCGTCGTCTGAGGCGGTCTTCGCGCCCCTTCAGGGCGCGTAGAGCCGCGCGAAGTACTCGCGCACCATCCGCTCCGCCGAGAACCGCTCCTCCACCGTCGCGATGCTCGCCTCCATCAGGGCGAGCCAGCGCGCGCGGTCGCCCCAGGCGGGCAGGACCTCGCGCTCGAGCGTGCCGTAGAGGGCGTCCAGCTCGCGGCCCTGGTCGGTGTCGGTGCCGTCGCCGATCGCCCAGCCGTTCTCGCCGTGGCGGCAGGCCTCGGGCCACCAGCCGTCGGGCACGGAGAAGTTGAGGACGCCGTTCAGGGCGGCCTTCATGCCCGAGGTCCCGCAGGCCTCGAGCGGGCGTCGCGGGTTGTTGAGCCAGACGTCCACGCCGCGCGTCAGGCGCCGCCCGAGGGCCATGTCGTAGTCGGGGACGAAGGCGACGGCGCCGGGGTAGCGGCGCGCCATCGCGACCAGGGTGGCGACCAGCCGCTTGCCCTCCCCGTCGTCCGGATGCGCCTTGCCCGCGAACACGAGCTGGAGGCGGCCCGCGAGCAGCGGCTCGATGCGCGCCGGGTCGGAGAAGATCAGGTCGGCGCGCTTGTAGCCGGCGGCGCGGCGCGCGCAGCCGAGCGTCAGCACGTCGGGGTCGAGCTGCGCGCCGGTGCGCTCGGCGACGGCGGCGAGCATCTCGCGTTTGAGCGCCTGGTGCGCCGCCCACAGGCCGTCGGCCGCGCCGCGCGCCGCGCGGATGCGCGGGTCCTGCCAGGTCGGCACGTGCACGCCGTTGGTGATGGCGAGGATCTCGCTGGCGCCCTCGACGTCGCGCCACATGGCGCGCGAGACCTCGCCGTGGAGCTCCGAGACCGCGTTGGCGCGGCGGGAGAGGCGGAGCCCGGCGACCGTCATGTTGAAGGGATCGCCGCCGAGGGCGCGCATCTCGGCCTCGCCCAGGCCGCAGCAGGCGCCCAGCCGGCCGAGCTCGCCGAGCGGGTGGACCTCGTTGCCGGCGGGAATGGGCGTGTGGGTGGTGAACACGATGCGCGCGCGCACGGCGTCCCACGCCTCGCGGAACCCGGCGCCCGCCCCCATGCGCTCGGCGATCATCGCGACGCCGGCGAAGACGGCGTGGCCCTCGTTGAAGTGGTAGGCGTCGACCTCCAGCCCGAGCGCGGCGAGCGCGCGCACGCCGCCCACGCCGAGCAGGATCTCCTGCGCGACGCGCCGGTCGAGGCTGGGCTCGTAGAGGCGGTGCGTGATCCACGCGTCCTCCTCCGCCACCGGCTCGAGCAGCAAGAGCGGCGCGTTCCCCCAGCGCTCGGTGCGCCAGACGCGCGCCTCGACCTCGCGTCCCGCCACCCGGACGCGCACGCGCGCGCCGGTGTCCTCGAGGAAGTCCGCGGAGTACGCGGGGAACTCGTCGACCGGCGCGCCGTCGTCGCCGATCCGCTGGCGCGAGTAGCCGCGCGCCCAGCGGAGCCCGACGCCCACCACGGGCAGGCCCAGGTCGTGCGCGGACTTGAGGAAGTCGCCCGCCAGGATGCCGAGGCCGCCGGCGTAGATCGGGAACTCCTCGTGGAGCCCGAACTCCATGCTGAAATAGACGACGGTGCCCACGCGGAATGGGCGGCTCAGCGCCTCGCTGGGTAGACGCCCGGGCGCTTCTCGAGGAAGGAGAGCATCGCCTCGCGTCCGTCGGGTGTCATGGCGCTCGTCGCCATGGCCTCGCAGGCGCGCGTGTAGGCCGCCTCGAGGTCCAGGTCGATCGTGTCGTAGAAGGTGAGCTTGCCGAGCGCCTTCGAGGCGACGCTACCGCGGCTCGCGGCGCGCGCGAGCGCCTCGGTCTCCTCCGCGAGCCGCGCGCGCGGGACGACGCGGTTGACGAGCCCCCAGGCGAGCGCGGTGCGGGCATCGATGGGATCGCCGGTGAGCGCCAGCTCGAGCGCGCGCTTGCCCCCGACCGCGCGCGCCACCGCGACCATCGGCGTGTGGCAGAACCAGCCGCCCTTGCCGCCCGGGGTGGCGAAGCTCGCCTCCTCGGCCGCGACCGCGAGGTCGCAGGAGGCGACGAGCTGGCAGCCGGCGGCGGTGGCGAGGCCGTGCACGCGCGCGACGACCGGCTGGGGCAGGCGCTGGAGCGTCAGCATGAGCTCGGTGCAGGTGGCGAGGAGACGGCGCATGCCGTCGAGGTCGCGCTCCACCATGTCGGCGAAGTCGTGGCCCGCGGAGAAGACGGGGCCGTTCGCCGCCAGCACGATCGCGCGCGTGTCGGGCTCCGCGCCGGCGGCGCCGAGCGCGGCGATCAGCTCCCGCATGTGCGCCTCGGAGAGGGCGTTCCGCCGCTCGGGGCGGTTCATGGTGATGGTCGCGAGCCCCGCGGCGGCCGAGACCAGGATGTGCTCGTAGCGCATGGCGTCCCCCTCGTCGTGTATACCACCGCCGGGCTTCTGCTACACTCGCCCGCCGATGATCCTGACGCGTGACGTGATCCTGGCCGAGATCGCCAAGGGACGCCTGGCGATCGAGCCGCTCGCCCCCGAGCAGGTCGGCCCGGCCTCGATCGACCTCCATCTGGGCGACGAGATACGGGTCTTCGACGACGGAACCGATGCGATCGAGGTGACCGAGGACGCCGACTACCGGGCCGTGACGCGCGTGCGCCGGCTCGACGACGCCTACGTCTTGAAGCCCGGTGAGACGATCCACGCCATCACGCGCGAGCGGCTCCATCTGCCGCCCGACATCGGCGGCTGGCTCGAGGGGCGGAGCCGCTTCGCGCGCCTGGGGCTCATGATTCACGTCACCTCGGGCTTCGTGGCGCCCGGCGTCAACAGCCGCCAGGTGCTCGAGATGTCGAACGTCGCCGGCCGCCCGCTCGCCATCCATGCCGGCGTGCCGGTGTGCCAGATCGTGCTCCAGCGCTGCGAAGGGAGCGCGGTCTACGCGGGCCGCTTCAAGGTGCAGGAATCGCTGTGAGCGCGGTGCCCGGCTTCATGGGGCTGCTCGGCCTCACCATCGAGCGCGCCGACGCCGAGGAGGCGCTCGTCCGCATGGACGTGCCCGACGCGCTCATGAGCCCCTTCGGCGCGGTGCACGGCGGCTTCATCGCCGCTCTCCTCGACACGAGCCTCGGGATCGCCATTCACCGCCGCCTGAACCCCGCCGACCGGATCGCCACGCACAGCCTCAACGTGACCTACGTCGCCTTCTCGCGCGAGCAGCTGCTCTTCTGCCGCGCCCGCGTGCTGAGCCTCCGCGAGGCCATCGCGATCGTCGAGGGCGAGGTCGCGACGAGCGGCGGCACCCTGGTCGCGAAGGCGCTGGCGACGTTCGGGGTGCGGCGGGCGTAGTCGGCCCGACTCAGAACCCCTTCACCGTCCCCGCCTTGCCATAGATCCAGTACACCGCCGCCCACCCGAGCGGGATGGCCAGGATCAAGTAGACGGGGTTCCCCGAGAAGGCGGTGGTGTGGAGGTTGATCATCGTCCAGATGAGCGGCACCGAGAGGTACGTGTTGTGCCGCGAGCGCGTGCCAGAAAGAGCGACGAGCGCCGGATCGGGCGCCTGCCCCTGCTTGGTGGCGGTGATGATCTGGCGCTGCGCGGGCCAGATCCGCATCCACACGTTGAACGCCATGATGGTGCCGAACATCGCGCCGGTGTGGATGACGTAGGCGCGGTAGCCGAAGCCCGCGCCCAGGTAGCCCAGGATGGCCAGCACCGCGAGCGCCCAGCCCACGCCGCCGACGAGCCGGATGTCCTTGCTCCAGCCGCTCTTGGCGAGCACGTCGTAGAGCGCCGCGGCGAGGAAGGTGACCAGGACCATGAGCACGGCGAACGTGGTCGACCCTCCCCCAGGGCCGAACATGATCCCCCCGTGCCAGAAGACGAGCAGGAGCAGCAGCACGCCGGTCACCCAGGTCCACGCCGCGCCCCACCGGAACCAGTAGAGCGCGCGCGGCATCAGCTCGGGTACCACCTTCTGTTTGGTGGGGCCGTCCATGGTGGCCGCGAACCCCGCGTTCACGAAGTTGAAGAAGTAGAGGAGCCCGATCCAGATGATGCCGGCGACGATGTGAATCCAACGCAAGAGCGCCTGGAGCGCGTCGGTCGCTTCCATGAGTTGCCCTCCTTGGATGGGTGGGGAGCCAGCTATCAAGTGAGGCGGCGGTTCGTCAATTCCCGGCCCCGGGGTAGGCGAAGGTCACGTCCTTCGTGTCCCCGGCGCCCAGGGTGACGCGCGCCTCGCGGGTGCCGAAGCGCTCGTGCCAGCTTGCGAGCACGTACTCCCCCGCCGGCACCCCCGGGAACGTGAAGCGCCCATCGGCGCCCGTCACCGCGAAGTAGGGGTGGGGGAGGACGCCCAGGTAGGCGCGCATCCAGGGGTGCACGTCGCAGGTGATCGGGATCATCACCTCGGGGTTCTCGACGCGGATGCGCCGCTTGCTCCCCTGGAGCGCCATGCCGAAATTCCAGGGCGCGGAGCGGCCGGGCATGCCGTGCACGTTGTGCAACGTCGGGTCGTCGTTCACGAACTCGATCGGCTGGCAGGTCTGGGCGCCGGCCACGTGCGGCTCGTAGAGGCAGCCCACCTGGTCGATGGTGACCGGCGTCTCGGGGACCGCGAAGGTGCGCGCGCCGAGGCCGTCCTTCACGTAGACGAAGGCATTCTCCACCTTCCCGTCATGCACCAGGGCGTCGCCCGCGAGCACCGGCCCCTGATGCTGGGTGGCGCACTGCGGGTCCCCGCCGAGCGCCACCGGCTTCATGGCGGGCGGCGGACCCGCGAACGTGACCGTGCCGGTGATCGTGCCGGCGGTGGTGGGATCGAGCGGCGTCACGGTGCGCGGCGCGGTGCACGCGCTCTCGTCCCGGCCGCAGGCGGCGAGGAGGCAGAGCGCGAGGGCCAGGCGCGCCCGCGGCATGGGCGCGACCATAGGGAGGGCCCCGTATCCAGTCAAATCCGGCGGGGACGCGGCGACGCCTTGCCCCCGGCTGGTGCGCCCGGTATAGGGGGGCCGCGCGCCCGCGCAGCAAGCATGCCAGCATTGAACATCGGCAGCGCCGAGCACAAGGCGCTCTTCTGCCGGGAGTTCGTCGACACCTTCCAGCCCTACGAGGTGCGCGAGCTGCGCTGGCCCGAGCTGAGCGACGGCGACCTCCAGCGCCTGCGCGCGCTGCCCTTCTGGGCCGAGGCGGTGTCGAGCGAGCGCACCGCCGGCGCGCGCGTGCACGCCATGGCCGAGGTCGAACGCGATCCCCTGCTGCGCGAGGCCATCGCCATGCAGGCCTACGAGGAGAGCCGCCACGCGGCGCTCCTGGAGAGCATGCTCGCGCACTTCGGCATTCCCATCCCCGGCGGCGAGGGCGTGCGCCCGCGCGACGCGGAGTGGGGCTTTCTGCGCATGGGGTACGGGGAGTGCTTCGACTCCTTCTTCGCCTTCGGGCTCTTCCGCCTGGCGGCAGACTCGGGCATCTTCCCCGGCCCGCTGGTCGAGCGCTTCGACGGCGTCATGCAGGAGGAGGCGCGCCACATCCTCTTCTTCACCAACTGGGTGGCGTACCGCCGGCTGCATCTGCCGTTCCACAAGAAGGCCCGCTTCCTGGTGCGCCGTGGCCTCGGTATCTCGCTCCAGGCGCTCGGGCGCGTGAGGACGGCGCTCCAGCTGCGCGACGCGGACGAGGGCGACGACTTCACCATGCAGGTCCCCGACGCGATCGGCGAGGTGACGCTCAGGACGCTTGCCGAGACCTGCCTCCGCGAGAACGAGCGCCGGCTCGCGGGCTACGATCCGCGCCTGCTGCGGCCCCGCCTCGTGCCGCGGCTCGTGCGCCAGGCGCTGCGCATGGCCCCGCGCGGCAAGAACGGCGCGCCGGCGGCCTGACGCCGGCCGATGGCCGGGCTCACCGACTACCAGGGCACCGCGGGCATCGTGACCGGCGCCTCGAGCGGCATCGGGGCGCAGCTCGCGCGGGACCTCGCCGCACGCGGCATGCGGGTGGCGCTGCTTGCGCGGCGGGCGGACCGGCTCGCGGCGCTGGCCGACGAGATCCGGCGCGGGGGCGGGGAGGCGATGGCCGTCCCGTGCGACGTCGCCGAGCGGGCGAGCATCGAGGGCGCCGTGGCGAGCGTCCTCGAGCGCTTCGGCCGCGTCGATCTGCTCGTCAACGACGCGGGCTACGGGCGCCACGTCCTCTTCAAGGATCACGACGCGGCCGACATCGAGCGCATGATGCGCACCAACTACCTGGGCGTGGTGTGGGCGACCAAGGCCGTGCTGCCCGCGATGCGCGCCCGGCGCCGCGGCTGGATCGTCAACATCTCCTCGGTGGCGGGCAAGCTCGGGCAACCCGACGAGGCCGCGTACTCGGCGAGCAAGTTCGCCGTCACCGGCCTCTCCGAGGGGCTCTCCTACGAGCTCGCGCCGCTCGGCATCCACGTGATGACGGTCCATCCGGCGCTGGTGCGGACGGAGATGTTCACGCCCGAGGTGATGGCCCGCATGCCGCGCGGCGCGGAGCGGACGTTCCTGGAGCCGCCGGAGTTCTCGCGCCGGGTGCTGCGTGCGCTCGAGCGCGGCCGGTACGAGGTGACGGTGCCGGGGTACATCGGGATCGCGTACCTGGTGCGGGCGCTGCTGCCCGGGCTCTTTCGTCGCATGACGGCGCGAACGCGGCTGCCCGTGCTGCCGGACCTCGAGAGCTGAATTTCGGTGCTACCACCGCACCCGCAGCGCCTGCGGCGAGCGGAAGGCGAGCCCCGTGATGCGCGGCGGCTCCGCGTCCGGGTCGAGCCGCAGCCCCGGCAGCCGGTCGAGCACCGCACCGAGCGCCGTCCGCGCCTCCATCTTCGCCAGGTGATACCCGAGGCAGAAGTGGCGGCCGAAGCCGAAGGAGAGGTGGTCGTCGGCGCGGCGGTCCAGGTCGAAGCGGTCCGGGTCCGGGTAGTGCGTCTCGTCGCGGTTGCCCGAAGCGATCACGGCGGAGACGAACTTCCCCTCCGGGATGTGGACGCCCGCGATCTCGACGGGGCGCGTCGACTGGCGCGCGACGAAGAGGACGGGCGTCTCCCAGCGGAGCGTCTCCTCGACGGCCCAGGGCACGAGCACACGCTCGGCGCGCACGCGCTCGAGGGGCTCTCCCCGCTCGGCGAGGAGCGCGAAGAACATGCTGCCCATGAGCCGCGACGTGGTCTCGGCGCCGGCGGGAAGGAGCAGGCGGAGGAAGCTGATCACCTCGTCGTCGGTGAGCCCGACGCCGTCCACCGTCCCCGTGACGAGCTTCGTGATCACGTCGTCGTGCGGCTCGGCACGCCGGCTCCGGACGAGCGGCAGCAGGTAGTCGTGCAGGTGGTCCGACGCCGCGCGCCCCTTCGCCGGGTCCTTGCTGAAGGCGATCAGGTCGAGCGACCAGCGCATGAAGCGCGCGTAGTCGCCCGCGGGCACGCCGACGATGTGGGCGATCACCTGCACGGGGAAGATGGTGGTCAGCTCCGCCACCAGGTCGGCGCGGCCCGCGCCGGCGAAGGTGTCGATCCGCTCGTGCACCAGCCGGGTGATGACCGGCTGGAGCGCCTCGATGGCGCGCGCGCTGAACACGGCGGAGACCAGCGCGCGCGTGCGCGTGTGCTCCTTCCCGTCCATCTCGATGATGGTGCGGCCGAAGAACTTCCCCACCTCGAAGTTGGCGCGCGAGGAGTAGGTGTCGCCGTCGCGCAGCACGGCCCACACGTCGTCGTAGCGCGTGACGACGTAGTTCTCGCGGCCGAGCATGGTGAAGTGCGCGACCGGCTGCGCGCGACGCATCTCCGCGAACATCGGGTACGGATCCGGGAAGTCGAACATGAGCTGCGGGTCGAAGGCGGCGGCGACGTCGTCCATGGGTAGAGGAGGGCGGTTGGGGAGCGGAATGCGACTCTAGCGCCGCCCGCGCGCGCGAGGCAACCATGGCTCCGGTTGACGCCGGTCGCGGCCCCCTGTTACCTCGGGTGACGCGTGGCGCACACCGCTCCCGACCCCGACGTCATTCCCGTCCGGCCCGGCGAGGAGATCGACGCGGCCGCCGTCGGCGCCTACGTCGCCGGGCGCCTCCCGGAGGCGAGCGGTACGCCGGACGTCTGGCAATTCCCCGGCGGGCACGCGAACCTGACTTACCTGCTCCACTACCCGCGCGGCACGAACTACGTGCTCCGCCGGCCGCCGCCCGGCGACCTCCCCGCGAGCGCGCACGACATGGGGCGGGAGTTCCGGGTGCTCTCCGCCCTCTACAAGGTGTTCCCGCCCGCGCCGCGCGCCTTCCTCTACTGCGAGGACACGAGCGTGATCGGCAGGCCGTTCTTCGTGATGGAGCGCCGGCGCGGCACGGTGGTGCGCCGCGAGGTCCCGCCCGAGTTCGGTGGCGGCAACGACCCGGTCGCGAACCGCAAGCTCTCGCAGGTGATGATCGACACGCTCGCCGACTTCCACGCGGTCGACCCCAGGGCCGCCGGCCTCGAGACGCTCGGCAAGCCGGAGGGGTATCTCGCACGGCAGGTGAAGGGCTGGACGGACCGCTGGGAGCGCGCCCGGACGAAGGACGTGGCCGCCGCGCCCGAGGTGATCGGCTGGCTCAATGACCACATGCCGCCGTCGCCGCCGCCGACGCTCGTGCACAACGACTGGCGGCTCGACAACATGGCGGTCGCGGAAGACGATCCCGCGCGCTGCGTCGCCGTCTACGACTGGGACATGTGCACCGTGGGCGACCCGTTCACCGACCTCGGCACGCTGCTCTCGTCGTGGTTCGAGTTGGGGGAGGAGTACGCGTTCCTCGCCTCGATGCCGTCGCGCACGCCGGGCTTCATGACGCGGGCCGAGGCGATCCAGCGCTACGCGGAGCGGAGCGGCCGCGACGTGAGCCGCATGCCCTACTACTACGTCTTCGGCCTCTTCAAGATGGCGGGGGTCGTGCAGCAGCTCTTCTACCGCTGGCACAAGGGGCAGACGAAGGACGACCGGATGGCGGGCGGCGAGGCGGTGGCCGAGGGGCTGATCGGCCGCGCCCGCGCCCACATCGAGAGCCACGGCTGAGGAGCGACAGATGGCCATCGACTTCACGCTGCCCCCCGATGTGCTCGCGGTGCGCGAGCGCGTGCGCGCCTTCATGGAGAACGAGGTGGCGGCCGCCGAAGCGCGCATGCGGCAGGAGGGGGGCTGGCGCAAGGGCTACGCCGCGCTGCGCGAGAAGGCGCGCGCGGCGGGGTTGTGGGCGCCGCACATGCCGCCCGAGTGGGGCGGCATGGGGCTCGGGCCGCTCGCCATGGCCTTCGTGTCGGCGGAGTGCGGGCGCACCATGATGGGCGCCTACGTGCTGAACTGCCACGCGCCCGACGAAGGCAACATGCACACGCTCCTCCATCACGCCGACGGCGAGCAGAAGGAGCGCTACCTCCGCCCGCTGGTCGACGGCAAGGTCCGCTCCTGCTTCGCGATGACCGAGCCGGAGGTCGCGGGCTCGGACCCGACCGGCATCCGCACGACGGCCGTGCGCGACGGCGACCACTGGGTCCTGAACGGCCACAAATGGTTCATCTCCGGCGCGCGCGGCGCGGCCTTCGCCATCGTGATCGCGAAGACGGATCCCGACGCCCAGCCGCCCCAGGCGCGCAACACCGCCTTCCTCGTCGACGCGGACGCGCCGGGCTGGACGATCGTGCGCGACGTGGAGACCATGGCCGGGCACGGCAACCACTGCGAGATCCGCCTCGAGGACGTGCGCGTGTCGGACGCCGCCATCCTGGGCGGCCGGGGCCAGGGCCACCGCCTCGGGCAGGCGCGCCTCGGACCGGCTCGGCTCGCGCACTGCATGCGCTGGATCGGGAGCGCCGAGAAGGCGCTCGAGATGCTCGTCCGCCGCGCGCTCGAGCGCGAGCTGCACGGCGGCGTGCTCGCCGACAAGCAGCTCATCCAGGCGATGATGGCCGAGTCGGCGATGGAGCTCTACGCGGCGAAGCTGATGGTGCTCCACGCCGCCTATCTGATCGAGCACGCGCTGCCCTTCCGGCAGGAGGTCTCGATCGCCAAGCACCACGTGGCGAACATGCTCTGGCGCATCACCGACCGCGCCATCCAGGTGCACGGCGCGCTCGGCTACTCCACGGACACGCCGCTCGAGAGCATGCTCCGCCATGCGCGCTCGGCGCGCCTGGTCGACGGCGCCGACGAGGTGCACCTGTCGCAGATCGCGGCGAACCTGATCGCGGCCTTCCGCGAGGACGGGAACGCGCGGCGGGCGACGGGCGC
>Ga0209057_1002911_pt1 | contig 12900 bp, 10 predicted proteins | sample GraSoiAngelo_146_FD_185903 | JGI IMG/M metagenome (GOLD analysis project Ga0209057, IMG submission 185903) | Grasslands soil microbial communities from the Angelo Coastal Reserve, California, USA - 14_1009_05_30cm (SPAdes) (version 2) | ecosystem: Environmental > Terrestrial > Soil > Grasslands ... | reverse complement strand
GGGCTCGTCGCGCTGTTCCCCACGCGCAACGTGGGCCTCGAGCTGGCGGCGATCCTGATGATCTTCACGGCGCAGGCGTGGAACCTGGCGCTTGCCTTCTACAACTCCCTGAAGGCGCTCCCCGACCCGCTGCGCGACGCGTGCAAGGTCGCGGGCTGGCCGCCGCGGCGGACCTTCTGGCAGCTCGAGGTGCCGGGGGCCGCGCAGGGGCTCGTCTGGAACGGGATGCTGTCGATGGCAGGCGGCTGGTTCTTCCTGATGGTGAACGAGGCGTTCCGCCTGGGGGACCGCGACTACCGTCTCCCCGGGGTCGGCTCGTACATGAGCGTGGCCCTGGACCAGGGGAACGTGTCGGCGATGGCGCTGGCGATCCTCGCGATGACCGTGATGATCGTCGGCGTGGACCAGCTGTTGTGGCGCCCGCTGGTCGTGTGGGTCGAGAAGTTCCGGCTGGACGAGACGACGGGTGGCGCGGGGGGAAGGGCGTCGTCCTGGGTGCTCGACTTCCTGCGGCGGGCGCGCTTGCCGCGCCGCGCGGCGCGGCTGCGGCGGCGTGCCTATCTCACCGCGCGCCGGGCGACCCGCCCGCTCGAGGGTCCGCTGCGCGCCGCCACGCCGGTGATCCTGCGCGCGCCGCGGCTCGCGCTCGAGCATCCGGTCGCGCGCAAGCTGGCGGGCGCGCTGCTCGTCGCGGGAATCGCCGCGGTCGCGGCGCTGGGCCTGTGGCGGCTGTGGCTGCTGCTCGCGCAGCTGGGACCCCCGGAGTGGGGCCAGCTCGCATCGTCGGCCGCGCTCACGTTCGCGCGGGTGACGGGGGCGGTGATCGTCTCCACGGCGTGGGCGCTTCCCGCAGGTGTCGTCATCGGGCGCTCGCCGCGGCTCGCGCGCGCGCTGCAGCCCGTCATCCAGGTGGTGGCGTCGTTCCCGGCGCCGATGCTCTTTCCCATCGTCGTGCTGCTGTTCGCGCGCCTCGGCGTCGGGCTCGGCGTGGGAGCGGTCGCGCTGATGGTGCTCGCGGGCCAGTGGTACATCTTGTTCAACGTGATCTCCGCCGTGGCCGCGATCCCCGAGCAGTTCAAGGACGCGGCCACGGTGTTCCGGCTGTCCACCGGCGCGCGCTGGCGCACCCTGTACCTGCCGGCGGCGTTCCCCGCGCTCGTGACGGGGTGGGTGACGGCGGCCGGCGGCGCGTGGAACGGCTCGATCGTCGCCGAATACATCGAAGCGGGCGGCACGCTGCGGGTGACCCGCGGCCTCGGCAGCCTGATCAGTGAGGCCACGGCACACGCCAATTTCCCGCTGCTCGCGGGGGGGATCGCGTTGATGAGCCTGATCGTCGTCGGTTGGAACCGGGTCGTGTGGCGCTCGCTCATGGTGTGGGCGCAGACGCGCTTCGGGGCGGGAACATGACGACCGACGCGGTGCTCCTGGAAGCGCAGCATGTGACGCAGCGCTTCCGCCTGCCCAACGGACAGATTCTCGAAGCGCTGCGCGACGTGGCCCTCACGGTGCGCGAGCACGAGGTCGTGGCGCTCGTGGGGCCCTCGGGGTGCGGCAAGAGCACGCTGCTGCGCCTGTTCGCCGGGCTCGCCCACCCGGCGGAGGGGACGGTGCTGTACCGCGGCCAGCCGCTCGACGGGGTGCTCGGCGCCGCCGCGATGGTGTTCCAGTCGTTCGCCTTGCTGCCCTGGCTCACGGTCGCGCAGAACGTGGCGATGGGCCTCGATGCCCGCGGCGTGCATCGTGGCGCGCAGCGCGACGCCGTCGCCCGCGCCATCAACCTCGTGGGCCTCGAGGGCTTCGAGGCGGCGTACCCGAAGGAGCTCTCGGGCGGCATGAAGCAGCGCGTGGGCTTCGCGCGTGCGCTGGCCGTCGCGCCCGAGATCCTGCTCATGGACGAGCCGTTCGGGGCGCTCGACCCGCTCACCGCCGAAAACCTGCGCAGCCAGGTGGTGGATCTGTGGCGGGACCCCGCGACGGGAGTCAACACCCTGGTCGTCGTGACCCACAGCGTGGAGGAAGCGGTGTTCCTGGCCGGCCGGATCGTCGTGTTCGGCTCGAACCCCGGGCGTGTGCGCGAGGAGCTGGTGAACCCGCTGCCGTACCCGCGCCAGGAGCGGAGCCCCGAGTTCGAGGCGATGGTGGACCGGCTGCACGCGATTCTCACGGCGACGTTGCTCCCCGAGCCGGTCCCCGCCGCGCCCCAACGGCTCGTCCCCTTCCCGCGCGTGCACGTGTCCGAAGTCACGGGTTTGCTCGACCACCTGGTGATGCTGCCCGGGGGCAAGGGCCCGGTGTTCGAGCTCGCCGAGGACCTGGGCGTGGACTACGATCGCATGTCGGCGGTGGTGCGTGGCGCGGAGCAGCTCGGCTGGGTCAACACGCCGGGCGACATCGTGCAGCTCACCCAGACAGGCCGCGAGCTCCTCGCCATGGATGACGCGGCGCGCAAGGACGCGACGCGGGCGCGCCTTGCCAAACAGCCGCTCTTCGCCCGCCTGATTGCGATGCTCAAAGAAGAAGGGGCGGTGGAGGACGAGGAGGTGCTGGCCGACCTCACGATCTACTTCCCGTTCATCCCGGCGGAGTCGCTGTTCCACACGATCATCGAGTGGGGCCGCTACGCCGAGCTGCTGGACCACAATGTGGATGCCGGGCGCCTCGCCCTGCTCGGGGCGCCGGAGGGAACGGCGGAAACGCGGGTGGAGTGACTAGAGCAGCACTGCCAGCGCGTCCGCGACCTGCTTCACGACCTGGTGGTGCGCGTCGCTGAAGCCGGCGGGAACGTCGGAATCGACGTCGAGCTGGCCGAGGATCGTCGCACCGCGGCGGATCAGCACGACGAGCTCGGACCTGGTTTCGAGGTTGCAGGCGAGGTAATTCCCCACCGCCCGCACGTCGGCGACGTTCTGATCTTCCCCGGTCGCGACCGCCGTGCCGCACACGCCCGTGCCGACGAGGATCCGGGTGTGCTCGGTCTCCCGCCCCGCGAACGCCTCGAGCGCGAGCGCGTCGCCGTGCAGCATGTAGGCGTACACGGACGTGTACGGAGCGCCCAGCGCGCGCAGCCGGTCGCAGGCGAGCTGCAACAGCTGCCGGCGGGGGGCGTCGTGCAGGTGCGCCGCGCGCAGGGCGCGCACGATCGGGCTCGGCTCGACGGTGGCCGTCATCGTGGTCCCATATCTATCTTACGCGCGACTCTGACGGAAGCCGCCCGGTGTCCGTTCGTCTGCTCGTTCTGGTTCCCGTCGCCGCCGCCATCAGCCTCGCGCTCTCGGCCGTCGTCGATGCCGTCGCCCTGCCGCTGTTCCTCGATACGACCGGGACGATCCTCGCCACCGCACTCGCGGGCCCCGGCGTGGGCATCGCGACCGGGGTGGTCACGTCCGCGGTCAACACGCTCCGTAATCCGACGTTCTGGCCGTTCGTCGTCGTGCAGATCATCGTCGCGCTGTACGCGTGGGCGGCGGCGCGCGCCGGCCTGTTCCGGAGCTTCCGCACGGCGATACCGGCGGGGCTCGGGCTCGGCGTGATCGCGTCCGTCACGTCGACTCCGATCTCCTATCTCGTGTTCGGCTGCACCACGACCGGCGGGATCGCGCTCACGACCGCCCTCGGCCGGGCGCTCGGGCTCAGCCCGCTCGGGGCCTGCTTCTTCGGTAGCTTCGTCTCGGATTTCGGCGACAAGGCGGTGACGTTCGCCCTGGTGACGTCGGTGCTGCACGCGCTGCCGCGTCGCACCGCCGCGCGCTTCCCCTGGGCGCTGCGCGCCATGGGCGCCGCGTGACGCGGCTGCACCCCTTCACGCTGCTGGCGCTGGCGGCGGCGCTCGTGGCCCTCGCGTGGCTGCTCCCCGCGCCTTGGGGGGCAGCCGGCACGTTGGCCGTCGCCGCGGTGCTTGCCTTGTTCTCGGGTGCAGGCCTGACCCCGGGCGCGAGCCCGGGGTCCACGGGCACCGGGATGTCCCCGGGCTGGCGCCCGGGGTTAGTCGTCCTGCGCACCGCGGTCGTCACCGCCGCACCGTTCTGGCTGTTCCTCTTCATTCTCCACGACGTTCCGACGACCGTCGCGCTCGGCCTGCGGATCACCACGATGGTGGCGAGCGTCGTGTGGCTCGTGGCCGTGCTGGCGCCGGCACGCCTCGTGGAGGCGATGGTCGCGGCCGGTTGGCGCGCCGGCACCGCGTACCTGTTCGCCGCGACGCTCTCCGCGGTCCCCGTCCTGAAGGCGCGGGCGCAGCGGATCGTGGAGGCGCAGCGGTGCCGGGGACTCTCGCCGCGGGGCGGTCTCGGACCGCGGGTCCGCGCGCTGCGCGCCCTCGCGTTGCCGCTCATTCTCTCGGCGCTGCACGAGGTGGACGAGCGGGCGCTGGCGCTCGAGAGCCGCGGGCTCGTGCCGGGCGCGCGCCGCACGCCGCTGGCACCGCCGCCCGACCGCGGGGCCGAGCGCGCCGTCCGGTGGGCGCTGGTCGCGCTGTGCGTCGCCGCGCTCGTGTGGAGACTCGCGTGACGCGGCTGTCCCTCGAGCACGTGAGCTTTTGGTACCCGGCCACGGACACACCGGCGCTCGCGGACGTGTCGCTCGAGGTGGCCGGTGGCGAGGTCGTTGCGCTCGTCGGCGCCGTGGGCGCGGGGGCCTCCACGCTCCTCCTCGTCGCGGCCGACCTGGCACCGCGGGTCGTCGGGGGACGGCTCGAAGGGGCGGTCGACTTCCGGGGAAGGGGGAACGGGGAAGGGGGACGAGGAATCGTGCTGCCGACGCCCTGGACCCAGGTCTCCGGCATGGCGTTCACCGTGTGGGACGAGGTGGCGTTCGGCCCGGCGAACCTCGGCTGGCCGCGGGAGCAGATCACCCGGCACGTGGACCGCGCGCTGGCGCGCCTCGACATCGCGGCGCTTCGCGCCCGCGAGCCCGCGACGCTGTCCGGAGGCGAACTGCAGCGCGTGATCATCGCGGGGATCCTGGCGATGGACCCGGCGCTTGTGCTGTTCGACGAGCCAACGGCCGAACTCGATCCGGCGGGCGCGCGGATGCTGTGGCGCCTGGTGCGGAGCCTCGCGGCGGAGGGGAAGGCCGTGATCGTGGCGACGAACGACCTGGACGCCCTCCCCGATGTCGCCGATCGGGTGGTCTGGCTGGAACAGGGCCGGGCCAAGAAGATCGGGCCGCCCGCGCTGCTCGCGGAGGACGCGCTCTGCGCCGCGGGCCTGGGAACGGCGGTGGCGGTGGTCTGGCGGGCCGGCGGCCTCCCCCGGCCCTACCCGCTCACCGTCGACGACGCGGTGCGACTGTGGCGGCACCGGTGACCGACGCGCTAAGGCTCGAGCGGGTGTCGTTCGCGTACGGCGACGTCACGGCGCTGGCCGAGGTCTCGTTCGCGCTCGGCCCGGGCGAGCGGGCGGCGCTGCTCGGCCGCAACGGTGCGGGCAAATCGACGCTCGTGCGGCTCGTGACCGGTCTGCGCCGGCCCGCCGCGGGCAGCATCTGGGTCGAAGACTGGGATACGCGGGACCGGCCGCCGGAGCAGCTGGCGCGGCGCGTGGGGTCGATGTTTCAGTACGCGGACCAGCAGCTGTTCGCCCGCACCGTGCGCGACGATGTGAGCTTCGGTCCGCGCGCGCTCGGGTTCGCCGCGCCCGAGGTCCAGCAGCGCGTGGGTCGCGCGCTCGCCGCCCTCGGCCTCGAGGCGCACGCGGCACACCACCCGTACGACCTCCCGCCGGCGTTCCGCAAGCTCGCCGCGCTCGCGGGGGCTCTCGCGCTCGAGCCCCGGTTGCTCGTACTCGACGAGCCGACGGCGGGCCTCGATCGCGCGTTGCGCGCCCGCGTCGCGAGCGCGCTGCTCGAGCGCGCCGCGGCGGGCGCAGCGCTGCTCGTCGTCACGCACGATCTCGCCTTCGCGGCCGAGACGTTGGAGCGCGCGCTCGTGCTCGACCGCGGGCGGCTCGCGTGCGACGAGCCGCTCGCGGGCCTGCTTGCCGCGCCCCCCCGCCTCGAGCCGCTGGGGCTGGCGCCGCCCGCAGTCGCCGCGCTGTCTCGGGCGCTCGGGTTGCCCGGGGCCCCGGTGCGCGAGGCCGACGCGGCGCGCGCGCTGGCGCGCGTTGCCGCCGGGAGGCGCGCCCCCTTAGATTGACCCTCCCCGATGCCGACGCTCGAGACGTTCGCCGCGCGGTTCGCACGCTGTGTGAGCCTGTTCCGTGACCCGGCCGCGAAAGATGAGCAGAAGGCGGAGTTCCGCGCGCTGCTCGGCCTGCTGCACGACGTGGCCGTCACGCTGCGGGTGAGCGCCGGCCGGCTCGAGGTGAACGGCACGCCGGCCGGTGGGGGGGGCGGGGGCGTGGTCGGGCTGCTGCAGCGGCTCGACCTCCACGGCATCAGCGAGATCGCGCTGCCGCGCGATCCCCCACCCGCGCAGTTGTTCGAGCTGCTCCGGGTGCTCGCCGACCAGCCCGGCCTGGAAGACGTGCCGAGCCGCCTCCGTGGCGCGGGCGTGGACCGCATTCACGTCACACAGGCTCCCGCGCTCCCGCCCCCCCCGCCCCCCCTCCCCCCGCCGCCAGCCGGCAGCGAGCAGCCGGGCGACGCGATCCCATCGCCCCACGCGCCCCGCGCTCCTGCGGCGGAGTCGCTCGGCACCGACGGCATCCTCCGGGGCGAATCGTGGAAGGACATTCGGTCGGTGCCGCTCAAGGGCGTGCCGCTGGTGACGCACGATCCGCCGCCGCCGCCCCCGGCGACCGCGCTCCCGGGAGAGACCCCGCCACCCCCCGCGGCTGGGGGGTCCGAGGAGTTGTCTCTGTCCATCGCACCGGGTGATGAGCCCCCCGCTCCGGCGGCGCAGCCGGCACCGGCGCCGGGCGCTGAGCCCCCCGCTCCGGCAGCCCAGCGGGCGCCCGCCGTCGCGGGGGGCTCAGCGCCCGGCGCCGAACGCGCGCGACGACCGTCCGGCCCGAGCGTCGCGCTGCCACCCGAGGTCGCGGCCCCCCTCGCGGAGCTCGACCGCAACCCGGGCTCGGCCAAGGTCAGCGAGGTGCTGGCGGAGTTGGGGCGACATGCCGAGTCGGCGCTGAAGCGGAGCCGGATGGAGCAGGTGCTGCGCATCATCGGGGCGATCGTGGTCGCCGAGCAAAAGGTGCCCGAGGCGAGCGCCGTGCGTCGGCAGTACGCCATCGCCCTGAAGCGGATCTATACCAAGCCCGTGCTCGACGCCCTCACGCACTTGGTCATGGTCCCGCAGCACCGGGCCGATGCGGTGCTGGCGCTGCAACGCGGCGGCGCCGACGCGGTTGAGTTGCTGGTCGACCGGCTCGTCGCCGCGCCGACGGCGGGCGAGCGGCGCGGCGTGTTCGACGCGCTGCGCCAGATGACCGAGGGCACCGAGCAGCTCGTCCACATGCTCGAGCACCGGGAATGGTTCGTGGTGCGCAACGTGGCGGAGCTGATCGGCGAGCTGGGGATGGATGAAGCCGTGCCGGCGTTGGCGCGCCGGCTGGAGCATGACGACGAGCGGGTGCGGCGGGCGGTGGCGCTGGCACTCGCCAAGATCGGCACGCGCAGCGCGGCGGAGCCCCTGCGCCGCGCGTTACGCGACAAGTCCGCGGACGTGCGGATGCAGGTGGCGCTCGGGATCGGGGGCCGCAAGTCGTTCGCGCTCGCGATGCCGCTCGTGGTCGCGCTGGAGGAGGAGGGAGACGAAACGGTGGAACGCGAACTGATCCTCGCCCTGGGCCGCATCGGGAGCCCCGATGCCGTTCAGGCGCTCATCAAGTTCGCTCAGCCCGCGGGGCGCCTGTTCGGCCGCAAGCCCAGCGCCCTGCGGCTGGCGGCGGTCGAGGCCCTGCGGCTCGCCGGCACAGCGCCCGCCGTCGGCACCCTCGAGGGGCTCGCCGACGACGGAGACCGCGACGTCCGCGCCGCGGCGCGGGCGGCGCTGACGGAGTTGAAGCGGAAGCCGCGCTAGCTCCCCTCCTCCTTCGCGTCAACCGGGGATGAAGCTGACCTTCGGGTCGAGCCGCCGAGCGAAGGCCGCGAGCAGCCGTGCCGCACGCTCGAGGTCCTCCCGGGCCACCATTTCGTTCGGGCTGTGCATGTACCGGTTGGGGACGGACACGAGCCCGGTGGGGATGCCGCGCAGCGCGTTGTAGATCGCGTCGGCGTCGGTGCCGGTGTCGTGCGGCGCCGCCTGCACGCTGTAGGGGATGTCCTCCTGCTCGGCGCACTGGACGAGCAGGTCGAACACCACCTGGCTCACGGCCGAGCCGCGGGCCAGCACGGGACCACCGCCGAGCTTGTGCTCCCCGGCGCGCTTCTTCTCGGCACCCGGGTAGTCCGTCGCGTGGGTGACGTCCACGACGAGGGCGACCTGCGGATCGATGCCCACCGCGCTGGTGCGCGCGCCGCCCCCCGTCCACGCGATCTCCTCGCGTGTCGTCGCCACCGCGAACACGGCTGCGTGCTTGGGGCGGTCCTGCGCGAGCAGCCGCGCCGCCTCGGCCACCACGTAGGCGCCGATGCGGTTGTCGATGCTGCGCGACACGATGCGGCCGTTCGGGAACTCCTGCACCTCCGCGTCCAGCACCGCCGGGTCGCCGATGCGCACCCGCTGCAGGGTCTCCGCCTTGCTGCCCGTGCCGACGTCGATCCACAGGTCGGTGATCTTCGAGACCTTATCCAGGTCTTCGCGCTTCATAAGGTGCACCGCCTGCTTGCCGATCACGCCGTGCACCGGCCCCTTCGGGCCCGTAATCACGACCCGCTGGCCGACCAGCACCTGCGAGTCCCAGCCGCCGATCGCGGCGAAATAGAGGTATCCCTCGTCGTCCACGTGGGTGATTTGCAGTCCGATCTCGTCGATGTGCCCCGCCAGCATGAGGCGCGGCGTTCCCTTCGGGTTGAGCGCGGCGACCGAGTTGCCGTGCACGTCGGACGTGACCTGGTCGGTGAAGCCCTTGACGTGGTCGCGCCACACGCGCGCCGGCGCGGTCTCGAAGCCTGAAGGGCCGGGGGTGTCGAGAAGGCGTTTCAAGAAATCCAACGTGTCTTGCGTCATGGTTTGGACACCGTCGAGAGAGGGATGCCGAGCCGGCGGTGGACGCTGTCGGCCGCGGCGCCGGTCGCCACCGTCGGTTGATGGCCGACGCGGACGGGAATGGCGGAGAGTCGCATCGTCTTGTCGGGGGCGACCGCGACCCGCAGGACGGCCGAGAGCTGCGTCCACGGGTTGTCCTGCGCGAACACGAAATTGCCGAGCGACTGCACGATCGGCTTGCCCTGGTACCACAAGACCGGCTGCAACACGTGGGGGTGATGGGCGAGCACCAGGTCGGCGCCCGCGTCCACCAGGCCGTGGAGCAGATCGCGGTGGTAGTCGGGCGGCGTGTCCACGTACTCCTTCCCCCCGTGGACGCTCACCACGACGAGGTCAGCCCGGCCGCTCGCCTTCAGGGCGCGAATGGCGGGATAGATCCAGGACGGGTCGCCCCACGCCACCCAGGCCGCGCCGGCATGCTGGTAGAACGCGTACGGCGCGGGGTTCCACGCGCGCGTCACCGCGAAAAACGCGACCCGCCAACCGCGCCGCCGCACGATGACGGGCTGCTCGGCCATGTCGCGCCCGTAGGCGGAGCCGACAAACAGGACACCGGCCCGCGTGAGCTGGTGCATCGTCTCCTCGACCGCCGCCTGACCGCCGTCCCACGCGTGGTTGTTCGCGGTGCTCACGATGTCGAACCCCGCGCGCGCCAGCGCCGGCGCGGCGGCAGGCGGCGCGGTGAACACGCCCACGGAGTCGGGCACCGGGCTGCTGTCGGGCGTGATCGGGCTCTCCAGATTGCCGAAGGTGATATCCGCACCACGCAACGTGTCGAGGAGCGCGCGGAACGGATACAGCGTGTCTCCCTCGAGCAGCCGCTGCTTTGCCACGCGGCGCCCGAGGTTGATATCGCCCACGGCGTAGAGCCGCAGCGTGTCCGTAGGCCGCTGCAGCGGCGCAAGTCGCACGTTGCACGACGCCACGCTCCACGAAGCAAGCAGCAAGCCGATCATCATAGCGGCAACCGACCGTCAACGGGGGATCAACCGCGAGAGCATTTCGGCCGCGTCCACGAGCCGCGGCCCCGGGCGTGAAGTATAGGCGTTGCCGTCGAGAAACTCGACACGCCGTGTGAACAACGTCCGGGCGTCGGGGTCTGCCACGGTAGCGAACTCCGTCTGGGCGCGCGCCACGTCGAACCCGCAGAGCGCGATCACGACGAGATCGGGTGCGAGCGCGACGAGCTCCCGCCACGGCTGGACGCGCGAGGGCTCGCCGGGCGCCGCGGCGAGCGCGCGGCCGCCCGCCACCTCCACCAGCTCCGGCACCCAATGGCCCGCGACATACGGAGGATCCAACCATTCCAGCACGAGGACACGGGGCCTGCCGGATCCCTGCGTCCGGTCCGCCACCCGGCGCAGCCGGTACCGCAGCCCCGCCACCAGCTCGTCCGCCTCGTCCTTGAGCTCCAGCGTCTCGCCGACTTTGTGTATGTCCGCGAGCACGCCGTCGAGCGTGTGGGCGTGCAACGTGACCACCCAGGGCGTGGGCATCAGCGTGGCGACCAGGCGCTCCAGGTCCCCCGCGCCGACCGCGCACACGGGGCACAGCGCCTGCCCGATGATGACGTCGGGGCGCAGGCGGGCGACGAGCTCGACATCCACGTCGATCGCGGAGGTGCCGGCGCGCTGCGCCTCGGTCACGGCGCGGTCGATGTCGCCCGAGGCCCGCGTCGAGTCGATCCGCGTGCGGGTCACCCGCGGGAGCGCCCGCACTTCGGGCGGGTAGTCGCACTCGTGCGACACGCCGACGAGGTACCCGCCGGCGCCCAAGGCGGCCACCGTCTCGGTGGCGGCGGGCAAGAGAGAAACGACGCGCATCCTAGGCCCGGGGATCTAGCATCCACCGAAATGTAGGGGCGCAGCACGCTGCGCCCCTACAGTGCCCTCCGATCGTCACTCCTTGCGCAGGGCGACCCGGTAGAGCGTCGCGCCCAGGGCTGCGAACAGCACGAAGGCGAGCAGGTTCGACTGGGGGAGGGCGCCGAGGGCGTGGAACACGGGCACCCGCTCGGAGAGGGCGTCAGCCGAGCCCAGCACGCCGGCGACCGCGGCGAGTACGATCCCGCAGATGGCGCCGCCGGCGATCAGGCCGCTCGAGAACAACACCCCCGGCCCCGACTCGAGCTCGGCGATCGACTGCTGTCGGGCATGGGCGCGGCGCTCGATGAGCCAGCGCACGACGCCACCGACGAACATGGCGGATGAGGTGGAGATCGGGAGGTACACGCCGACCGCGACGGGCAGCGCCTGCACCCCCATCAGCTCGATCGCGATCGTGATGAACACCCCGAGCAGCACCAGGGCCCATGGGAGCTTGTGGGTCAGGATGCCGTCGGTGATGAGCGCCATGATCGTGGCCTTGGGGGAATCGAGCCGGGGAACGTTCTTGCCCCGATACTCGTGGATACGCCCCCCGATGCCGGGGTCGAGCACGTAGCGCAGCTCGTGGCTCGACGGGTCCATCAAGTACTTGCCGGCCGCCACGCCTTCGGTGACGACGTACACGCGGACGACCTGGTACGTGGCGCGGTCCATCGAGTCGCTGGCCGCGACGTGGAAGCCCGACATCGTCTCCGGCAGGATCTCGACCGGCGCCCGGCCGCCCGTCCCCAGCGCCAGCGCCTGCGCGCTGAAGGCGGGGTGCGTCTCGGGGACCGGATAGGTGTAGGAGCGGTTGAGCAGCGTGAGGGTCCACCCGACGACGAGCGCGGAGCCGATCGCACCCACCAGGATGGCGATCTGCTGGCGCCGCGGGGTGGAGCCGACGAGGAAGCCGGTCTTCAGGTCCTGCGACGTGTTGCCGGCGTTCGCGGTGGCGACGGCCACTACCGCGGCGATCGAAATCGCCTGCACCCGGTGGTCGACGCCGGTCCACCCGATGGCGACGAAGATCAAGCAGGTGCCCAGCAGCGCGGCGATGGTCATGCCGGAGATCGGGTTGGCCGACGAGCCGATCGTTCCGCAGATGCGGGAGGACACGGTGGCGAAGAAGAACCCGAAGATGACGATCAGGATCGCGCCGAGCAGGTTGACGCCCACCTGCGGCAGCAAGGCGAGCACGATGGCGAGCGCGACCGATCCACCCACGGTGAGGGAGATGGGGAGGTCGTCATCGGTGCGGAGCCTGGTGACGGCCTGGCCGAGGCGCGAGTCGCGCAGGTCCTTGAGGCTCGAGGCGAAGGAGCTCACGATCGTCGGGAGCGAGCGGGCCAGCGCGATGATCCCCGCCGACGCGACCGCGCCCGCGCCGATGTAGAAGATGAAGCCGGCGCGAATCTCGCCCGGGCTCATGTCGCGGATCAGCTTCACCGCCGGGAATCCGAACGGCTCGCTCAGCCCGGAGCCCACCAGCTTGATGGCGGGCGCGAGGACGAGGTAGGCGAAGCACCCGCCGGCGAACAGGTAACCCGCGATCCTGGGGCCGATGATGTAGCCCACCCCCATCAGCTCCGGGGAGATCTCGCTGGAGATCGCGGCCCCGGGATAGAAGCGGAACTCCTTGCCCGGCACGTCGGGCCACAGCTTCAGCCCGCCCATCAGGAACTTGTAGACGAAACCCAGGCCGAACGCCTGGAACACGCGCTTCGCCTGCAGGCCGCGCTCCTCACCGGCGATCAGCACTTCGGCGCAGGCCGTCCCCTCCGGATAGATCAGCGTGTCGTGCTCCTTCACGATCAACGCGCGGCGCAGCGGGATCATCATCAACACGCCCATCAGCCCGCCGACCGTGGCCAGGACCGCCACCCGGCTGATGTCCAAGTCGTAGCCCATCAGTAGGATCGCGGGAATGGTAAACACGACGCCGGC
>Ga0209057_1002905_pt1 | contig 12921 bp, 12 predicted proteins | sample GraSoiAngelo_146_FD_185903 | JGI IMG/M metagenome (GOLD analysis project Ga0209057, IMG submission 185903) | Grasslands soil microbial communities from the Angelo Coastal Reserve, California, USA - 14_1009_05_30cm (SPAdes) (version 2) | ecosystem: Environmental > Terrestrial > Soil > Grasslands ... | reverse complement strand
CGCGAAAGTACGGTTGAGATCGTCGATCCCGGTGGGCACTTCCTCCCACTCGACCGGCCCGACGCCGTCGCCCAGGCTATCACGCGCTTTCTGACGACTCGCTAGCAGAGAGACTGAAATGCGCCGGTGCGCCGTCCAGCGGTCCCATCGCGGACTCGGGCAGAATTCCATCGCCCTCGTGTACGCGTACAGGACCGCATTCGGCGCCGGCGCTGGCGGCCGAAAGGCCGGCTCGCCCTGCGGGCTCGCTGAAGGCCGCTGAGGGCGGCGCATCGGCGCCTGTAAGTCGCTGAACTAGCTGCGCCTGGCGAGCAGCTCGTCGGCGCGGGATGCCGGCGTGGCCGTCCAGCCAGCCAATCGGATGAGTGGTGTGACGCGGGGCCCATGGAAATCATCGCCACCGGTCGCCACCCACCCGTAGGAGGCCGCGACCTCCTGGAAGCGATCCATCAACGCCGCACTCTTTGGCCCATAGGGGTCATCAGGCGCCTGCGGATAGGTGACCTCCAACCCCAGCACGCCCGCCACGGCGCAGGCCCGAAACAGCAGCTGCAGGTTGGGCACATGACGGTAGACACCCGGATGCGCCAACACGGTGACGCCCCCCGCCGCGGTCACCATGTCCACCGCCTCATCGAGCGACATCTCGGTGGCGCGCGGAACGTGTGCCGCCCCACCAGGTCCCATCGCCGCGTACAAGTCTTCGCGCGCCACGCCCGGCTGCGCGGCCTCGATCGCCGCAACGATGTGGGGCTTGCCGACGTTGCCACGCGCGCCGGCGCGCACGGACTCCCACGTCACGCGATAGCCGGCGGCGGCCAGCCGCTCGACCGTTTCCCGTTTCTGCGCCTCTCGGGCTTGACTCGCTTGATGCAGGCGATTGCGCAGCCGCCGGTTGTTGAGCGCGAAGCCGTAGCCGAGCAGATGGGCGTCGATCAGTCCGCGGCCGGGTTCATCTTCAATCGATAGCTCGACGCCGGAGATCATCCGCAAGCCGTGCCCCTCCAGGCCGCCCAGGGCATCGATGCCGGCGAGCGTGTCGTGGTCGGTCAGGGCGACGACGTGGAAGCCTGCGGCGGCGTGAGCCGCGACAACCTCGAACGGTGGCAGCTCGCCGTCGCTGAAGATCGTGTGCAGGTGGAGGTTTGCCCGCCCGTTGGATACCTCTGCCAATGGTGGGCATGTTATAACCGTGGGCACCCCTTCATGAGCCCTGACCGCCAGCCACACCTCAGCCTCGTCCGCCGCCTGCTGGTTGCCAATCTCGACAAGCCTGTCCTGGACGTCATCGACAGCGCGCTCAGCTGCCTGGTCCAGGCGCTCGACGCGCGGGCGGCGTTCCTGGGCAAGATCGACGGCGAGACGCTGGAGATTATCGCGGCCCAGGTCGAGAGTGGGCCCGCGATCGAGCAGGGCACCCGTCTGCCGTTGGAGGACACCTTCGGCGCCGCCGAGGAGGAGTCCGAGGGCGGCTTGATCAATGTTCGCGACGCCTCCAAACGTCAGCCCTTCAAGCGTCTGGCGATGCGGCAGCGGTTCGACATCAGCAGCTACCTCGGAACCGTGTTGCGCCACGGCGAGGGTGAGGTCACCGGCACGCTCGCGGTCCTGGGCAAGGGCCCACGCGTTTTCACCGCGGATGATCAGGACCTGCTGCTCGTTGTCGCCGGATTGCTCGCCCCGCGACTCGGGCCGGTATCGTGGTCGCCCAACGGCCAATCCCGTACGCCGATATCGGCGATCCGGCTCGCCTCGGAGGAGGTCAAGGAGCCGCTGGCGATCCTGCGCGGCTATGCGGACATGCTGAGCAATAACGAGGTGCCCCCTGAGCAAATGACCCTGGTGGCACAGCGCCTGGCCCAGCAGTCCGAGACCCTGATGCGGATCGCGGACCAGGTCCTGCTCCTATCCCGCCTTCCGCTGGAACTGGCCTTCACAGTTCGCGTCTCGCTGGACGCCGTCGCGCAATCAGCGGCGGAGCGCATCCGGCAACGCATGGCGGGCGCCGGCATGGAACTGCGGCTGCAGCTCGATACGCACGCCGACGTCTGGGGCGACGCGACCCTGATCGAGGCGGCGCTCGACGAGATGCTATACAACGTCTTCAAGCACGCGCGCAGCGCGACCGTGGTGCACCTTCGCCTGCGGCCGGCAACCCGCGATCGCTGCCAGTTGATCGTCAAGGACGACGGCCCGGGAATGTCGGCCGATCGGCTGGCCGACCTGTTCAGCCCGCTGACCGAGGAACAGCCGGCCCGCGGCGAGGGTCTCGGACTGTACCTGCTGCGCCGGGTGGCCGAGGCCCATGGCGGCCGCGCCTGGGCCAACAGCCTGGAGGGCAAAGGCACGACCTTCTATCTCGAACTACCGGCGGCATCGCCCGACGGCGACACCGTGCGGGCATCGGCCGCCGGCCAGCAGTCGGCGTGAGGGCGCAGCTCAAGAAGTCGCCGCCTCGCCGTACCGTCCGCTGCGACGACCCGCCGCCCGATGCCCTGCTGCGCGGCATCGAGGAGTTCAACCGCCAGGAATTCTTCGAGCAGCACGAGACGCTCGAAGGCATCTGGATTCGCGAGCCGGACGAGGTGCGCTACCTCTACCAGGGCATCCTGCAGGTTGGGGTCGGCTTCTATCACTGGCGGCGGGGCAACTGGAAGGGGGCCGTGGCGAAACTCGGGCACGGGCTCGCCAAGCTGGAACCGTACCGGCCGGTCTGTATGACAATCGATGTCGAGCGGCTGGTGCGCGAAACGGCCGCGCTGCGTGCGGAGCTGGAAGCCCGCGGGCCCGATGACCTGCCATCGTTTCCACCGCCCCGGTTACCGCACGTTCATCGCCTCATGAACCCCGCGTAAGGCGGCCGTTACCCAGCGGCGACAACGTTACGAATAGCCGTCCATCCGAATGCGTATTAGATGGCATAGCTAGCTCCCTCCCCCATTATGAAAAGGCGCTCGCCACCCGAGCGCCTTTTTCATTTCTTCGTGGTCAAGTCGAGGGTCACTGAGCTCCAGCCCGAGGAGCTCGGCGGCGGCCCGCCAGTCGCGGTCGCCGCTGTCGATCGCCTCTTCCAAAACGTGTAGAGCGCCGGACGTGTCGAGGTCGTCCTCCAGTGCGGCGCGTACCGCGAGCGCGCTATCGCCCATGCCGTTGCGCGTCCGGCTGGCCGCCGCCCGCAACCGCGCCGTCCAAGCGGCCGCGTCATCGAGCTGGTCTGGCGTGTACTCCCATGGATCGCGATAGTGATGGCGGAGCAGCAGGACCCGGATGCTGTCGGCGTCGTAACGCGGCAGCAGGTCGCGGACGAGAACGAGGTTGCGGAGAGATTTGCTCATTTTCTCCCCCTGGTACCGGAGCATGCCGACGTGCACCCAGATGCGGGCAAACGGCCGCATTCCCGTCGCTGATTCCGACTGCGCGATCTCGCTCTCGTGATGCGGGTAGATCAGATCGGAGCCGCCACCGTGGACGTCGACCTGCGGACCCAGGTGCTCGAGCGCCATCGCCGAGCACTCGATATGCCAGCCGGGCCGGCCCACGCCCCAGGGACTTTCCCAGCGCGGTTCGCCAAGGGCGCTTACCTGCCAGAGGACGAAATCGAGCGGGTCCTGCTTGCGCGGGTCATCTGGATCTGCCCCTCGCTGCGCGGACAGCGTGATCATCTCCGTCCGGCTCAGCCGGCTCAAGCGACCGTAATCGGCGACGCTTCCCACGCGGAAATAGACGTTACCGTCGCGCTGGTAGGCATGGCCCTGCGCCTCTAGCTTCACGATCAGCGCGATGATCTTCGGGATCGTCTGGCTGGCTCTGGGGAAGACATCGGGAGCGAGCACGTTGAGGGCCGCCATGTCGTCCGCATAGAGGGTGGTCTCTTTGTCCGCGAGGTGATCCCAGGTGGTCCCGAGCTCGCGTGCCCGCCGGATGATGTCATCGTCGACGTCGGTCACGTTTTGCACGTAGCGGACCGGTTGACCGGCTGCGCGCAGGACGCGGACGAGCACGTCGAACACCACATAGGTGAAGGCATGGCCGAGGTGGGTCGTGTCGTAGGGGGTGATGCCGCAGACATAGAGCCGCACCGGGTCAGACTGGGGCTCGAGCGGCTGGACCGCGTTCGTTTCGGTGTTCCGCAGCCGCATCGTGATGAATGTATACGATGCCTTGCTTCGTTGAAGGCGTGTGGGCCTTCTTCGCGGACTCCGCAAGGACCAGTTGCTCGCCGCGCTCGTCGTCACGCTCGTCGTGGCGGGACTGGCGGTCCTGATCCCGACCGCCGCCCGGCGCCTGGCCCAACCGGCAGCGACGCCCGTCCCGACCCCCTCGCCGACGGCGCCGCCGGCCGCGGTGCTGTTGCCGGACGAGCTGGAACGGGATCTCGCGGGCGTGATGACCATCGTCAACGACCACACCTTTGGCACCGCCTTCCTGATCGACACGCAGGGTGACTTCCTGACCGCGGCCAGCCTGGTCGACGGCAGCCCGCGTCTGCGGCTCATCGACAACACCGGCGGCACCCATCCCGTGCGCGTGATTGGCATCGATGCCACGCTTGGGCTGGCGGAGATTCGCGGCGCCAACGACGGCACGCCTCTGCCCTTCGGCGATGCGGCGGTGCTGCAACCCGCCGACCCGGCCGTCCTGCTGGCCAGTCCGAAGGTCGCGAACCTGCGGCCCTCGACGCCTGCGGTCCTGACGCAGCGCAGCGATTCGCAGTTGACGCTGCGCACGGATGACCTCCCGGGAAACATTGGCGGCCCCCTGGTCGGACCCGGTGGCAAGGTGATCGGCGTCCTGACCGCCACCGGCAAAGCCCTTCCCATCAACCTCGCCGCGAGTGACATCGCGCAGTGGCACGGTCAGGGCGGGACCGTGATGCCGCTCGCACCGATCCCGGGAACGTTGGTGTTGCGCGGCAGCGACACGACCACCGCGCCCACCGGTGGGCTCACCATCCAGTCGGTCAGCCCGGCCCGCGCGCCGGCGTCGCAAGATACCGTCATCACGATCCAGGGCAGCGGCTTCAGCGCCGGCGCCGCGCTGCGCGTGCATTTCGTCCCGCTGGCCAGCCCCAACGGTGCCTTCGACGGCCTGGCTGCGACGCAGATCAACGCTTCCACGCTTACCGTCAAAGTGCCGGCCGGACGGGTCGTCCAGGATTACGTCATTCAGCTGACCAACGGCGACGGCGTGGTCACCAGCTCGCGCACAGCCTTTACCATTACCCCATGAAATACGGGGCAAAGATGATCGCCGAGGCGTCGCTCGCGGCGGTCCCGAACGACAAGCCGGAGCGTGACTACGAGATCGACTTCACCATTCCGGAGTTCACCTGCCTGGCGCCCGATTCCGGCTTCCCCGATTTCGCCACGATCCGCATTCGATATATCCCCGACCGCAAGCTGGTCGAGCTCAAGTCACTGAAGCTGTACATCAATAAGTTTCGCGATCGGGAGATCTTCCACGAGGCCGCCGTGAATCGAATCCTCGATGACCTCGTCACCCTGCTCGATCCCCGCTTCATGGAAGTCGTCGGCGACTTCAATGTCCGCGGCAACATCAAGACCGTGGTGACGGCCCGTCACGCGCAGAAGGGATATTTGCCGAACGGCGCACGCCGCGGCGATGGATAAGTACCTCCAAGCCAACCGCGCGCTCTGGGACGAGTGGACGGGCATCAACTATCGGTCCGACTTCTATAAGGTTGAGGCCTTTAAGGCTGGCCAGAACAGGCTCCGCGATTACGAGATGGAGGAAATCGGCCCGGTCGAGGGTAAGACCTTGCTCCATCTCCAGTGCCACTTCGGCCTCGACACGCTGTCCTGGGCGAGGCTCGGCGCGCAGGTGACCGGGGCCGATTTCTCCTCCGAAGCGATCGAGCGGGCGCGTGCACTTGCCGCTGAACTTTCGCTGCCTGCCACCTTCGTCTGTGCTGACCTTTACGACCTCCCCAGGCAGCTCTCCGGAAGGTTCGACATCGTCTACACCTCGCGCGGGGTACTTGGCTGGCTGCCCGACATCGATCGCTGGGCGCAGGTTGTCACCCATTACCTGAAGCCAGGCGGGATCTTCTACATAACGGAGATTCATCCCTTCGAGCAGGTCTTCGATGACGACGACGGCGTGACCGAGCTGCGCCTTCGCTATCCGTATTTCACGACGGAGGAGCCGCTGGTGTTCACGCCGCAGGGCTCCTACGCCGACCGAAGCGCGACCGTGAAGGCCGAGCACGAATACGCCTGGAACCATGGGCTTGGCGAGATCGTCAGTGCCCTCGCCACGACCGGCCTGCGCGTGGAATTCCTCCACGAGTTCACGTTTTGCGAGTGGCCGGTTTCCTTCCTGCTGCCGGGAGGCGATGGCCGCTATCGCCTGCCAGCCGAGCTCGACGGCAAGTTGCCCCTCTTCTTTTCACTCAGAGCGCGCAAGCCGCCAGCTGCGGTCTGACGCCCCGGAATTTGCGCTCCTCGCCACTACAATAGGGGGGTTTTGCACCCCCTCGTCCGGCGTGGGTCCCTTGAGCCGGCATGAAAGTCGAACAGCGAGCCGCTGAGAGCCGCTCGAAAGCCGCGCTTTCCGACAAGGCGGCCTTGCTCAAGCTCTACCGCGAGATGCTGCTGATCCGGCGCTTCGAGGAGAAGACCGCCGAAATGTACCAGGCCGCCAAGATCGGCGGCTTCTGCCACCTCAACATCGGCGAGGAGGCGACCATCGTCGGCACCATCTCAGCATTGCGGCCGGCCGACTATGTCTACAGCACCTACCGCGAACACGGCCACGCCCTCGCCAAGGGGCTCGATCCGAAGGCGGTGATGGCCGAGCTCTTCGGCAAGGAGACCGGCACCTCGCACGGCCGCGGCGGGTCGATGCACCTCTTCAGCCAGGAACACCGTTTTTACGGCGGCTACGCCATCGTCGGCCAGGCGCTCCCGATCGCCTGCGGCAGCGCCGATCAACTATCAGGGCACCGACGAAGTCGTGATGAGCATCTTCGGCGACGGCGCGACCAACATCGGAGCCTTTCACGAATCGCTGAACGTGGCCAAGCTCTGGCACCTGCCGATCGTCTTCGTCTGCGTCAACAACCTCTATGGCATGGGCACCGCGGTCAACCGGGCCTCGGCCGTCACCGAGATCTGGAAGAAGGCGTGTGCCTACGACATGACCGGCGAACGCGTCGACGGCATGGACGTGCTCGCCGTGCGCCGCATCACCGACCAGTTGGTCGCCCAGGCCCGCGAGAAGCACGAGCCGAGCCTGCTCGAGTGCGTCACCTATCGCTACCGCGGCCACTCGATGTCGGATCCCGACACCTATCGCGGCAAGGACGAGATCAAAGAATGGCAGACGCGCGACGCCATCCTCAGCCTCGGCGAGCACCTGAAGAAGCAGAAGATGATCACGGACGACGAGATCCAGCGCCTCGACGAGGAGGTCACCGCCCAGGTCGAAGACGCCGTAAAGTTCGCGGAAGAGAGTCCGGACCCGGACCCGAAGGACCTCTATCGCGACGTCTACGCCGGCGAGGCGGCAAGCTGATGGCCGTCCTTGCCATGCGCGACGCGCTCAACCAGGCGCTCCGCGAGGAGATGAAGCGCGACGAGTCGGTGTTCCTGCTGGGCGAGGACATCGGCCTCTACGACGGATCCTTCAAAGTGACCCGCGGGCTGATGAAGGAGTTCGGCGAGAAGCGCGTGCTCGACACGCCCATCGCCGAGGAGATCATCATCGGCACCGCCATTGGCGCCGCCATGTCGGGGCTGAGGCCGGTCGCCGAGATGATGACCGTCAACTTCATCATGGTCGCGATGGACCAGGTGGTGAACGCCGCGGCGCACATCCGCTACATGTTCGGCGGGGGAACCAAGGTCCCGCTGGTCATACGCACGCCCGGCGGCGGCGGCCACCAGCTGGGGGCGCAGCATTCCCATAGCCACGAGAACTGGTTCGCCCATGTGCCCGGCCTGAAGGTCGTCGCTCCCGGGACGCCGGCCGATGCCAAGGGCATGTTGAAGTCCGCGATCCGCGACGACAACCCGGTGATGTTCATCGAAAACGAAGGCACGTATGCGGTCAAGGGCGATGTCCCCGACGGCGAGCACCTGGTGCCGCTCGACAAGAACGAGGTGAAGCGGCCGGGCGAGCACATCACGATCTGCGCGCATTCGCGCATGCTGATCGTGGCCATGGACGCCGCCACCGAGCTCGAAAAAGAAGGGATCAGCGCCGAGGTGGTCGACATGCGGGCCCTGCGTCCGCTCGACATGGCGCCGGTGATCGAGTCGGTCAAAAAGACGAGCCGGCTGATCACGGTCGAAGAGGGCTGGCGCTCGTATGGCGTCGGCTCGGAGATTGCCTCGCGCGTCTACGAGGAAGCGTTCGACTATCTCGATGCCCCGGTGGCGCGGATCGCCGCCGCCGAGGTGCCGGCGCCCTACAACAAGCGCCTCGAGAAGATCGCCTTCCCGGGCAAGGCGGATGTGATCGTAACGGCCAGAGCACTGCTCGGAAAGAACTAATGGCCAGCGTCCAGATGCCGCGGCTGTCGGACTCGATGGAGACCGGCAAGATCCTGCGCTGGCTGAAGAAAGAGGGTGACCAGGTCCAAAAAGGCGAACCGCTCGTCGAGATCGAGAGCGACAAGGCCAACATCGAGGTCGAGGCCTACGCCACCGGAAAGCTGAGCAAGATCGTCGTCCCCGAGGGTGAAAGCGCGCCCATCGGAGCGGTGATCGCCGAGATCGGCGATGGCAGTACGGCTCCGCCTGCGGACAAGGCACCGGCGCCGCAGGGTCAGGCCGAGGCCGCCGAGCCAAAGGAAGGCCCCCGCCCGGCCACCACCGACGCTCCGAAACCACAGGCCAGCAAGCCGGAGGCGCACGTCGCCCAGGCCGATAAAGCGGTGGCCGCCACTGCCCAGACCGCGGCCGACGCCGGCGGCGAACAGTACCCGCATGGCGGCCCGGATGACCGAACCGAAGTCGGTGCGGCCGCGCAGGCTGCCCTCAATGTGATCCGGCGTCCAGGCGAGCAAGAGGATGGCGAGCGCCAGCGGGTCTCCCCGGTTGCCCGGCGCCTCGCCGAAGAACACGGCGTCGACCTCCGCCGCGTGCAGGGGTCTGGCCCCGGCGGCCGGATCACCAAAGAGGACGTCGAGGCCGCCGCCCAGCAACAGACCCAAGCGCCGGCCGCCGCCGCTCCCACGCGTGAGGCGCGCCAGCCGACCGCGCGTCCCACCGGCGAGGTCGAGGTGGTCGAGCTCTCCAAGCTGCAGACGACGGTGGCGATGCGCCTCGCCCAGAGCGCATTCTCGGCGCCGCACTTCTACGTCACCTCGGAGATCGCGATGGACGACGCCGTCCGCCTTCGCCAGATGTTCAACGAGGCGGTCGACAAGTCGGAGGCGATCAGCCTCAACGACCTGGTCGTCAAGGCCGTGGCCATGGCACTGACGAAATTTCCCGAGGTCAACGCCTCGTGGGCCGACGGCCGCATCGAGCGTAAGCGCGACATCAACATCGGAATCGCGGTTGGTCTTCCCGATCGCCTGATCGTGCCGGTGCTGCGGAACGCCGACCAGAAGTCGCTCAAAGACATCGCCAAAGAGTCCAGGCAGCTGATCGAGCGCGCTCGCACCAACAAGGCTTCAGCGCAGGACTACATGGGCAACACCTTCAGCATCTCGAACCTCGGCATGTACGACGTCGACCAGTTCACCGCCATCATCAATCCACCGGACTCCGGCATCCTGGCGATCGGCGCGATCGAGGACAAGCCCGTGGTGAAGGACGGCCAGATCGTCCCCGGCAAGCGGATGCGCGTCACCCTCTCCGTCGACCATCGGGTCTTCTATGGGGTAACGGCCGCGCAGTTCCTGCAGGAAGTCAAGCGCCTCCTGCAGAGCCCGATGGCTCTCGTCCTCTAGACCCCAGGCCGCTGAACTCGAGCCCCTCGACTCGACCGTACTCGCTTGACAGGGGCTCTAATATTGGATGTAATGTTCATCTAATTAATCATGGCGCCGAGGACCTACCGAATGACCCGCCGGGCCGCCGCGAATGAGGAGACGCGCAAGCGGATCGTGGACGCCGCCATCGCGCTCCATGCCGAAAAAGGCGTCCTGGGCACAAGCTGGCCCGACATTGCGAAGCGCGCCGACGTCGCGCTCGGCACGGTATACCGGCACTTTCCCAGCCTTGATCAACTGGTGCCGGCGTGTACCTCCGAGAATGCGCTCCGCACGAGGCCTCCCGGACCCAGCATTCTGGTTGGGCTGGCTCGCCCTGAGGAGCGTATCGGCCAATTCGTGAGGGAGCTCTTTGCCTTCTATGGGCGAACAGCCCCCTGGACTCCTAGAGCGGCCATCGACCGCTACCAACTCCCGGTTCTCGATACCATCCTCAGCCGTCGCGAGGCTGGACTGAAGGCTCTCGTGGACGAGACCCTCGGGCCGCTGGGTCGGCGGCGCCACGCTCTGGATGCGGCGCTGGCCCTGACCGATTTCGGCGTTTGGCGGTCGCTAACGCGGTCCGGCCTTTCGACCGAGGCCGCCGCGCGACTCATCACCGAAGTCATCGTGACGTGGTTGAACCGACGATCAGCAGCTCGCTAGGAGGGACAGCAAATGGCCGATGTGCACGAAATCGCTGACGGTATCTTCCGCATCGCAACCTTTATCCCGGAAGCCAACATCACCTTCAACCAGTTCTTGATCGCCGATGAGAAACCGCTGCTATTTCACACCGGGCAGCGACTGCTCTTTCCCTTGACCCTGGAGGCGGTCCGTCAGGTGATCGATCCGACCCACCTGCGGTACATTTCCTGGTCGCACCTGGAAGCGGACGAGTCCGGAGCGCTCAATGAGTTTCTCCAAATAGCTCCGCATGCCGAACCCGTCCATAGCGAGCTCGGTGTCGCGGTCAATGTCAACGACTTTGCGATCCGTCCGGCCAAGACCATGGGCGACGGTGAGGTGCTCGATCTTGGACGGCACAAGCTGCGATTCCTGATCACCCCGCAGGTCCCCCACTGCTGGGACGCTATCCTGGCGTTCGAGGAGACAACCGGAACGCTGATGGCAAGCGACCTTTTCACCCAGCTCGGCGAGAAGACCTCGATGACCAGCGGCGATATGGTTGAACGCACGATGGCCTCTCACAAACAATTGCCCACCTATATCCCCGTGAGCGAGCACACGGCACACGTTTTTGATCGCCTGGAAGCATTGCAGCCTGGCGTGCTGGCGTGCATGCACGGACCAGCCTTCAGCGGTGACGCTGTCCGGGCCCTGCGGGACTTGCGCACGGCCCTGTTCTCTCAGCGGGACGAGGCCTTGACGAGAATCGGGGGAGGATCGCAGGCAACCCCGAGCACCTGAACCGTGGTAAACAACTCAGCCCGTCGATCCGCCCAGGATGGCGGCGACCGCACGGCCCGCGACGCGCCCGGAGAACAGGCAGCCGCCCAGGAACGTGCCTTCGAGCGATCGGTATCCGTGCATCCCTCCTCCGCCGAAGCCGGCGACCTCGCCCGCCGCGTAGAGGCCTGGTAGGGGCGTTCCGTCGGATCGCAGAACGCGTCCCGACAGGTCGGTCTGAAGGCCGCCCAGCGTCTTGCGCGTCAGGATTCGTAGTCGAACCCCAATCAGCGGCCCCGCGGCTGGATCCAGGAGTCGATGCGGCGTCGCGACCCGGATGAGCCGGTCGCCAAGATACCGTCGGGCCGTCCGAATCGCGAGGATCTGCGCGTCCTTGGTCATTCCGTTATTGACCTCCCGGTCGCGGGCGGCGATTTCGCGTTCCAAGGCGACCGGATCGAGGCGCGGCTCGTCGGTCAGCGCGTTCATCCGACGGACCAGGTCGCCGAGGTTGCTCGACACGACGAAGTCGGCGCCACGTTCCTTGAAGGCTTCGACCGGCGCTGGTCCGGACTTCGAGATGACCCGCTGTAGCAGCAGGCGCACGTCCTTGTTCGTCAGGTCGGGGTTCTGCTCGGACCCGGAGAGCGCGAACTCGCGCTTGATGATGCGCTGCGTCAGGACAAACCATGAATAGTCGAAGCCCGTCCTTCGCAAATGCTCGAGCGTGCCGAGCGTGTCGAAGCCGGGGAAGAGCGGCGCGGGCAGGCGATTTCCGAGCGCGTCGAACCACATCGACGACGGCCCGGGCAGGATCCGGATCCCGTGATCCGGCCAGATCGGGCTCCAGTTCTGGACCCCTTCCACGTAGTGCCACATGCGATCGCGGTTGATGAACGCGCCACCCGCGTGTTCGGTGATGGCGAGCATCCGGCCATCGACGTGGGCGGGCACACCGCTCAGCATCTGCTGCGGCGGAGCGCCAAGGCGCGCGGGCCAATTCGTGCGGACCAGCCCGTGATTCCCGCCGAGTCCACCCGAGGTCACGATCACCGCGTCCGCCTGGAACTCGAATTCGCCAACCGGCAGGCGAGAGCTCGGTCGACCTCGATCCACTGCGCTCGGTTCGAGCACGGCGCCCTGCACGCCATCGACCGCCCCGCCGCTCAGCATGAGGGCGTCGACGCGGTGGCGGAACTTGATGCTGACCAGGCCGCGGGCCGCGGCCTCGCGGACGCGCCGCTCAAAGGGCGCCACCACCCCTGGACCCGTCCCCCACGTCACGTGGAAGCGCGGCACGGAATTCCCCGGACCACCGGGAATGGAGCCACCTCGCTCCGCCCAGCCGACGATCGGAAAGAAATGCATTCCCTTCGAGCGCAGCCACGATCGTTTCTCGCCGGCGGCGAAGGCAATGTAGGCCTCGGCCCATTTGCGGGGCCATTGGTCTTCGGGCCGATCGAACCCGGCCGTGACCATCCAGTCCTGTCGCGCCCGCTGCTGCGAGTCGCGCACCCCAAGCCGGCGCTGTTCGGGCGAGTTGACGAGAAAGACTCCGCCGAACGACC